>Ga0255338_1000126_pt1 | contig 337622 bp, 307 predicted proteins | sample MeOH1_35cm_T4_19_FD_203715 | JGI IMG/M metagenome (GOLD analysis project Ga0255338, IMG submission 203715) | Sandy soil microbial communities from University of British Columbia, Vancouver, Canada - MeOH1_35cm_T4_195 | ecosystem: Engineered > Artificial ecosystem > Sand microcosm >...
AACTACGACCGGGCGCACAACGGGCGCCTGACCAAAGGCCGGACGCCCGCTGAGGTTCTCGGTGCCGCTAAGATGTGGAAGTAGCAGACAGGATGTGTCGCTACATCTCGGGGTTAGTACATCCTAGGCGCCCGAACGGGACGTCGTGGAGGGCAGTCAGCTGGAGCGTTGGCGGCGGTGGGTGCGGTGGATTCCCGCGCTGATTTGGATGGCCGTGATCTTCCGAGGCTCATCCATCCCCGGATCACAGATCCCCGGCCGGTTCAGCACACTTGGTCACCTGGGCGAGTACGCCATCCTCGGCGCGTTGATCGCCTGGGCGAGCTCGCGAGAATGGAAGCTCTCGCGTGCACTCGTGTTCGCGGTCGCGCTCGCGTCCCTCTACGGGATCAGCGACGAGCTGCACCAGTGGTTCGTGCCGGGCCGGATGAGCGACCCCGTCGACTGGGTGGCGGACACGGTAGGAGCGCTCCTCGGCGCGACGCTCGTCGTGTTGGGGGCATCACGACTGCGCCGCGCCGAGGAGCGCGATCCGGACTAGTTCGAGGTCGTTGTGTCGACCGTGCCGGTCGGTTCGACCGTGGTGGTCGGCTCGACGGTACCCGTGGGTTCGACCGTCGCGGTCGGCTCAACCGTCCCGGTCGCTTCGGCCCCCGGCGTCGTTGTCGGCGAGAGCCCGAGCCAGCTCATGAACTTCTGCATCACGCCGACAAGTCCCTGAGGCAGGCTTGCCTTCACACCGGCGTCAATTCGCGCCTGGAACCGCGCGATATTGAGCTGGATATGGCTGAGAGCATTGGCGATGCCGCGGAGACGCGTCGGCGCCGTGGCCGGAGACGCTTCGACCGAGCCGGTGGGTTCGACAGCCTCGCTCGACTCCGCGGTCTGCCCTGCGGACATCCTGGCGGCCCGCTTCTGCTGCTTCACGGCTGCGCGCTGCGCCTTGCGCTCGAGCTTGGCCGCCTGGTCGGCGCCCCGCTTCTTGCCGCCGAGCTCGCGATCGGTGCCGTCTCGCTGCGAGTCGCCACCCCGTCGGAGTCGTGTGTCCGACGCCGCGCCCCGACCCTTCCCGTGTCCGTCCCGTGCGGCGAGAGCCGTCGTCGGTACGACTAGCGCTAGGACCAGAAATGCGATTGCGATACGGGTGAGCCGGCTACGCCTCATGCGGACCATCTCCTCAAGTGTCTTCGATTGGCTCTACGGTCGGGAGAACGCGCGCTACAGGGCAGCGGTTACGGCTTGGATCGGAATCCGCGACGACTGGAACGTCCGTTGTGACCGCCGACACGTTTCGATAGCGTCGCCCGCCGCTTCACGGCGTGGGACTCGTCGCGCCGCTGCGCCTGCGCCTTCGGTCGCCATGCGTCGTCGAGATGTCGTAGGAGCTTGCGCTCACGCGACCCCGCGCTCGCATCGGGGTTGCCGAGCGTGTGTGTCACGGGAGGCTCCTGAGAACGAACGGCAGGCCCAACTCGCTCGGGCCTCTGCGACGCGCCGGCTTCCATCTGGCTGGATCCGGTCGGCGGGGGCAGGATTGCACGCCGGACCGCCACGAACGCGGTCCGCAACGAGTACGCCGGCTGTCCCGGCTTGGCGACAGCCGCAGCGACCGACATCGATCCGAGCATCGCGGCCGTGGCGGCGAACAGCGCTATCGCCCGGTTCACAAGCAAGCCGCGGTAGGGCGCTTCGCCTCCACGAACACACGCCAGGACCCGACCGCGCATTTCGCGGGAGCGTCGTTCGTCCAGCCGAGGAACCGCGTGCGACAGCGCCTCCACGATGGACTGCTCGATGTCGTGATCACACTGCCCGCTCACGCCGCTCCTCCTCTCCGCTGTCCTCGGCACCGAGCGCTCGCGCCAGAGTACGCGTCGCGCGATGCTGCAGCGCCTTGACGGCGCCTTCCGACCGGCCGACCGCCGAGGCCGTCTCGGTCACGCTCAGACCCCAGAAGAACCTCGCGATCACGACCTCCGCCTGCTCCGGCGTCAGCGCCTCGACGGCCTCGCGGACGCGTTCCGCATCCAGTCGCCCGATCGCCAGCGCCTCGACCTCGGTCTCGGCCGCCAGGTCCTCATCGGGCGGCGGCGACGTCGGAATCGCGCGGACCGACCGACGAGAGAAGTCCACGACCTCGTTGCGGGCTATGCGGAACAGCCATGCCGCGAGCGGCACGCCGCGATCCTCGAAGGTCGGCAGGGACCGGTAGGCCTTGAGGAACACCGTCTCCGTCAACTCCTCCGCGTCACGCACGTCTCGCACACGCAACTTCACGAAGCCGTACACGCGATCCACGAAGTGGTCGTAGAGCTTGGCGAATGCCCCCGCGTCGCCACGCGAGGCTCGTTGGATGAGTCTCTTGACCTTGCGATCGTGCATCCAACCGCTCTCCAGGAATAACGCTCATACGGCCGAGGAGGTTACGGGCGTGCCCAGAACACGCGAGGGCGCACCTCTGAGATGATGCTCGGCTATGCCGGAGGCGTGCGTGAGGTCGACGTGACGGAAGGTTCGTCGGCGACCGTTCGGCGTTCCCGGCCGGGCTGCGGAAGCGACTAGTAGATGCCGCTTTCCGCCGCAGCGTGGGGATCGGTCCCGAGCTGGCGCACCTTGATCTTGAAGTCGTGCGCGTTCTGGGCCATCGCCATGGCGTCGTCCAGCGTGATCTGCCGGTCTGCATACAGGCGTAGCAGGCTCTGGTCGAACGTCTGCATACCGTAGTACTCCCCGTCCTCCATGGCGTCGCGGATCAATGACGTCTTGTCGGCGTCGAGTATGTACTCGCGAATCGTGCCGGTCATGACGAGGACCTCGACCGCGGGCACGAGGCCGCCGTTGATCGATGGGATGAGACGCAGCGACACGATGCCTTTGAGCGTCGAGCCGAGCATCAGGCGGACCTGCTTCTGTTGATACGGCGGGAAGAAGTCGATGATGCGGTTGATCGTCTCGGTCGCATCGATCGTATGGAGCGTCGAGAACACGAGGTTGCCGATCTCGGCGGCAGTGAGGGCAGCGGCGACCGTTTCGTGGTCGCGCATCTCACCGATGAGGATGACGTCGGGGTCCTGGCGCACGACATGGCGGAGCGCGTCAGCGTACGACTCCGTGTCGATGCCGATCTCACGCTGGTTCACGATGCATCGCTTGTCCTGATGCATGACCTCGATCGGGTCTTCGATCGTCACGATGTGGCCATCGCGCGTCTCGTTGATGTGATCGATCATCGCGGCGAGGCTTGTGGTCTTGCCGGAGCCTGCCGTGCCGGTGACGAGGACGAGCCCGCGGGGTTCGTCGGCGAGTCGCAGCAAGACGGGCGGCAGACCCAGCTGGTCGACCGTGGCGCGCTCCGTCGAGACGCGGCGCATGGTAAGGCCCACGCTTCCGCGCTGGTGGAAGACATTCACGCGGAAGCGGCCGACGCCGTCAACCGAGTACGCGAAGTCGATCTCGCGATGGTTCTCGAAGGTCTGCCGCTGCCGTTCGTCCATCATGCCGACAGCGAGCTGCATGCTCGCCTCGGGCGTGAGAACGGGGAGGTCGCGCATGATGAAGAGGCGGCCGTTGAGACGTACTGCGGGCGGGCTTCCGACCTTCAAGTGCAGGTCCGAGCTCCCCCGGTCCGTCATCAGCTTGAGGAGTCCGTCGATCTCGGCCATGTGCCGTCACCATCCGGTTTCGCGATTCTCGGCATAGGATAGCACGCAGCCCCTGGCGCCAATGGTCGCGCACGTCACGAAATGCGAGGGCGCCAGGTCGACTCGATCCGCTCCGGGCGAACGGCTTACGGGCGGACCGCGCCTGCATAGTCCATGCGATCGAGCGGCGAGATCTTCACGTGGTCGCCGGTGTGCGGCGCGTGAATGAAGCTGCCTCCGCCGACGTAGATGCCGACGTGGTGGATCGGACTGCCGAAGAAGACCAGGTCGCCCGGCTGCAAGTCGGAGCGGGACACGCGCTGGCCGGAGTTGAACTGGTCGCGAGAGCTGTGCGGGAGCGAGATGCCGACCTGCGCGTACACATACATAGTGAAGCCGCTACAGTCGAAGGAGTTCGGCCCGGCGGCTCCCCAGGAGTAGGGGTAGCCGAGGTAGCGCATCGCAATCGAGACGACGCCGCCGTGTGCTGACTTCGTCGGCGAGGCGTAGTGCTCGACCGGGGCGAAGCTCGCCGGGATGAACGTCCGACGCGAGGCCGCGGCGCGGACTGCGGCCGCCTCGCGGGCAGCCTCGGCCTGCTCGATGGCCGCGATCTCACGCTCGATTCCGGACAGCATCCGCTTGCGCTGGGCAAGGTCGCCGACGATGCGCGAACGGCGTTCGCGCATGATGCTCAGCTGCGTGGCCGCCTGCGCCTGCTGCCTGCGCAGCTGGGAACGCAAGGTGTTCGCTTCGCGGCGGGCGACCTTGAGCTGGATAACGGCGTCCGCGTCGCTGCGGCTCATATCCGTGAGGATGTCCCAGGTTGAGGTGAACTGATCGAAGTCCACGGCCCCGAGCAGCATCTCGAGGAACTGCGCCGGCCCGTTGCGGTACATGTCCTCGGCACGAGTGTCGAGGTGATCCTGCAGCGTTCCGATTCGGCGCTGAATCTTGCCGAGTCGCGTTTGGGTGACGTTGACCTGCCGGGTGACCGACTCGTAGCGGACTTCCGCTTGGTCCCGGTCCTCGGTTGCGACCTCGAGCCTGGTGTCGAGGGCGTCCAGTTGCGCTTTGACTGCCACAGCCTGGGCTCGCTTGTCGGCAACGGGGCTGCCGAGGGCGGGCGTAGTAGCGATAAGAGTAGCGAGCGCAGTGGCGATAGCTGCCAGCTTTAGGCTTCGGGTCGTCAGGGCTGTTCCTCCCTAGGCGGCTTTCTCGCGTTCAGCGGCGAGCGAACATACCCGGTTAGGATATCACAGCTGCTTCGTCGTGGCCCCGAACCGCATCACGATAGTGCGACACAGAGACCGTCGATGAGCGCGACGGCGACCCGTTGCATGGTCCGCTCGTCGGTCGCGAGGCCATCCAGATCGATGGCGGCTTCCCGGCATCCGTGCTGCTGAGCGAGGGCGGCGACCAACCGAGTCGACAGTGCGGAAGGGTCGCTCGCGGCGGAAACGACAGGAATTCGCGGAGCATCAGCGTCGAGCGCCGAAATGCCGAGATGGAGCACGACCTGCGTGTCCGGCCGTAGTGCCTCGCCAGGGTCGAGTATCGCGAGCGCCGCGTCCGAGCGCATCGCCACCGCGAGATTGACCACCCGGCCACTGACTTCGCGCCCCACGTCGTCGACCGCGCGCAAGGCGGCGTGCGCGTTCGCGAGCACCTCCGCAGCACGCGCGGGCGCAACAGCGAGCGCGACGGGGGCGCGCGGGTCCTTGTCGGCCCACACGTGGCGCAGTTGGGTCACGGCACGCACCGTCTCCGGACCCGCGATCCCGTCAGCCGGCTGCCCGATGTTCGCCTGGAACTCCCGCACCGCGCGCTCTGTGTACGCGCCGAAGATCCCGTCGGGCTCGCCACACGCGAAGCCGAGCACGTTGAGCGCGCTCTGGAGCATCCGAACGTCGTTGCCGTGGAAGTACGGGAAGCGCACGTACAGCAGCCGATCGCCGAGCGTGAAGGTGGCGTCGACGAGCGCTGACCACGTGGTCGGGCCGACGATGCCGTCCTCGGCGAGATTCTGCTTTGCCTGGAAGGACCGCACGGCGGCGAGCGTCGCGCCGAGGAACACACCGTCGACCCCGGTGGGACCGAGGTCGTACGAGAGTGCGAGCAGGCGGCGTTGGACATCCTCGACCGCGGGTCCACGGTCGCCTTGGCGGATCGGTTTGAGCACGAAGTGAGTCTTTCTGTTCGGGTTGCGTCGGCTCCGATTAGCGGGATGTGTACCGCTGCCGGAACTTCGCCACGTTCGCCTGCAGCATACCCGAGTGGCTCTCCGCGCGGCGCAAGAATGCCTCGACTTCTCGCCGAAGGATCGAATCAGGAAGATAGCGGTACGAACCGGACGAGTCCGTGTCGAGCACGTACTGCTCGGCGAGAACATTCAGCGTCCGGCCAAGGCGCAGAGCGGAGAGTCCGACTGCCTCAGCGAGCGCCTGAACTGAGACCCACTGCCCCTCGCGGCTCCGGAAGATCTGGATCACGTCGCGCACCAGCGCCTCGGACTCTCGGTCCGCGGGCAGCTTCACGAGTGCGCGCGCCAGGCTCATGGCCACTCCCACGCCTCTAGGCGACAGTGACTAGACCGCTAGTACTACTTTATTCTTACCGCTCCTCTTTGCTAGATACATCGCCCGGTCAGCAGCTTCCACAAGTTTCGAGCATGTCATTCCGTGCCGAGGGTAGGTCGCCACCCCCACGGACACGGTAATGCTCACGTAGAGCGTCTCGTCGCCGGTCCGGAACTGCCAGCCGGAGACCGTCTGCCGGATACGTTCGGCAACGGCCGCCGCGCCGTCGCTATCGGTCTCGGGGAGCACGACCACGAACTCCTCACCACCGTAGCGCGCCGCGACGTCCATGTCGCGCAAGTTCTGCCGGATGATCGCGCTCACTGTCCGCAACACCTCGTCGCCTTGCTGATGCAGGTAGCGGTCGTTGAACGCTTTGAAGTCGTCAATGTCGAGCATGATGAGCGACAACTCGTGAGCGAAACGCGCAGCGCGGCCGAGCTCCTCGTCGAGACGCTGCTCGAAGTAGACGTGGTTGTACAGCTCAGTGAGGCGATCCGTCACGGAAAGCCGCTCAAGCTCCTCGTGGAGCAGCGCGTTCTGCAGTGCGAGCGAGGACTGGTTGGCGATCACTTGTAGCCGGTCGAGGTCGGCGTGCGACAGTTCGCGGTGGCTGGACGCGGACACGAGCAGCACGCCGAGGATCGACTCGCCTGCGCGTAGCGGCAGGGCCATGCTCGTTCCCACCTCACCGGGATCCACGGCCCACACCGACGACGGACCGGGGACTTCGGGATGCGCGATCTGCATCAGCTCCTCGCGGAACGCCAGACCAAGAACGGTCTCCGAAACGGGAACGAGCGGGCGGAAGTAGTGTTCGGGACGTCCCTGTGACGCGGCCAACCGCAGCGTCCAGTCTTTGCGTTCGAGCAGGTAGACGCACGATATTTCGGCGCCGAGGATTCCGTTGCAGCCGTCGACGATGAGGCTGGCAACGTCCTCGACCGATCCGAACGTCGTGAGCGCCTTGAAGAACTCGTGCGTGAAGAAGATCTCGGCAAGACGGCACTCGAGTTCCGCGTTCGCCGTCTCGAGCGCGTCTCTCGACGCCTGGACGCGCTGTTCGTGCGAACGGATCTGCTCGTACGCGACGCGCAGTTCGGCGAATAGCCGCCCCTGCTCCTCGCCGCGCTTCTTCGCCACGAGCAGGTCCCACATCATCTCGGCGCCGCACGCGCCCAGCAGCTCGACCGTGGGCGGCCTGCGCTCCTCGATTGCTGCGGAAACTGCAAAGTCGTCAGTCATATCCATGACGAGATCGAGGTCGGGTAGCCGAAGGAGTTCGGACAGGTCGGTCGTCACCAATACGCCGAGGTCTTCGCCGAGGCGCATCGCGGGTGCAGACCGGCTTCCGTCGGCTATGCCGAGGACGCAGATGTTCTCGACATCGGACAGCAACCGCAGCAGCGCAGCCGCTCGCTCGCTACCGCCGACGATCGCCAGTCGGAGCATGCCTCGGGACGGCGACGCGTCGCCGTTCGAGACCCTATCGAGACCTACTTCGCCCATGTCCACGTCCTGAGGCAGCGTCACAGCTCGTGCACGCCGTATCGATAGCTTCGAACGAGCAGAAGCCCGGTGTCCAGATGCAGTTCGATGGTTCTCGCGTGGCTCCCCCCCGTATCTTCGGCAACAACGGGAATCCGCAAGAGCGAGAGCTGGCGTTTCACCTCGTCGAGGTTGCGCGAGCCGATGTGTGCGACAGCCGACTCGCCGTGGAACATCGCCGCTCCGCCCGTGAGTTTCGCGACCAGTCGCGCTGTCGGCACGCCTAGGTTGTGCAGCTGACTCGCCATCCCCGGGATGGCATGCGAGGCGAAGCGGCGCATGTCGCCACGAAGGCTCGAATCCACCGGTGCAGGCAGCATCACGTGACCCATCGCCCCTCGCCTCGTCTGCGCATCCCACAGCGTCACGCCCACACACGACCCGAGGGCCTGCGTGAGCAGACGCTGGGGCTCGCACCCCACGACCCACTCGCCGACGCCAACTTCGACTACCAACGGCTTACCGCCGAAGCCGCCGTTCGTCGACCTTGGAGTGACGAGCGTCACGTTCTACACCAAGCCGAGTTTGCCGAGGATGACCTCGAGGCTATCGGGATCCGGGAGGAAGAACACGGACGCTTCGACGTGCGAATCCTCGCCCGTGAAGCGTGACCGCACCAGAAGCGTGGTCTCCACGTTCCCGCCGACCTCGGCTGCCGCAGCCTCGAGTATCGCCCCGGCCATGTCGAGCGCGAACGACGGCGTCGACGGGATGACGTCGATGTCGGCGAGGCGCGCCAGGGCGGCGACGTACGCGCCGACGAGGATGCCGCCGACGTGGGTGAGGAGGGCTTCCTCCTCGGCGCCGAAGGACTTGGTAATGCCGGCCGGCCGGTTGTGCAACAGGTCGACGAGATTCAACACGGAGTCGCGCGACGAGACGAACATCATGCCGCCGCCCACTGCTCCGACCAAGTGGCAGTGCACAGCGCCCACCAGCTGCTCACTACCGCCGAATGCGGTGGGAACGCCGCAGAACGGCACGAAGTCGAGCTCAGGCACCGTCAACTCGACGCCGTGGCCCATGAGCTGCGAGAGCGCCATAGCTGCATGGCCGGCACCGATATTGCCGATCTCCCGCAGCGCGTCGATCTGCATTTCGGTGAGTCGATCGAGTCTCACTCTGGTTCCTCCGTCCCCTCCGTTGCGAACAGGCTTCGTGGGTCGATGATGAGGGCGATTCGTCCGTCGCCCAGGACGGTGGCGCCGCCGAGACCGGCAATCCCCGCGAACATCTCCGACAGCGGTTTGATGACGATCTCCCGCCGGCCGAGCACCCGCGGAACGGCGAGCCCGCGCAGCTCCCCGCCTACTTCGAGAAGTACGACGTGCCCGTGGTCCTCGGCGGGTACCGCCCCCGGCAGCGCGAGCACGCGATCCAGGTACACGAGCGGCACGAGCGTGTCGTCCCGCATGACGATGAGTGGATTGCCGTCGATGGTGCGCACAATCACCTCGTTGGGAGCGAGCACCTCCGATACGGCCGACAACGGCAGCGCGAACACGTCTTCGGCGGAACCGACCATGAGCGCCTGGATGATGGCGAGGGTCAGCGGGAGCGTCAGCTCGAACGTGGTGCCGGCCCCGAACTCGGAGTGGATGGCGAGTGATCCGCCGAGACCCTCGATCCGCGCCTTGACGACGTCCATCCCGACGCCGCGCCCCGATATCTTCGTCGTGTGCTCGGCGGTGGAGAAGCCCGGGACGCAGGTGAACGCGAGTATGTCCTGCGTCGAATAGTCGGAGCGTTCGTCCTCGCTGACGAGGCCGAGGCGGACCGCTGCCACCCATACCCGCTCGACGTCGACGCCCTTGCCGTCATCGCTCACAGAGATGTGCACCTGCTCGCGCTCGCGTGATGCGACCAGGCGGATGTGGCCACGCTCTGGCTTTCCGGCGGCGCGGCGCGCCTCGGGCGATTCGACCCCGTGGTCGACGCTGTTGCGCAGCAGGTGGAGGATCGGGTCCCCCATCTCGTCCAGCACCGTGCGGTCGAGCTCGATGTCGAGCCCGTCCATCTCGAACGCGATGTCCTTGCCGAGGTCGCGCGCCAGATCGCGGACCATCCTCGGGAAGCGACGGAAGATGTTGCCGACAGGCACCATGCGCGCCTGCATCACCTCATGCTGGAGGTCGGCGAGCACGCCGTGGAGCTGCTCGAGCGTCTCGTCGAGGTCGGCCCGCCCGATATCCTCGCCGATCGAGGTGAGCCGAGACCTCAGGATGACGAGTTCGCCGACGAGATCCACGAGGGTGTCGAGGTGGTCGATCGAAACGCGAACCGTCTGCGTTTCCGACAACTTCGGCGCGCGGTGGGCCTGCCGCTCGGCGTGCAGCGTGTCCTCGGCACCGCCTGCGTGTTCCCGGCGTGGGGATGCGCCCTGCAGCACTTCGACCTCGACGACTTCCGGCACGCCGAGGATCGTGTGGCGCACCGCACTCGCGCTTTCCTTGGTGTCGAAGACGACCTCGAAGGAGTCGCCGAATCGTTCGTCCTCGATCTCCTGCGCGGACGGCACTGTGTCGACGACCGACCCCATCTGGTTCAGCCGCTTGAGCACCATGTAGGCTCGTACGGATTTCAGTACGCTCTCGGGATCGAGCTTCACCCTCAGGCGAAGTCCGGGCAACGCGTCAGACTGCGCAGCCGAGACCGGCGTCTGGTTCGCCGCGCCGCCGGCGAGCGTGTCGGCACCGAGGTGCGCTTCGATAGCCGCGAGCACGGGTGCGATGTCTATGTCGGTGCGGTCGTTCGTCTCGTCCTCGACCAGCGAACGCAGCACGTCGGTCGCCTTCAGCATCAGGTCGATCAGCGGCGGGTCGACGAGCTGAGCACCCCGGCGCACCGTGTCCATCAGGCTCTCCATGCGGTGCGTGAGCTCGCCCGTGCGCTCGTAGCCCATCATCCCGGCCATGCCTTTGAGGCTGTGGGCCGCACGGAACAGCGTCTCGACGGGGGCGAGGTCTTCGGGGTTCGATTCGAGCGCGAGCAGGGCGTCGGTCATCGCGAGAATGAACTCGGCCGATTCCGACCGGAACACGTCGATGTACTGCTCCATCTCCCCGTCCACACGCTCACCCCCCTACGACCGGAACGCGCGTCGTATCTCCGCTGGAACATAGCCTAGCGCCGCCACGTGCTTGACGGCGCCGATGCGCACCGCCGCCCCGGGCATCCCCCACACAACGCTGGTCTCCTCGTTCTGCGCGATCGTTTCTGCACCGCCCAGGAACAGCTCGCGCAGTCCCTGGGCGCCGTCCGACCCCATCCCCGTCAGCACCACACCGACCACCTGCTCGGCGAATCCTTGCTCGGCGAGCGATAGGAACAGCCGATCAGCGGCGGGCCTCACGCCGTGCAGCGCCGAGCCTTCCGCCAGACGAACGCGCGGCCTGCCGTCGGGCGAACGCTCGACCTCCATGTGGACGCCTGCCGGCGCCACATAAACGGTTCGGGGCTGCAGCGGGTAGCCGTTCGCTGCTTCGATGACGTCGAGATCGGTGACGCGGGCCAGCCGCCGTGCGAGTGAGGTGCTGAACCCGACGGGCAGGTGCTGCACGACAAGGAACGCACCAGACAGTCGCCGATCAAGGCCGGAGAACACGCGCTCGAGGGCGGGCGGTCCGCCGGTCGAAGCGGCAATGGCGACGATCTTCTCGAGTCCCGTCGATTCGACACCCGGGGCGCCTGCCTCCGGCTCTTCCTCCGGCATCACAGGCGCAGCGGTGACCATCTTCTCGGGGGATACGCGGTACGCCGTCTTGATCTTCTTGATCAGCACTTCCGACAGCTCAGCAAGCGACGACGCGACACCGCCTCTGGGCTTGGCGAGGAAGTCGACCGCTCCGGCGCACAGGGCTTGGTAGGTCGTGTCCCCGTCGTCGAGCGAGGACAGGATGACGATGCGCGCCTCGGTCGCCTTGCGGATGTACGGCAGCGCTTCGAGTCCCGAGAGCTCCGGCATCTGCACGTCGAGCGTGATGACATCGGGCTGTAGCGCACGCGCCTTCTCGATTGCCTGCACCCCGTCGCGCGCCGTGCCCACGATCTCCAGCCGAGGATCCTGTTCGAGTGCTCGGGTGATCAGCTGGCGTATGAGGGCCGAGTCGTCGACGACGAGGACTTTGATGGTACGGATCATCGCGACAGCATCAGACGGGCGGCGGGGACTGGAGGCAGCGCTTGACCGTCTCGAGCACTTTCGTCGGCTGGAATGGCTTGACGACGAAATCCATCGCGCCGGCCTCGAGCGCGGAGACGATCATCTTCTGCTGGCCCATCGCGCTCACCATGAGCACGCGTGCGCGCGGGTCCTTGGAGCGTATCTGCTGCAGTGCCTGGATGCCGTCCATCTCGGGCATCGTGATGTCGAGCGTGACCAGATCGGGTCGTACCTCGTCGTACTTCTCGATCGCGTCACGGCCATTGACGGCCTCGTGGATGACGTAGCCCTCTTTGCCGAGGATGTCCCGGATCATCATGCGCATAAAGGCCGCGTCGTCGACGACGAGAATCTGTCTAGGCATCTGCGATACCCTCCTGGGCGGTCGCCAGCATGAGCCCTGCATCCGACAGGGCATGGTCGAGGTCGAGCAGGATGACGAGCCGCTCGTCCCTACTCACAACGCCCTCGAAGGCGTCCGCCGTCTCGGCGGTCAAAGCTGTCTCCGGCGTGGGCAGGATGTCCTCGGCGGAGAAGGTCGCGACGTCGCGGGCCCGATCGACGACCAGGCCGACGAGTCCCCAACGAGTCTCGGCAATGACGATGCGGGAGGTCGGCGACTCCTCGCTTACCGTCCCGAGCAGCCGCTTCCCGAGGTCGACGACGGGCACGACCTGCCCGCGAAGGTTGATGACGCCCTCCACGCCCTTGGGAGCGCGCGGAACGGGCGTCGGCTTCTCGAAGCGGATGACGCTCTTCACCTTGTCGATCGGCAGCCCGTACTCCTCGACGCCGAGTCGGAATACCACGAACTTGCGGGTTTCGGTGTCCACGGATTCCTACTCGGTCTTGAACATGTGTACGGAGTCTTCGAGCCGCCGCGCCATGTCGGCCAACTCCTGCGCCGACGCGGTGATCTCCTCCATGCACGCCGTCTGCTCCTCGGCGGCGGCCGCAGTCTCTTCTGCCGAGGACGCACTCTCCTCCACGACCGCCGCGATGTCGTGCATCGCCGAGTCGACGGCAGCCATGCGCCCGGCTTGCGTCCCCATCGCCGTCGCGATCCAGCGCGCGAGCTCCGCCGTGCGCGATACCTGGTCGGTGATCTGCCGCAGCGCCTCACCCGTGTGGTTGACGACCTGCGTTCCCATCGCCACCTCGCGGGTGCCGATCTCCATGTATCGAACGGCCTTCGCGGTCTCTTCCTGTACTTCCTTGATCAGCTCGCCGATCTGCTCGGCTGCACGGCCCGAGCCCTCCGCGAGCTTGCGGACCTCCTCGGCCACTACCGAGAAGCCGCGGCCCGACTCCCCCGCGCGAGCCGCTTCGATGGCGGCGTTCAGCGACAACAGGTTCGTCTGATCCGCGATCGTGGTGATCACATCGACGATCCGTCCGATCTCCCCGGACCGTTGCCCGAGGACCGACACGGAGTGTGCGAGCGTCTCGATCGCCGACTGCACCTCGGCGATCTTGGCGATCGCCTGACTGGTGGTCTCCTCGCCGCGCACCGCAACGCGTGCGGCCTCGTCGCTGACGCGTGAGGCCTCGTCGGCCTGCTTCGCGACCTCACCCATGTTCGCGGTGACTTCCTCGACCGCTCCGGACGTCGCCTCGACGTGGCGGGACTGGACCTCCGAGCCGTGGGCGATCTGCTGTACGGACGACGAGATCTCCATCGCTGTGGAGTTGATCTCCTGGGACGAGGCGGACAGCTGCGCAGCCGAGGCCGAGACCGACTCCGCCGAGTTTCGCACTGACGCCGCTATCGACTGCAGCGACTCGATGAGCCCGTTGCACTCCAGCGCCAGCAGCCCGATCTCGTCATGGCGAACGGCGTCGGCACGGACGGTGAGATCGCCCTTGCCGGCCTCGATCATGACCGTACCGAGGTCACGGAGCGGCCGCAGCACTCGGTGCTTGAACGCGAGGTACCACAGCCACGTCCCCGGCACCGCGAGAGCCACCATGATGGCGCCAGAGATGAGCACCACCGGCAGCAGTTGCACGACCGTGATCTTCAGCCACAGGATGGTGAGCACGGCAGACGCGAGCAGACCGGTTATGACCGGCGGGGCGATGACTGCCCACGTCAGGATGACGAACCGCGACGACAAACCGTGTCGCATGGTACTGTGCCGTATCTCGCTCACCCTGCCGCTCCTTCTGCCGCAGCTCTCACTGCAGCTCCTCATTTTTCGCTCGGCGATACACGCGGTACCGGCCGTCGACGAGCTCGAACCGAGAAGCCAATGACGACGGCATCTTTTCGCTTCGGCCGAGAATCAGGTAGCCACCGCGATGCAGCGCCGACCAGAAACGGTTCAGTACGCGCTCTTGCTCGCAGCGTTTGAAGTAAATGAAGACGTTCCGACAGAAAATGACATCAACCGGTTGTATCGGCGAATCGTCGAACAGATTCAAGCAGCGGAACTTGATGTGCCTCGTGACGTCGGCGTTGATGCGGAACGTCGTGCCCAGGTGTTCGACGTAGCGTTCGCGTGTATCCGCCGGCAACTGCGCCAGCTGCGACATAGGATACTCGGCGCGCTTCGCCTTCCGGAGCACCGCCTCATCGATATCCGTAGCCACAACGGTAATCGCGAAGTCCCGCGCCTCCCTGCCGAGGACGTCCAGCAGCGACATCGTGATCGAGCAGGGCTCCTCGCCCGATGCGCAGCCGGCCGACCAAACGCGAATCAGGTGTTGATGGGAAGACTTCTTCTGGGCGATGAGATCGGGAATGACCCTGCTGCGGAATATGTCGTACACCGCAGAATCGCGGAAGAAATCGGTCACGTTGATCGTGACCGTCTCCAGAAGGAGCGATCGCTCCTCGGGATGGCTCTCGAGATAGGACGAGTATTGCCGGTACGTGTGAATGTCCAGCGAGCGCATGCGCGCCGAGACGCGACGCTCGACGTACGCGTCGCGGTACAAGCCGAAGTCGACTTCGGTGACGTCCGAGATGCGGCGCAGGAAGCGCTGGAGGTCTCCTCGATACACCGTCGCGGTCTCGGCCATGCCACCTCCCCTGTGTCCCGCCCGGCCTGCTGCCCATGATAGTAGAATGAGTGCGTCCGGCACGGTGTCCTGGCGCACGATGGATCAAGAGGTGCATTACATGGTCCGCTCGGTGTATCGGCGTATTGCCTCGGCCGTAGTAGCGCTGGTGGTTATCGCAATGGCAGGCGGTATGTCTTTCGCGGTGGCGGGCGACTACGCCAATCGAGACATCATCCCGCTGGGCACAACGATCAACGGGATCGCGGTCGGCGGCCAGAGCGTCGCGGCGGCGAAGGCCCTCGTCGAGCAGCGGATCGCCACGCCGCTGCTCCAGCCGGTGTCGGCGAGCTTCGGCGCGATGACCTACACGTTCGACCCGAAGGATTCGCTCGCCGTCGACGTGAACGGCATGGTGGTGGAGGCCCTGCGTCCGCGGCGCGAGCGCTCGCTCTTTTCGCGGCTCCTCATGGAGGCGCGTCACGAAGCAGCCACTGTCAATGTCCCCGTGATGCTGTCGGTGAATGCCGCTGCGACCGAGGGTTGGATCCACGAGATCGCGAGTAGCATCGACACCTCCCCGACTGACGCCGCTATCTCCGTGGAGAACGGCACGCTCCGCCTGGCGCGCGAACGACTCGGCTACCGACTCCAGGAGGCCAATGCGAAGACGGCGTTGGTGAAGGCGCTGCAGAGCGGCGACAAGAGCGTGAAGCTCCCCGTCACCCGCATCCAGCCAAAGGTACGCTCCACCGCTTTCAAGCACGTCATCATCGTGAAGCTCGCCGAGCGTCGGCTGTACTTGTACAAGGCCGACAAACTGGAGAAGAAGTACTCGGTAGCAATCGGCCAGAACTCGTTCCCGACGCCTCGCGGCTGGTACACGATCGTCCAGAAGCGCTACCGGCCCACGTGGGTCAACCCCGGCTCGGGTTGGGCCACGGGCATGCCGAGAACGATCGGTCCCGGCCCCGGCAACCCGCTGGGCACTCGCGCCCTCAACCTCGACGCGCCGGGAATCCGGATCCACGGCACGAGCAACGACGGGTCGATCGGCAGCGCCGCTTCGCATGGATGCATGCGGATGCACCGATGGGACATCGAGGACCTCTACGACCGCGTGGACGTGGGAACGCGCGTCATCATCATGTAGCTGCCGAGGTACAGAGACAAAGCAACGGGGCGAGTGCACGCGCACTCGCCCCGATCTGTTGTCGAGCTGGGTTAGGCTTACTTCGACGTCACGTACCGGTACGACGAGTAGGTCGCCGCGTAGTACGAGGTGGCCGGGAAGTACGCCCGGATGCGCCAACGGCCGGCGTACGGCAGCCGAACGGCCGCGGCGTACTTGGAGTACGACGAGTAGTTCGACGCGGTGGCGTAGTAGGTCTTCTTCGCGACGTAGCTGCCGGTCGACGTGCGCAGGTAGCACACGATCCTGACCGGCTTCGTGCCCGAGGTCTGTCGCGGCTTCATGTAGCCGTAGTACGTGTAGTACCGCGACTTGTACACGGTGGTGGAGCCCGTAGGCGTGGTGAGGTAGACCCTCGGCGTGACCTTCACCCAGGCGCTGTCAGCGGCCCCAAAGGCCGCGTCACCGCCGAAGTGAATGCGGTAGTAGGTGGCCTTAGCAGGAGCCACGTAGGTGCTGTACAAGCCGGTGGCCGAGCTGAGCGTGGCCTTCGTGTACAGCGTGACCTTGTTGTACGAGTACTGCAGCGTCACGTTCTTGTTCGGTTCGAGGGTCCCGGTGGTGTCAACGAGAGAGCCGGTAAGCCGCGCCGTTCCGGCATAGGCCACTGTCGTCGCGAGCGGACCGAGCGTCAGCTTCGGCGTGGCGGTGATCTTCACGCTCGCGCTGTCAGTTGCGAAGAATGTCGCATCACCCGGGAAGTGCAGCCGGTACGAGGTCGTCCGGAAGGGCGAGCGCGTGACGGAGTACGTACCATCGCCCGACGTGAGCGTCTCGTCGTGGCTCCAGGCGCCGCCCGCGACGGACTTCTGCAACTCGATCTGGATGCCGGGAACGAGGGTGCCCACCGCGTTCTTGAAGTTCCCGGTCAGCGCGACCGACCCGTGGAACCCGATGAATGGCGCAGACGAGCTCAATGCGACCTGCGGCTGGATCGTCGGAATGTGCCGCCCGCCGATGACGGTCGGAGCGAGCATGCCCCAGAACTGCTGTTGCGGCGCGGGCGCCCAAGCCTGGACCGCGTAGTCGTACGCGATGTGGTCGACGGCCCCAGGGTCGTCGTAACTCGTGCCTACGTAGCCGGATGCGGTGGTGAGTTCCGTCCAGTCAGCAGCGCCACCGCCCTTGAGCCTGCGCCAGATCCGGTAGACGGGCCGCGTGTCGTTCGTCGCCGAGCTCAGCGAGGATGCCGGAGGCGTCCAGCTGAGGTGGACGGCGCCGTCGGTGGCACTCGAGGCCAGCGACCGGACGGGACCGAACATGTAGCCGGTAACGGTGACGTTGTCGAGTGCGGGCCCTTGGCCGATGGTCGGCGTCGCCCCGCCACCTTCCATGTTGTCGAGGAACTGGAAGCCGACGATGCCTGAATGTCGGGACAGCGGGGTCTTCGTGAAGAGATTTCCGCCGGCACCCAGGTCATAGGACCGATTCGTCCAAACACCTGCGGGCGTGAGTGGAATGTTGTAATCCGTGTAGCTCTGCAATCCCTCATCCCACGTCGAACTCGGGTTCGCTTGCCACTCCACGACAAAAGATGAGCCGTCGTACACGCCCAGGCTTGGCATGAGATAGCCGAACGACAGCGTCGAGGAGTAGTAATCGCTCAGTTCCGGGAGCGGCAGGTACGACACGCCACGGGTGCCCACCTGATAGCTGGGCCAGGTGTTCGTTCCCGGAGTCTTGATGTTCGTGCCCGCACACCAATAGCCCCAGCTTCCGTACCGTTTGACAGAGGTGGAGCGCCCCCACATCGCTGTCGTGATGACATCAGGCTGGTTGATCTGGTACTCGCTTGTGAAGGACGATCCAGCCGTTTCGAAGTCGAGCGTCTTGATCGGCTTCGGCGACGTCTGCAGCTCAACCGCGTACGCAAGAGTCCCGCCCAGCAGCGCCGAGCAAGCAAGGAGCGCGAGCAGGAATCGGGTGGTGCGGGAACGCATGACGGCTCCTCGGGTTGTGCTAGTTAGTCGGCTTGTCTCCGAACGCCTTAGCGCATTCAATCGTCACGATCTTAAGTGTACTCGGCTGAACGTTGTTGGCAGTGACGAGGACCTCGAACACGTAGCGACCCCGAGGGTACGAAACGCTCGCGAACCTCGCGCCGTCCGTGCCGAAATAGCCCGATGCGCCGTCGACTGTGAGATTGGCCTCGTCCTTGTCGTAGAGCACCTGGCTGGTGTGGCTGACGAACGCGCGGGCCTCACTCTGAGTCTTCAGATCGTGGATCGCCCACACGATGCGCGAGGCGGAATCGCTCGCACTCTTCGGGCTCGCCGAGACCGAGACGTCGGCGTCCGAGCGAACGGTCGTGTCGAAGGCGTAGCCGTTGAAAGCCTTCGGAAGCAGCAGGTTGATCGTCGGCACGACCGATAGGAATCCGGTATCCGGCGAGGCGGTGGACGTCGTGTTCGAACCGCCATTGTTGGACGGGTTCGACGAACCACCGTTGTTCGACGTATTCGAATCGTTGTTCCCGGAGTTGTCGGCAGACTGCCTCAATCGCACCGTCAGCGTCCGCGCTTGCTCGTTGGACGGATCCGCCTGCAACGCGCGGTTCGCCAGATCGAGGGCACCGGTGGTGTCGCCCGACTCCGCGGCCTGCTGCGCTTCCTGATACAGAACGGCGCTCGTCTGCGACGGCTCCGGCGTGCGCTGCGAATTGTCTTTCGGGTGCCACGGACTGATCGCCGCGGCGACCACGATCACGATGCCGAGGACGACCGCAGTGATCGCGAACGAGACCAGTAGCCCGCGCTTCGCGGCGAGCTTCGACAGGATTCGCCCGATTCCAGACTGCTGCGAAAAGAGGTTCATCTTCAGACTCCCGCTATTGCCCCGCGATACCCGCCTCGAACGCGGCCTCATCCAGCGCTTGCGCCTGGCGGTCAGCCGCATCCTCAAATGCGAGACCGGCCATCGTAATGAAGCTGCGAAGCGATTGCTGTGCCTCGTCGGCCAGCTTGGCCAAGATCGGATCGCTCATCGTGAACAGGTCCGCGCCCGGACTCGCCGCATTCGCAAGCCAGCGGTTCACGATCTCGTGATCGATCACGTCGGGGTTGTCCTGTAGCGGAATCACGCCCGGGAAGTCCCACACGACCTCGGACCCGGTCCTGAATGCCTCTTCCAGCTCAGGCGCTGCGTCCGTCTCGACCAACATCACGAGAAACGCGCCGCCGGCAACCTTCCAGCGGAGCTCAGACAGCGAGCCGACGATCTTCGGCCGCAAGTCATCCTCGATCATGAGCCACTGCTCGAACGAATCGAAGATCAGCGCCACCTTGCGATAGCGGTAGTTGGCTAGGTCGATGAGCGCCGCCAGCGACTTCCGCGGCGCCTTGGTGATCTGGAACTCGGTCGCCATTGCCGCGAGTCCACGATCGTAGAAGACGCGGAGACCGCGGGCGATAACAGTCGAGAGGTGAGTTTTCGCGTACTCGATGACGTAGTCGCGGACGGCGTCGAACTCATCGCTCTCCGTCTTCTGCGCCCGCTCCTCGAGCAGCTGATCGGTTCCCGGAGCGTCGCCCATGCTCGCGTCGAACTCCGCGGTCGTATCCGACTCTTCGACCTCTTCCTCGAGGTTCACCGGCCGCATGTCGATTCGCCGGTCGAGATCCGGACGACGCTCGACCAACGGATCGCCGAAGCACGCATGCACCGTCCCGAGCGGGTCCTCGCGGAACTTGGCAGCGAACGCATCCAATCCCTGCGGTCCGAGGACCTGGTAGGACGTGAGCTCCGTGTCTGGTTCGGCCAAGACCTTCTGCTCAAGGTAGGCGGCGAGCGTCTTGTCGAAGTCGCGGAAGGCGACGCGCTCGGCGAGCACGCCAAGGGTCGATCGAACGACGCCCTTCTTGAACGTGTACAGCTGAACGTACGCATACATGACGTTCAGGGAGTCATCGACCGCGAGCGAGGACTCGGCATGGGCGATCGCCATGAGCGGGTACTGCGACGGCATGTCGGCCGACTTCTCCACCCAAAGCGGTTTCGGCGACTCCTCGGCCGACTGCCGAAGAATGGCCTGCAGCAGTGCGTTGCCCTCTGCCCCGATCTCGCACTCGATGCCCGGCTGGTCGCTGTTCTCAGGCAATGCGAACGGGTTCGCGATCAGCCCCAACGACGCGTACCGGGCGATATCCTTCACGATCTCGAGTTCAGGCGCCATTCCATCCCCGCTCTCACGACAGCCGGACAGTCCGAACAGATGCATAGCACAAAACGGGCCTTCTTGAGGGGAAGGGGCCCCGGGCTTGCACCCGGGACCCCCTCTCCATGTCGGCTACGCCAGTGACGAAGCCGGCGGTATTGCTAGACGTTCCTTACTTGTTGTGGCAGCGCTCGCACACGCCACGGTTGTCGGCACGCAGCAGGGCGCTGGTACCGGCGAGGTTGTTCGCGTTGCCGCCAACGGGACCCTTGTCCGGCTCGACACCAGCGGTGGTGTCGCGCTCGGGAGCCCAGATGCCAGCAGCGTTCTTCACCAGGTGCGCGTCCGACCAGCCGCTCATCAGAGCGTCGGAGCCGTGCGCGAAGTGGCAGGTGAGGCAACCGACGTGATTGTCACGAACGGTGGCACCGGCCTGGGTGTTAACCTCGAGCGGGATCCGCGGATCGATTGCCACGGCCTGCGCCTTGACGGCGAGGATGGCATCGCCCTGGGTCAGGGTGATGTCGACCGGGTGGCGATGGCGAACCTGGGCGCCGACGCCGCCGTCTGCAGCACCCTCGAAGGCGCTGTAGTTGTAGGTCAGGTTGACGGTGTTGTCGATGTTCCAGTCCGACTGCTCGTCGTAGGTCTCGTGGCAACCAGCACACCACGCCGACATCGAGTTGCCGAGCGTACCAGCGGCGATCTTGGAGCTACCGGCCGTGTAATCCGGGCGATAGGCAGCCATCTGATCGGCGCCGGCCTGGTGCTTCAGCCAGCCACCCTCACCAGTGGTCGGGTAGCCAGTCTCCGTCGAGTAGACGAAGGCGCTGGGGGTGTCAGCGTCGTCGTAACCGCCGACCTTGTTGCCCTGGACCTCGTCCTTCAGGAGACGATAGTTGGCGCTGCCGTGCGGATCGTGGCAGCTGGTGCAGGTGAGATCCATCGTGTTGCCGGAGACCGAAGCGCCGGCGCCCCAGAGCACGCCCGTGGCCTCCATGTTGTGCGTGGACGTGACAGCCTTGTAGACCTGGCTGCCGTTCTCTTCCCACGACGCGGTGTCGAGGATCTCAGCACCGGCGGCGCTACCGAAGCCACCACCGTTGAGCGGCGCGTTGAACGTCGAGCTGGTCTCGTAGGCGACGATCTGAGCGCCTGCGGGATCACCGATGACGTTCTGGCCGGTGTCGCCCAAGGCGACAGTCTTGTCACCAGAAGGACCGCTGTCAAAACGACCACTCTGAACGTTCGTTGCGGCGCCAGGAGCGGCGTCGCCGTGGCACGCCTCGCAGAACTCGGTCATCGTAGCGGCGCTACCAACGAGGAGCGCGTACGGCTTCTCGCCGCCGACGGGGCCGCCACCCTTGGGGTCAAAGGTGATGGTCGAGAAGGAGCTGTGAGCCCGGTGGCAACCGGCGCAAGCGTCCGTGTCGGAAATGTAACCACCATGCGGACCGAAGTTCGCGTAGGCGGTGCCCACGAAGACGAGCGACAGTGCCAGCGCAAGGCCGAGCACCAAACTGAATCGCTTCAAACTACTCACCTCCGTCTTCTTAGTGGACCGCGCACGCGATGCACGGGTCGAACGACTGGGCGATACGCAGAACTTCGACGCCACCAGCAGTGGTCTGGCTGCCGCCAGCCTGCCTGGTGAACGAAGCGCCGGCATCGGAGAACGGAGCGCCGATGCACGCCGACTCGATGGCACCGTGCTCGCCATCGGCGGTGGCAGGAGAGCCGTTCCACGTGGTCGGAACGATGCACTGGTACTTGGTAATCTTACCCGAGTTGACAGTGGCCTGATGCATGAGGGCACCACGCGGGGCCTCAACGGCACCCCAACCCTGGCGAATACCAGCCGGGACGGCACGCGAAGCATACGTGGCCGAGCCAGCGGCCATGCCCTTGAGCTCATCGATCCAGCCGCCGGTCCAGGTGAGGTTGCCGCCGGACTCGCCGACTGCACCGATCATGGCCTGAACGAGGACGAGGGACTCGATGGCGCGGGCACGGAGGCGGTCCATCGTGGAGCGGCCGCCCTTGATGGCCTTGATGTAGTTCGCGACGGCAGTGAGCAGGCCGCTGTTGGAGAGGCCGCTAACGATCGTCGACGCGATGTGGGTGGCGCGGATGGTGCCGGTGCCGTCGTAGTACAGACCGCAGGCGCCAACACCCGGGCTACCCAGCGGACCGCCAGCGCGGAACAGGTTGGTCGAGTTGTCGACCGGAACCACGCCAGTGACGGCCATACGGGCCAGCGGGCCGACTTCGCACGGCTTGCCGTGCCAACGCGGCGCCTTCATGTACGTGTAGCTGCCGGCCTTAGCGCGCGACGGCTTCGTGCGGGCGACATCGCCCGGGTACGCAGCGGTGGCGCTGGAGTACGGACGAACGCCGGTGGCGTAGACAGCCGTGTCGGCAGTGGCAACCTCGTAGCGCGAGTACACGATGTCCTCGGTGAGGTTGTTCGGAACCGAGTTGGCACCCGTCAGGAAGGTGGAGTAGACCTGCGCCTTGTTCGAGACGGTGAACGTCGGAACCGGGCTGGCCGTCGTGTCGACGACGCCACCCTTGAAAACGAGGGTACCGGCCGCGTCGGCGCTCGGGAAGCAGCCCCACGACAGGTAACGGCCGAGGCCGGCGCCAACGCCGCCGCCGCCGTTGCCCACGTTGTCGAACGCCGGGTAAAGGGCGCCGAGAGCGAGGGCGATCGGCACGTACTCGTTGACGATGAAGTTCGCGACCTCAGTGATAGCGGTGCGGTACGCATCGCAACGAGCAGTGAGGTCCTCGCTGTGATCGTTCGTGACGCCACCAGCGACGAAGCAAGAGGTCATCGGCATACGGCCTGCGAACAGCGCGCCGGCCTCGAAGGTGAGGCGGCGGATGCGCAGCGCGCGCACGTAGCTGATGATGACCGCGTCCCATAGCTTAGTCGCAGCCGAGGCGACCGGCAGGATGCCGGCAGTCGGGCTGGAGGTGTCAGCCGAGGACGACGCGAGGAGGTCCGCTGCGTAGTAGCTGTCGTCGAAGTACGGGGTCCACGGCGGGATGCCAGGGCCCTGAACATAGCTGGGCGCCGCGAGGTGATAGAAATGCGTGATGCTCGACATGAGGTACTCAGCCGAAAGCACCAGGTTGCGGATCAGAACGGCCTTGGGCGGGATGCCGTACTTGATTGAAGCCGCGTCAACGTCCGCAGCGTCCACGTTCGCGAACGTGATGTGGCTACGGCTGTAGCCGAGAACCGCGTCCGACGCGTACGTGGCGGTGAGGCCGTGAGGCACCGGGCACACGCCGCAGATGCGCTGAGTGAACGTGATCGCGTCGTTGACCTCGCGGCCGAGAAGGAAGTTCTCGAAGCCGCGCCACAGGTTACCGTGAGCCTTCGCGTCGGTGATGATACCGCTCGCGTCGGTCGTAACCTTGACACCGAGGTGACCTTCGATACGTGAAATCGGGTCGACTTCGACCGTAACATTTGCACGATTAGCCATTTACGTTGCCCTCCTTTCCTTATCGCTTGACAAAGGGCACGAAGCTGTCCGGGTAGCCCTTCTCGGTACAGGCCATGCAGGGGGCGCCGGCACGAGTGCAGTGGCCGCCACGCTTGACCGTATCGAGGTTGACCGGCGACGTCGCGTTCTGCGGCTGCTGGTTGTTCCAGCCGTGCACACCGCAGAGCGAGTTGGTCGCGATACCCTTGCAGCCGATCTTCTGGAGGCAACCCGCGTCGCCAGGCTTGGCGGCGTAGCGACCTCTGACGTAGTCGCCATAGCGCGGGCACCACTGGCTGTGAACCGGGATCGGATACACGTTCTTGAGACGGCCAGCGTAGTCCGTGCCCATGAGCGGAGTCATGGTCGACGGATCGTGGACGTTCGCCAGGAACATGACCACGGTCAGGCAGAACCACCACGGGTTGGTCGGGCAACCGGGGACGTTGATAACCTTGCCCGCTGCGCCGCTGGCGCTGTGGGTGTTCAGGTAGTCAGCAACGCCCTGGGCGCCGGACTGAGCAAGCTTCGGATCGAAGCCGCCAGCCATGGCCGAGGTGATCGGGGGCTTGCAGCCCGGGTAGCCGCCGTAACAGGCACACTGGCCGATCGGGATGACCGCAAGGCAAGCGGTCTTGGTGGCCAGAGTCTTGACGGTGAGAGCCATGTCGTGCTCTTCGGTACCGGCATCGTTCATGCCGATCGAACACCACGCCGTGCCGTTGCCGTCGGTGTCGCCCCAGGCGCCACCCTGATCGGCGTCCTGCAGCGCGCCCTCAACGACGAGGACGAAAGGCAGCGTGTTGTTGGCCTTGAAGTCCTTGAGCCACTGATACGCGAGGTCGCCACCCATACCCATGACGGTCTCGTGGTACTGCAGGTCGACGACGTCGATAACGACGTCAGCGACGTTAGCGAGACCACCGTCGGCGCGAAGAGCACCGTCGAGGGTGAAGCCGGACGCCGTGTCCGCAAGACCGAGGGTCTTCTGCGTCGACTGAACGCCGGCGATGCCCAGAGCCGTACCCGTGGAAATGCCGGTGGTGTAGATCGCTTCGCCGGCCGGATCCTCGAGGAAGCTCAGGAGCGACGTGGAGCAACCGGTGCACTCAGCGCCGTGAATCCAGACCACTCGCGGCTTGTTGGCAAAGCCACCGAGGGCAGCAGTCTGCCCAGCAAACGTCTCCGTCATCTTAGAGACGTCCGCCTGGCTCATGCCGACCGCGGCAGCCAGCGCACCCAAACGGGTGACGAACTGTCGCCTGGTTATAGCCATTCTCTCTCCTCCTTCACCAGGTTCGTGCTTGATTGCATTCAAATTCGTGCCTCCCGATCGCGGAAAAAGGCAACGCCACCTCCTTCCAGCTCCGCGTTTCGGAGGACCGGATGGAGGCGGCGTTGCGCGTCTTGCGCTGAAGAGCCTCGGTGTTGGAACCCCTGCCTCACGCCTGGTGCGTGGGGGGGCGGGATTCGCGGTACCAATCGGGTCTTCGTGCCGGCTCCAACCCGGTGGTGCGACTATGTCATGAACCCCAGTCTCAGCGGAGTCCTCCTGTAGGCTTTGTAACAGTTGTTACAACGGCCAGAGTACACCGCGCGGTATGGGCAGTCAAGCTTCTAGTACCCTGATTCTCCACCGTTTCTACACAGCTCATCAAGTGGTTCCGCTGCCCTATGCCGACATCCTCGGCGGGACATTATCCTTGGCCTTCTTGGAGGCGAAACGCTCCACGAACTCGGCAGCATTCACCACGTCGATCTCGAGCGTCTTGGCCAGTCGGCGCAGCTGCGCCGACTCGGTGCAGAACACCTTGCCGCGCTGCGCGAGCGCCAGAGTCCCGGCCGTCGTCAAGTCGATCTCGAGCTTCTTCCCGAGCGCCTGGGCGTCCGATTCCGAGAACTCGCTGGGCTGGAACAGTTCACCCATGTCCACGCCGCCGACCGAGATCGGCTTGAGCTGCTCGTAGTGCTCCGGTATCGCCAGCCACCTACGCCGACGTGCGGGCAGGATGCCGACCTCTTCGGCGAGGACGATCGCGTTCACGAAGTCGGGCGTGGCCACGAAGCGGCGCTTGCGGGTCAGGAGGATGATCGGCAGGAGAAGCAGCGGCAGCAGGCAGAGCCAGAGGTTGTTCGGGTTCACGACCGCCATGACTGGCGTCACCTGGTTCGGCCAACCCCATACCTGGACTCGACCATTGGCGGTATCGGTGATGAACAGCTTGTTCTTGCTGCCTCTGGAGATGTCGTCCGGGTAGCTGAACTGGCCGTCCAAGACGCCCTGCTGGCCGAAGCTCGCGATCTTGTCGCCCTTGCTGGTCCAGATGGTGGCGTCGTGGGCAAGCGTGTCGACCTCGACGAACCGTCCCGGCACCTTACCGTTGTCTCCGGGGAACCGGTCGAGCGCCGCGATACCGCGGGGCAGGCCCTGGGTGACGATCATTCGCTTGAAATTGCCGTTGCGATCGAAGACCTGGACACGACGGTTGTTGCTGTCGGCCACGTAGACCTCGTCGCCTATGATCATGACGCCGTTCGGGAACTGGAAGAAGTACTGACCGTGGGCGGGATCGTTCACGATGCCCACGGTGCCGATGCTCCGCTTGAACTTCCCGTTGGGGTCGAAGATGAGCATGCGGTGGCCGTTGAGGATCTCGGTGACGTACATCGTGCCGTCCTTCGCGAAAGTGATCGCGACAGGAGCCCACTGAACGCCGCCGGTAGTGAACTTGGGCAGCTGCTTCTTCGGCAGTTTGGGGTCGAAGGCGCCCATGTACTTGCCGTCGGTCGTGAACTTGAGGAGCGCGCGCTTGCGCCGGTCGCTGACGTAGAGCAGACCGTCCTTCGGGTTCTTCGCGATGTACAGCGGGGTAGCGGTCTCGGACGTTCCGAACGAACCGGTCAGCTTGCCCGCCTCGGTGTACGTATAGATGGTGTGGGTCAGCGCGTCGGAGACGAACACCTTGCCGTTATCGACCAGGACGCCGATCGGGCGCTGGAGACGCTTGGTGCCGTTGCCGTTGAACGAGTAGAGGAACTGCGGCGGCTGGACGACGTTGCCGGTCTCCGCTGCGATGTTGAAGCTGAGGTGCCGCGTGGCCCGGTAGACCGAGTAGTAGGCCGCGAGGATGAGCAGGAGAACGAGGAGCACCCCTGCAAGGATGGCCATGCGTGTTTGTTTCTTGGTCACAGTGACTCCTTGGGATACGACGAAGCAGCCGGCAAGAGACTAGCGCTTCTTGGTCTTGTTCGACTTGCTCAGCTTCGCTGTGAGCTCCTTGACGATTCGCTGGATCTGCGTGTTCTGCGGATCCTTCGTCGCCATGTTCTTGAAGGACTTGAGGGCCTTTGCGACTCCGACACGCGCCACGCGGATGTCGCGCTGCAAGTTCCACGCGGCTGTGTCATCCGGGAGCAAGTTGCACCCGATCTGCGCGTTGGTGAGCGCGGCGTCGAAGTCCGTCGTCTGCAGCTTGCGGGCCTGCGCCACGTATTTCTGGGGATCGCCGAACTTCTGGATGGCCGCTTTCGGCTCCGTGGCATTCGGGTCGTTCTGGCTCGCCCGCTCGAAGTACCAGGACGCGTTCACCTTGTCGCCCTTGTCCATGTATATGCGGCCAGCAAGGTAGTTCGCCTGTGCGAAGTTCGGGTCGAAGCTCAACGAGTACTGCAGGTTCTGCATCGCGCCGTCTGGTTCGTCGTCGAGGTAGAGCGCCCGCCCCAGGTAGTAATACGTGTCGGACGCGTCGTTGCGGATACGAAGGGCCGCCTTGAAGCTCCCGATCGCCTCCTCGTACTTCTTGTTCTGTAGATTGAGGAGACCCAAGTTGTAGAACGCGGTCTCGCGGCGCTGGTTGATGCCCTCCATGTTGGAGTCGTCAGTCAGCTCGATGACCTTGTTGAAGTAGCGCTCGGCTTCGATCGGCCGCTTCTCCGACATCGCGAGTTGGCCGAGATCGAGGTAGGCGCCAGTGTGCTTGGGGTCGATCTTCAGCGCAGCGTTGAATTGCTCGATAGCCTGCTGCGCTCGACCGGCAGCGGCCAACGCTTCGCCGAGGCGTACCCGGAGAATCGGGTCGTTCGGTGATCTACGAACCTGGTCGCGAATGACCTTGATGACTCGAAGCGCAGGGGTTGAGTTCTCGTTGTTCACCCTGTCCTGGTAGACGGTGTACCCGAAGTACCCGCCCAACCCAAGTACCGCGACGACCAGCACGGTCACCGCTGCCGTGAGTAGTGTGTCGAGTTGCTTTCTCTGCATCTGTGGGGGGCCCCTTCTGCGCTTCTTCGGAATCTAGATGTTCAAATTCGTATGACAACGGCGACACAGTTCCGCCCCGCGGTACGGAGCGATCAACTGGTTAAGCGGGTTCAGCGCACCGTGGCAGCCATAGCACAAGCGAAGGTCGTGCCCAGCATTCTCGAGTCCGACTCCTGATTGGGAACCGAAGCCGACGTGGCACTCGTAGCACTTGTACGGCTTGCCCTTCTTCTTCACGACCTGGAAGTGTACGGCATGCTCGGCGAACGCCTTGTTCTTGATCGATGTCGCGGGCTTCTGCGACATGATCTTGTGGCACGGGGTGCAGCTTGACGCGACGAGCGCCGATCGACCGACGCCGCCGTGGTGGCAGTTCTGGCACCTGCTCCGGTCTTGATGGCACACGTTGCAGTCGCGGTTCTTCTCCTGAACGTTGTGCTTCGACAGCCAGTTGACCGGGTGAGGCATAGGCGTGTGGTGGCACGTCGTGCACGTCTTCTCGTCATGGCAAGCGCCGCACGCCCCCTGCTGCTGCAGGTACAGCTTGCCGTGCTTCGCCCTCCAGTCGGCGCGCACGTGGGTCTTCGGAACAACTCGCGCTGCCGGCGAGCCGTCGGCGCGCGGTCGACGGCCTTGGTGGCAGTCGACGCAGAACTTCGACTTGTGGCACATCGAGCAGTACGACGAATCCTTGCCGGCGCGCTCGGAGTGCGCACCCAGAACGAACGCGTTCGTGTGGTCCGGCGGCTTGAGCGTGAAGCCCTCCGGGTGGCACTTGCGGCAGTCTTCGGCAGCAACCAGGCCGTTGCTCGAGTGGGTCAGGCCGTGGCAGCGGTAGCACGAACGCATGTCCGGCCGCGCGATGCGCTGATCGGAGTGCGCGAACTTCGGGTGGCACACCGTGCAGGCGAAGTTGCGACGCAGGTGCGGATCGTGCGCGAAGATGACGTCCTTGCCCGTGAATGCGTCGAGGTCGGGGTGGCAGTTGACGCACTGACTCTCGCTCGTGGGCTTGTCGGGGTAGACCTTGACCGCCGGCCCGGCCTTCGTGACGGGAAGCACGGGCACGTAGGACCGCACGTCGAGGCGTACCTTGACGTGCTTCTTCTGGTGGCACGCATCGCAGTCACGTTTGGCGTTGTGGCACAGCAGGCAGCTGTTCGCCGTCCGGCTGGCCGCGACTGCGTGGGGCTTCAGCTTCCAGCTCTTCGTGTGCGACGAGGGCTGCAGCTGGAAGGCGGGCGTGTGGCAGTCACGGCACTTGGAACTGGCGAGCTCTCCCTGGGGACCGTGCTGGAGGCCGTGGCAGTTGAAGCACGCCTCCATCGGGGGACGGTAGGTCGTGCCGCCGATGTGCGCCTGGCGGAAATGGCACGCCGGGCAGTCCACCATGAGGTGGTTACCATGAGAGAAGATGAGCCCGGGGTAGGTCGCTTCGCCGAGGCGCGCGTGACAGGGCTTGCACTGCCCGGCCTCAACCGTAGCGTTAAGGTTGACGGCCTCGTTGCTCCCGGTGGTACCACCTGCAGAGGCGGCCGTCATGAAGAGCGCGCCGCCGAGCAACACCAGGACGGTGACGACTCTCGCGAACATGGAAAGCGAGGCCAAAGGCCTACGGTCTCCCGGCATTAGTCCTCACACCGCCTCGACGACACGACGGCCGATCCGGGACATTGCGGCACTCGGCCGAGCGAGTAGATTGTAACATGTGTCACGTTCCGCCTACTCCAACACCGAGGTCGCCGCGGAGCGAAGATCAGCTTTGATGCCTGCCGGGTCCCGGCTGGTCACGGCCATTTCCATGATGGCCACGACGCTCCCTTCGCGCACGATCACGCCTGCGGTGTTCCGACCGTCCGTGCCGATCCAGACCGTCCGACTCCCGATCTTGATGGTCTCGCCGTCCTGCCCGTACGACATCCGAGCACGACTGTCGGCCGAAGCGGCGGCCGCGGCATCACGGTACTGCTCGGCAGTGATGACGAGTTGAAGAATGTGTGTGGTGTCCGTGGGCGCGTACTCGCGGGTCAGCGAGAAGTCCTCGGCGAGGATGGGGCGCGCGGTGAACCCGGGGATGGAATCCGGGACGTACCCGGATAGGCTGGCCGACGGTCCTTCGGGCTTCGGCGGTGGGCTGCTGTTGCCGCCACCGGAGCTCCCTCCCCCGCTGCTCCCGCCGCTCGACGGGTTCGAGGTCGGCGAGCCGGGCGACGAGAGATCGGGCGCCGGCGTCTTCCCGCTGCGGATCACGCGGATCTGCTCGGACGCCTTCCGGAACGTCGGCTCGAGCGTAACGATTGACGCCAGCAGCTTCTCGGCGGCCGTCGTGTCGCCGCGAACGAGTGCGTCTTGCGCCTGGTCGTACTGCTCGGTCAGGCGTCGATGCTTCTCGCACAGGATCGTGCTGCGCTTGACCGAGTAGCGCTTGGCCTCGTCGGCCGGGACCTGGATGGTCCGAACGGTATTCTTCAACACCTCGCCGTACACGCAGTAGACGCGCTCCCCCGTGCGCACGGAGACCCGGGGCTTGCCGCACGCCGACAGGGCCACGGCGACAACGAGCAGCGCCGCGACCAGGGCCGCGAAGGAGAGCTTGGTCTTCACTTCCAGCTTATGCATGTGGCTCCGCAAAGAAGCCCTCTTTTCGGATCCCGGGACGGGACAGCGCCGCGAGAGCGATCAATCCGACGGCAGAGCCGAGGACCGCGGCGCGCTCCGGCCATGAGACGAGTGGTCTCAATCGGAGCTGAGCATAAGCCGTACCATAGTCCTGCTGCACCTCGGCCGGCAGCCACCTCGTCCACGTTCGGAGCGGCGTGTCGGCGAGCGGCAGGTAGGCCACCAGCGCGATGGCCCCGGCGAGCGCCCACAGAATGAGTGTGCGCCGTGCCGCCGGAGTGAGCAGCCGTGCGAGGAACGCGACGGCGAACAGCATCGCCATCCAGCCGCCCGCGGTCTCGGCACCGATGTACTTCCACGCAGCATAGTACGGCGACCCGTCAGCGAGCTCGCCAGTGACGACTGCCGAGAGTCGCGACGTCACGAGCGCGACTGCGCCGACCGCAACGCAGGCAACGGCGAACGCCAGAAGGAATCGCTTGGCTGCGGATGTTGGCCGCGCCGGCCCCTCGCGCAAGTCGACAGGCCAGGAGGCGGCCGCTCCGAAGAGCGCGATCACGCCAGCACCGGCCGCGGGAAGAACGAGCAGTGGCCGCGGGCCGTATACGACACCCAAGCGCTCGGTGAGGGCGAACAGCGACAGCAGCACCGCGGGCACGATCAGCGGTGCTACGCCCTTCATCTCTCCTCGCTGCTGAGCGATCCACGTCCACGCAATCCAAGCGAAGCCGAGGGAGACGCCAGCCGCCACCACGCCGACGAGGTTCTCGGCAAGCGCATCGGTCGGGAGCGGCCCTCCGAAGAGCAGGGCCGACACCGCACCGATCGCGGCTGCCGAGAGCGCCGCCGGGAGGAGCAGCGTGGCAGGTCGAACCGTGCGCACGCGAGCGAGCACGGCACCGTACATCGCCCACAAGACGCCGGCCGCCATCAGCCACGCCTCGAGGACCGGGAACTTCACGAGTGGCGAGAACGAGCTCGGCCGCTCCCAGTTCGCGAGTATCGCCGCCGCCCCGAGCAGTCCCACAAGGACACCCGCCCACTGCGCCCACGTCGGTCGCCCCTGTCGGCGGAACGAAGCCGCCGCAGCGACGGGCAGCGCCCAGACCGCGGTCGTGAAGAACAGCGATTCCGAGCCGGACGGCGCATCCGTGAGGCGATGCGTCACCACGAGCGCCTCGGTCAGCCAGAGCCCGGCGATGCCGAGCCCCACGCCGAGCGCGACGGCTGCACCGTTCGGGCGCGTCGTGCCCTCACCCGCGATCACGCCGAGGATGAGGACCACGACTGCAGCCACGACCACCTCGGCGGCGGTAAGCCACAAGGGGGAGATCCGGTTGAGGAGCACGGTCTGCAGCACGAAGTGGGCAGACAGCGCGAACGCCATCACACCTGCTAGCAGCACTGATGGGAGTCGTCGGTCCACAACGCCTCCGTCGGGGGGATAGTCGGGAGTTCCGACCGATGGTACGCCATTGGCGAGGGGCCGGGGAATCATCCCCGGCCCCTCTACGCGCAGGTCCGTTGTGGCGTGCTTACTTGTTGTGGCAAGCCTCGCACACGCCGCGGTTGTTCCTGCGGAGGAGAGCACTGTCGCCGGTGACCGGCGTACCGCCCGTGCCCGTGTTCGGTGCGAGAGCGTCGCTCGAACCAGTGAGGTCAGAGGCAACGTTCGCGAACCCGGTCATCGTAGCGTTGGTACCGTGCGCGTAGTGGCACGTCAGGCACTCGATCCAGTCGCTCGCGGTCGCGGTGGTGTCACCCGACTCGCTCAGATCGTTGTCCAGCGGCAGGCCGCTGGCCACGACCAGTTCGCGCTGGCCATTGAAGTTGGCCAGCTCCGAGTTGATCGGGTGGCGGTGGCGATTCTGAACGCCCCAGCCGTCGCCTGAGTTGTAGGCGGTCGACTTCTTCTGGAGGGTCAGGTCGCTGGTGTCCGTCGCGCGGTAGTCCCACGTGTTGTACGTCGTGTGACAACCGGCGCACCAACCGCTCATGCCCTTGTTCGGATTGCCGTCCGGCGCCTTCGCGTACTGCGGCTTCGTGTAGTCCGGCTGGTAACCGGCTGCAGCGACATCCACGTGGAGCCGGAAGCCGTTCGTCGGATAGCCGACCTCGGCCGAGACGACGTAGGGCGTCGGATTCGGATCGGGATCCGAAGAGAAGTTGCCCTCGTAGCCACCGACCGGGTTGCCGTTGACGACATCCTTCAGGAGCCGGTAGTTGGAGCTACCGTGCGGGTCGTGACACGCAGTGCAGTCCATCGGGATGTAGTTGCCGGCGCCGATCATGTAGTCGCCGTCGAGCAGGCTCAGGTTGCCCGAAGCCTCAACGCTCAGCGAAGCGGCGGTCATGGTCGCCGGAACGCCGGCGGGGCCACCACCGTACGCGCCCCACTTGTCCAGGTTGACGCCGTCCCAGCCGACCATGTGGGTCGACGTGGTGGGCGCACCGTTGGCGTTGTCGAAGCCACCGCCGTTAAGCGCGGCTCCGTTGGTGCCCCAGTTGGTGCCACCGTAGACGCCGTCCTGGACGTCGGTCTCCGCGCCCTGCGACGTGTTGTCGTGGCAGGCGTAGCAGAAGTCCTTGATGCGCGTCGCGTTGGACACGAGCAAGGCACTCTTCTCGCCGGCCGCATCCCACGTGATCGAGCTCACGGAAGAGTGTGCCCGGTGACAACCGGCGCATGCGTCGGTGTCGCTGACATAGCCACCGTGGATCGCCCAGTTGGCGAAGGCCGCGGACGGAAGGAGCAGCACCAGCAGAGCCGCAAGAGCGAGGATCAGATACGTCTTCTTTGCCATATGCGTCACACCTCCTCCCCAGTCATAGCGGGGGTCTCGTTGTTCGCCCTTCTTGCGCTGAAGGCCAGCAGTCCACCAAGCAGAAGCGTGGGGACGAGCGCGACCTTCGCGAAGGGTCCGGAAAACAGGCTGGCCACCATCGGCGAGATGTGGTCCTCCACCAGCGGGTCAGCCTTCGGGCTCGCCAGCAGGGACTTCTTCGAAGCCCAGTAGACGGAGCCGTCACCTGCATACGACGTGTAGCCATTCGCCCTGATGTACGCCGCGATGTTCGCGCGCGAATCCCAGAACATCGCCTTGGCCGGGCACGTGTACACGCACGACGGCTCGTGGGAGACCTCGGCACGCAGGTCCACGTCGGCGATAGCCGCGAGTTCCGCTGCCGTCCTACGCGTCGGCAGGTCGCCGCCCGCGCCTGCTCGGCCGAAGCACAGCGTGCACTTGTACGCCTTCGGCGTCCCGAACTTGTCGCTGCCGACTCCCACCTTGGGGTAGCCGCCACGCTGACAGTCACGGACGCACTGACGAGTGCACTGCGAGCTGAGCGGGTTGCACTTGGTCATGTCGACTTCGACTGCACCGTTGGCCTTCTTGCTGATGGCCTTGAACGGACAGTTGGAGGCACACGGCGGATACTCGCACTGCCAACAGCTGAAGCGGACGAACGGACCCATGTCGACGCGCTTCTGCGACTTGATCGCCAGACGCTGGTCGTACGAGACCTTATGAACGCCGATGGTCTCGGCCTTCATCTGCCACGTTCGCTTGCAGGCGATGACGCAGCCGTTGCAGCGCATGCACTTATCGACGTCCTGGAAGATCGCCATTCTTGGTGTTGCCACGGTCCATCACCACCCTTCCTAAAGCTTCTGGATCTTGCAGAGACAGGCCTTCGACTCAGGAATCTTGGAGTTCGCGTCCCATGCGTCGATGCACAGGTCGTTCGCTCGGGAGCCCGTCGACAGGCCTCGGTCACCCCAGTGCCATGGAATCGCGACGATACCTGAGGGGACACGCTGGTTCCCCTGGACCCCGACGCCCACTCGAGCGCGGAAGCCCTTGGCGAAGCCGGCGGCACCGTTCGTGCGAGTCTGCTGATCCGTGGTGCTGTTCGAGCGAGGGGTGATGACGTTGACGAGGTCGCCGTCCTTGATGCCGTACTTCGTGGCATCCAGGGAGTTGATCTCGACCCACGGCTCCGGCTCTGCCTCGACGTTCCACGGGTTGTTCCGGGTGATGGGGCCACCCTGGAAGTGCTCAACGCAGCGGATCGTGGTCAGCACGAGCGGGAAGTTCGCCGGGTTGGCATCGCCGACACGACCGGCGGCCGCCAGCGAGTCCACCTTCAGCAGTGCAGCGCCGTTGGACGTGTTGCGTCCCCACTTGGCCGCGAGGTCAGTGCGCGGCGTCTCCAGCGGCTCGGTGTGAGCCGGGAAGCGACCGGGCAGGACGTGCGGCGTGCCGGGGGCAGCGTAGGTGTCCGGACGGTCCGTGAGCTGGTGGACGGTGCGGTACCAACGCGAGTAGTTGAGGACGCCGGCCTTGGTGCTGACGAACAGGCGTCCAGCTGAGTCCGGACCCATGAAGTAATCGGCCACGTCTCCCGGAATCTCAGTGTTGTTGTACAGCACGCGGCGGTTGACCAGCCAGGCGTAGCCCCAACCGTGGAACTGCAGGTTGTTGGCATCGTTGGCATTGTCGCGGCTCTTCGCCTTGTTCTGCGTCTGCCACGGCGCCTGGGAACCGCCCTTGTTGTCGGCCGCCCATGTGCCGCCCGCGTTGTACGCGCCGGTGTAGATCCAGATAGTGCCGCCGCTAGCCGAAGGCGTGCACATCTCACGGAAGATGTTCTCCGTGACGGCCTCAGAGCCGTAGACCGTCTCCTGGACAGGAGCCGAGGCGCCGGCGTGCCACATGTACACGTTTGCGAGCGAGGCGCTGTCGAACGCGGTGCCCGGGGTCCAGCCGTACGGCGTGCCGTAGAGCTTGCTGTAGACCCACTGGCCACCCGGGTTCGTGTAGCCGAGGTCGTTCACCCACGCGGTACTGATGTGCGAGAACGCACCCGCGACGTCCAGCTGGTAGGCGAGCCTGAGCAGCAGCTCGAGGTCGGCCTTGCTGTTCCCGCGCGGAGTGGTCGCGCGCTCGCGCCACTGCAGCGTGCGTCCGGAGTTGGTAACGCTACCGGCCTCTTCCACGTGCGAGCACGCGGGGAGCAGGTAGGTGACGCCTCCGGCCTTTCGGCTGGCAGCAGCGGTCTCATTCTCGAACAGGTCGACACAGACGAGCATGTCGAGGTTCTCGAGACCTTCGCGGACCTTGGACTGGTTCGGCTCGGTGACGGCCGGGTTCTGACCCCAGACCACGGCAGCCTTGGTGGTGCCGTCGGCCATGTGTCGGAACATCGTGATGTGGTCGTCTCCAGCGCCCTTGGGCCAGAGTGCGTAGGTCGCGTTGACCGCAGCGCGCTTCGCTACGGGATCGGCCAGCGCGGTCACGGCCGCGTAGTCGCCGAACCACTTGAGCGTCATGTTGAAGAACCCACGCTGCTGGAGCGCCATGGAGGTGATGTTGTACGCGTCGTCGTACGACCCGTTCATCGTCGCCCTGTTGGCAGTGCCCGACAGCGGGTTGCCCCAGAGCGCATCCATGTACTTCCCGAACGCGTTGGCGTCCACGGAAGGCTGCGTGCTCGGGTTGCTCGAGTACGCCGGGATGTTCCCGTAGAGCAGACCCATGTCGGTCGAGCCCTGAACGTTGTGAATGCCACGAAGGGCGTTCACGCCGCCGCCCGCGCGACCCATGTTGCCCATGAAGGTCTGGATCGTCGCGAACGACTTGCAGTTCTGCGAACCGTAGCTGTGCTGGGTCAGGCCCATCGCGTACAGCATCGTAACGGCCTTGTAGCCGGCGGCCGTCGGATCCTGCGTGTTGGCACCGAACGAGGCACCCGTCGAGCTCGCTGCGCGGCTGTTCTGGAGGAACGCATCGCCGACGAGCGCAACTTCGCCCGACTGGCAACCGCAGATGTCGGTCACCGCGGCGTCCGTGTAGGGCGCGAGGTGGGCCTTCAGGCGGTTGTAGACGGTGTTCGCGTCCGCAAGGACGTTCGCGGCCTTCTTCGGGAAGTTCGAAATGACCGTGTTCGCAGGCTCGCCGCCGATTGCGGTGGCGCCCGTAGCGGCGACGATCGTCTCGCGCTCGTAGTCCGTGCCGTCGGCCTTCAGGATGAAGGTGGCGTCGGTGTACTTCGACTGGTTCGGAACGCTGACAGTCGCGGTAGCGCCGTCGTCGGCGTAGAACAGGCCCGCGTCCTTCCGGTTGAGGAAGGCGTAGAAGTTGTCCTTCACGGACTGCGGGATAACGGAGCCGCTGGCGTAGGTGCTGCCGCTGGTCTCCATGCGATCGATCATATAGCGCATCACGCCGTTGATGAAGGCGATGTCGGTGCCCGGACGGATCCGGACGTGGAAGTCGCCCTTGCTCGGGTCGATCTGCTTCGCGGTACGGGTGAGTCGCGGATCGATGACGATGAGCTTGGCACCCTTGGCGCGAGCGTTGTTGACGTGCGCCATGCACGCCGGGTGGTTCTCGGCCGGGTTCGCGCCCATGATGACGACGCAGGTCGAGTTACCGATGTCGGTCCAGTTGTTCGTCATGGACCCTCGTCCGAATGCGGCCGCCAGACCGGAGACCGTGGACGAGTGTCATATACGAGCCTGGTGCTCGACGTTGGTGGTGCCGAAGTCCGCAATCATCTTGCGGTACACGTAGTTCTGCTCGTTGTTCATGTGCGACGAGCCGAAGAACGCAGCACCCTTGCTGTTGTACGAGGCCGCAGTCAGCGCGCCGCGAGCGGTCACGAGGCCCGAGGCGATCTCGCCGAGCGCAGTGTCGAGGTCCATGCGGCCCCACGCGCCGTTGCCGGTACGCTTGTAGGCCACGCCCGTCGGGTAGGTGCCCGTATCCGCCGTCTCGGCAAAGACCGGATTGACCGGGTGAACCCCGGTTCCGAAGCCGAGGCGACGCGAGTTGGTCACCAGTTGATATGCGCCCGCTCCCTTGGCGCAGAGGCCACCGCGGTTGAGCGGGGACTCGTCGTCGCCGAAGATGTCGAGCACGGTACCGTCGGCGGCTACTACGACCTTCTGGCCGCAGCTTGCGGAGCAATACGGGCAGGTGGTGTGGCTGATCGTCGAGTCGGCGGGATATCCCAGCGCCTCGGGTGCCCGGACCGCCATGTCAAGGCCGGTCCCTGCAGCGGCAGCCGCTGCAGCACCAACCTTGAGGAAGTCACGCCGCGAAAGGCGGAACTTCCCGGGTTCCTTTTCCCTTCGTCCCATCACGTTTCCCTCTCTGTTCGTCAGTCCAGAGGGGTTGAGACACGTGTCTCGGGAGATGCCTCTACCTACGCCGGCTGGATGCGCCTCCTCTCCCGACTGCGCCGACGGAGGGCATAGAGGAAGATCGAGCGCGGCACGGAACCTGCCGTTCCAGGGGAATGCTCGACCATGCAGTCATTGAAGGCTGCCTCCCTTACCCCTCCGCATAACGCGTGCTCGCGGCGAAGCGTTGTCCGGACGCTTTCGCCGAGGATCTCCTTTCCAAGGGGGGAGGCACCTGCGTTTCCGCAGGCACCCTATCGGCCTAGCCGCCATGGCTGAAGAGCTGTAGGCAGGGAAGGCTCGGAGATCCACGTCATGCGGTATTCGATTGGGTCGCCCGGCTCCTGTTCGCACATTGCGAGTGGATTTTGTAACAGAAGTTACGAGCGGCTGCCATTTACGTTAGGCTCCCAAACCGTTCCTGTCAACGACCGACCGCCTGCTACCGTTCACCGTGCCCTTGCCCCGTCCACCCGTCGGCTACTGTGGCCGCATCGTCGCGGCCACCGCCTCTCAGCAGGCGGATTGCCAGTCGCGTGAACGGCCGTTCTAGTAGGGGGCAGCGGCACTCCCGCTCGTGATCTCGGCCATCGGCGAACGGCAGCGAGGCAACGCAGAGCGCCCGCCCTCGAAGGAGGACGGGCGCTCGATTGCTCGGCTTACGCGCGCTACTTCTTCTTGGCGAACCGCTCCAGGAACTGCTCGTGGTTGTACACATCGACGCCGAGCAGCGTGGCGAGGCGCGCGATCTCGGAGTCCTCCGTGAACAGTGCCTTGGCCCGCTTCGCCACGACGAGAATGATGGCGGTGCGGTCGTCGAGGGCGAGGCGCTCCTTCAGATCCACCGCGTCGGAGTCAGAGTGGACCTCCGGCCGCACGAGCTCGGCCAGATCGACGCCGTCCGAATGGATCCCACGCAGGAGCTCGTGTTCGGCCTCCGGCGTGATCCACCGCCAGCGACGGTTCACCAGGGCGCGAGCCCGTTCCTCGGCGACGAGCGCCGTGGCGAAGTCGGGCAACAGGACGAGTGTGCGCTTTCGCAGCAGGAACGGCAGCAGCAGGAGCAGCAGCGGGATCGCGAGCAATCCCCAGCTCGCAGGAGACGCCGGCACCCTCGGTGCGGGAAGCCCGGCCGATGGCCAACCCCAGACCTGAACCTGGTTGTTGTCGCGGTCGATGATGTAGATCCGGCCGTTGCGGTCCAGCGAGATATCGTTCGGATACTGGAACTGCCCGGGGCCGACTCCCGGCCCACCGAACTCAACCAGCTTGTCGCCTACCGGCGAGAAGATGTCGACCGTGTGTCCGAGCGCGTCGACCACGTACAACCTCGACTTGGCGTCCGTCGACAAACCCCGAGGAACGCCCGTCGTGCGGAGGAAGCGCTTGAACTTGCCCTGCCGGTCGAACACCTGCACTCGGCGGTTGTCGCCGTCGGCAACGTAGACCTGGCCCTGGTGGTCGATCGCGAATCCGTTCGGGAAGAAGAACGCTCCCGGCGCCTCTTCGGCAGTGGTCACTGCCTGCGTCCGCCCGAAGAGCGCGGTCCGCTTGCCCGAGGGGTCGAAGACGAAGATTCGATGGTGGTTGGTGGAGCGAACGTCCGAGACGTACAGGTAGCCATCGTCGTCGAAGGCGATCGCGAGCGGCGCCCACTGCGGTTCGCCACCCTTCGGTATGAACCGACGGATGTACTTGCCCTCCAGGGAGAACACGTAGATGGCTTCGTTGTCACGGTCCGCGACCCAGAGCTCGGAGTCGTGGTCGATTGCGATGTGCACTGGACGGGTGAGCGCCTTGCGCGCCCCATCGTTCACCGCCGAGAAGGAGTACAGGTACTTGCCCGACGCGTTGAAGACTCTGATGACGCCGAGCTGCGGAACGCTGACGAATACGCGCCGGTCTTGCGAGACGGCGACGCCGGTCGGCTTCGGGATGCTACTGCTTATCCCGCTCGCGGTGATGGAGAATAGGTAGTTCGGCGGCTCTAGCTGGGCTGCCGTATTGATCCCGGGTATGGGTAGGCGCCGGTGCTGCGAGAAGTACAGCGCCGTATACGCGAGCACTGCCAGCACCAGGAGCAACAGGACGAGCATGACGATCTTGCGCCGCTGCCTGCGCGAGTAGAAGCTGTGTTCCGTGATGTCACTTGACACGATTGAGCCTCGCAATGCCGTCTTTCGCCGCCTGGTTGTTCGGGTCGCGCTTGAGGACCTTCTCGTACAGACCCTTCGCCTGCTCCGCCTTGCCGGTGCTCGCGTACAGCTTGGCGACCAGCACCGCCACGTCGGTACGACTCGGATCGATTGCGAGGGCGATGCGGCCCTCGATCAGCGCCTTCTTCGGGTCACTCGATTGCAGCTTCTGCGCCGCAGCTACGTGATCGTCCGCGCTACCCAGCTTCGCGAGCGCCTCGGTAGGCTCCCGCACGCCTTCCGGAGCCTTGTCGGCAGACAGGCGGAATCGTTCGGCGGCCGCGGCCTTGTCGCCTTCCTTCAAGAAGATCTTGCCGAGGTCGTAGTTCGCCTCGGGCATCTGCGGTTCGAACGCAAGGGCCGTCTCCAGCTCCTGCTTCTCCATGTCCGTGATGCCCAGGCCGCGGTACGCGACGGCGAGGGTGTAGTGACTGTCGGAGGCGTCTCGCCGGATGTAGAGCGCCTGCTTCAGCGCACCGACGGCATCCTCGTACTGCCGCGTCTCGACGTAGCACTGGCCGAGGTAGAAGTACGCCTGCTCGAGGCGGGCATCTCTTGCGTCCGGCCCGTTGACGAGCAGCGCGATGATCTCCCGCCAGTGTCCCTCGGCGACCTTGTACTGCTTCTGCTGCATCGCGAGCAGGCCGAGGCCCATCCGGCCGGGCACATTCTTGGGGTCGAGCTTGAGCGCCTGCTTGTACTGCTCGATGGCCTCTTCCGGCTTGCCGACCGCGATTAGGGCCTGTGCGAGATCGACCCGCGCGGTTGCATTGTTGGGATGACGCTTCACGTACACGCGGATGTTGTTGAGCGCCCGATAGCCGGGGCTCGACGCTTCGATCTGCTTCTGGCTCGACCACATCGAGTAGCCGAGGTACGCAGCTACTACCACGACGAGGACGAGCGTGACTCTGATGGCGACATCAAGTGCGCGCTGCTGTTTCATGAGTATCCGTCCCGAGAACTGTATCGCGAGTCTACGGAGCACCCTAGCGCAGAAAGCGCGACAGTGCTGCATCTATCAGACGACGCGAAGGGCGGCGCCGTCCAGTCCGAACAGTGGAACAGCGAAAGCCGTACCTCTTTTCGACCTCCTGCTCCCGGACGCAGCGACGCCCGGCCTCGTGACGAGAGCCGGGCGTCGGAGAGGTCGAATCAGCCTATCGGCCGCCGAACCAGCCCTTGACCTTGCTGATCAGCTGGGCCAGCGCATTGTCCTTGCGGATCTGCGACTTCTGGTGGATCAGCTCGCCGGCCTTGGCGCCGAACTGATACGCCGAGCCCTTGTGGCAGCTCATATCCTTCGCCGGGGGAGCCTGGCCACCGCACGTGGTCTGGAGCTTCTCGGCGCTAACGTACGAGGCCTTCTGGCTACTCGGCTGGATGTCGTGGGAGCCATGGCAGTCCCAGCACGCGGGGGCGTCGGCGTTGCCCTCCTTGTACGGGCGGCCGTGGTAGTAGTCGTCATAGGTGGCGTACTTGTCCTTGTGGCAGCGAGCGCACACCGCGTAGGCCGCCTGATGCAGCGCCTCTTTGGCACCCGGGTTGTCCTTCAGGCGCTGGATGTCGTGGCCGCCATGGCACGAGGAGCAGGTGGCGCTCTGGAGGTCGCCCGCCTTCATCTTCTGACCGTGGATCGAGTTCCAGTACGTATCCGCGACCTTGTTGTGCGTGTGGCAGTTGGCGCAGGCAAGACCGGCGTTCACGTCCCAGAGGCGGGTCTTGTCGGTGCCGTCCGTGTACTTGAAGTCCGGGTGGCACTGGATGCAGGACAGGTTGGAGTGCGCAGACTGCTGAACGGTCGAAACCTGGAAGGAGTGGTTACCGCTGGAAGACGCCTTGACGAGGTTGGCATTGCCGTGGCATGCCTCGCATCCGTCCTTCGGATCGTAGGCGTAGGGTACGTCCGGCTGCCAGCTGATCCCCTGCTGGGCGTGGCAGTCGTCGCACTCCTTACCGGTGTGACACATCATGCACTTCGTCTGCAGCTGCCCGCCCTGCGCCTCGGACCGACCCGGCGCGACGTGCGGCTTGAACTTCCAGTCCGGCGTATGGAACGCAGGGCGCAGCCGAGCCTTCGGGGTGATGTGGCAGTCCTGGCACTTGCCAGTGGCCAGAATGCCCATGGGGCCGTGGCGCAGATTGTGGCACTGGAAGCACGTCTTCATGGTCGGCGTGGTCGTGCCGGACCTGCCGTGCGGGAAGCTCGAGTGGCAGCTCTCGCACGCGACCAGAATGTGAAGACCGTGCGAGAAGATGATCTCCTGCGAGTAGTTCTTCGTGTCCGCGATGTTCGCGTGACAGAACTCGCACGCGCCCTGTTGCACCTTGGCGGTGGTGTTGATCGTGATACTCTCCGCCATGGCCGGCGCTGCCCAGGCGAATGCGAGTCCGAGGACAACCGCCGCCAGCGCCATCGCGGCGAGCCTCCGCGCGCGTGCTCCGATCGGTCCTGACATCTCCTACCCCTTCCCTTCCCGGCCGGTTTCGGCGCCGGGGCCCGAACTTCCCCTTAGGTGAACAGGTCGCGGATCGAGCCGAAGAACCCTGTGACGGCCTTGCTCGCTTCCTGGATGAACGCGTACACGGGGTTCGCGTCCAGTTCCTGCCGCCGACGATGGACCAAGCCGGCGTAACTCACGTACTGCTCGCTGTTCTGGCCGATACTCGCGTGGCACTGCCCGCAGGTATCCACCAGATTCACCTGCGCGGTCATGGACCGCTTGTCGGTCGACGGGTAAATCTCGTGCGCTCCGTGACACTGCCAGCAGGCCGGTGCATCCGGAGCCCCCCGCTTGTACGCCGAGCCGTGGTAGTAGTCGCTGTAACTCTTCCAGTAGTCCTGATGGCAATTGCCGCAAACCGCGTAGCCGTCGGCGTGCAGCTTCGCCTTGCCGATCGCGCCCTCGTCGACGTTCGCCGTCTTCGGGTCGTCCGTCAGTCGAGCGATGTCGTGCGCCCCGTGGCAGTCACCGCACAGCGGCTTCTGGTTCTGCCGGACGTCCAACTTCTGGCCCGGCTCGACCGAAATGCTGTGCACGCCCTTGGCGTACGTGTCGAACTCCTGCGAGTGGCAGTTCTTGCAGGACAACTTCGCGCTTCGTCGCCAGTCGGTCTGCCCGTGTGGCGACTTGTACGCGAAGTCGAGATGGCATCCCGTGCACGGCACCTTGGCGTGGGCCGAGCCGCCGATCACCTTCTCGCTCACCCAGAAGCTCACGGTCGAACTTCCCTTCAGGCGAACCAGGTTCGGATCGCCGTGACACACGAGACACCCGGACTTACCGGCCGTGGGCAGGGTGAAGTCCAGGTCGTACCGCTGCGCCGCCGCGAGGCGAGGTGCGAGCACCACGATCAGAGCGCTCGCAAGCGCCATCAGGCGCAGTCGTGCTGTCTTGCCAAAGGTCACGCGCACTTACTCCGCTTCGGTCAGCACCGGTGCAACGTTCGTCTCCGGTTCGGGCGCGTGGTGGCCGTGGCCAAACGCGTCTGGGTTGACTGGCAGCTTCTTGAGGCCGAAGAAGTCGAGCGTGCACGGCACGTCCTCGGATGCGGACAGGTACACGTGGACGGTCGTCAGAACGATGAACAGCCAGTTGATGATGTAGTGCGCGGTGCGCGCATACCAACCGGCGAGGTCCACGCTGCCGAGGAACGCGCCCAGCCACCAGCCGACGAGCAGGAACCTCGGCGTCACATGGAGGATCGGGATGTTGAACGTCAGCAGTGCGAATCCGGTGAATGCCTGCAAGATCATCAGCAGCGCGAAGAAGATGTAGCTGCCCTTCTGCATGACGTTGTACTTGGCGACGTGTGGCTTCTTGTTGCTCAGGTACGCGTAGTACATCGCCACACCCAGGAACGACTCCGCGTCCTTGCGGCCGATGGCGAACTCACGCCAGTCGCGCTGCTTGGAATAGAAGGCGTACCAGAATCGCCAGATCAGGTTGATCGTGACGACGGTCATCGCGAAGTAATGGATGTATCGCATGGCGACACGGCCACCCGTGAAGAACGGGAAGCGGATGTACATCCCAGTGAAACCGAGGATCAGCATCATGGTCATGTGCTGCGCGTGCATGATCTTCGGCGCTGGGGGCGGAGCCCAATCATGCTCAGGCCACTGATGCTTCAGCCACTTCTTCTGGGCGCGGCCGGTGACCCAGCCGAGCACGAAGTGGAAGGCCAGAACCGCCACCACGACGAACCATAGCGTCGAGAAGATGACGTCCAGCCACACGTTCAATTTCACGAGGTCTATCGTTGACACCCCCTACGCCCTGTGGCGGCTCGCCGCGCTGCGGCCCGTCGCCGATGCCCTTCCGGCGCGACGGTTTCCCGTCGCGTACAACGCAGTACGCCCTCCCGGCCAGGGGTGATGCCGATGCCGTGGCCGGACGCTTCGTAGCGACCGGGGAGTTTGTAACAGCAGTTACACACAGAATAGCCAGCGCCCATGGTGAGTGTCAACGAAACGCGTGCTCCTGAAGCCCCGATCATCGGTCCATCACCTCACCCACGGCCGATACCTCTATCCCAGCCGCTTCCAGCAGGTCGGAGGCCCTTTCGGACTCCTCCGGCAGTACCCGGAGCGCGATGCCGCACAGTTGCCCGAGCGACTTTGGCGCGGGCACGGGGACAACATCGACCCCCATGTCTTTCAAGAGCGCCTCCGCAGCGAGTGCGTCGTGGGTAGACACGAACCCGAACAATGTAAACATCTGTAGCTTCTGGGTCATCTGCACGTCTCCTGCATGGCGGCGACGACGAGATCGATGTCCGCGTCCGTGAGTCCGTAGCCAACGCCGAAGCGGACGGCGCCGGACTCCAGGGTGCCGAGGGTCTGGTGAGCCCATGGGGCGCAGTGCAGACCGGCGCGCACGGCGATGCCGAACCGGCGATCGAGCGTGAACGCGATCTCATCGGCGGGGAGTCGTTCGTGCACCGCCGACAGCACCGGGATGCGGGGTTCGCCGAGCTCAGGGCCCAGGACGCGCAGGCCGGGAACGTCGAGCAGCCCCTCATGCAGTCGGCGGATGAGCAGCGCCTCCTCGGCACGCTGTGCCTCGCCTCGCTCGAGCAGCAAGCGTGCGGCTGCACCGAGACCGGCGATGCCCGGCGTGTTTGGCGTGCCGGCCTCGTAGCGGTCGGGACGGGTCTTGGGCTGGTGGGGCAGCTCGGAAGCGCCGCCCCCGGTCCCGCCCTCCACGAGCTCCTCGGCATCGACGTGCGGGGCGAGGTACAGCAGCCCGACACCCTGCGGACCGAGGAGACCCTTGTGGCCGGATGCGGACCACGCATCGACGCCGAGCGTCTCGAGGTCGACGGGCAGGTGGCCCGCCGCTTGGGCGCCATCGACGAGCAGCAGCGCGCCGTTGGCGTGCGCGATGTCGGTCAGGTCGGCGATCGGCTGAATCGTTCCGGTGACGTTCGAAGCGTGCTGGCAGACGACCGCCTTCGTCGGCTTCGAACGGACGGCTGCCTCCATGACATCGGGGTCGACGAGGCCCGTGGGATCCGCTCGGACGACCTCAACCTCAACCTGAGCTTCGGCCAGGAAATTGAGTGGGCGGGCGATGGCGTTGTGCTCCATCGACGAGACCACGACCCGGTCGCCTGGCTTCAGCAGGCCCTTGAGCATGAGGTTGCAGCCGGCCGTGCACCCCGGGACGAACGCGAGGTTTCGGGAATCCGACACGCCGAGGAGTTTCGCCAGGTCGCGCCGGGCATTGAAGATCACGCGGGCGGTCGCAAGCGCCATCGCGTACGCGCCGCGACCCGGGTTGCCGCCGTAGACGTCGAACGACTCGGCCACGGCCGCCACGATCTCTTGCGGCTTGGGCCATGAGCTCGCGGCGTGGTCGAGGTAGACGATGCGGTCGGGCATGCCTAGTGCCCGCCTCCGGCGGCCATCTCGACGGCGTGCTCGACCTGGTCGGCGAAGAAGCCGAACGCCTCGCGGACGGCCTTCAGGCTACCGGGGAGGTTCACGATGAGCGTGGAACCGCGCATGGTCGACACCGCCCGCGACAGCATCGCCCGGCCGGTGACCTTCATGCTCTCCGCTCGGATGTGCTCCGCGATGCCGGGGACGTCACGGTCGGAGACGTCGAAGGTGGCTTCGGGCGTCACGTCACGCGGGCCTAGACCGGTGCCGCCGGTGGTGAGGATGAGGTCGACGCGCAGTTCGTCGGCAAGTTCGACCAGGATGTCGGCGATCTGTTCGCGCTCGTCGGGAAGGACGCGGTAGTCGACCACGTACCAGCCACGCTCCTGCACGAGCATCTGGAGCTCCGGCCCCGAGGTGTCGACCGCCTCGCCCTTAGAGCAGCGGTCCGAACAGGTGATGATGGCTACCCTGACGTTCACGCAGACTCCCCCTCCTGGGGCGTGCGATCGCACGTGCCGTCGCCGAGGGAGCGCACCCGCACCTGGTCTCCCACGCGGACGTCGCCGGCCTGACGAACGACGGCGAAGATGCCTTCCTTCGGCATGACGCAGTCGCCGGCCTGGTAGTAGATCGCGCACTTCGTGTGGCAGATCTTGCCGATCTGCGAGATCTCGAGGACCACGTCCGCGCCTACCTCGACAACGGAGCCGACCGGCAGTGCGAGCAGGTCGATGTCCACGGTCGTGATGTTCTCGGCGAAGTCGCCGGCTGAGACGTCGAGGCCCTTGTCGCGCATCTTGTCGATGGACTCCTGGGCGAGCAAGCTCACCTGTCGGTGCCAGTCACCGGCGTGCGCGTCGCCTTCGAACCCACGGTCGAGGATGAGCGTCCCGCTCGTCCCGGGCGTCTTACGCACGGTCTTCTTCGCCGAGAGGTTCACCGATGTGACCCGGCCGGGGCCGGGAATGGGGGTTGCGCTCACAATTCCTCCTCGCGGGTCCAGCGACCCGATTTTCCGCCTTCTTTGCTGAGTAACGCGACTTCCCGCACCGTCATGCCGCGGTCGACCGCCTTGCACATGTCGTACAAGGTGAGGGCGGCGACCGAGGCAGCCGTCAGTGCCTCCATCTCGACGCCCGTCTTGCCGTCCGTCTCGACCGTTGCCGTGACGCGCACGCCGTCGTCCTCGGCCACGAGGTCGACCGAGGCGTGGGTTATCGCGAGCGGGTGGCACATGGGGATGAGGTCGGAGGTGCGCTTGGCCGCCATGATGCCGGCGACGCGTGCGACTGCGAACACGTCACCTTTCGGCACGCGACCTTCGGCGATCATCGCGAGCGTTTCCGCGCGCATGTCGATGAACGCTTCGGCGACCGCCCGACGGTGCGTCACCTGCTTCGACGCCACGTCGACCATGCGCGCCGCGCCTCGCTCATCGAGATGCGTGAGCTCGTCGGCCATCCGTCATCCTCCGATCTGCGACATGCGGCGCAGCGTGCCGATGCGCTCCGCGTGGCTCTCCGGCTTGTCACGGAGGGCTCGACGAATGAGCTCGTGCAGGTCCTCCTCGGCGCCCTCTCGCAGCACCGTGCGCGCGTCGAGTTCGTCGTCGCTGAAGAGGCACGTGCGCAGACGGCCGTCCGCGGTGAGGCGGAGCCGGTTGCACTCGTTGCAGAAGTGATGGGACAGCGGCGAGATCACGCCGATCGTGCCGAGGGCGCCGGGGAACTTGTAGTAGCGAGCCGGCCCCCAGCCGCCGGGCGCCGCGTCCTTGGTCACCGGCATGAGTTCGCCGAGACCGGCCTCGCGACCCTCGTCGGTGATGGCGCGCAAGACTTCGTCGGACGGGACATGATCTCCGCGCGTCCACCCGCCCGGCGCCGCGGGATCGCAGCCTGCCGAGGAATCGTCGGTCGCTTCGCCGATCGGCATGTACTCGATGAACCGCACGTGGAGCGGTCGCTCGAGCGTCATGCGGGCGAAGCCGAGCAGGTCCTGTTCGAGCGAGCGCACCACGACGACGTTCAGCTTGACCGGGTCGAATCCCGCTTCGAAGGCCGCGTCGAGCCCGGCGAGTGCGTCTTCGAGTTTGCCGCCGCGTGTGACGTTGGCGTAGACCTCAGGGTCGAGCGAGTCGAGCGACACGTTCACACGCGTCAGGCCCGCCTCGGCGAGCTGCTTCGCGAAGCGCGGCAGTAGGGTGCCGTTCGTGGTGAGCGCGATCGCCTCGATCCCCGTCATCTCGCGCAGGCGACGGACGTGGTCGACGACACCGAGTCGCACCAGCGGCTCGCCGCCCGTGAGGCGGATCTTGCTGATTCCCTCGCCCACCGCGGCGGCCGCGAACCGCTCCACCTCTTCGAGCGTGAGGATGTCGGCCTGCGGCTTCCACGGCACGCCGTCGGCAGGCATACAGTAGACGCAGCGCAGGTTGCAGCGGTCGGTGAGCGAGATGCGCAGGTAGTCGATGCGACGGCCGAAGCGGTCGGTACCCATCAGCGCTCTCCGCCTTCCACAGACTCGCCGAGGAACGTGCGCTCGATGAGCTCCGCGACACCTGCGTGGTCGTTGAGATCGAACGTCGGCACGTCGACGTCGTAGTGGCCGTCGGTGACGAGGGCGAAGAGCTCCTCGGGCGCGCAGATGAGTTCGTCCGAGCGCGCCAGTCGCGAGACCTCGATGCGCACGTTGCCCGCACGCTTGAAGCCCTCGGTCAGGAGAATGTCGACGTCGCCCGCGGTTTCGACGAGCTCGTCCAGCGTCGGCTCGTGGTCGACCTTCCGGATCATGCCGAGCTTGTCAGGCGACGCAATCATCGTGACGACCGCGCCCGCCTTCGCGTGGCGCCACGAGTCCTTGCCCGGCACATCGATATCGAAGTCGTGCACGTGGTGCTTGACGGTGCCGACACGCCACCCGCGCTCCGCGAGCGCGCGGATCACGCCTTCCATCAGCGTCGTCTTGCCCGAGTCGGACTTGCCGACCACCGACACGACCGGTATGCGGTACTGCTGCAAATCGCTTCCATTCTCTCGCGGGACGTCGCCCCGCTCATCAACGCGCACGAACGGGGCTAGAAGCAGCCGAGTTCGCAGTTCTTGACCTTGACGCCCGCCTCGTTGGCGGCCTGGCCGACGACGGCGTACGGGACGCCGAGATCGTCGGCGAGCTTCCGCAGCACTGGGCAGGTGATCCGCTCGTCCTTCGCTCGGTCACGTACCGCCGCGACGATCTCGGGGGTCACCTGGGCCGCGATGCCCGGGGGCACCGGTCTCTTGCTCGATCCGCTCATAGTGGCGTCCCTTCTTCGACATCCAGCCGCATGCACTGCACCGTGCTGCCCTCGGCGAAGAACCCATCGCCTTCCGGTAGCACCAGCAGGCAATTGCCCTTGTGTGCCGCCGTGAGCAGCGCCGAGGACTGGCTGCCCGCCAGCGAGACGACGAAGCCCTCCGCCGCCCTCGTGAGCGACGCGCGGAGGTAGTAGCGGCGGTCCTGCTTCTTCTTGACGTCGTGCGAAAGCCGTGCCGACACAACCGCGCGGTCCAGTGCGGCGAAGCCCTGCATCATCCGCAGCGCAGGGCGCACGAACACCTCGAACCCGACGTAGCTGCTCGTGGGGTTCCCGGGCAGGCCGAAGAACGGAACCCCGCGTATCGTGCCGAGCGTCTGCGGGTTGCCGGGGCGCATCGCCACCTTACAGAACGTCATCTCGCCGAGTTCCTGCAACACGGGCTTCACGTAGTCGAAGTCGCCCACGGACACGCCGCCGGACGAGACGATGAAGTCCGCTTCCTCGGCCGCTCGCTCGAACGCCTGACGAGTCACGGCCGGATCATCGCGAACGGTCGGATAGCGGAGCGGCACGCCGCCCGCGGCGAGGACCTGCGCCGCGATAGAGTAGCTGTTCGAGTTTCGGATCTGGCCCGCTGCCGGCCGCTCGCTCACGTCGACGAGTTCGTCGCCCGTAGAGAGTACGGCGACCTTCGGCCGACGACGGACGACGACCTCTGCCGCGCCCGCCGCCGCAGCGAGCCCGACCGCCGCCGATCCGATCACTTCGCCCGCACGCAGCACCGCTTGGCCTGCCGACACCTCTTCGCCCCGTCGCCGTACGTGGTCGCCCGGCGCCGGCTCGTGCTCGATCGCCACCGTCCCACCCGCGCCACCGGCGGCTTCGAGCGCGCGCGTCACCTCCACCATGACAACGGCATCGGCGCCTTCCGGTACCGGCGCGCCGGTCATGATGCGCGACGCTTCTCCAGGCCCGACGGCACGCTGTGGCGCATGCCCGGCCGCGATGTGCTCGACCACGCGCAGCACGCACGGGCGCTCGAGGGAGGCGCCGAGGCAGTCCTCGCGACGCACGGCGTAGCCGTCCATCGCCGAGTTGTCGAACGGCGCGATATCGATGTCGGACACGACGTCCTCGGCGAGCACGCGGCCGAGCGACTCGAGCAGCGCCACGCGCTCCGGTTCGAGGAGCCGGACGCGGTCGAACACGAGCTGCCGCGCCTGCTCTACGGTGAGCACGCCGGGTGTGGGGCATTCGGCGCTCATCTATGCCTCCTCGGTCACGACGCGGACCCGGTGCGGGTGCGTGTAGATGACAAGCTTTCCGCCTCGGGCGTAGCCGACGACGGTGATGCCGAGCTCGCTCGCGACCTCGACGGCGAGGTCGGTCACGGCGGTTCGGGACACGACCACGGGTACGCGCGCCTTCGCGGCCTTGACCGCCATCTCGTAGGAGATGCGGCCGGTCGTGAGCAGCACGGCGTCCGCGACGGGGACCCGGTCGAGCCACGCTCGGCCGAGGAGTTTGTCGACCGCGTTGTGCCGGCCGACATCCTCGCGCAACAGGACGACCTCCCCCGCACGCCCGAGGGCGCAGGCGTGCGTGCCGCCCGTGTCGCGGTACATCTCGGCGCCGCGGGCCATCTGCCCCATCATCGCGTAGAGCTGCTCCGATTCGACGACGAGGTCGGAGCGTACGGGCTCGAGTCCGCGGGCGTGGCCGACCGAGGAGAACGTGACCCCCTGGCCGCAGCCACTGGTCACGTAGCGCGTGCGGTACGTGAAATCCTCGGGCACGGGCTCACGGGAGGCGACGTAGACCAAACCGCGCTTGTAGTCGGAGTCGACCGTCTCGAGCGCATCCCGATCGCTCAGCAGGCCCTCGGCAACGAGGAAGCCGACGGCGAGCTCCTCGAGGTCGCGCGGCGACGCCTGCATCGTGGCGATCTCGACGTCGTTCATGAACACGGTGATCGGTCGTTCGCTGGGTGCGCCTCGTAGACGTCGGCTCGCCAATTCGATGACCGACGGCGGCTGCGGGGGTTCGGGCGGCGGCGTCTCGCGAACGTCCGCCAGGTCCTCGGGGGTGTTCACGTTGACGAGGCTGCGGAGCTGCGGGTCGATCGCGTGGAGCGTTTCGACCGGGACTTCAACGACGCGCGCCTCCGGGAAGATCGCGACCAGTCGGCGCCGTCCCGACTCGAGGATGCGCTGGGCGATCGGCAGCACCGATCGGTGATAGAACGCGAGCAGCGGCTCGGGCCCCTTCGGCGTGACGAGGACGACCACTTGCCCGTCTCCCCTCGCGTCCCACAGTGCGCGGAGTACGTCGGGGCGGACCCACGGCATGTCCGCGGCCACGGCGAGCACCCACTCGTCAGGAGCGTGCGCGAGCGCCGTCGCGACGCCACCCAGCGGCCCGAGGTAGGGCGTGTCGTCGCTGACGATCGGCACGTCCGCCGCCAAGCCTGCATCGGCGAGTGCTTCGGGGCGGTTGGTCACGATGAGGACGTGCTCGAACACCGGGGAGACGGCCTCTACCACTCGCGCGACGAGGGTCTCGCCGTCAACCGGCAACAGCGTCTTGTCGATGCCCATGCGCATCGACCGACCTCCCGCGAGCACAGCCGCGGTCGCCGGTATGCGTGCATTCTCGCTCGTCATCGGCCCTCCCGATCGTCCCAATCGGTGTCGTTCGATGGTGCCACCTGCGGTGCCGTCATCGCAACGTCGGCAGCAGCGGTGACCCGGACGGCGGTCGCTTTGAAGACCGCGAGCACGGGAACGCCGGGGGTGAGGCCGAGTTCGGCGACCGCCGCCCGCGACACCGTGGAACCGAGTCGAAGCGCGCCGACCTGGAGCGTCAGGTAGTTCGTCGAGCCTCGCGGACGTATGTCCTCGACGATCGCCTCCAGGCGATTGCGCGCCGACGTGGCCGGCAGCTCCGCGTCCGCCTCGAACAGCAGCACGTCCTCGGGACGTACGCCGAACGCCACGCGGTCGCCCGGAAGGAAGTCGGTCTCCGCGTACACGGTGGTCCCGTCGGTGGCGATCGTCGCGATGCCCTCCGTCTGGCTGCGTACCTCGCCGAGGGAGAGCGCTTCGGTGCCGAGGAACCCCGCGACCCAGTGGTCCGCGGGAAGCGAGACCACCTCCTCGGCGGGGCCGGACTGCACGATGCGGCCCTCGTGCATGATGCCGATGTGGTCCGCCACCACGAGCGCCTCGTCCTGGTCGTGCGTTACGTACAAGGTCGTGATGCCGTCCTCGCGCAGGATCTGCGCGAACGCGCGCGTGAGCTTCCGCTTGATGAGCGGGTCGAGATACGACAGCGGCTCGTCCAGCAGCAGGAACCGCGGCCGCAGCACGAGCGCCCGGGCGAGCGCGACTCGCTGTGCCTCGCCGCCGGACAGCTTGAGCGCGCTGCGCTCCTCCCATCCGGCCATACCGACGCGCTCGAGTCCTTCGGCGACCAGCTGCCCGCGCTCGGCTCCGCGCACCCCGCGCAGCTGAAGGCCGTACGCGACGTTCTCGCCCACCGTCCCGCGCAGTAGATGCGGCTTCTGGAAGACGGCCGCGACTTGGAGCCGCGCGGCGCGGTCCCGAGCGGACACGATGCGACCGTCGTACCGCACGATGCCCATGTCCGGCCGCTCCAGCAGGCCGAGGATGCGCAGGAGCGTCGATTTCCCGGCGCCCGACGTGCCGAGCAGCGCGAACGTGGCGCCGGCGGGAATCTCGATCCTCGGAACATCGACGACAGCGCGGCCGAGGTAGGTGCGGCGCAGCCCCTCGCCAAGGACAGACGGTCCCAGCTCGGATGGTCCCTGGATCGCGCGCTCACCGCTCATAGCGCGCTCCTGAGAACTGCGCCCAGGTGAGCCAGGCGTTCACCATTAGCGTGATGCCGATCAGTACGAACGCCCACGAGGTCGCGAGGCCGAACTCGCCACGGCGCACGTTGAACATGATCGCCGTGGTCATCACCCGCGTGGACCCCTCGATGTTGCCGCCCACGATCTGCACTGCGCCGACTTCGGAGATGATGCCGCCGAAACCGGCGATGATCGCGGCCATGACGCCGCGACGCGCCTCATGCACGACCGCCCACGCTTCCTGCCAGCGCGATGCCCCCAGCGAGCGGACTTGCAGCCGCAGGTCGGTTGGGATCGTCGCGATCGCTGCGGTCGTGACACCCGCGACCAGCGGGGACGCGATGATGACCTGCGCGATCACCATGGATGTCGGCGTGAACAGCAGGCCGAGCGGCCCGAGCGGCCCCGTGCGGGACAGCGCCATGTAGACGAATAGGCCGACAACCACCGGCGGGAAGCCCATGGCGGTGTTCACCAGCACGATGAGCAGGTTGCGCGTGGCGAAGCGGCTCACGCCGAGGAAGTAGCCGACCGGCACGCCGATAAGGGTCGCCAGCAGCGTCGCAACGCCGGAGACGCGGAGGGAGAGCAGGACGACGGCCCACACGTCCTCCGAACCGCCGACGAGCGCTCGCGCTCCCTCGACCAATGCCTGCCAGATCGCGTACATGTGCCCTCTTTCGAAGGGGATCGAGGCGCCGCGAACGCCCCACCTCCCGTCGTGACTACTTTGCGTTCGGTATGAACAGCGAGACCCCGAACTTGTCCTTGCCGTAGGCCTCGATCACCTTCTGGCCCTTCTCGGAGGTGATCCAGTCGGCGAACGCGTGGGCGCCGTCGGGGTTCTTCGCGCCCACGACGGGGATGACGCCGTACTGGTTGAGCAGGGCCTTGGCGCCCTCGACGAGGATCACCAGGTCGAGGCCCGACTTCTGGGCGAGGTACGTCCCGCGGTCGGCCAGCGTGTAGCCCTGCTTCTCGCTCGCCACGCGCAGCGTCTCGCCCATCCCCTGGCCCGTCTTGAGGTACCAGGAGCCGGCGGGGTCGACGGTGGCCGACGCCCAGATCGACTGCTCTTTGGTGTGGGTGCCGGAGTCGTCGCCGCGCGACACGAAGGTGGCCTTCGCGTCCGCGATCTTCTTGAAGGCGGCTGCGGCGTCGGTCATGCCCTTCACCTTGGCCGGATCGGCGTTCGGTCCGACGACGACGAAGTCGTTGTACATGACGTCCTTGCGATACTCGCCGAAGCCGGAGGCGACGAACGCTTCCTCCTTCTTCTTGGCGTGCACGAGGAGGACGTCGGCGTCTTTCTTCTCACCGAGCTTCAGTGCTTCGCCCGTGCCGACGGCGATGACCTTGACCTTGTACTTCGGGTTGTCCTTCTCGAAGGCCGGGATCAGCACGTCGAACAGGCCGGAGTCCTGCGTGGAGGTGGTCGACGCGAGGACCAGGTCGCTCTTCTTCGGCTGCTCCGTCTGAGTCGAGCCGCCCGTCGAGCCGGTCGAGCAGGCCGACAGTCCGAGGACGGCGACGAGCGCGACGGCGAGCAGGCGGAGGCGGTGCCCATGCACCAAGGAACGCGATGACATCGTTCTCCTTTCCAAATACGGGAGGCGAAGTCGTTTCCGACTCCACCCTATCGGTCCAGGCACCGTGGTCGCCTCGCGGTCGCGTCGGTAGGTTTCCTGGACTCGGAGAATATGGCCACGAGTAGCGGGTGCTCTCGTGGATGGAGTTAGACGATACCACGCACACCACGAACCTCCCAGGAGGCCGCTTCACAGAACGGCGCGGAGGTGTCCGAGGAGTGCGTCGGCAGCCCGCGTCAGCGTCCCGCGTGGCGTGACGACGAACAGCGGCCGGTCGACCGGGAAGTGCGCGTCGGGGACGAGCGCGACGCGGCCCAGACGAAGCGCGTCCTCGGCGACTACCTCGCTGACGATCGCCACCCCCATGCCGCCCGCGACTGCGCTCACTACCGCCTCGCCCGTGCCGAGCTCCATCACCACGTGGAGGTCAGCGGGATCGATTCCCGCCTCGCGGAGCGCTCGCTCGCCGGCCATGCGCGTGCCGGATCCCACTTCGCGGCCAACGAACGGCTGCTGCGCGACGGTCTGGAGATCCACGGAGCCGGCGAGCAGCGGGCTGTCGGGCGGGCAGATGAGCACGAGGCGGTCGACGCCGAGCTGCTCGGCGGACACCTTCGAGCCCGGCACCTGCGCCCCCGTCATGCCGATGTGCGCCTCACCCGACTCCACGACCCGGACGACCTCGGCGGTGTCGAAGACCTGCAGCGTCACGCCGACTTCCGGGTACAGCCGCAGGAACTCGCCGAGGAGCCGCGGCAGGAGGTACTGGCCGGGGGTCGTGCTCGCCGCGACGACGAGGCGACCGGAGACGTTGCCCGCCAAGCTGGCGAGATCGGCACGGGCGACCTCGACCTCGGCGAGGATGCGTCGTGCGTGCGGTAGCAGGATACGGCCGGCCTCGGTCAGCTCGACGCGACGGTAGCGACGATCGAGCAGCGTCGCGCCGACGTCGGCCTCGAGCGACTGCACCTGCATCGTGACCGCGGGCTGCGACAGATCGAGGGCGCGGGCAGCGCCGGAGAACGAGCCGTGCTCGACCACCGCGACGAACGTGCGCAGCTGATTGATGTTCACGAACGGCATCCTTTCTTGGGATGACGATAATCGTAGCTTATCGCGTGGCGTGACGAAGCGGCGCGAACCCGCTAGCGTCCGCTAGCGCAGGCCGTACGCGTCCTCCCACAGGTGGATGTTGCGCTCGATCGTGCGTGTCTCGGCGTACGCCTTCGCCGCGGCGCCCATCCGTTTCCGCAGCCCCACGTCCTCGATGAGCTTGGAGAGCAGCTTCAGCCAGTCCTTGTCCGACTTGGCGAGCATCCCGTTCTCGCCGGGCCTGATCGAGTGCATGTACGGCTCGAGCCACGAGGCGACCGTCGGAATCCCGAGGATGCCGTACTCGAGGAACTTCAGGTCGCTCTTGGCGAGATTGAACTTCGTGTCGCGGATGGGCGCGAGGCCGATATCGAACGGCGCGACGAGGTCCGCGAGCTGCTCGATCTGCACGCCATCGAGGACGCGGATGCGCGGGTGTGGCGCGAACGCCTCGGCATTGTCGTCACCCGTGACGTGGAACTCCATCTGTGGGTACCGGTCGAGCAGGTTCGGAATGACCGTGCGGATCATGCCGAGGTCGGCCGAACGGCTTCCGCTTCCCGCCCAACCGACGATCACTTTGTCGCCGTTATCCGGGCGCTCGACGTTCCAGTACTCGGACGGCAGCATGTTCGGCAGCACGCGCACGTTCGGGTTGAGCTGCCGAAGTTCGCGCGCGAGGTGCGGCGTCGTGGTAGTCACCACCGACGCGAGTCGAATTGCCTCCTTCGCTCCCGCGCGCCGCTCCGGGTCCACCCACGTCTCGTAGGCTTGATTCGTCGGCGGGATGTTGAAGACGTCATCGTCGATGTCGTAGACGGTCGTCTTGCCGAGCTCGTTCGCGCGCCTCATGAGCTCGACGATGCTCTTGCTCGCGCCCGTTTGCACGACGATCACGTCGTAGTCCGCCACCTCGGCCATGCGGAACTCGGTGTCGAGCACCACGTCGTGCCCGCGCTTCTTGAGTTCCACGCCAGGCACATAGCCGCGGTACCAGGCGCAGGCCCAGTACGACAACACCGTGAAGTGGATCCGCGTGGGCGTGTCACTCATCTTCGGGCAGCGTCTCTCCCCAGGCGACGATGTACTCCTTGACCCTGCTGCTCGAAATCCCGTTCGTGTACGGCAGGTAGGCGACCTCGCACGACTCGAGCAGCGCATCGAAGCGTCCCTCCCAGTCGTCGCCCATCACCAGGACGTCGGCGCGGAGGCGAGCGATGTCGCCGTGCTTCTGCTCCCAACACTCCTCTGGGAAGACTTCGTCCACGATCGCGAGGGATTCGAGGACTTCGCGGCGCTGCTCGTACGTGAAGAACGAGTGCTTGCCCTTGACGCTATTGAAGTCGTCCGTAGACAGCCCGACCACCAACCGATCGCCCATCGCCCTCGCGCGTGTCAGCAGCCGGATGTGCCCGTAGTGCAGCAGGTCGAACGTGCCGTAGGTCAGCACGGTTCTCTCGCGCTCGCTCCCGCGCTCGCTCCCGCGCTCGCTCACCTCGCGACACCTCGCTCCTTGACGTACTCGTGGAGGATCTTGCTGACACGATACTTGCCGACGTTGTCGACGAGGCTGAAGTCTGGCCGAGGGAAGTCTGGGTAGCGCCCGACGATGTCGAGAACCTCGTCCATGCTGCCTGCCTCGAACGCGAACCGCCGAGGCAGAGCGATCTCGGGGAGCGTCGCAAGCTCCTCGGCACCGATGTCCCGTGCGAGGTACAGCTCCTCCCAGCGCGGATTGACGACCTGGATCGCCATCCTGCCGAGCGCCATCGCCTCGAGGACGGTGCTGCCCATATCTGCGATGACGATGTCGGCCGCGAGCATGAGATCGGTGATGTCTTCCGTATCGTTCCTGGTCGGATAGTAGCCGCGGTATTCTCTCGCGATATCCTTCTCGCCGGTTCGCGTCCACATGTGCAGATGCACGGTGACGTCATCGAGCTCGTAGATGCGGTCCTGGAGGACGGGAATCGCCGACGTCTCGACATTGTGCGTCGGAGCGAACAGTACCTTCGGCTTCTTGCGGAGCTGCGGGATGAAGCGAACGGTATCGAACTTCGTGAGACCGCCTCGGATGATGCGCTCCTCGGGGACGCCCATCTTGTGCACGAGGATGTCCCTGAAGTAGTCGGAGGGGGCGATGAACACGCCGTCGTATCGGCCCGCTCGCTGCGAACTCAACTCCGCCCCCTTGGATGCGAGGCCGTGGAACGTGACGATTCGATCGCGAGCGGGGCAGGCGGACCAGCCGTCGCAACAGAAGGCGACGTCGTAGTCCGTTCTTACCGCCGAGACGGGAAGCCCGGCAGCGATGGCGACGCTCAGGGCGGTGGAATCGAAGGAAGCGAAGAAGAGCTCCCACTCCGGCTCGACCGAACGGAAGTGGTCGTAGATCGGCCGAAGATAGGTGATGGCCAGCGGCCAATCCATGAAGAACATGATGCGCATGACCGCGTAGCTGTCCTCTCACACGATTTCGCGGCAGAAGGATTCGCAGCTCAGAGTCGACAACCAGGCTCGCGAGATCAGCTCGCGGCTGCCTGGTCCGCCACGCCATACGCCCGCTCCCACAATCCGATGTTACTCCGTATGGTGCGAGCTTCCGCGAATTCGCGCGCGTTGGCGGCGATCCGCACCCGCAACGCCGGGTCCTCGATCAACCGGCCGATGGACTTCACCCAGTCTCGGTGGTTCCGGGCGAGGAACCCGTTTGCCCCGTGCTCGACACTGCGTTCGTACGTAGCGATGCGCGACGCCACCACTGGTAGCCCGATCATCGCGTACTCGAGGTACTTGAGATCGCTCTTGCACCGATTGAACGTCGAGTCCACGACCGGCGCCAACGCGATGTCGAACGTGCCGAGGAGCTTCGTGTACTCCTCGAGCGGCACCTGCGGAATGAGGCGGATGCGCTCATGCTCGCGGTAGGGCAGCCGCGGCATACCGGCGAACGCGAACACGACACGCTCGTACTTTTCGAGGATCTGCTCCACGACCCCCGACAGCAGCTTCAGGTCCGCCTCGTGCGTGGCGCTGCCCGCCCAACCGATGACGACCGTGTCGTCGGCAGGGAGCTGCTTCGGCGCGAACGACCAGTACTGGTCGGGCAGCATGTTCGGCAGCACGCGCACGTTGCTGTTGAACTTCCCGACGGTCTGCGCGAGTTCAGGCGTGGTGACCGTCACGACGTCCGCGGCCTTGAGGCAGCCCTCGAGCACGCGGAGCGCCGAAGTCTGGCGCCAGTACGAAAACGACGGGTTGGTGTGCTGCAGGTTCCAGAAGTCGTCGTCGAGCTCGATGACAACGTACTTCTGCTGCGACCGTAAGTGGAGCACGCTCGCTAGCTGCGCTTCCTTGGAGGGCCGTTGGAAGACCACTACGTCCGAGGCGAGTACCTTCGCGGACATCGGTTCCCGCTCGAGCGCCACGTCGTGACCGCGCTCCTTGAGCGCGCCCCCCGGCGTCATGCAGCGATACCACGCGCACGGATTGATGTCCTCGATGACGTACGTGACCCTCAAGCGGCCCTCCCCTGCCGTCCTCCCAGGCGGAGTCTAGCATCGGGGGACGGGCAGCAGGGAATTTCTGGTTACCGCTCCTTCACCGCTCGCCCGATCGCGCGGCCCCACTCGACTGCAGCCTCGATGTCCTCGTTCGTGGGGCGGTACTTCACGGTGAACTCGTCGAACGGCATCTCGAAGCCGATCTCGCCAAGGCGCCCGGCCATCTGTTTGCAGGCCCCGCCGCCCCATCCGAAGCTGCCGAACACGGCGCCGAGCTTCCCCTTCGGCTCGAGGCCGGCGAGCCACTGCAGGTAGCCGGCAACGCGGTAGAGCATGCCGTGGTGGAGCGTCGAACTGCCGAGGACGAGCGCGCGCGACTCCAGCAGCTGGTAGGTCACGTCCGAGATGAGGCTGTCCGCGAGGTCGTACGCGAAGACTTCGACGCCCTCTGCCGCGATGCCGTCCGCAACGGCGCGGCCGAGCGTGTCGGTCGAGCCCCACATCGTGCCATATGCGACCACCGCGCGAGGCACCGTGTGCCCGTCGCACCACCGCTTGTACGTCTCGAGGAGTCGGGGGACGTCCTGCTCGTGCCACAGCAGCCCGTGCGCCGGCGCGATCGTCTTGCACTCCCAGCCTGCCTCGACGATCTTGTCGATCGCCTTGCTCACGGGCTTGCTCACCGGCATGAGGATGTTCGCGAAGTAGATGCCGAGTTGCTCGAACGCGAAGTCGAGGCCGATCTCGTCGGCGAAGCGTTGCGAAGAGGCCACGTGCTGGCCGAAGGCGTCGTTCGGCATGAGGGTGCAGACCTCAGGGCAGAACGTGAACATCGAATCCGGCCAGTGCACCATCGGCATCGGCATGAAGTGGAGCGTCTTGCCGCCGAGGTCGATCACGTCGTCCGCGCCGACAGCATCGACCTTCAGGCCGTTGTGGTACTCGGCGACCCCCTGAACGCCGGAGCGCGAGGCGACGACTCGGGCGTTCGGGCACGCCTCCATCACCTCGGGCAGACCGGAGTTGTGGTCGGGCTCCACGTGGTTGACGACGATGACGTCGATGTCCGCCGGATCGATGACCGTCCGCATGCGTTCGAGTAGCTCGGGCACGAACGGCAGCTTCACGGTGTCGACGAGTGCAGTCTGGGTCTCGCCGTTCACGACGTATGCGTTGTAGGTCGTACCGCGTGGCGTCTCGTAGCCGTGGAAGTCGCGCAGGTTCCAGTCGACCGCACCGACCCAATGAATGCCTGGTGAGACCTCGACCGATCGCATCTTGCGACTCTCCCATCGCTTGCCGATATGACCAGTGAACATACCCCGACCCTGCCGAAGGGGACTCGGTGTTCCCATTCATCATGCCCTACAAGGTCGACCGGCAATTCCGGCGTGTGCCCTGGTTGACCATAGCCGTGATCGCCGTGAACGTGCTGGTCTTCGGCGCGACGATCGGTAATCTCAAGAGCGTCGTGCAGGCGTTCGGCTTTCACATGGACGCCAATGGCCTGCTGTACGGCTGGCTGACCGCAATGTTCCTGCACGCCGGCATCTCGCATATCGGCGGCAACATGTTCTTCCTGTGGCTGTTCGGCAGCTACGTCGAGGACGTCCTCGGCTGGCGGGCGTGGGTCGTGACCTACCTCGTCGGCGGGTTCGCAGCCGCCGTCACCTACGGGATCTTCACGGCCCTGTTCGATATGGAGCACGTCCGCATTCCGGCCATCGGCGCCTCAGGAGCGCTGGCCGCGATCATGGGCCTGTTCGTGGTCCGTTTCTATCGGACCAAGATCAAGTTCGCGCTGTGCTGGCCGTTCTTCCCTATCTGGAAGTGGCGGACGTTCACCTGGACGTCACTCGTCGCCATCGGCCTGTGGTTCAGCCGGGAGGTCGGCGAGGCGATACTGTTCGGCGGCGGAGATGGCGTGGCCCACTGGGCGCACATCGGCGGACTGCTGTTCGGCGCGGCGGTCGGGATGCTGTCCGGACAGCGCGAAGAGGCCGACATCGAGTGCCTGACCGACGAAGCGGTCGAGGCGGAGCTCGTCGGCAACCACGCGCTGGCAGCGGCGAAGTACGACCGCATGCTCGAGCACACGCCGACGGACGCCGAGGCGCTGTATGGCCGGGCGCGAGTGGAGATGCAGGGCGGCAACGCCCTGCAGGCCGCCGAGGACCTCCGGCAGTTCGCGGAGCTGGTCGTGCGGGAGGGCAGGCAGGAGCGTCTCGTGCTCGCACTGGACGAGCTGCGCGGACAGCTGGCCGCGGTACCGCTCGACGCTCGCACCCTCGGAGCGCTGGCATCGGCCGCGGAGTCGCGCCGTCGCCCCGACCTCGCCAGCGAGCAGTACTGGCGCGTCGTGCAAGAGTTCCCGACCAGCCGCGAGGCCGAGCGCGGCCTGTTCCGCCTGGCGCACATCTACGTCGACGCGGGGATGGAGCACGAGGCGCGCGAGACGTGGAAGCGCTTTCTCAACGCGTTCCCGAACAGCGAGTGGGTCGCGTACGCGCAGCCGGTCTTGCGCGAGGGCGCGGCGTAGGTCGACGCGAAACGCGGGGGCGACAGCAGCCGACCCGCGGCTGGGGAGCCGAGCCGCGACCAGCGGGGCCGCTCTAGCTCGCGCGCTTGATGAAGAAATCCGCCATCGACAGCAGCAGGTCCTTCGCGCGCGACTTCGGCACCGCTGCGGCCAGGCCGTCCTTGGCCGCCACGACGAGATCGCGCGCGTAGGCGTTCGCGTAGTCGATCGAGCCTGCGTCGCTCATGAGGTCGACCGCTTCCTGCAGCACCGCCGGGTCGGTCTCACGCCCCGCGAGGATCTGCAGCAGCCGGTCGCGCTTCGGCGAGTGCTGGAGCGCGTGGATGGCCACGAGCGTGCGCTTGCCCTCGGTGATGTCGCTGCGGAAGTCCTTGCCGACCGCTTCCTTCTTGCCGACGAGGTTCAGCACATCGTCTTGGATCTGGAACGCGAGCCCCGCCGCCATGCCGAACTCGCGCAGCACGCGGATCTGCTCCTCGCTGCCGCCGCCGATGATGGCGCCGACGGCCAGCGGCACGGCGCCGGAGTAGTACGCCGTCTTGTGGTTCGCCATCAGCAGGTAGTCGTCCACGGTGAGGTCGAAACGGTCGTCGCGCGCCCACCCGATGTCGAGCGCCTGGCCCTCGATCGTGCGCGTCGTCATATCGACGAGCTCCTTCAGCACGCGCAGCTTCACGGCGTCCTCGAGGTGCGGGTCGTCGAGCACGCTGCCGGTGACGAGCGACAGCGCGAGGTCGCCGGCGTTGATCGCGAGCCCGAGGCCCTCCGCGATGTGCATGCATGGCTCGCCTCGGCGAGTGAGCGAGGCATCCTCGATGTCGTCGTGGATGAGCGCGGCGGTGTGGAAGTGCTCGATTGCGGCTGCGGAGGCACGCGCACGGTCCGGGTCGCCGCCGACGGCCTGGCAGGCCAACAAACAAATGAGTGGCCGATGGCGCTTGCCGGCGTTGTCCGAGAAGCTTGCGAGCGGGCCGTAGAGGTAACGTCGCATGTCGGGGTTGGAGCCGCCCACAAAGAACGTCGCCAGGTAGCGGTCGATGCTCTTCGCATTGCGTTTGAGGTACAGCTCGAAACCCGTCATCGGTCTCCTCGGTCGGCCGGCACAGCCGACAATGCTATCGGGCGGCAATCGCTCCGGCAAGCGAGGTGCCTGCCGAACACGGCGAGCGGCCCCATGGCGGGTTGAGCTGCGAGCAAAGCGAGTCAGCTCGAACCCGCCCCCCGATGGCGGCGGAGTCCGCCATCGGGAACTTCGGCGTCGCCGCGGAAACCCCTCTCCAAGTACACGCCCTCGGCCGTGAAACGGTGCCGGTAGGACAGCAGCACGGCCATCACCGACCCGAGGAGTTCCGCGGCCGAAACCATCAGCATCACGACGATCTGATACTTCGACGCGCGGACCGGATCGGCGCCGGCGAGTATCTGGCCCGTCATCATTCCCGGGATGAACACGATGCCCACGGCGGCCATCGAGCTGATCGTCGGGATGGCCCCCGCGCGAACGGCGGAGCGCACCGATGGCCGGGCGGCCTCCGCCGGTGTTGCGCCGAGGGCGAGGAGCGCGCGCACTTCCTCGGCGCGGAGTTCGAGGTCCGCGAACATGCGCTCGAGCGCCAGCGCGATGCCGGTCATCGAGTTGCCGACGACCATGCCGGCGATCGGGATGACGTACTGCGCGCGGTACCAGGGCTGGACGCGCACGACGAGGCCGGTGACCGCGAACGTCACGATGAAGCCGGTCAGCGCCATCGAGAACGCCGACGAGGCGAAGATGCCTTTCGGGGCGTCCGGCGCGCGCGACAGGATGATCCACGCGGCCATCACGGTCATCACGAAGATGTAGAGGACCGTCAGCCACCAGCGCTGGTGGGCGAACACGAACGTCAGCACGAAGCCGAGCGCGAGCAGCTGCACGTACGTGCGAACGGTAGCGATGGTGATGTCCTTGACGAGCCCGAGGTCGAGTAGCAGCGACAGGCCGCCGGCGAGCACGACGAAGCCGGTGGCGAGCAGCAGCTCGAGCCAGCCGATGTCGACCACGCCGGCGTTCGCCACCCTACTCGCCCCCGTTCGCGAGCGCGGCCTCAGCGAGGCGGCCCGCTTCCATGCGATACCGGCGGGAGGCGTGCTCGTCGCTGCGCAGGTGCCGCACGCGCACCGCGCCCCCGCCCTCGCGCACGAATCGCACGACGGCGTCGGTGACTCTCGCGGCCGAGTCGTTATCGAGCGCCGCGTCCGGCTCGTCGAGCAGCAGGAACTCCGGTCGCGCGAGCAGCACGCGGAGAAGTGCGACGCGCGCCTGCTGGCCGACGGAGAGCCGCGCGACATCGCGCGCCGGCGAGACATCGTCGAGCCCGACCGACGCGAGCGCATCTGCGAGCACGCCGGGCGTCGGCGGCTCCTCGGCAGCGCGGACCTTGAGACGCCACGGGAGGAGCAGGTTGTCGGCGACGGTGCCGGGCACCAGCGTCGGCTTCTGGGGCAGGAGCGTCACATTGGTTCGCCACCGGGTGGGCGGCCACTCCTCGGCGGGGCGCCCGTCGAGGCGCAGCTGCCCCCTGACGCCCGGCAGCAGGCGCGCCATGGCCAGCAGCAGCGTGGACTTCCCGGAGCCCGACGGGCCGACGACATCCACGAGTTCGCCGCCGGAGAGCGCGAGCGACACGCCGTCGAGCACGCGGACCGGTCCGGTATCACCGGCGCGCACGAGCGTCAGGCCGAGTGACTCGAGCAGCAACGACACCTCCGAGGTGCGGGGACGACCTCGACGATACCAGGGACGGACGATGCCGACGACCGGAGGCTACTTGACGATGACCGTCCGTACGGCGCTGCTGTACGTCGCCGCGTGCAGCGCGTCCACGTGGTAGGCGCGGATGCGCCACTTGCCGCGGTACGGGAGCTTGACCGCCGCGGAGCACTTCGTCGAGGTCGAGCCCGTCGGATTCGACGCCTTCGCCATGAAGTACTTGCGGTAGACCCACTTACCGGACTCGTAGCGGTAGCACATGATCTTCACCGGATACGTGCCGGTGGTGTGCTTCGGCTTGAGGTACGACACGGACGTGAACGTGCGGCCCAGGTAGGTGTAGGACGGCGCCGTCGGCGTGGTGAGGTACACCTTCGGCGTGACTGAGGGAGCCACGACACTCGTGTGCGCAACGTAGTCGTTGTCGCCGAGGAAGCGCGTCTGATAGTAGGTCTTGTTCGTGGGCGCAACGGGGAACGAGGTGGTGCCCGTGGCGACCGAAACCGTCTTCCAGTACGTCCAGTGGATCTTGTCCGGCGAGGTGTAGATCTTCATCGACTTGCCGGTGACGGCCACGCCGTCGGAGTCCTTGAGGCGCACCGTCAGGCTCGCCGAGCCACCGTAGTTCACGATCGAGGCGTTCGTCGTGATGGTCGCGTAGGTGAGGGTCTTCACGAGCTTGACCGCGACAGGCATCCACGTGTCACCCGCGTCTGTCGTCTTGAGGACGGTCCCGTTCTCGCCCACAGCCCAGCCGGTCGAGCCGCCATCAACGAAGGTGATGGCGCGAAGGGGTGCCGTTCCCGTGTATTCTTGCGCCCATCCCGCGCCGGTCTTTCGGTAGATCGAGCCCGCGCTCGTCCCGTTGCCGGACGACGCGAGCACGATTCCGGCGTCGTTCACTGCGATGTCGGTCAGCGGCTTGAACTTGGTCGAACCCGAGACGGTCGAGGTGCCGTCCCACGAAGCGCCGCCGTTGATGGTGTGCGCCCAGGCGCCCACGACCGCGCCTTTGGCGACAGCCCACGCCTCGCTGCCGCTCACCGCGGCGATGCTCGAAGGCTGCGTCGACATACTCTTGAAGATGCCGATCTGGCCCGGCGTCCAGTCGATTCCGTTGGTGGTATGCATCGTGATGCCGTCTACGAGATAGGCGGTGTACTGGTTGTATCCGTCACCATCGAAGCCGATCGCCCAGCCGCTGGTCGTGCCTCTCGCGAAGGCGACGTCAGTGAACTGCGCATTCGCACTCGGGACGGGATCGAGCTCGGTCGGGTCGGGGAGTGCCGGGCCTTGCCAGGCCTTCGTCCAGGTCTGGCCACCGTCGCTCGTGGTGTAGAGGACCGCCGGCTCCCCTCGCATCGGAGGATCAGCCAACACATCGGACAGCGGCAATCCTGTCCGCTGACCGACGAGCGCGCCGATGCTGTTGTTGGCGAAGGAGATGCCGCCGACTTCGGTCACGCGCGCCTCGGTGGGATCTACCGCCGGGTACGACCAGGAACTGCCGTCGAAGCGATCCGTCGTGTCCACCCAGGCGCTCGCGGCCACGCCGACGCCTGAGGTCGTCAAAGCCGACGCGTCGAACGTCCGGCCGCTCTGCGTGCGGATCTGGCGCCACGACGCGCCACCGTCGCTCGTCGCGAGGATGAAGCCAACTTCGGTGCCGCCACTCGAGTAGCTGCCTGTGATCCAGCCATGGTTCGCGTCCGAGAACGTGACCGAGCGCATCGCCGCCGGCGACGGGGTCGTGAACGGAACTTGCACCACCGTGGCCGCGAGCCCCGATCCAGGAACGAGCGACGAGGCGAGCGAGAGGGATACGGCGAGCGCGACGAGTCGTCGAAGAAATCGCATATGCAACCAGCCTTACCGAGAAGCGTCCCGAAGATTGCGGTGGCCTGTCCGGGGCCGAACCCACACCTCAAATGTAGCACGCTCCGTGCCTGGTTCGCTCAACGAGTCCCTTTACCAGCGGTCGCGGCGGACGAAGTCCTCACGGAAGCGGTCGGCGCGGTCCTTCTGCTCGGCGGGATAGCCGAGCGATACCACCGAGAACGGGACGACGCGATCGTCCGCGATACCCAGCGCTTCTCGGGCGCCTTGCACGCGGCTCTCGTTCGGGTAGAAGCCGCACCACACCGCGCCGAGGCCGAGCGTGCGCGCGGCGATGAGCAGGTTCTGGGTGGCGGCCGCGCAGTCCTGCATCCAGTAGTCGGGGTGCTTCAACCCCTCGGTAGCGGCGCACACCACGATTGCGAGCGGGGCGCGGGGCAGCATCTTCGCGAACTGGCTTGCATCGGCCAGAGCCGCGCGTACCTCGGCGTCCTGCACTACCACGAACCGCCAGGGTTGCTGGTTGCCTGCGGAAGGCGCGGACATCGCGGCGCGTAGCAGCATGTCGACCTTCGCGTCCTCGACCGGCGCGTCTGTGTACGAGCGGATGCTCCGCCTGGTCAACATCGCCTCGAACGAGTCCATTTTGCGACCCCCCTGCGTCCCGGCAGCGATCGACTCGACCCCATCTTACCTGTATCTGACGCCGAGCGAGCAGTGCTCGGCCCGTCAGGCGTGCGAGTACTTCTGTACGTGGACGTCGTCCACGATCACGAGCCCGCCGGTGATCATCTGCTCGAGCTTCGGCATGACGGCATCAACCCGCTCGGGCGTGTCGACGAACACGATGACCACCGGCAGGTCCTCGGACAGCCGAAGGATGTTCGCCGAGTGCATGCGGCTGCTCTTGCCGAAGCCCATGACGCCGCGCAGCACGGTCGCTCCGGCGCATCCCTCGGCGCGCAGCACCTCGACGATCGCCTCGTACAGCGTCCGGTGCTCCCAGCGGTCGGCCTCGCCGATGTAGATCGTGACGCGCTTGCCCGGTCCCTCGATGTGCATGCGGCCTCCTTACAGCATCCGGCCGACGAGCAACCCCGCGAATACGGCGGCCAGCCCGACGATCCCCGACCCGAACATGTTCGCGGCGCCCGCGGCCACCAGCCCGCGCTCGATCAGCGCCAGGCTCTCGTATGACAGCGTAGAGAACGTCGTGTAGCCGCCCAGTACCCCGACGCCGAGGAACAGCCGCCACGATGCCGGCAGCACGGCGCGCTCCACGGACAGCGCCATCACGATGCCGAGCAGGAACGCGCCGCTGATGTTGATGGCGAACGTGTGCCACGGGAACGTCGTCCCCCACCGCTCGGCGATCCATCCGCCGAGGACGTAGCGTGCGCCTCCGCCCAGCCCCGCGCCCGCCACCACGGCGAGCACCTCTGTGACCGTCACTGCCCCTCCCGAACCCGCCGAAATCGAGGCCATTCGCCCCGCTGTCGACCAGTCTATCCCTTCGCCCGACGCCGGTTCGTCGGCCACCTCCGAGCCGGTCCACAGATGGTTCGTGAGATGTGTCGAATCGGCCGCGATTCGGCGGGGCGCCGTGGGTAAGAAGCCGAGGGACGTTGCCGGGTTAGCGAGGGAGTGAGCAACGTGGAGGATGACTGGGACGTCGCCGAAGGGCTGGGGAACACGCGCAGGGATCGCGACGGAGGATGGGCAATCGGCGAAGGCGTGTTCCTGTTGGCCATCGGGGCGCTCAGTCTCGGCATCGCGTTGCTCGGCTGGTCGCTGGCGAGCGTCCTGCTGCCGTTCCTGCTGCTGCTGCGCGCGGTCGACGAGTTCGTCAGCGCGTTCGAAGCGCCGCCCTTCGGGGGCTCGTGGCACGTCATCCTCGCCGGACTGTCGATGCTCGCAGCGGTGCTGCTACTCGGCAAAGGCACCATCGGACCGATCTCGCCGCTGGTCTTCCCCGGTGGCTACTTCCTCATCGACGGCGCGTTCCGGATCGTGACCGCAGTCAAGATGCGGCGATGCGAGTGCTGGGCCTGGGTGCTCGCCGTGGGCATCGCGTCCGTGCTGCTGGGACTGCTGGGCCTCAGCGGCGTGTCGCCGGTCGCGATCTGCGCGATGCTCGCGGTCTCGTCGGCGGCATCAGGCTCCGCGCTCTTCGGGCGCTGGCTGGTGTTCCGACGCGAGGCGCGGCAGACCGCGCAGGTCGCGTACCAGCGCTAGGGATCGGCCGCTACGCGACACTCGTTTCCGCGGGCGCCGCGGTCCTCGGCAAGTCGATGCGGAAGACTGCGCCCCCGTGCTCGCCGTTGTGCGCCGAGACCGTCCCGTCGTACATCTCCACGATCCGCTGCACGATGGCTAATCCGAGGCCGCTGCCGCGCGAGCCTTTCGAGCGGGCGACCCGGGTGCGATAGAAGCGCTCGAAGAGGTGCTCGATGTCGCCGTCCGGGATTCCGGGGCCGTTGTCGGCGATTTCGATGATCGCGCGATCGCCCTCGGCGAAGCAGCGTAGCTCGACGGACGCGCCCTCCGCGTGCGTCGCCGCGTTGCACACGAGGTTCAGCACGACCTGCTGGAGGTCGTCGGGGCACGCCGACACCCACAGGGTCCCGTCGCGGCGTTCCGTCGCGCACGACACGAGCGGCGCGCACTTGCCGACTGCTTCGGCGAGCAGCGAGCGGAGCTCGACAGGCTGTCGTGACCGAGGCGCGCCGGCGTCGAGACGCGCGAGGCGTAGGAGGTCGTCGATCAGGCGCGACATGCGGTCGATCTCGTCGAGCACCATGCCGTACGATTCGGTGCGGTCCTCGGGCGAGAGCACGTCTGCGCTGAGTAGCTCGACGTGCCCGCGGATGACCGCCAGCGGCGTGCGGAGCTCGTGCGAGGCGTCCGCCACGAAGCGCCGCTGTTCGCCGGCAGCGACCTGCAGGCGGTCCAGCATCGCGTTGAGGGCGCGCACCAAGCTGCCGACCTCGTCGTCGGCGCCGGCGTAGTCCACGCGGTCGTGCAGCGACGCGACGTCGATGCTCGACGCGGTGCGCGCCGCGGCCCGTAGCGGGCGGAGGCTCGAGCGCGCAACGAGCGCGGAGAGCGCCGCGCCGAGCAGCACGATCGCGAACCCGGCGCCGAAGAGCGTCCAGCCTAGCTGGCCGGACATCTGGCGAGCGGAGGCGGTGGAGATGGCGGCTTCGAATACGGCGACGACGCGCCCCGTGCGATCCGCGACCGGCACCGTCGCGACACGATACTCGCCCCCATCGAGGTGAACCGTGCCGAAGCGGCGGCCCGCACGCGCGGGTTCGAGCAGGCGGCTCCCGTCGGGGGCCGACTCGAGCCGGAGTGCGCTGTTCGAGAGCACCTTCCCGGACGCGAAGCGCACGAGCAGGATGCGCCCGCCGGTCTCGGCACTCGTCCGGGCGCTCAGGTACGCGCGGCTCACCGAGATGAGGTCCTGCTCGCTGCTCGTCGTCGCGCCCGGCGCGACGGCGGCAGCGTAGGCCTCGGCTTCCGCGACGAGCGAGTGTTCGATGTCCGCGGCCATGCGGCGCGACACGCCCACGTACACGACGGTCGACAGCAAAACGAGGCCGACGAGCAGGGCGATGGTGACCGACAACGCCACGCGCGCTGATGCGCTCAGCTTCGGTCGCAGGATCCTCGGCAACGCGAGCCTAGGCTGGGACACGGTAGCCGGCACCCCTGACGGTCTCGATGGCGGTCGGCAGGCCGGGTGCGTCCAGCTTGCGCCGGAGGTAGCCGACGTACACGTCGACGACGTTGCTCGCGGTGTCGAAGTCGAACCCCCATACCGCGTCGAGGAGCTGCTGGCGCGTCATCACCTGTCCGGGGTGGCGCATGAGGTACTCGAGCAGCGAGAACTCCTTGCTCGCGAGGTCGACCGCCCGTTCGCCGCGGCGCGCGACGCGCGTGCGCGTGTCGAGCGTGAGCCCGTTCGTGCGTAGCTCGCGCCCGGTCGCCTGCCCCTGCCGGGCGTTCGCTCGCACTCGCGCGGAGAGCTCCGCGAACGCGAACGGCTTGGCGAGGTAGTCGTCGGCCCCCAGGTCGAGCAGCTCGACCTTGTCCTCGACCTCGGAGAGCGCGGAGAGCACGATCACGGGAAGCTCGGGTTTCGCCGGGCGGACGACAGTCAGCACGTCGCGGCCGTGGCCGTCCGGGAGCAGCAGGTCGAGCAGCACGACATCGAAGTCTCGCGTGAGGGCGAGCGCGACTGCGTCAGCAACCGTGGACGCGCGATCCACCGCGTGTCCCTCGGCGGTGAGACCCTTCATCACGAACGATGCGACGCGGTCTTCGTCTTCCACGAGCAGGATCCTCATCGATCGCCTCCTTGCGAGTCGGTTCCCTGCGCAGAGCAGGTACTATGCCGTCGGCGCAGCTACTCTTCGTCGCGCGATACGGCGTCTTCGCGCACGTCCGGCGCGACGACTTCGTGGTCGTCGTCACCATCCCGGTCGGGCGCGGTCTGGGGACGCGTCAGCGAACTCGCGGGCCGAATGCCTGGCCGAGGAGTCGATGGCCGGCCGGCCTTCCCGCGGGGTCGCGGGCGAGCATGTCCGGCGGACATCGACCGGGGGGTGGGCCTGGTGGTCGCTTCAGTGAGCGCCGAGGCGCCGGCCGCGACTGCCACCGACGGCGTCGCGAGCGGCCGCGCCGTTACGATCCTCGGCAATTCGGAGGTGGCGGACGGCGTCGTGCGACCAGCGACGCCGAACAGCGCGCTCACCGCGAGCGCGACGCCCGCGAGCACGATCCCCGCTCGCGTCCACCCGTCTGTCATCGGTCGCACGTTCATCTTTCGCTCAGTCTCCGCTCGCTCAGTCTTCGCTCGGACCCGTCGTTCCGCCGCCGTGACACGTGCAGCCCACCCTCGGCGGGCCGGAGGGGTGGCACTTCGAACAGCTGAAGCTGCGGTACGTGTGCTCGCCGCCGGGGACGCGCGGGTGGCGGAACGAGGCGCTCGACCAGGCACGTCTCGGCGAGTGGCATGATGCACACGCCGTGCCGAAGTGGCTGGAAGGGGCGTGGTGGCAGCCCGCGCAGCGCCCCGACGACGGGTGGCTGAACGCCCAGCTCACGCCCGGCCGACGGTGGCACGATGAACAGCCGCGCGTGTTGTGGCCCGAGGGCGCGCGATGGCACCGCTGGCACACAGTCGCGCTCGTGTGACGGAAGGTCGCGCTGCGAAATGCGACGCCGAGGCGGTGGCAGCTCGCGCACGCGCTCCCGAAGTGCGCCCGCGGCGCCGCGTGACACGACGCGCACGAGCTCGATGCGGGATGGCTGAACGCCCAGCTGACGCCCGGCTTGCGGTGGCAGGAGGCGCACGAGGCGCTCGTTACGGCGTGCCGGGCGGGCCTGACGTGGCAGCGCCCGCACGCCGAGGACGTGTGTGCGTACTTCGTGGACGCGAACGGCGTCTTGGCGTCGTGACAGCTCGAGCACGCGGGGCCGAAATGCTTCGCGGGCGGCCGGTGGCAAGTCGCGCAATCCGTGGCCGAGGGATGCGTGAAAGCCCACTCGGGACCCGGCCGATGACACGTGACGCACGCGCCGCGCTGCTTGTGGCGGGACGTGTGGCACGTCGAGCACGCGACCTTGTCCAGGTCGTGGCAGCGTGTGCAGGAGATCGCGACGTGTGCCGCGGACGTGCTCTCGGCGGAACTCCCCAGGCGCAGCCCCACGCGCGAGGCCCCGTTGAGAATGCCGGCCGCGGCCAGCGCTCCACGCGACACCGTGTGTCCCGCGCCCGCGTGACAGCTGACGCAGGTGCCCTGCTTCGCGTGGTACGCGTGCGAGAAACCGGACCTCGTCACGTCGGGCAGGTGTGTGTGGCAGCGGATGCACGCCGACTGTCGGACCGGCGTATCGCTGCGCGGGAAGGTCGGTTTGGCCGTGAAGTGGTCGTAGACCTCTTTGAGCGCGACGACCTTGTGCGAGACACGCGCAACCGTCCCGGAATCGACGTGGCACTCCACACACGAGATGTCCTTGTGCGACCCCGTCGCCCACGCACCGTAGTACGGCTTCATCTCATGGCACGACGAGCAGAACTTCGGCTTCTCCGTTGCGTTGAATGCGACCGCGGTCCCGGCACCGAGCATGACCACTACCAGGGCGACTGCGGAGAGGATGATGAGTAGTCTTCGGCGTTCCAAGGTACGACCTCCTGTTGCGGGCTTCGCCGACATCATGGGCGAGTCGCATGAGAGGGCCGTGAACGGCCGATGAGAGTTCTCTTAGAGGGACGAACGCCTCACACAGTGGTGAGGCGTGGTCACACGCATGGCGGAGGCGCGTGCGAATCGAACACACCCAGGACGCTCTTCACGCCCCACAACGGTTTTGAAGTGCGGTAGCAGGCGCTACGCGTCCGTCTCGTTCCGTTTCGTCTCGTTGTGTTCAGGCAGCTACGGCCCGCCATCCAACCGTAGCTAGCGCGCTCTTAGTACGTCGAGTTGCGTGGGATCTCGTTCGGTTTCGTCCACTCCGTTTGCAGAACGGTTTGCAGGACGGCCTCGGGCGACGCCGCTGGCTAGGGCATGTAGAGCTACACGGTGATTGCGTCGGCACAACGCACCATGGCTAGTGGGAGCCTCGGGGTCAGACCAGAGCGCCTTGGACGGTACTAGACACTTGCTTTGACAATCGCCAGCAATCACACACTCAACAGTCGAGGAGCGGACACGACAGCGACAGGGGGGCCTTCAGTCGTTAGAAGTAGCGCCGCTGGAGCTTCAAGGAGGCGGCCATCAGGCGAGCGTCGTCGTATAAGACCGATGACGGGTGACGTCCAGCAGGTTGGAGGCAAGGAGCCGCGGGGGGGTCCTCGGTCAGATCGAGCGCCGCCTTCGCCCCACAGGCGGGCGTCCGCCTCGGTCACTCGGCGAGACGACGGGCGCGTCCTCCTTGCAGGCAGCCTGCGACCGTCACACCGAGCACGCGGACGAGGCGGGAGATCGAGTGATCGACTTCTCCTTGTCGATCAGCCGGAATCTCAATCTGGCTCGATCGGTCTCCCTGCCGAGAAGAGCGCTGCCTTCCATAGGCTCTCCCTCTCTTCGCTTGCAACAGCACGCGGCGGCCGCAAGGTGCGCCAGCTTCTTGCGCTCTTCGGAGGTCACGCCCTCGGCCAGGCCTTCGTCGACCTCGGCTTGGTGGACCCACTTGCGCAACTTCTCCAGAGAGATACCGAGTTCACGCGCGCGCAGGACTTGAAGTCCCGCCCCTGACGCACTGCAGCGTCACCGCCTCGGACCTGAACTCCGGCGGATACCGGATTGGAACCGCACGTCCGACTCGACAGAAGCAGTCGTGGAAAGGGCCTCCCTGCAGCGAGAACGCCTGTGCAGGCGACTGCTCGACCTTCGGGTGACGGACGCGGAACCGCGCGGAATCGGAACTCATCAGGCCCAGGGTCATCCCTGTTCTGCTACGCTCGCGGCCACTCGCCACCTTGCGAGGCGTGTTCCAGTGCTGGTCGCAGCGGCAAGCGCAGTAGGAGTGGCCTATCTAGACCGAAACAGGCCAATGAAGTAGGTGGCTTGGTGCCGGGATGTGATGCGCACGTACACGGGCGACCGGTCACCCAGAAAGTCGCGAATGGGCGAGCCCTGTCGATACCTCTCATTCGGTCCGGCCGGTGCGTCTCCGCTCTCGCCGGAAAGCCGTCCCCGCCACACGCTGACCTCCGAGTCGAGCGCGGCGCCCAGGCTCGCCGTCTCTACGCTCAGCTCCGCAGCCATCGGGTTGACGACGAACCAGTCCTCGTCCCCGGCGCGGATCGTGTGCCATTCAGGGGCCGCCGCCAGAGTCAGCGTGGTGGCCTCGCTCGTCGTATCGTCGCTCTCGTACCTGTCAGGCTGGCTCTTGAGTTCACGTGGGAAGCGGAGCTTGTATTCGTAGACAGGCGGCAGGTCGCGCGATCGAGGAGGGAGCGAGGGCGACTCCCCCGTCTGTCTCGCGCACGCTGACAGAGCCAGTGCCACGGAAAGCGACAGAACAAGTGGCAAGGCGGAGTTGCGGCGGACAAGCATCAGCGTCCTATTCTAAGTGGTAGCGAGAATGTACTGCCCCGCAACAGACAACACGAGGAGGACGGCAAATAGGCCGAACATCCGGAGCAGCGCCGTCCACACTCGCTCAGCCTCCTTCGTCCTTGCCGACGCCTTCATTCTTTCGGGCAACAGGGACAACGCGATGCTGCCCAGGGCATGCGGGAGCAGTAGCAACAACATCGCGAGAATGACATATGGAATGTAGGCCACCGATACCAGCAAGACCAACTGACGATCGGACACTGCAAACGGAAAACCAAGAGCGTCGCGGCTGATCCGCGAAATGAAGCCTGCTAGCCCCCAGATTGTGGCTCCGAGACTACCTCCAAGCACGAGCCCAATGCGAGTCTTGCTATCGTAGCGAGGAATCGCGAGGCCCGCTCCTACTGCAAGCACGGCTACCGCTAATGGCAACAGTCTGAGTACTCGAGTGGAACCGAGCAGTACGAGTCTCACTATCCCCACCCTAGCTCACCTCCTCGTCTCGCAAGACTTTCGGGTCGAACAGTCCGCTAGTGGCATTTCGCTGGCTCGGCCGTCGGTCGTCTCAGGCCCCATGGGTTGCTTCGCACGATCTCAGACGTGTGCATCTTGACGTACCGAAGCGCCCCGCCCCAAACGTCGCTCCCAGGCATGACAGCGACGTCGAACCGCACCCGCTTCACCCAATCGTTGGACCACCACGGGACCCAGAGCTCGAAATTGCGAGTTACCACGACTCCCTTTCGTGGGAGGCTCTCCGCCTGGAATGGGTGCTTGATCTCCTGGTACGAGCTTCCAGGGGTCTTGTAATACGACTCGATTCTTGGTCTCCCGCCGTCCCGTTCGCCCGGTGTGGGTTTGCCATCGACACGATACTTGATTTGCGCGTGAACGCTGAGGTTTCCGTCCTTGTACCACCAGTAGGTGTGGCCCCACACCCAAATCCCCGCCGTCCAAATGCTCTCCTCCGAGACCATGGTCGTGCGGACGAGTCGACTGCCGATGTTATTCGTTCTTGTGTGGTTGACACCCATCGACGCCCTGCCCGTAAAGTCCACTTGGCCAACTGGATCACCGCTTGCGTACTGATAGCCGCTCTCCTCGTCGTCCGCCTTCGCGGGATCCTTTGAAGTGAACTGGCAGGTCGCCGGTTCGTAGTAGCGCGCCGAGCAGTAGTACAGGCCTGAGAAGTCGTCGTAGGCGTAGCCCGCGTAGCGCAAGACCTGCCGCTGTGCGATCTTCTGTGCCTCAACTGAAGTGATTGCTCCGGCCCCTCGCCAGGACGTCGAGGTGGGGTTGCCGTACGCGTCGTAGCGGTACGCGGCGAACGGGTTGCCCGACGCGTCCATCAGCTCGACCACGTCGCCGCGGTCGGTGGTGAGCAGCAGGATCGTGGTGGTGAGTGCACCGTCGCTGTAGCGCGCCGCGTACGGGCGGCCCGCCGCGTCGTAGAGGTACGTGAGCGACCAGCTCTCGGTGCCCGTCGCCGCAGACAGGTTGAGCAGGCTCAGCCCGTCGTAGGTGTAGTTCGTCGTCGTCGTGACGCCCGCGTTCGTCGCGACCGATTTCGTGCGCTGGCCCGCGGCGTCGTAGGTGAACGTCGCATGGACGCCCGCGGACGTGTCGTAGCTCGCGAGGCGCCCCGTGCCCGTATAGGCGAAGCGCACGGAGTTCGGGTTGCTCGTCGGGCCCTGGGAAACGCGCTGGCCGAGGGTGTCGTAGCCGAAGTTCGTGACTGTCGTGCCCTGGGTCGTCGACGTCAGCCGGCTCGTCGCCATGTCGTAGGCAAGCGTTGTGGCCGAGCCCGTCGGCGGCGTCACGTGCGTAAGGTTGCCCGCGAGGTCGTAGGTGTAGGCGGTGGCCGCGCCCGCGAACGCGGCGGTGGCGAGGCGGCCGGCGCCGGTGTAGGTGTAGGCCGCGCTGATGTCGCCGCCCCACGCGGGCTTGACCGCGTCGGCGCTCTTGCGGCCCGCCGCGTCGTAGAGGTAGGTGTCGGCGTTGGCGGCGGCCGCGGCGAAGCCCACGCCCCACGTCCTCGTGAGCTGGCCGGCCTGGCTGAACGTGCGGTTGCTCGTGATTCCCGCTACGGTCGCTGCAGTCTCGCGATCGGCGGTATCCCACGTGGTCGCGCTGCGCGTAATCGTCGCGCCGCCCGTGCTGGCGCGCGTCGTCTCCTTGCCATCGCTGCCGGTGGTGATCGTCGTGGTGACCCCGCCGTAGGTGACGGTCTCCGTGGATGGGTCGGCCGTGTTGACCGGGTAGGCGTAGGAGCGCGTGACGCCAGTCCGGCTGTCGAGGGAGGTCGCGACCCGGCCGAGCGAATCGTAGGTCGCGCTCACGTGCTTGACCTCACCTGCCGCAGTCGTGTGGATTTCGAGCGCGACGCGGCCGAAGACGTCGTACGTCAGCGCGACGACCTTGCCGTCGGGGTCCGTGGTCGTGAGCTGCTTGCCCGTGCGGTCGAAGGTGTAACTCGTCGTCTTGGCGACGCCGCTCCCGGCGCGCGTCTCGGACAGCACGCGACCGGTCTTGTCGTAGGTCTTCGACGTCACGACCTCGTCTGGATCCGTCGACGAGAGCACCCAGCCAAGCGTGTTGTAGACCGTGGTCGACGCCGAGCCCTGCCCGTCCGCGGTCGTCTCGCGGCCGAGGAGGTCGTAGGCGTGCGTGGTCGTGGCCCCGTCCGCGGTGGTCTCCGAGACTAGTCGCCCACCCACGTCGTACCGCCACGTCGCCGTCGCGATACCCCCGCCGCCATTCGGCGTGACCTCGGAGACCTTGTTGTCGCCGTCATCGTACGTGTAGGTGCTGTAGGTATCGTCGGGGCGGTCCTCCCGCGACACCTGCCCGTCCGGGAAGTAGCTCTTCGTGGTGTAGACGGTCTCGTTGCCGGGGTCGTAGACGCGCGTCTCGCGGCCGTACTCGTCGAAGTCGGTGCGCGTCGAGCGGTTGTCGTCGTAGGTCAGGACGCCCTCGGCCCACTCGCGCGTGACGTTGCCGCGTGCATCGTAGTACGTCTTCGCGGCGAGCTCGCCGACAACGTTGTCGTCCGATGCCTTCTCGCGACCCATGTCGTCGTAGCTCTTCGTGACGACGGTCTGGACCGTCCGAGAGGCAGGTTGGCTCGGGGCGTAGAGGTAGCTCGTGTCGGTGAGCACCCTCCCGGCACCGTCGTAGGTCATCGCGTGCCAGTCGGCCTTCGTCGACGTCGCGGCCGTGCTTCGCCACGTCTCGATCTCGAGACCGAGCTTGTCATACGCGTGGTTCGTCACTACGCTCGACGCGTCCGTGCTGGCGATTGCGCGACCGCCGAGGTCGTAGACGTTCGTCGCGACCGGCGACCCACCGGTCGCATCGTACTGCCGGATCGCGTTGCCGAACGCGTCGTAGTCGGTTTGAGTGGTGAGGTCGTTTAGTCCCGACGTCGGCGACAACTTCACGCCCTGGTTCGTCGTGACCGTCACTTGTCCGGACGTTCCGTACTGGTACGTCGTGACCGCGGACTCCGTGTCGCTGATCTTCTCGGTCTTCGAGGTCGGTTGACCGTGGCCAGGCGTGTCGTACACGTACGTCGTCACGGCCTTGGTGCCCGACCCGTCGAGCACGCGGTCCTGCTCGAGCACGTTGCCGTTCGCGTCGAGGGTGTAGTACGTCGTGTCGCCGCGAGGGTCGGTCGATCGGATTATGTCGCCGTGCGACTCGTACGCGTACGCCGACCGGTGTCCAGCTTCGTCATAGTCATAGAGCAGGTTGCCGAGCGCATCCACCACGTGGACAAGCTTCGCGCCCGTCGGCGAGTCTTCCTCGGTGACCTCGTTGTTCGGCGCGTACTTGTAGCTCCAGGTCGCCGTCGGGTCGCCGCTCTTGTGCGCATCAACCTTCGTGGCCATCGTGCCATTGGGGTTCCACGTGTACGAGCTGAGTATCGAGGATGGGGTGCCATTCACCTCGCCGGTGCGGGTGATCGTGGCGCCCGCACCAGGACCGTAGGAGATCGTCGCCTTTCGGTTGGGTCGAGACGAGGCGTCGTAGTCGCCGAAGCGCGCTTCGGTGAGGTCTGAGCCACTGTAGATGAAGGACTCGTGGGTGGTCTGGCCGGTTGCCGGATAGTCGAGGACCGCCATGTCGGTCAGGCGCGACGAGCCGTAGGTGTACTGGATAGTGCGCTGTTCGTCGTGGCCGGGGAAGTACGTGACGGTCGGCGTCGTGCCGTTCGTGTAGTTGACGACGCGCGAGCCGTCGGCAGTCGTGTACGTGGCCGACAAGACGTTGTGCGCAGCGTCCCGGTCGACGGTGATGGACTGGCCGTTGGCGGCCGCGATCGCCATGTCGTCGCCGACTGGCGCGTACGTCACCGCGTTGCCGTTGCGATCGACCTCACTGGCGAGCTTGCCGCTTGAGTTGAAGATGAGCTTGCGTCGCCCCCTGAACTCAATCTGGTAGCCGTTGTCAGCTGTTGTAGTCATCGTCGCCGCGAGGCCGGGCGGGGCGATGTAGGCTGCCGTGCTCGGGTCGTAGGAGAAGCTGTGCCGCTCGCCGACCTCGTCAACATATGTGGCGGCCGTCTCCGCTAGCCTCGGTCTGCTCCACCAGCACGTGCCGCTGATTGGCGAGCCAGCCACACGACGGAAGCGGACGTAGACCGCGGTCGTGCCAGCCGGCACGGTGAAGGCGCGGGTGTAGACCTGCTTCGGGGTCGTGCCCGACGGGCGGGTCGTGAACCCGAAGTACTGCGAGGTCGCGCCCTGGCAGCGGACCTCCATCGTGGGCAGCGAGCCGGCCGTCGAGATGTTCTGCGTCTGCATCTCGGCGGACAACTCGTAGGTCTTACCCGCCTGCCATCCGGAGAGCTGCTGGAAGACCGAATACCAGTCCGTGTTGTCGTTCGTGAACACGACCTTCAGGCGGTTCGCGAGGCCGTCGGGCTCGAGGGAGGCGTCGAGCGAGCCGGACTCGCCGTAGGTCGGCGACCAGCTCTCCGGGTAGCCGTTGGCGTCAGTATCGGCGAGGTCGCTGTTGACGATCAGGTTTGGCAGCTCGGCCAGGCTCGGTCTGCTGAACCACGCGGTCCCGCTGATTGGTGTGCCGCTCACCCTACGGAAGCGGACGTTCCACGCTGTCGCTCCGGACGGCACCGTGACCGGGAATGAGATGCGGGCCTTAGGAGTCGTCCCGACGACCGGAGCGGAGCCAACGTAGGTCGTCGCAGACCCGGTGAAGCAGACCTCGAGCTTGACGTACTGTCCCGGTGTCAGGTTCGCGGTCTGGACCTCCGCGGAGCACAAGTACGTCTTCCCGACGACCGGTGCCTGAGAGATGACCTGCTGGTACGCCCAGTTCGTGTTGTCGTTGGTGAACACGACCTTCAATCGGTTCGCGTCGCCGTCGGGTTCGAGCAAGGCATCCAACGAGCCGGACTCGTTGTACGTGAGCGGCCAGCTCTCTGGGTAGCCGTTAGCGTCCGCATCGGCGAGGTTGCTGTTGGTGACGAGGTTCACGGTGGGCCAGTCGAGCGTGGACTGCTCGATGGACTGGTCGAAGTTGAACCGCCATCCCGGCGCGAAGCCGTGACTCCCCGTGTCGTCGGAGCGGTAGGAGCGAGAGAGTTCGGCGGTCGGTCCGTAAGACGCGATCGAAAGGTCGGTCGCCGACACGTCAAGCCGCCTCTTGTCGAGGAGGGCGCTCGCCGAGTGCTGTGCGAACTCGCCGAGGTCCTCCGTCGTGTGTCGTGGGTCGTCGGTCGACGTGATCGTGCGGTTCGGCAGCGTCGGCATGTAGGCGGGGCAACCGGTCACAGCCGTCTCGCCCTGGTCATTGTACGACGTGACGCGGAACCAGTAGTTGACGTTGTTGTCGTAGGTCGTGCCGGGGGTCTTCTTGTAGAGCGCGTTGGGGTTGTCGCGCAGATCGAGGCCCGGACCCTTGTAACGGTTGACGCTCGAGCCGGAGTAGAGCCCGAGCCAGAACACATCGTTAGCGCTGTCGTAGCAGCCGCCGATCACGCCACCCGTGCCCTGCGACAGGCTCGACAGGCGGTTCACCGGTGCGTAGGTGCGCATCGAGATCTTGTCGACGACCGTGGAGGCGGCGCTCGTCCACTTGAGGAAGTAGAACGATTCACCGTCGGAGAAGAACCCGTCGCAGTAGTTCGACTGCATCGGGATGTCGTGGTCCTCGAGCCAGGTACCATTGCGATCGTAGACACGGATGCGGTAGCCGTCGCGGGGAGCGTTGGGGTTGTTGGGGTCGGGCGGGAGTTCGTAGGCGCCCGAATAGATGTGGTCACCGTCGGTGGCGAGCAGCACATTGTAGTTGGCGTCTGTGAGTTCCGCGCCGGTCGCGCGGTTGAGCAGCGGCTTGGAGAAATGCATCGTCACGGTCTGCGTGTCCTGGGCCGTGCCGCCCTTCCAGATGCCCTGGATGTCGCTCGCTGTCGTGGCGTAGCCGTTGTAGATGACGCCGTCGAGGTAGAAGGCCGTCGGACCACCCGGCAGCGAGGCGCCAAACGCGACAGGTGCCGCAGTAGACTCGATGCCGTTGCCAACGCGGTAGAAGGGTGCGGACACGCCGAACGCCATCGGCCGGACGTACAGGTAGGAGCCGTCGGTGGCGACCACTCCCGTACCAGAAAGCGCAGGTATGGACACGCTCTTGCCCGTATCCTGCGTGCCGTCGCAAGGGGTCGCGGAGCGCACGTACGGGTCGCCCGTGTAGTCCTGCGCGTAGTTGCCTATCTCGGTGTCGCTCGGGTATGGCTGCGCGTCCTGGCTCGACCACGACGTGTAGCGCGGGTCGGCGATGTCCGCGACTTGCCGGTACGACGCGCCGTCGTACATGTAGACGCGGTAGCCGGCCGCACGCGCAGGACGGGTCCAGGACAGGTTGACGACACCGCGGCCAGCTTTCGGGATGTCGGCCTTCGCGGTGGAACTCGACGCCCGCCACCAGTCGAGGCCGCTGTTCGTGCCCGGCAGCGCGCTCAGGTTCGCGGGCAGGGCATTGTAGTCGATCACAAGCTTCGGCCGGTACCGGCCGTCCGAGTACTGCGACGAGTAGAACAGCTTGTTGTAGTCGTAGTGGCTCGAGTCCTCGGGCTCGTACATCGACAAGCCGTAGTTGGTCAGGGAGTGATTGACCCAGCTCTTGACCGTCGAGGTCACGCTCCAGTCGACCCAGTTGGGCGCGTTCTTGCTCTGCGAGGCCAGCCAGGCGTGAGCCGGCTTGGTGTTCCAGGTCGTCGACTCGTCCCACGCGCCTGTCGGGCGCGACAGCGACATGTTGTCGCCGCCAGCGGACGCGTACATGTAGGCCGAGAACGTCGCGGCGTAGATGTCCGCGTCCGATGCAATGGACGAGACGTCGAACCAGCACAGCGACCGGGTGTACTTGATCGAGGTCGTGCTCCAGTGCCCGACGCGCAGGTAGGTGTCGGTGCCGTGAGGGGTGGTCGGCGAGCCGGACGTGACGTACGTGTCGTCGAACAGGGTGACCGTCGGGTCGATCCTCACCGGGAACGCTCGCTGGGGATCGTGGAGCCACGATGCTGGAAGTGAGATCTCCAAACGCGTCCCCTGCCCCGGCGCGAGCCGCATTGCCGCGCCGGCGCATGCGGCCCCCTTCGCGTCGATGACCGACAACGCGCCCAGGTGTGCGACGACCTCGCGCGTTTCATCGGAGACGAGCGCGTAGGTGCCTTCCGGCGCGAACTCGAGCGACACGCCCGTTAGGCCGAGGTCGAAGGTGTATGACGACGGCGCCTGCGCAGACGATAGGACGATCGTCTCTTTCAGACCGCCGGCGAGGGACTGGTAGACCAGCGAGGTGTCGGTGGTGACGTTCGAGTAGTAGGCGGTGTCGCCGACCGCGACGGGATCAGGAACCTGAGCGCCCTCCAAGTTCAGCGCCATCGACCACTGCTTGGTCGAGAGGGTGACCGGGTCGACCCCGGATCGGCCGGAGGTGAACTCGGCCGTCATGGTCGCGGCGGTCGTGCGATACGTGCCCGGCGTCTGCTGCGTGAGGTCGGTGTTGATGTCGACCCAGCGGCCCGACGGGTCTCTGAAGTGGACCGGAGCTTCGGAGACGACGGCACGCTGCAACCCGTTCGACAGCAAGTAGTGCTTCGAGTTCTCCGTGCGACGGTTGGCGAGTTCGCGAACGATCGTCGGGCTAGCCTCGACTGAGGAGTCCGCCGTGCTCGTCGCGTCGGCCGCTATTGGAACCGCGACGATCGTCTGATCGACAGTCGGGTTCGGAGCCGCCCACGCGGCCCCTGCGAGCTGCAGTGTAGGCTCGAAGCCCAACGCCAGAGACAGCACGACAGCAATGAACCGAGCCAGAAGGCCCATCGAGAATCCCCTCATTGGCCATTCCCTCCCTGGAAATGTCTTCCAAGAGAGCATGACACTTCCGTGTGAATGGGAGTCAATGAAGGAGTGACGCAAATCGCACTTGCGCAACGACGGGATGATCGCAGCCTCGAGTCGCGCTCGCGTAGATGAGTCGGCCCTATGTTCGAACGTAGGAACGGCCGCGGTCAGAGCTGACCAAGGGACGATAGCAGTGGCACAGGTGGGAAGCCCGCTGCCACTACCTCACACTCCTTTGCGGCCCCTTCTCGCGCCGGTTTTCCCGCCAAAACGAGGAGGCGCGTAAGCGTGAGCGTCCTCGGTCTAGGGTTGTGATCGCCCCAGAGATTCGACCCACCCCCCGCAGAGACAGAAAGGACTCCGGGACGAGTGGTCCCACGGACTGGTGATTATCACAAGACACGCATGAAGAGGAAGGGTCGCCGAGGCGAGACTTACCTCGACCAGCCCGAAGGACGGCGGCGTGGGATGCGGCACTTGAGGCAGGCGAATCGATGGATGAGCGGGGCAGAGCGGACGACTACGCCTGCAAGTTCATCGAGCTGACGACAGGAATCCCCTGGCTGCAAAGATCGCAGACGCCTGGAATGCCCAGCCAGTGATTGAGTTTGAACTTCGCAAGGACGAAGCGATTCTCTTCAGGGCACGAGAGATCGAGTTGACTGATTTCGGTCATTCCTCGTTCCGCAAACGCCGCCGCAGCAACCACCTCTAACCCCGCATTCGAGGAGAGCGAATCAAGACATCGGAGGCTTTGTCCGGTTGTAACGATGTCAACAAGCAAGACAACTCTCTCACCTGGCGGAACTTCGAAATTCGGGGCAAACCGCGCCGGGTAGCCTGCTGCGCCCAAGTCGACAAACGCGACCTTGCTGTGAAGCTGCAGCGCTAGCTCATACCCCAGCACAGTGGCGGCGTTGTTTGGCACGACGACGCAGTCCGGAGCCAGCGAGGAAAGCTTCTCGGCCAATGCAGTGGCGAGTCGCTTTACGTGTGTGGGGAACTTGACGATCGCGCTGAACCGAATGAACTGATCGGAGTGGTACCCGCTCTTCAGAACGTAGTGATCGCCGATGAGCAGGGCACCAGTTCGCAGAATCATCTGCTCGATCTCATTCCTCAGTTCCGGTGTTGAAGCTCTGACGAGGAGCTCCTCAACGCCGGTTCGATCCTGGACAATCGCCATTCCGCCTCCTCGATTTCAATTGGACAATGGTAGCACGGGGAATCACGGCATGTAGTTGTCTTCGAATGAGAACTCTCTCAGCTCTGTGTCCGCGATCGACTTCTCACACTCGTGACACAGCTCAAAGCGTTGCAGGCCGAGGTCAACCCTGATTCCTGCCCAGACATTCCTGTTGGCCACCCCGAAGTCGGGATACGAGATGGCGCTCTCCGAGCCATCAAATACAACCGCGACATGCACCTCAGCAGTCCTCGGCATATTTCGCCTGACCAAACAGACGACCTCCTCCAAGCGGCGCTTGGGTCCCAAGTTCGCCTCAAGGATTAGGACGTGATCGCCCTCTTCGATTGGCGCTCTTCGCCGCTCCTGCGGCTCGACCAAGTCCGCCTCATCGACATACTCCAAGCCGGCAACGTGCCTCTCGGTTCGCTTTACCGCAATTCCCTCCGGTTCGCGGTCCTTGCCCTCCGCGAGACCAGCGGTGACCAGGTAGGCGAGGTTTCGATTGACCAAGTTATCGTAGAAGACAACTTTGGAGATTTGCTTGTCGCCGAAGCGGCGAACGATGGACGAGACAATGGAGCTGGCCACGAGCGAGACGCGCTTCTCCAGCTCGCCCCACTGCTCCTTCGGAATTGTGGGAGGGAAGTCGATGTAGGCCGTCGCTGAGTGCAGGAGCTTCGCCGCATCCACCACCCTCGCCGCACAATGACGGCAGTAGAAGCTGATGTGACCTTCCGTCACCGCCCCAATCTCGCTCATTACCTGTACTACGAGCGCGCGTGAGGCGAGGGTGCCATCTACCCACCTGACCGCGCGTCCAGCCACCGGATAGCGAGCGTCCACTGCTCGTACGGCAAGCAGGAGGCGGCCGGCGCCATTCGAGGCCGGCTTCCGAATGATCCAGGCCTGGCTGGCAACGACACCGATGAAAGCGCCACTGACGATGCCGAGAGCAGTTGCGAAGTAGCCCAGATCGTTCGCAGAGACGTTCCACTGGAACTTGGAAAGCAGGAAGGTGTGAAGAGAGCCCCTCACCGCAGGTAGTATCAGGAGCGCAGCTGCGGGGCAAAGCAGAATGCCGACGAGAACGAGGAGTACAACGAACCACCAGAGGAGTCCTTGTACCAGGGCTCCCGTTCGCTTCATCGCATCTCAGCGGCTATTTGATCCGCAGCAGCAGCGGGATTTGAACTTGAAGTTATCGGCCGTCCAACCACGAGGTAGTCGGCTCCAGCGAGAATCGCGTCTCTCGGCGTCATCGTCCTGGCCTGATCGTTCTGCTCCCCGCAACGAGGACGAATGCCCGGCGTGACGATCTTGAACTCAGGACCGCACGCCTGGCGGACGACCGAGATTTCCTGGGGCGAACAGACTACGCCGTCGAGTCCGGCATCTCTTGCTTCGCGCGCAAGATGGACCACCATCTCCCTAACCGGAAGCTTCAAGCACAGTTCTTCCGAGGCGGCCATCTCATCAAGGCTCGTGAGAAGAGTTACCGCGAGAATCATTGGGTGTGTTCCAGCGCTGGCTACTGCCTGACTCGCCGCGGCCATCATCTTGCGCCCACCGAGAGCATGAACGGTCATCATGCGGCACCCGAGCTCTGCTACCTGGGCGACAGCACCTCTAACTGTATTAGGGATGTCGTTGAACTTGAGGTCGAGAAAGATGTCGAGACCCAGTTCTCGCACCGCTTTGACGACCGAGGGTCCCTCGGCAGTGAAAAGCTCCAGGCCAATCTTAGCGACTCCAACATGGCCTTGAAGCACCGAGGCTAGACTGAGAGCCTCTTCAGAGGTGGGAACATCGAGTGCGACACAGAGACGCGATTTCGAAGTCTCCACGGTGACCACCCTCAAGATGTTGTGTTCCCTGCTTTCCATATACTACTAGTTGTTGCCTAACGCAACGACAGCGATCTCGCTTCTTCAGGGCAGACTGTCACCCCTAACTCATCGGTGAGCAATAGGGCCTCGTCCAGGGAGGGTCTCCCCTGAGTCGAGGCAAGCAACGGTCCTCGCGTCCGTCTCCACGATTCTCGTCACCGGTCTTGGGTTGTGATCGCCCGAGAGATTCGACCCACCCCCCTGCTTATCAGCCACAACCTTCCGAATGACTCCGGCGTCCTTTCTGTTGAGCAGTAGCAACCGGTGCTAAGCGCACGGCGAGATTGACTGAGGAAGCTAGCGGTTGCGCAGTGGTAATGGCGGACTACACCCGACTCTGCCCCTCGTTTCGCGGTCGCTCATGTCGGCACCACCCCTCTACGACACACTATTCTTCGGCTATTTCGAGCGAGTCTTCGCCGGGCCGATACTCCTGTCGCGCTCTCGCTTCGCTCCCTGCCGACACCGGTCGCCACAGTAGCGCTTGTCCTCGCGACCGGCCTTCGCGTTGAACCACTCGCCGCAGAACTCGCACTGCCTGATCGCCGAGCGACCGGTTGCCGAATCTAGAAGCTGTAGCCACATGGCGCTCAGCAGCGAAGAGGCACGCAGGCGGAACTCCGGGACAGCCTCGCCCTCGGGCAGCACAAACGAAGGCTTGGTCGACGCGACACGAGGGCTGATCATCTGCCAGAGCAGCGACCAGCCTGCACGTCGAAGGAAGTCGCGCGGGCGTTGCTCCTCAATCTGCACCGCTGGTGACTCCAGTCGTTCCAGGCCAGCGACAGTCGCGACGTAGCGTTTGGATCCGTCGGAGTAGACGAACTCCTCGCCCTCCCACGAAGTCGTCATAGGCAGTCCCGTGTGCTCGACATCGAGCAGTTTGCCCAGCGCGATCTTCCCCTCCTCGCCGGGGAGTTGCAGTGCCCTCAGTAGGTCGACCGCTGCCCTCATCGACCGAATCTGGCGCCGCCACTTGGCAATCGGCTCACCTTCGCAGCTCACGCCCGACTCCGTCATCGCGAGTCGAGGGAGCTCGAGGAAACCATACCGGCGAGCGAAGTCGCGCATCTCGTCGTCAGTCTCAAGGGCTGCGAAGTCCCGGTGGACTCCCGTGTCCTCAGCGGACGAACCCAGCAGGGTGTACCGCAAAGCCCTGCGCTCTGAGCCGTAGAAGTACTTGCCTGCCTCGGTGCCGAGCCCAAGCCACGGCTCGAACCCGCCGGTCGCCCTCTGTCGCGCGCTCACGCAATCGACTGCGTCACCGCCGCGCTCCCACTGGCACTCGTACGGAATCACGTGACCCTCCCGAAATGTCACGGCTGTGTCACGGCGGACTTCACCGGTTTGTCCCCAGGGTTGCTCCCCATGCCACCGTCCCACGCAAGCGAACACAGGTGAGTCAGGAGGTGCAATCGGATGCAAGCCACTGGTACGCGCGGGACGAGAAGTGCACCCGATAAGCGAGGAGGACATCTCAGAGATGCCTCAGACCCTCGAGGGCCATGCGGTCCTCACAATCACGGAGGTCGCCGAGTACCTACGCATCTCGCGCGGACTCGCGTACGAACTGGCTAAGACCGGCGAGCTGCCTTCGCTGCAGCTCGGCCGCCGGAAGGTCGTGCCCGTGCCGGCGCTCCTCAAGAAGCTCGAACTGCAAGACTCCAAGGGGGCTTAATCATGGCAAGAAAGACCGGACGTGGACGCTTCATCCGTACCGAGATCTCGGTCGATCCCGGTTTCAACGCCGTAGCACGTGACGGGAATGACTTCGCGGCGCTGCTGTTCACTCTGATGATTCCGCACGCTTCTGACGACGCAACGATTACGGGCAACCCCACCGCCCTGCGTCTCCTGGTCGTGCCTGGATTCGACAAGACCGATACCGATGTGCGCAACGCGCTCGATGCAATCGAGAAGCACGGCCTGATCGAGTGGTGGGATCGCCACGAGGAAGTCGTCTACTTCAAGCCGAGGAGCTTCTACGCGTGCCAGCACAACATCCGGCACGAGAGGCGGCGGCCACCGGTCGCAAGTAGCGCTACACCGACACCGACAGTCACACCCACCCTCACTGCTAATGCACTGGGGGGATCCGTTCTCGCACTCTTCGAGCGGGGGTACGGAGCACGCCTGGTCGAGGACGAACGGCGCGAGCTGCTCCCGCTGCTAGAGGGCATGCAGGAGTGTGTGATCGAGTACGCGGGGCAGGTCACGCGCACCGGGGAAGCCGTTCACCTAGCTCCCTTCGTCCGCTCGATGATGCAGCAGTGGCGCGACGCGGGGGTGGAGGAACTCGACGACATAAAAGACTTCGAGCGCAAGGCCTTTGGGCCGCGCAACGACGAGAACGACAAGGAGGTGACGTGGTGACCAGGCGAGGAGACGAGTTCGGCAAGCACATCCGCATCACGTATCGAGGGTATCGCATCCGCCCCTTCTATGAGGGGTGGGTCTTCGAAAAGCAGGTACCAGGGCATACCGCCAAGAAGAGCGGGCGCGGCTACCAGGCTGGCCAGGTCGTGAAGGAACGATGGGTCACTTTGAAGTATCCGCACGACATCGACCACGCGCTTCGCTGGATGTTCGAACGGATCGTCTGTGACCATCCCGAGGAGATCGACAACCTCGACAACCTGCGTTCGCTGTTGAGGGAGATCGGCGACGGGCTGAAGCAGGCCGTGGACGACGGCGTCGCTGCGCTCGTCCAGAGTCAGCGCGCCGCGTGACACGAGTGGGGGCGAGCGGAAGGTTTCGCTCGCCCCCACTCAAGTCCCTGCCGTCCATTCAGACCGGCCGGTCATTCGCTAGGTCAGCAATGCAACAACCAGCACCTACTCGCGAAGAAGGCACAGTACATGAAGGGTCACATCCGCAAGCGGGGCGAACGTTCGTGGTCGATCGTCGTGGACCTGGGGCGCGGACCTGACGGCAAGCGCAAGCAGAAGTGGCACACCGTGCACGGCACGAAGAAGGATGCCGAGCGTGAACTCGCCCGCATCCTCCACGAGCTGGACTCGGGCGTTTACATCGAGCCTTCCAAGATGTCAGTCGGCGAGTACCTTGAGCACTGGCTCGACGCCTACGCGAAGACGAGCGTAAGCCCCAAGACCTACGAGCGGTACGCCGGCATCGTCCGCAAGAACGTGGTGCCGCAGCTCGGCCACATCCAGCTGACGAAGCTGCAGCCGATGCAGGTACAGAAGTTCTACTCCTGGTCCCTGCAGCACGGCCGGCTGAGGGGGTCCGGCGGATTGTCCGAGCAGTCAGTGGTGCACATCCATCGCGTTCTTCGCAAGGCGTTTAGGCAAGCCGTGAAGTGGCAGCTGCTCGGCCGAAATCCGATCGAGGCTGTATCCCCGCCACGCGTGTCACATCAAGAGATGCGAGTCCTCAACCCGGCCGAGATAGAGAAGCTTCTCGTGGTGTTGGACGACCACCCCATGCGCGTGCCAGTGATCGTCGCCCTGGCGACCGGTCTGCGCCGCGGCGAGCTTCTGGCACTACGTTGGTCGGACGTCGACATTAGTCACCGGAAGCTAACCGTCACGAGATCGCTGGAACAGACCAAGGACGGCGTGACCGTCAAGGAACCGAAGACCCCTCACAGCCGACGGACGATCAGTCTGCCCGAGTGGGTCATCACGCCGCTGAAGATGCATCACGTCGACCAAGAGCGGCGCGAGCTGGTATCGACCCATGCGCTCAATGAGGGAGACTTCGTCTTCCCGAACGAGGACGGCGAGATGTGGTCCCCGGACCGATTCACGTCCCTGTACCGGTCCGCAGTGCGCGGCTCCGACTTCCAGGATCTGCGCTTTCACGACCTGCGCCACACCCACGCAACGGTGATGCTACTGGCGAACGTTCATCCGAAGGTGGTCAGCGGCCGGCTCGGCCACTCCACGGTCGCGATCACGCTCAACACGTACAGCCACGTACTGCCATCGATGGACGAGGAGGCGGCAGGACGGCTGGATGCGGCGCTGCCAAACCTGGACAAGGGCGGCGGTGAGTCGATACCAGAGCCATCAGAGCGGGGGTTCACGAAGAAGACGGCGTAATCTAGAGAGGCGGCGTATCGTCGCCCTCACGCGAGTCATCACCGGTTTCAGACGCCTGCTTGGTGACCTCGTTGATCTTGGTAACCATATCGTTGATGCTGCGCTGTTCGTCGACCGTGAAGTCCCCCTCGAGCACCGGTGCCTCAAGTTCCCCTTTGTCAATGAGCACCGCGATCATCTCCGTATAGACGAACTTGCGCTCGTCGCCGTCGAACGACTGGAGAACGGTAATCTCTTCTTGGTCGTTCTTTCTAAACACGAGCTTCATCTGGACCCCTAAACCGCTTTAGGTTGTACTTCTTAACGCGCTTCTTGATTGACGCCTTGCCACCGTCTGTCGTGGCTGCAATCACATCCACAACATCCTGGTTTCCTATCTCGCCCTCAAGTGGACTTGATCTGATGGTCATGAACTTGTCCACGTTCCTACAAACGATCACGTTCTGAGCGTCACCAAGCATCGGTATCGTTGCGTTGTGCGAGACCAGAATGATCTGTCGTGCGGCCTTGCACTGCTTGATTCCTCTGAGAAGTCCAGCATTTATGTAGGTGGTCGCGAGATTGTCCTCAGGCTGGTCGATGATCAGTGGGGCGGTGTCGGTGGCACATCCCAGCACCAGGTCGAGTATCACTGAGGTCTTCCAGCCAGCGCTGAGAGACTCGAAGTCCTTCCCATCGCTCGTAGTGATTCGGTACTTCTTCTGGTTCATCGTCCTAAACCGGCTCAGCACCTCGCGATGCAGGTCCGCATGGTTCGTCAGTTTCGGTGCCTTCTTGCGAAAGCCGCCAGATGACAAAGCCGCAGGAGTAATCGCGTTGAAGCTTGGAATCTGACAGTCGGCGCGAAGCATCTGATTCAGGACCTCAACGAACTTCGCAGGAGTAAGCTCGAACGCATTCTCGATGAAGAGTTGGTGTCCCATGGACTCGATGACCTTGGTGCTGCACGTTGTCGAGAAACCCGCGATCAGGTCACGAGCGGCGTAGAAGGCGCTGTTGTACTTCAGGTAGTTACGAATGGCGCCCAACAGACTGCCGAATTGGTAGCTCTTGGTCTTCGTCTCACGATCATCGCGGGTCTGCAGTACATGTATCGCGTCAGCGTGTTCGATGATTACGTCCCGAACCTCAGACTCCATCTCTGAAGCCACGTGTGCTGCATCAAGTTCTGCCTTGAGACCCTGGATAAGCCCCTTGTCGTGAACGACAAGGGGGTTGGTCTCCAAGAAGCGGTCAATTGCATTCAGTGTCTTCGTGTCCCGCTTGTGCGCTACCTCCGGGTACTCGAAGGTCTCGATGTCCGCGTCAGTTGGCTTCAGGTACTTCAGCGGATTCCGTTTGATGAGCTTGGTCACTACAAGACGAGACAGCACTGGGATGGTCTTGAGTTCCTCTTCGATGGCTTCAAGCTTCTCTGCAGCGTCAACCATCTGGCCCAGACTGGCACTCAGTTCAGCAAGGCCGCTGTCTATCGCAGTACGCTCGTCCCTGTCCCCCGGAAAGAGCCTCCTGAGCATCGAGATACTGTCAATGGTGTTGTCATGATCCTTCTGGTCGCACACCTTGACGATGTAGTTCTGCTCGAGGAAGTGCGGTACCTGACCGGTTGGGCTATCTACCGCAATCTGATCGACGCCGTAGCCGAGGTAGTTGCTGCCCGAGAAGTCGTTCTGAAGCTTCCGATAGACGGAGTCAACAAAGAGCGTCTTCCCGCTCGAGGAGCCGCCGATGACTACGTTCAGTCCTGGCGTGAGGTCCGCATTGATGTCCAGAAACTCGTTCGACAGCGAAACGTGTCGTATGTACTCGGCCCACGTGTCTGGTCTAGCGCCGTAGACGAGCCGAGCCGATTCCGACAGCGACAGGCGCAGTCCGTTGAAGGTCGGACTCGCCAACATCCAGGTCGGCACAAAAGGCTCCGCCATTTGCTCCTTCGACTCCGGGTACTTCGTCGGGCTGTAGTTGTCAGTCGAGGTGATCAAGTTGACGAAGTCGGAGATTCCGAGGCGTTCGAAGTACTCCTTGGTACTTCCCAACCCTGAGTTGCTTCGCGCGGTGAAGCCGTCGAAGTGGTTGTAGTAGATACTGCGCTCAACGGTGGTATCGAACCGTACGCCATCCGGAATCGACTTGTCGAAGGTCGAATGCGATTGACCGCCATGCGGCAACAAGAGGAACTCGTAGTCGTCAAAACGCTTGGCGATATCCTCGATACTCGGAATCGGGTCGGAGGTTGATAGCCTCTTCTTCGGATACAACGCGTCGAGAATGCTGTTCACTGCGTCAATGACTGCTGCGTCAATTGGTGTGCGAAAGAAGATATGGGAGTGGTAGGGCGGCTCACCATTGTAGTTGCGGACATGGAGTTCCGCGCCAAGCAGGAGGTGGGGAAACACGGGTGTGGCCCTGAGGTACGCACCCTTGTTAACGGTGTTGTGGTCAGTGAGCGAGATGAGATAGGGCGATTTTCCAGCGGACGCCGCGACTTTGGCGTGGAGCGCCGCAACGTCGTACGCAGGATTCAGATGCTCTGGATCCTCCGATGTGTGGATATGGAGGTCCAAGTACACGGGCTCCAAAGGAACTACCCCCCAGCTTCGACTTCTAGGAATTCCCTCTCCTCATTCGCCATCATATATCCGAGGCTCGACGGCGTCGCGCATTGAGGTCCACGATGGACGGCTGCCCCGACTCCTGCCGCTCTCTCCAACGTCCATCCCATAAGCTGCGCGCCGGGGCGCGTCTTCTCGAAGCGAGTGTTAGAGGGCTGCAGGGTCGCTGGACGTCACGATCTGCCCCGTGGTGACTATCTCGTAGCGCCCCTCGCCCAGACTATTCACTGGGTCACCGTCGTCAGTCTCAATCGAGCGCAAGCCATCGATTGTCGCGTCAGGATCTCCGAACGTACCGACGTCGAGAACGTCGACGTAGACGTGGAGCCGGTGTCGTCTGCCCTGCTCGTCGATGGCATCGAAACTCGCCTCGTGACGTCTCATGGTCCCCCTCTTCTCTGAGTGGCCGTCCCCCTGAGTCCAGCGCATAAGCCGCGCGCCTCCAGCTTATCGCGAGCCGGGAGACGGTGGCGCGTCTGCTTGACGCGCATGTTAGCCCCCTGTGCTGCCGTAACCGAGCCCCCCAGGTTTGATGTCCTTAGGCGTCTCAGGACGGCGAGTGCGCACTTGGGCAATCCGGTGACTGATGAATGCTGCGCTGAGGGCGACCGACACGTTGAACCAGTTGCGTTCGCCGCCGTCCGGCGGCACGTTCATCTCCGCGGCTAGTCTTGGAAGCACGAGTGCCCTACACGACTTGACGACCTGAGGATCTGCGAAGCTGCAACCCTGCTGGGCATGCGCGAAACGATTCCGGATCGCTCTGATGTGCTTTAGGTCTGCATACTCGCTGCTTGAGATAAGTCCCATGCAGAACGAAGCCCGAGTGCGGGACGAGAATGAACTCAGCGGGCGGTCTATCTTCTTCTCACTGCCTAGTAGGTCGTCGACTTCGGACTTCCGCTGAATCATTGATGTCGAGAGCAACTCACGAAGCAACTCATCCAAGTACGCCCCGGCCAGTACCGCACCCGCGCGATCAGACTCCTCGCTGAACTCGGCAAGAAACGCCTCGAACTCGGGAAGGTACGGCTCTGCGTCATCGGTCGTCACAGCAATCTCCATGATTGGGCGAGTGGGGCTAACGTCCAGCGCATAAGCTGCGCGCCTCCAGCTTATCGTGAGTCGGGAAGACTGGGGCGCGTCTGCTTGATGCGCTTGTTAGATGCGAGAGCTTGCTAAGCACACGGCGTGATATCGCTGCCAAAGAACGACTTCAGGACTGGATGAGCCAGTGAGTAGGTGGTTTCTGCGCCCGAAGTCGATACCTGAACCAACCCCTTTCGCTGCAGCTCGCGAAGCCGCCGACTGGTCGTCGAAGGACTATAGCCAATTCCACGGGCTATCTGCATTGAACTGGCTGGCTGCGGCTGAGCGGCGAGGTACCCGAGAAGCCTGCGCTGTAGGTCGCTCAATGGCATGGTCGAGAGCACGGCGCCGATCGTCACTTCATCTGCCGACTCTTCAACTGAACTCAAGGCCTCACGAATCGTGTCAAGACGGCTATAGACCCCGCGAACCTGCTCTTTCGGCTGAGCAGTGGCAACGGCACCCGCCTGTTGCACCTCAACCTCGCGCTGGGCGGCCTCCAGTTGCCTGGTGACTGCGTGTATCTCCTGCTTCAGCCGCTGTCTTGAGGACAGAGTGCTGAGGAAGTTGGCCTCGTCGCGATAGTCGCTGGGCGCGTACAGCACGCCAGCATTGAAGTTCAACGTGGCGAAGAAGAGTAAGACAAGCGCGACCGGAAACCCCATGACGAACCAGATGAACGTTGCCTGGAGACCCGAGGGCAGCAGCCCGATAGCGACTGTGCCTGCGACCTCCGCCAGACCCGCAAACAACGCGATGATCGTCAGGGGATTGTTCACCCTGCGAATCTTCTCGATCAATCCCGCCACGCCCCCTCTGCATCTAGCCTTTGCTTCTGCAGTCTGTGCAACACAATAGCGTAAGCATCCGTTTGCAGAATGTTTGCAGCTTCGCTCGAATGCGCGACGACCCCGACCCTCCGTCAGGAGAGCCGAGGCCGAAACACGGGGTGTGAGCTTTGGCGGAGGCGCGTGCGAATCGAACACACCCAGGACGTTCTTCACGCCCCACAACGGTTTTGAAGACCGCGGGAGCCACCAGGCCCCATCCGCCTCCGTTCGGGAGTATTGCCTGCAGGCACGAGGAATAGCAAGCCGGCCCCAGACCTACCGACGCAGCGTCCGGACGTCGCCTTCGCGCTTCGTGATGCCCTGCGCGTCGAAGTACTCGAGCAGCGGGATCGCGTACTTGCGGCTCACGCCCAGGGCGTCGCGTAGCTCGGCGGCGGTCGCCTGACCGCTCGCCTCGAGGTGCGCCACCAGCCGCGCCTTCGCCGCCTCGATCGCCGGCGTGGCGAAGTGCAGCTCGGGCCCGACTCGCACGACCTTCCCCTCCATCGCCAGCCTGCCGAGGACGCGGCGGGCGACACCGGCGTCCACGCCGGCCCCGGCGGCGAGCTCCGCCACCGTCTGCGGCGCCAACCCCTGCGCCTCGAGCAGCGGGAGCAGCTTCGCCTCGGCGGCCTCCTCTTGTGCGAGCGCCGAGGACGCCGCCTTCGGGTGCCGCACCTCGCCACGCTCGACCGCGACGATCCCGCGCTCAGCGGCGAGCGTGAGCAGGCCGTCGAACGTCTTCGGCGAGAGGCGACGGTCGACGCGATCTCGCAGCGCGAGCGCGGCGAAGCCGGTGGCCTTCGGGTCGGCGTCGTGCAGCGCGAGTAGCTCGCGCTCGAGCGCGGCGAGCAGCGAGCGGAACGCGTCGGGGGTGACGAAGCACGTCTCGGGGCCGCACTTCAGCCGTTCGAGCTTGGCGCGGTTAAGCTGGTCGGCAACCTCCGGCCGAGGCACGCCGAGCGCCGTGGCCACATCGGCCGAGGTGAGCGGCATCGCTCGGGATGCGAGCAGTCCGACGGCCGCGGCCGACACGTCGTGGCGCAGCAGCGCGTCGAGCAGCTCGCGCTCCACCGGTCGCAACCGCGTGCGGCGCAGCGGGAGCACGTCGAGTATCGTCCCGCCCCCGATCGTGTAGACCGGCGAGTAACTGCGGATGATGAAGCGGTCGCCGTAGCGCGGCGCGAGCGACTCCTCGAGCCGCAGCTGCGCGTACCCGCGCCCGCCCGGCGCGAGTTCCTCGGCGTCCATGAGCAGCACCCTGCCGAGAACCTGGCGCGTGCCGTGGTGGACGTGGACGCGCGAACCGGTCACGAACGGCTTGTCGTCACCGGGCGCGCCGAGGTAGGTGACGTACGCGTCGAAACGGTCGGTGGGCGTGAGCGTGTCCGGCGCGGCCACGATGTCGCCGCGCTCGATCTCGTCGCGCTCGATGCCCGCCAGGTTCACGGCGACGCGTTGCCCGGCGCTCGCCCGCTCCACGCCCTCCGAGTGCACCTGCACGCCACGAATGCGCGCTCGGCGCCCGCTCGGGTAGATCTCGACGGCGTCATCGCGGCGGACCTCGCCCGACCACATCGTCCCGGTGACCACGGTGCCCGCGCCAGCGATCGTGAACACGCGATCGACCGGCAGCCGCATCGGCAGCGCCGCCTGGCGCGGCGGCGCTTCACCCGCGACCTCGTCGAGCGCGGCGAGCAGCTCGTCGAGCCCCCGCCCGGTCTTCGCGGAAACGGGCACGATCGGCGCGCCTTCGATGGACGTGCCGGCGATCAACTGCCGCACGTCCTCGGCGACGAGATCGAGCCAGTCGGCGTCGGCGAGGTCGGCCTTCGTGATCGCCACGACGCCCCGGTCGATGCCGAGGAGATCGATGATCGCGAGGTGTTCGCGGGTCTGCGGCATCACACCGTCGTCGGCGGCTACGACGAGCAGGACGACGTCGATGCCGGTCGCGCCCGCCACCATCTGCCGCACGAAACGCTCGTGCCCGGGGACATCGACGACGCCCATCGTGCGCCCGCTCGGCAACGTGAGCCGAGCGAAGCCGAGCTCGATGGTGACGCCCCGCGCCTTCTCCTCGGGCAGGCGGTCGGGGTCAGTCCCGGTGAGCGCTTTGACGAGCGCCGACTTACCGTGGTCGATGTGCCCCGCGGTTCCCAGGACGAGCGTTGAGGTTCCCCGCGTCGAGCTGGTGCCGGCCGCCTCCGCCACCTAGGCCCCCGGCTCGCCGAGCGCCGCGCGTAGCGCCACGACGACTTCGCGCTCCTCGCCGAGAAGCAGGGTGCGCGGGTCGATCAGCACGCGGCCTTCGCTCACGCGAGCGATCACCGCAGGCTCGCCGAGGCGCAGCGCCGCCTCGAGCGCCCGCTCGCTCACGCGCTCGGGCGCGATCGCGACCACAAACGTGGGGATGTCCGCGAGCGGCAGCGCGCCGCCACCCGCGCGGGAGACTTCGGGGATCACGTTCACCTCGGCGTCGTTGCCGAGCGCCTCGCGGATGTCACGCGCGAGCGCTTCCGCGCGTACGCGGACCTCCTCGGCGGACCCGAGAAGCATGCGCAGCGTGGGAATCTCGCGGACGGCGCGGTCGGGATCGAGGTAGAGCCGCAGCGTCACTTCGAGCGCCGCGAGGGTCATCTTGTCGAGGCGCAGGCACCGCGCGAGCGGGTGCCTCTTCAGCCGCGCGATCACGTCCGTCTTGCCGACGAGCAGCCCCGCCTGCGGCCCGCCGAGGAGCTTGTCGCCGCTCGCCGAGACCAGGTCTGCGCCCGCAGCCACCGACTCCCCGATCGTCGGCTCGCGGCCGAAGTCGCCGGGATCGAACCCGCGCGCCTCGAGGTCGACGAGCACGCCCGACCCCTGGTCCTCGAACACCGGCACGCCCCGCGACGCCCCCAACTCGACGAGTTCGGCGAGCGACACCTCCTCGGTGAAGCCCACGACGCGGAAGTTGCTCGAGTGCACCTTCAGCAGCAGTCCGGTGTTCGCCGTGATCGCGTTCTCGTAGTCGCGAAGATGCGTCTTGTTGGTGGTGCCGACCTCGACCATCGTCGCGCCGGACTCGCGCATGATGTCCGGAATCCGGAAGCTGCCGCCGATCTCCACGAGCTGTCCGCGCGACACGATCGCTTCGTGCCCGCGCGCCAGCCCCGCCAAGCCGAGGAGCACCGCGCCGGCGTTGTTGTTGACCGCCATCGCCGCTTCGGCGCCGGTGAGCCGCGCGAGCAGCGACTCGACGTGGGCGTGGCGGCTCCCGCGCTCCCCGCTCGCGACGTCGTACTCGAGCGTCGAGTAGCCGCGAGCGACCTCCTCCGCCGCGCGCACGGCCGCCTCGGCCAGCGGCGAGCGACCGAGGTTCGTGTGGATGACGATGCCGGTCGCGTTGATCACGCGGACGAGCGAACGCCGCGCAGCCGCGACGAGCAGCCCGCCGGCGGCGCACGCGACTTCCTCGGCGGAGATCGCCTCGGCGTCGCCGGCCAGCAGCGCGTCGCGCGCGCCGTCGGTCGCCTGGCGGAGCGCCTCCACGACGAGGTCGCGGGGGTACGCCTCCAGCAGCCCGGCCACGTCCCCGCGCTCGAGCAGCTTGTCGATCTTGGGCAGGGTACGCAGCCGCTCGTTCCGGTCGCGTTCGCTACCTGCGCGTTCGCTGCCTGCGCGTTCGTTCCCTGCGCGTTCGTCTTCAGCCATGAACGTATTGTAGCCGAGGCGACAGACGACTACGCGCCGTCGTCGCCCCGGCTATGGACGTCCCTCGCTCTGTCGCTCGAAGTGCTAGACCGCTGCCATTCGGTGACCAGAGGCCCAGCCGACGGTCAGCAGCGTGATTCCCGCGAACAGGATGTCGATGCCGATGAACAGCCCGATCAGCACGAGCGTCTGGCCGAGCGGCGCCGCCCACAGCAGCGCGGCGAGCAGCAGCGCGATGATGCCGCTCGCGGTCATCCAGCCACGGCCCTGTGTGCCGCTCGGTGCGGCGATCGCCGCGCCCAACCGCACGAAGCCGTCGACGATCAGCCACGCGATGATCAGCACCGGCAGCGAGACGATCGCGATCTGCGGCTGTGCGAACACCGCGATACCCGCGACGATCGCCACGATGCCGAGGATCACGTGCCATATCACCCGGCCCACCGTCGGCCCGCGGAACGCCGTCACCAGCTGCACGATGCCCGCGATGATGAGCACGAGCGGCAGCAGCAGTGCGAACAGCGAACTCGTTACCAGCGGCGTTGCGATCGCGACGAACCCGAGGATCACGAGCAAGATGCCTTCGGCGATCGCCCACCCGTTCGTCCGAGTCCCACCCGTGTCGGTCGACTCCATCATGACCATCACCCACCTCAGTTGAACTGCAGCTATCGCCCACTCATACCCACGCTGAGGCGAACGGTAGCAGTCACGTCGATGGTTCCGGACAACCGGTAAGACAGCGGCGAATCCGAGCTGAAATGGACGCGCCGCCACGCGTGTGGGTCAGGCGATCGTGACGACGTCATCCCCGCCGAGCAGTGCCGCGGTCGAGTCGGGCATCGTGCCGATCTCGCCCACAGCCAGCCGCTCCTTCAGGCCGAGGAAGTCCAAACAGGTGCCGCACGCCCGTACCGGCACGCCGTCCTCGGCGAGCAGGCGGAGGTCGGCCAGCACGTCTGAGTCGTCGCACGCCAGCCGCACGCCTTCGTTCATCAGCATGACCGCAGCCGGCTTCTGCTCATTGCGCGCGACGGAGTACAGGAAGTTGCGCATGAGGAGGCGGCCGAGTTCATTGTTGCCGCTCCCGATTCGGTCGGTCAGGATGAGCAGGCGTTTTGCCATACCGGATCCCTTCTTAGCTGTTCAGTCTGCTATCTGTCACGCCGTATATGCTGTTGCGCCTATGCGTACTCATATATCTGCGCGTTCTCTTACCTGCATGCCCTAGTATGGCTGGTCCTACTTCACGAGCACGTGGCCCGGCTCGCCCGCCACGACGTTGCCCACGTATCCCACCCGCTGACCCGTCCGTCGCTCCAGCATGTCGGTGAACGCGCCGGCCTTTTCGGGCGCAACCGCAACGAGCAGACCGCCGCTCGTCTGTGGATCGCACAGCACGCGCCAGAGCACGTCGCTCGGCTCGGCGAACTCCGCGAAGCCTTGCGCCCACGCGATGACATCGGCGGTACGGCCAGGCACGACGCCCTCGCCGGCGTACTCCCACGCCTTGTCGAACACGTCGAAGTGCCCCATGTGCACCTCGGCCGCGCACCCGCTCCCCGCAAGCATCTCGTGCAGATGGCCGAGCAGGCCGAAGCCGGTCACGTCCGTTGCGGCGTGCACGCCGACCTCCACCATCACCTCGCTGGCCGCGCGGTTGAGCTCGGCCATCGACTCGATCACGGAACGTACCGAGTCCTCGGTCTCGAGTCCTCGCTTCAGCGCGGTCATCATGATGCCGGTGCCGATCGGCTTGGTGAGGAACAGCGTGTCGCCCACCTGCGCGCCCACGTTGCGCACGACCCCGGCAGGATCGATGAGTCCGAACACCGACAGCCCGTACTTCGGCTCCTTGTCCTCGATGGTGTGCCCGCCCACTACGACCGCGCCGGCTTCGCGCACCTTGTCGGCGCCGCCGCGCAACACGTCGCCGACGACCTCGGGGCCGAGATCGCACGGGAACGCGAGGAGGTTCATGCACGCTACCGGCCGACCGCCCATCGCGTAGATGTCCGACAGCGCGTTCGCGGCCGTGATGCGGCCGAAGTCGTACGGGTCGTCGACGATGGGCGTGAAGAAGTCGACCGTGAGCAGCGCCGCTGAGTCGTCGGACAACCGGTACACGGCGGCGTCATCGTCGGTTTCGAATCCGACCATCAGGTTGTCGGCCTCGCCGGGGGCGATCGCCGCGAGCACGGCCTCGAGGTCACCCGGACCCCACTTGGCGGCTCAACCCGACTTGCTCGACAGCTGCGTCAGACGCACCCGCTCCACGCTCCCACCCACTTCGGCTCGACGACATGCAACGTCTCGTCGCAAGTATAAGAGTTCCCGAAAGAGTGTGTTAGGGCGAGCTTATGCGTCGAGGAAGGTCTCGAGGAACTCGTCCTCGGGAAACGGCTCGAGCGGCTGGCAGAACAGGAAGCCCTGCCCGTAGCCGACGCCGAGGTGCTTGAGCGCTGCGAGTTCGGCCGGCGTCTCGATGCCGACGGCGATCAGCCGCGCGCCGGCCTTCGTAGCGAATGTGACGAGGCTTTCGACGAGCCGCTGGCGAACGGGGTCACTGTCCACACCGCGCACCAGCGACATATTCAGCTTCAGCCACTCCGGGTGCACCTCGGCGATGCACTGCAGCGAGCCGTGGCCGCCGCCTGCGTCGTCAACCGCCACGCCGAAGCCGAGCGCCCGCAGCAGTTGCAGCGCGCCGCGGAACGGACCGAAGTCGGCCACTGCCGCTCGCTCCGACAGCTCCAGAACGATGGACTCGGGACTGAGCTCGAGGTCGGACAGCAGGCTTGAGAAGGTCATGTTGCGCAGGTCGGGGTCCGACACGGTGTCGGGCTCGATGTTGAGGAAGAGGAGGCGTCCCTCGGGAACGCCGCGCGCGCCGCTCAGCGCCTTCCTGCGGCAGAGTCGTTCCAGCTCCAGGCACAGGTCCTCGTCGTATGCGACCCGGAACAGCATGTCGGGTCGCTCGAACTCGGTTCCCTCGGGCCCGCGCGACAGGACCTCGTAGCCGATGACGCTGCTGTCCTCCAAGTGGAAGATCGGGTGGACGAGCGTGCGGATCTCCTCGTTCGCCACGATCTCGCGCAGCCGCTTGCCGCGCTCGGCGGCGTCTACAGCCTCCCGGCCGTTCGCATCGGCCAGCGCAGCCGCGATGCCGTCGAACACGAGTGCCTCGAGCGGCACGGTCTCGTCCTGGGCGAAGGTGGACCGGCCGACGTAGAAGCCGACGCTCTGGTACAGCGAAGGGTCGAGCTGCTCGTGCAGGATCTCGCGCATCCGGGCCTCGACCCGCTCGGCGATCCGCTGCAGGTCTTCGGGGTTCATGTGGTCCGCGTCGCGCGGCGGGGCGAGCACGATCACGAAGCAGTTCCCGGAGCTCATCAGCTCGGCGATGACATCCGAGTCGCGCAGGTCGGTCCCCGCGATCGCCTCGAGCGCGTACGCCGACTGACGCATGACCTCATCGAAGACCTGCCACCCGTGGACTTCCTCGATACGCCCGTACTTCACGACGTTCAGGCACAGCAGCGACACTTCGTGCCGCTCGGCGAGCAGGGTCTCGAACCGAGGAAACAGCAGCGGCGCCGTGGGCAGACCGGTCACGGGGTCGAAGAGCGCTCGCTTGAGCTGAGGATGGTCCTCGAGCGTCCGGCGGAACTCCAGCCATGACTCAAGAAGGAATCGACGCTTGTTCTCCGTTGACACGCTTCCGCTGCTCCCCTCGTTCGAGCGCAGCGATTCACGAATACGTGAGCCGGAGCGCCGCGACGCCATTGGGCGCCAGAGGCACGCCGAACGAGACTCCCCCAACGGTCGCCGGCGGGCCACCACGCACATCCGCGACGGACTCAACGGCGCGCTCGCTCACGAGCATGGCCGTGACCTCGTCGGCAGAATGATTCAATACAACCACTACGTCGGCATCTTCGCTACCGAACATCGCAAGCTCTACGGCTGGTGTGTCGCAGGTCACTGTCGAAGTCGCGCCCATCGAGGCGGCGAGCGCGGCGATGATCGTACGCTCCAGGAACAGCGCCTGCTCCGGCACGCTCCGTGCGTCGTCCTGCGCCACCGCTCGTTCGAGCGGCACCGCGATCAACACGGCACGCCCCTGACCGTAGCGGTTGAGCGTGACGAGCGGGCTGCCGGACGCGTCCGTCGCCACGACGGTCGCACCCGCCGACCCGAGCAGCGCGTGGTGCGGGACCTCGAGCGCGACATCGAACGCCTGCAGCGGCCCGAGCAAGTCGGGTTGCGCGACGCGGCACGACAGCCGATGCCTCGCCCCATGATCGCCCAGGAACTCCACGCCGAAGACTTCGCGCAGCGCGGGGTCGGGATCGCCGCCGCCGTAGCTCAGAAGCAGCGACCCGCCGGCCTGCACGAACGCCTTGAGTCGCTCCCATGTGGCCGGGCGGAGCCGCTTCGGCGAGGGCAGGATCACGACGTCGTAGAGGCCGAACTCGTCGCCCTCCCGCGCCACGGTCACCGGCACGTGCGCTTCCTTCGCGCGGATGTACGCCTGCAGGCACGACCGTGGCGCGTACAGCCCGGCCATCGAGGGCAGCGCCTCGTAGCGCTCGTCAGGGATGATGACGGCGACCGGCTCGGGCGCCGCCTGGAAACGCCGCAGGTCGAGGTGGGCGACGGTGCGCGCGAAGCGGACGACCTCGGCGAGGGCGGGCTTGGCGACGCCGTCGAAGTCGGCGACTCCCACAAGCGTCTCGTACGGATCGCGGAAGTACGGCTCGCGGCGCTCGGTCTCCATGTCCCGGAAACGGTTCAGCAGCACGCCGCTCGCGCGGTTCACGAGCGCCGCGTACAGGCCCATGCGGACGTACGCGGCCTCCTCCGCGGGCGAGTACTCGAGCGATCGCGCGCCGAGGTCGTCAGCGAGAACGGGCAAGTCGCGGCGGGCGGAGCGCAGGAGGAACGACGTCAGGTACGTGGCCGGGCCGCTCGTGATCGGTCCTTCGGCAGCGAACACTTCATAGCCGGAGCTGACGTGGCTGAGCGCGACCTCGGAGGTATCGATAGCGTGGCGCCCGTCGACACCGTTCGCGCGGTAGAGCGTCTCGGGGTCGCAGCCCAACAGCACCGGCCGGTCCGAATCGATCTCGCGAATGGCCTCGCGCAGCGTCCGCGCCCACGCCTCGAGGGCATCGGCCGACTCGAAACCGGCAAGGAACGCCTCGTTGCCGAGCTGCCAGCCGAAGATGCTCGGCTCGCCGCGGTAGCGGTTCACGATCCGCTGGACGAGTGACGCCTCGCGCTGGATCAGGTAGCCGTCGGTCCGCGGGTCGCGCTTTCGGCCCCATGGCACGTCGTTCAGCTCGGCGTGGCGATCGTCCGCGAAGAAGGTCACGACGAGCTGCAGCTTCTCGGCGCGCGCCGCGCGCACGAGTCGCTCGAGTCGCTCCGCCTTGTCGTCGTCGTACAGCCCGACCTGCGGCTCGAGCGCCTTCCACGACACGAGCACGCGCACGATCGTGATGCCCGCCTCGGCGAGGGTGGTCAAGTCTGCCTCGACGTCGCCGCCGTACCAGTCGTCCCAGCCTTCTCGCTCGGAGCGCAACGGGTAGTACGTGATCCCGATCGGGAACAGCGGGTTGCGCGGGGCGCGGTCGGGCGACGCGCCCGTGGAGGCTACCCGCGCCTGCACGTCGTCGGCCCCGCTCCCCAGTTGCTCGAACCGGTCAGCCACTACGCACCTCCCTCGGCGTAGCGGTCGTAGAGCTTCCAGAACAGCCCCTGGCGCCGCGTGTCGTAGTACGCGGCGCGCCGGACCTCCCAATCGGCCTCGGCGTGGCGGCCCTCGGTCAAGTACACGGCGGCCAGGCCGAAGCGGGCGCGAACGAGCGTCCGTTCGAGTTCGACGGCGCGACGGTAGGCCGCCGCGGCCTGCGAGAACTGCTGCAGGCCGAGCAGCGACTCCGCGAACAGCACGTGCGCCATCGGCTGGGCGGGCGCGGCCTTCGCGAGCGCCGAGAACACGCGCGCGGCGTGGCGGTTGAGGCCGGGGCGCTTCGCGTACGCCGCCCCGAGGCAGTACAGCGCGGGCTCGTAGCGGGCATCGATCTGCAGCGCGCGGAGCGCCACGGCGATCGCCTCGTTCACGGCCTCCTGCTTGAGGTACGCGTACGCCACGAGCGCGAGCGCGCGTGGGTCGTCGGGCGTTTCGTCGAGCGAGGCGCGCACGAGGTCCGCCGCGCCGAAGAGGTCCTCGCGCCGCGCGAGCACGAGCGCGAACGCGAGGCGGCCCTCGCGTTCGGCCGGGGCGGTGGTGGGCAGCGGGATCGACGCCAGTTCGGGGGTGAGCCCGGCGAGCGCGAAGAAGAGGTCGTCCTGCGTGGGGTCGAGCTCACCGGCACGGCGGAAACCCGGCAGCGCAGTCGCCATGCCTTCCTTCTTGAGGGCGGCGACCGCCAGGTCGTACATCGCGCGCGGCTCCTTCGGATCGAGTTCGAGCGCCCGACGCCACGCGTCGATCGCCTCGTCCTCAAAGTTCGCCGCCATGAACGCCTCGCCGAGCTGGACGTGGGCGGTCACGAGGTCCGGCACGACCTCGGCGAGTTCGTGCCACACGAGTACCGACTGATCCCACATGCCGCCGCGACGGTCGTATGCCAGCCCGAGCGCGAGGTAGGCGGGCGCGCAGTCGGGGTCGCGCTCGATCGCGACGGTGGACTCGGCGATCGCCTCGTCGTAGAAGTCGCCGCCGAGCAGCAGCTCGGAGAGCAACGCGTGAACGAAGGCGCTGTCATCGCCCTCGGCACGCGCCTGGAAGCAGGCTTCCACGGCGGCAGTCGTCTGGCCCTGGCGGGCGAGCGCCTCGGCGATCAACACCTGTGAGGAGCGGCCCACACTCATCGGCCACCTCCGAGGCGGTCCTGCGCGATTCGCGACACCAGCCGCATCGCCGACTCCGCGCCGCGAACGACGCCGTTCGCGCCCACGCGTTTCGCGAGCTCGGGCGCGGCCGCGAACGGCCCGCCGCCGACGAGGATGACGACGTCGTTGCGGCCTGCGGCCTCGAACGCCTCGCGGACGCGGCTGGCAGCGCGCGCGGACTCCGTCATCTCGGCGAACACGATGACGATGCGCGCGCCGGTCTCCTCGGCCTTCTCGACGAACGCGGTCGAGGCGATCTCCACGCCGAGATCGACCACGCGGTGGCCGGCTTCCTTGAGTGACGCGGCGACGATGTTGCGCAGCACGGTGTGATGATCGCGACGCATAGTGCCGACGAGCACGGTGACGCCGGTGTCCGACGAGGCGCTCGGCGGGATGACGAACGACGTGATCTGCTCGGCGATGACCGCGGCCCCGGTGAACGCGAACTCGTCGAGCTGGCCGGACGCCCACGCCGCGCCGAGGAGTGCCATCGCGGGGGTGAACAGCGTGTCGAAGAGCCGCTCCTGCGCCACGCCTGCGGCACGCGCCGACTCGACGACCGAGATGGCGTCGCTGGCGTCCTCGGCGAGAAGCGCCTGGTAGAGGCGGTAGGGAGCGTCGTCGGTCACGCGCGTCCCTCCCTCCGTGGCGGCTGTGTCGTGCGGCAGATCGTCGAGCAGGCCTGACGGCAGGCGATTGGTAGCCCTCCCGGGATTCGAACCCGGACTGTGAGGTTTTTAAGACCCCTTCCTCTGCCGATTGGGATAGAGGGCCACCCCATGAGAGGTCCCGTCAGCAACCCGCGGCGTCGAGCACGATCCCGTAGAGCAAGTCGTGCTCGCTCACCACCGTCTCGGGCAGCTTCGCGAGCGCGAGGATCGCCTCCAACACCAGGGCACCCGCAACTATAACCCCGGCCCTGGCAGGCTCCAACCCTACGACTTCCTTGCGCTCCGCCAGCGACAACGCGGCGAGCCGCTCGCGAATCTCGCGCAACTTCGCCGCCGAGACGCGAGAGCCGTGCACGCGACGGGGGTCGTACACGATCAGCTCCTGATCGATCGCGGAAAGCGAGGTGGCCGTGCCGGCGAGTGCGTGCAGCTCGTGCGGACGGGCGGGGAGCGACTCGAAGTACGGCGCCAGTTGTGCGTCGATCCACCGGCGGGCCTCGGCGAGCTCTTCGCCGACAGGAGGATCGCCGTGCAGGAACAGCTCCGTCACTCGCTTGGAACCGACGTCGATGGACTCGGCCTTGTCGATCCTGCGCTCGCCGTTCACGACGGCGCCCAGCACGAGTTCGGTCGACCCGCCGCCGAGGTCCGCGACCAGGATGCCTTCGCCGGTGAAGCCGTACGTGGCGCCGAGGAACGACAGGTAGGCTTCCCGGTCGCCGCTGATGATCTCCGGCTGCGTGCCGACCGACGCGAGCATCGTGAGGAACGCCTCACCGTTCGAGGCGTCGCGAGAGGCCGAGGTAGCGACGGCGGCGAGGCGGGCGTCCTCCAGCGACGCCTCCTCGGCGAAGGAGCCGACGGCCTCGGTGGTGCGGAGCATCGCTTCGGCCGAGAGCAGACCCGTGCTGGTGAGTCCCTCGCCGAGCTGGGTGATGACGGTGCGCCGGGCGAGTTCGTGGACCCGGCCTTCGTGGACTTCCGCGATCAACATTCGCGCGGTCACCGTGCCGATGTCGATGGCGGCGATGCGGCACGGGGCGGTACGCCCCACCTCGTCCGCGTCGTGACGGCGGCCGAACCTCACGCCGTCGCCTCCTGCGCCACGGCATCGAGCTGAGCGCACTCGTCGGCCTCACACCAGCCGCCAGCCCGCTCCACCGAATCCGTGCCGATAGGGTCGTCGATTCCCGCGAGGGCGGCCGCCGCGTGAGCGTGGAGGCACTTCGTCTTCAGCGGCTCGCGCAGGCCCGCCACGCCGACGTCCGCGCACGGGTCGTCGCCGCCGCCTTCGGACTGCCGCGCGACTCGATAGGCGGCGTCGGCGAGCAAGACGCGCGCGGCGAGGTCGTCCTCGGCGGCGAGGCGTTCGACCCACGCCGCGATGCCGCCCGCCGATTCAAGTCCGCCGATCCGCGCGACGAGGCGCGGGCAGCTCAGCCAGAACAACGTGGGGAACGGCGTGCCGTCCGCGAGTCGCGGCGGCGTGGCGATGACGGCCGGGTAATCGAACGGACAATGGACCGCGACTCGCCACGGCACACGCGGCGGCCTGCGGAGCTGTGCGGTGACGACGACGTGTTCTCTCACGTCACTCCCCGGACCGCGCATCGAACCCGAAGATCGTGTCGAGCAGCGGTGTCCACCAGGTCGCGGCATGCGGCGATTTGGCGGCGTTCTTCGCCTTGGCGTCGCTCGACGCGGAGGCGCCGGTCACGACGTACTGATGCTCGCCCGGCCGAACCATTCCGAGGCTCTCGCGAGCGGCGTCCTCGACGCCCTCCGGCGTCTTCAGCCGCTCGACTTGCTTCGCGAGGTCCCGATTGCGCTTCTGCAGTCCCTGCAGTTCGTTCTCCAGCAGTGCGTTCTGTCGCGACTGGGCGTACTCGAGCTTGAGCGTGGGATAGAACGTCCACGTGCCGAAGACGAGCAGCCCGGCGAGCAGCAACGGCAGGGTGCGGAGGGTGAAGATCGGCGGGAGCGCGATTCTCGGACGGGGTGCACGAGCGCGAGTCTTCCGCGCCGGCGTCCGTTTCGCGCGGGTCGAAGTCGCCCCGCTGCGGGCGCGATTCGACGACGAGCGGCCTCGGCTGGTCGCCGAGGTGCGGCTGCTGGTAGTGGCCCGCCTTCTCGCGGCGGCACCGTGCTGCGTCGATCCGCTGCGCGCCATTTCCTCGCGTGTCCCCTGACGAAGCGGTTTCCGATGGGAAGGCCCGTGCCGAAAGTCGCGTCCGCGAGACGCGCCGGACGCGCCTGGCAGATGATACCACACGCGGCCGGAAACCCTCTACTTTAGGTGTAGACATATCTAGTCGAGGGTGAACGCCGCAGGCCACAGTGTCGTCACGAAACCGGTTGCACTTGGATGAGGTTCGTCGCACCCGTCACGTTCATGTTCACACCCGCGGTTATGAGGACCAGGTCGCCGGCCTTGGCGAGGCCGAGTTCGCGCGCTTTGACGACCGCGTCGTCCAGCATGTCGTCGAGCGTCTCGTGCGGTTCGACGCACACTGGGTTCACGCCCCACACGACGCGCAGTTGTCTCGCCACCCGCTCGTTGGGCGTGAGGGCGACGATCGGCGCCTTCGGACGGTTGCGTGAGACGGCGCGCGCGGTCGCGCCGGACTGGGTGGCGCTCACGATCGCGGCCAGGTTGAGGTCGTGCGCGAGTTCGCACGCCGCGCCGCTCACTGCGCGCGTGACATCCTTCTGCCCCAGCCATGGCACGCAGCCCGCCTCTTCCATCGACGCCTCGGCGGTCTCCGCGATGCGCGCCATCGTGGCGAGCGCCTCGACCGGGTACTGGCCCACCGCCGTCTCCCCCGATAGCATCACTGCGTCGACGCCTTCGAAGATCGCATTCGCGACGTCGGACGCCTCCGCCCGCGTCGGCCGCGGTGACGCCGTCATCGATTCGAGCATCTGGGTCGCGATGATCACCGGCTTGCCCATGCCTCGGCACACCTCGATGATGCGCTTCTGGATGACCGGCACCTGCTCAGGTGAGGTCTCCACGCCCAGGTCGCCGCGCGCCACCATCACCGCGTCGGCCTCCTCGACGATCTCCTCGAGACGCGCGATCGCCTCGTGCTTCTCGATCTTGGTCACGATCGGCCGAGGATCGTCGCCCATCAGCGCCCGAAGGTGCCGAACATCGTCGGGGTCGCGGACGAACGACATGGCGACCATGTCGACACCGGCCGCGAGCCCCCACGCGAGGTCGTCGCGATCCTTGGCCGTGATCGAGTCGATCGACAGTCGTCGGCCAGGGACGTTGACGCCTTTGTGGCTCGACAGCGGCCCGCCCACCTCGACCTCGGTGTCGACCTCCCCGTCGTGCGTCTCGCGCACGAGCAGCTGGATGCGGCCGTCGTCGATCAGCACCCGGTCGCCGGGTCCGAGGTCCTGCCCGAGCCGCCCGTACGACACGCACGCGTGCCGCCGGTCGCCGATGCAGTCGCCGGCCTCCAGCGTGTACTCGGTCCCCTGCTCCAGCTCTACGCCCGGCTCGACCTCGCCCACCCGCAGCTTCGGGCCGCCGAGGTCGAGCAGAACGGCGATGTCCTTCCCGACGCGCTTGCCCGCGGCGCGGACGTCGTCGAGCTGGGCCTGGAGTGAGGCGGGATCGCCGTGGCTGGCGTTGAGACGCGCGACGTCGAGGCCGTTCATGATGAGCTGATCGAGCACGCCGTCACGACTGCTCGCCGGCCCGATCGTGGCCACGATCTTCGTGTATCGCATGGCTTCCCCGTTCGACGCTTGGGTGGTCGGATTGTTATTCCCCGCCCGCGCGTCGCGGCAGCCGCGCTACAACTCCTCGGCGTCGTCCCCGTTGGCGTGCGACCTCGGCAGGCGCACGATCTGGATCGAGTCGCCCTGTCTGCGCACGGTGACCTCGTTACGGCCGAGGCGGTGCACGGCAGTGCGCAGGTTGCCGTACAGGCGGTCGACCGCATCGGGGTCGGTGTGCACGAGCAGCGCGCGGTCTCCACCGGCCAGGAAGTAGCGAACGAGCCGCGCGGCCGCGCCCCGGGGCGGCGGCGACGGAACGCGGATCTCGCGTGCGTCGATCCCCCACTCGGCGATCGACTCCGGCTCGGGCACCCAATTCGCGACGAACGCGGTGACCACGATCGCACAGCGGCCGTCCTTGGCGGACACGATGCGGAGGCGGACTTCGAAGCCCTGCCCCGCGAGACTACGCGCGAGGTACGCCCAGTCCATCGACTGATCCTCGCGCATGAGGATGACGATGCGGTCCGAGACCCGCGTTGCCAGTTCCGAGACCAGCCGCAGCAGAGCGTGTCCGCGGCGGGGGGTGAATGTCACGACCGCCGCGTGGTACGCGACGTCAGGCGGGAGGTCCTCCACGAGGCCCTGTATCGTACGCAGCCGAGGAGAGGCGGCGACGTCGCTCGACAGCAAGCGACGCAGGAGGCCCGCGGAGGGCTCCATCGCGGTGACGCCGCCGGCGCGATCGAGCAGCGGGCGGGTGATCAGCCCGGTGGCGGCGCCCACCTCGAGCACGGACGCGCCCTCGGGCACCTCGTCGAGCAGCGCATCGATGAGCTCGGGGAAGATGCGCTCCTGCCCGAAGTCGATGTCGTAGGTGTCTGCGAGGCGCTCGCGTCGCGCCATCGCCGAGTCGAACGGCACGCCGAGCACGTATTGCCTCTTTGGGCGGCTCTTGGCGCTCGTGGCTCAGCTCTCCTCGTCGTGAATGCAGCGCGCCGCCGGGATGCTGCCCCGACGGCGCGGTATGGTCGCTATTCGGGCCGATGCCCCGCGGCCGTCACCTAGATATGTTATAGAACGCGTCGAGGCCCGGATAGTCCGAAGAATCGGCCAACTCCTCTTCGATGCGCATCAGTTGGTTGTACTTCGCCACGCGGTCCGACCGCGCCGGCGCGCCGGTCTTGATCTGGCCGGCATTCACCGCGACCGCGACGTCGGCGATGGTCGTGTCCTCGGTTTCGCCGGAGCGGTGCGATATGACGCACGCGTAGCCGGCGCGCTTGGCGAGCTCGATGCAGTTGAGCGTCTCCGTGAGCGATCCGATCTGATTGAGCTTGATGAGGATGGCGTTCGCCACGCCCATCTCGATGCCGCGACCCAGGCGCTCGGTGTTCGTGACGAACAGGTCGTCGCCGACGAGCTGCACGCGATCGCCGAGGCGCTCGGTCAGCATTCGCCAGCCGTCCCAGTCCTCTTCGGCCATGCCGTCCTCGATCGAGATGATCGGGTAGCGGTCAACGAGGTCCGCCCAGAAGTCGACCATCTCGGCGCTCGACAGCTTGCGGCCCTCGCCCGCGAGGTTGTAGACGCCGTCCTCGTAGAACTCGGTCGAGGCGGGGTCGAGGGCGATCATGATCTGCTCGCCGGCGGTGTAACCCGCGTTCTCGATGGCCTGCATGATGACCTTGAGCGCCTCTTCGTTGCTGTCCAAGTTGGGGGCGAAGCCGCCCTCGTCGCCGACGCCCGTGGCGAGTCCCCGGTCCTTCAGGACCTTCTTGAGCGTGTGGTAGATCTCGGCGCACATCCGCAGCGCCTCGGTGAACGAGCCCGCGCCCACAGGCATGACCATGAACTCCTGCAGGTCGACGTTGTTATCAGCGTGCGCCCCGCCGTTCATGATGTTCATCATGGGCACCGGCAGTTGGTGCGCGTTCGCGCCGCCGAGGTAGCTGTAGAGCGTGAGCTCGGTCGACTCGGCTGCGGCCTTCGCGACCGCCAACGATACGCCCAGCACCGCGTTCGCGCCGAGCCTGCCCTTGTTCGGCGTGCCGTCCAGGGCGAGCATCGTGCCGTCGATCGCGCGCTGATCGGTCGCATCCATGCCGAGGATCTCCGGCGCGATGACGTCGTTGACGTTAGCGACTGCGTCGAGCACGCCCTTGCCGAGGTAGCGTCCCGAGTCCTCATCGCGCAGCTCGACCGCCTCGAATGCGCCGGTCGATGCGCCCGAGGGCACGGCGGCGCGGCCGAACGAGCCGTCGTCGAGCACCACGTCGACCTCGACGGTGGGGTTGCCCCTCGAGTCGAGGATCTCGCGGGCGTGCACGTCGGTGATGTAGCTCATCTACGCTCCCTTTCCTCTCGGCTGGCGAAAGCCGTCCCGGTCGGTCGCCGCTAGGGCTCCCGCTCCTTGCGCTTCGCGAGCTCCCATAGTGCCTCCATACCCGCCGACGACATATCAGGAAGAGTGACACCCTGCTCCTCGGCGGAACGTTCCATGTCATCCCAGCGTCGGCGGAACTTGTCGCATGTGCCGCGCAGCGCCGTCTCGGCGTCCACGCCGAGCTTCCGCGCGAGGTTGACGACGGTGAACAGCAGGTCGCCGACCTCCTCTTCCACCTCGCCGGTCCCCGGCTGCGCGGCCTTGAGTTCGTCGATCTCCTCGTGGACCTTGCGCCACACGCCTTCGACGTCGGGCCAGTCGAAGCCCGCCGCCACCGCACGCCGGGAGATCTTCTGCGCGTACATCAGCGACGGCAACTGGCGCGGAACGCCATCGAGCAGGCCTGCAGCGCCTTTCTGCGCCTTCTCCTCGCGCTTGATGACGTCCCAGCGCGCGATCACTTCCGAGGCGGTCTTCACCGCAGCAGTCCCGGCCTCCGCCTCGCCGAAGATGTGCGGGTGACGGCGCACGATCTTGGCGGTGATACCCGCGACGACGTCCTCGATCGCGAAGTCGCCGACTTCGGTGGCCATCTGTGAATGCAGCACGACCTGGAGCAGCACGTCGCCCAGCTCTTCGGCCAGCTCGGCGGGCTCGCCGTCCTCGATCGCCGCGACGACCTCGTAGGCTTCCTCGATCATGTTCTGCCGAAGCGACGAGTGCGTCTGCTCGCGGTCCCAGGGGCAGCCCTCGGGGCTGCGCAGGATCGCGATCAGACGCACGAATTCGTCGAAGGCTTCGCCCGCTGGCGTCCGCTGGTCGCCTTCGGCCGACCCGGTGTTCTCGGGAAGTTTCGAGTCCACGTTCTCCTCACCAAACAAAAGGAGGCGCGCCTACCGGCACGCCTCCTTCGATTCCCAGTCAAGCTACTTCGTGTACTCGATCTTCGCCTTCTTCTTCAGGCCGTCCAGGTACGCCTGGTACGCGTTGGCCTGCTGCTGCTGCACGAGGATCTGACGAATCTGCTCCTTGACCTCGGCCAGCGGCTGGACACGCTGCCCACGCTTCCCGAGGACCTTGATGATGTGCCAGCCGAAGGGCGAGTGCACCAGGGGGGACATCTGATTGACGGCCAGCTTGTCGGCGGCGTCCTGGAACTCGGTCACGTACGGCTGCGTCGGCCAGCCGAGGTCGCCGCCCTTGGCAGCGCTGACCGGATCCTGCGAGTACTTCTTGGCGAGGGTGGCGAAGTCCGCGCCGCCCTGGAGCTGCTTGAGGACCTTGGTCGCCGTGGCCTTGTCGTTCTCCTTGAACAGGATGTGCTCGGCGTGAACCGCGGCCTTCTGCGTGAACTGCGCCTTGTTCTTGGCGTAGTAGCTCGTGATGTCCTTGTCCGAGATCTTGACGTCCTTGGTCAGCTTCTCGAGGAGCTTCTGAGTGATGAGCTGATCGCGGATCTGCTCCTTGAGCTTGTCCTCGGTGATGCCGGTCTTCTTGAGCGCATCCTCGAAAGACTTCTTGTTCGGGAAGCCCTTCTCGAGGTCCGCGAGCTGCTTGTTGACCGCGTCATCGTTCACGTCGATGCCCTCGGTCTTGGCTGCCTGGCGCAGCAGGACCGTATTGATCATGTTGTCGAGCAAGCGCTTGCGGAAGTCCGCCTGACGATTCTCGGCGTCCGTACCCTGGAACATCTGCGGGTACTGCTTCTTGATCTGCGCCAGTTGCGCGTCCAGCTCCGACTTCTTGACGGCCTCGCCGTTCACGCGGGCCGCGACGTCCTTGCTACCACAACCGGCGAGGATGCCGGCCGCGAGCGCGGCGATCAGCACCGCCACGACGATCTTGGAAAGAGATTTCACTCCGCTATTCCTTCCTGCACGTACGCCTAATCAGGCCCTGGACTGGGCGAGTATACCATTCAGCACCGCGAGGGTCGCTTCGATCGGGTCCCTTCCGACCTCCTGCGGTGCCGTCACTCGTCGGTCCCGTTCCGCATAAATCGCGCCAAGTGCGGCGGCTCGCCCGTGTTGTTCTGATGTAAGTGTCACGGGCCGCAATGTGATGCGATGCCGCACCGCCGACACGTCCGTGACGCCCAGCTCAGCGGCCGCCGCGCGAATGCGCGCGATCCCGACGAGATTCCGCGCCTGGATCGGCATTTCGCCGTGCGTTCCGCGTAGCTCGTCGGCGACGCGCTCGATGGCCTCGGGCGTGATCGCCGCGGCGATTCGGCGGTAGAAGCGAACGCGGTCGTCGACATCGCGCACGTACTCCTCGGGCAGGAACGCCGAGACCGGCAAGTCGACGCGGACCTCGGGGTGCGCGACGATCGGCTCGCCGCGGGCCTCGGCCACCGCCTCGCGGATCATCTGGGCGTACAGGTCGAAGCCCACGGCCGACATGTTGCCGTGCTGCTCCGCGCCAAGGAGGTTGCCCGCGCCGCGGATCTCGAGGTCGCGCAGCGCCACCTTGATGCCACTGCCGAGGTCGGCGTAGTCGCGGATGGCGGTGAGGCGCTCGTAGGCCTGGTCGGTGAGCTGTGCGCTCGACTGGAACAGAAAGTACGCGTACGCCTTCACATGGCTTCGGCCCACACGGCCCTTCAGCTGGTAGAGCTGGGCGAGGCCGAGTCGCTGGCTGTCCTCGATGACGAGCGTGTTGCTGTGCGGGTTGTCGATACCGCTCTCCACGATGGTCGTGGCCACGAGCACGTCGACCTCGCACGCGGCGAATCCCTCCATCACGCGCTCGAGCTGCTTCTCGGACATCTGGCCGTGCGCGACGCCGACGCGCGCCTCGGGCACGGCCTCCATCACGCGGTGGACGGCCTCATCGATCGACTTCACGCGGTTACTCACGTAGTACACCTGGCCGCCGCGCTGGAGCTCGCGCCGGATCGCGTCGCGCACGATCTGCAGGTCGAACTCGCCGACGTGCACGTGCACGGGGAAGCGGTTCGGCGGCGGCGTGTCGATCACCGACATGTCGCGCACGCCGGACAGCGACATCTGCAGGGTCCGCGGAATGGGCGTCGCGGTCATTGTCAGCACGTCCACCTGCTCGCGCAGGTTCTTCATGTGCTCCTTGTGCTCCACGCCGAACCGCTGCTCCTCGTCGATCACGACCAGGCCGAGGTTCTTCGGCGTGACGTCGCGGGACAACAGGCGGTGCGTGCCGATGAGTACGTCCACCTCGCCGCGCACGAAGCCCTCGAGGGCGGCTTTCTGCTGTGACTCGCTGCGGAAGCGCGAGAGCACCTCGACGGTCACCGGGAACGGCGCGAACCGATCTGAGAAGGTCGTGTAGTGCTGCTGCGCGAGGATGGTCGTCGGGCACAGCACGATGACCTGCTTGCCGTCCTGCGCGGCCTTGAAGACCGCTCGGATGGCGACCTCGGTCTTGCCATAGCCGACGTCGCCGCACACCAGGCGGTCCATCGGCTTTTCGGCCTCCATGTCCGCCTTCACGTCGGCGATCGCGGCGAGCTGGTCGGGCGTCTCTTCGAACGGGAACGCCGCCTCCATCTCGAGCTGCCACGGCGTGTCCGCGCCGTACGCGAAACCATGCACCGTCGAGCGCCGAGCGTAGAGGTCGACGAGATCGAAGGCGAGCTGCTTGGCCGCCTTGCGCGCCTTGCCCGTGGCCTTCGTCCAGTCGGCGGTGTTGAGCCGCGTGACCTTCGGCGCCTCGGCACCCGCTCCCACAAACTTCGTGATGCGGTCGAGTTGCTCGATCGGCACGTACAGTCGGTCGCCCTTGGCGTACTCGAGCACGAGGTAGTCCCGCTCCGTGCCGAGGACCTCCCGGCGCTGCATCTCGCGGAACAGCGCGATGCCGTGCGTCGCGTGCACCACGTAGTCGCCGGGCTTGAAGTCGAAGGTGACGGTCGTGATGTCCGCCGAGCGCGCTTCACGCTGCCGCGCCGTCCTCGGCAAGACGTCGTCTACGGAGACGACCGCGAGGCGCGCGTCCGGCACGACGTAGCCGGCGGGGATGTCCTCCGCGGCGAGATGGACGACGCCCGACGTGAGCGGCGCGCTGGTCTCGTGCGAATGGACGCCGCGCTCGTACAGGTCGACGGTGATGCCGCCGCCGACAAGCGTGTCCGAGATGCGCTGGCGCGAGGCCCGCTCTGGCACCGCGATGATCACGCGGTGGTCCGTCGAGAGCAGGCCGCGGAGCCCGGCGAGCAGCTTGTCCTCGCCGCCGGCGACCTCGGGCCGCCGCGCGAGCACCTCGGCGTCCACGCCCGCGCCCTTTCGCAGCAGCGAGAGGAACGTGAGCCGCTGCCGTCCGCCGAGGTCGACCGCAGCCGGGCCGACGAACAGGCCGTCGAGCTTCTCGCGCGCCTCGGCGGCGGACGTCGCGATCTCCTCGTGGCGGCGCACCATCTCGTCGAACAGCGACCGCGGCTCGTCGACGACCACGAGCGAGGACGGGTTGACGTAGTCGGTGACGATCGCCGTGCTCTTGTAGAGCGCTGGCAAGTACTGCTCGATGCCGTTGAAGTACACGCCCTCCTCGATGCGCTCCAGGTCGTGCTGCACGCGGGCGTCCGTGAGCGCGCGGGTCTCGAGCGCGCGTCTCGCGTTCTGCGCCGCGCGCGTCCCGAGCCGCACCTCGCGGCACGGGTAGATCTCGACGGCCTCGGAGTCCGCGATCGCCTGCTGCGTGCTCGGCACGTACCGACGCAATGTCTCGATCTCGTCGCCGAAGAGCTCCGCGCGAACGGGCCCCGTCGCGTCGGCGCCGAAGACGTCGAGCGTGCCACCGCGGACGGCGAAGGTGCCACGTTCCTCGGCGAGTTCGTAACGCTCGTAGCCCATCCGGGCGAGGCGTTCCGCCGCGTCCTCGAGATCGAGCGTGGCGCCGGGGGCGAGTTCGAGCGGCTCGAACACCTGCGAGCCCGTTGGCGGCAGGGCGCGCAGCAGCGACCCGGCTGCCGCCACCACGACCACGGGACGTCCCTTGTCGAGTGCGTACAGCGCGCGGGCCCGGCGGCCGATGGTCTGCGGGTCTGCCGTCTCGCGCGACCAGGGTGTGTCGCGGCGGTTCGGCAGGAGCAGCACGCGCTCGTCGGGCAGGTAGGCGCCCAACTGCCGCGCGAACCGCTCGGCGGCGGCGTCGCCGGCGAGCACGACGAGCACGGGCGTCTGGCGCTCCCGCACGAGCGCGGCCGTGAGCAGCGGGCGGACGAGTGCGGGAGCCGCGAGCGTCGCGTCCGAGGGCGCGGCGAGCAGCTCCTCGGCGCGAACGAAGCCGGGCGCGTGACGGAGCTGTGCGGTGAGGTCGTCAAGGAACGACATGCGTCTCCCAAGGATGGCGGGCAACAGCCGAAAGCCCGCCGCGGGCATCCCGGGGCGGGGTTCGGCAAGAGTATCCCCGAGGTCGAGGAGGGTCAAGACAGCACCGCCGCGAGCCGTTTGAAGGCCCGCGGCGGTCGCGATCAGTCCGATTCGCTGGTGGTCCCGCTGTCGCCGGCCTTGCGCGCGGTCTTCACGCGAGCGTCGCCCGCCCGCTCGAACGTCTCGGCGTACTCGACGAGATCGACCTCGCACCCGCTGCCGAGGAAGACGCGCTTCCCGCGCACAGCGCGCGCCTTCGTGTGCTCGAGGTGGACGTCGTCGCCCTCGATGCTCTCGACCACGAGACGCGGGTCATACGACGGCACGAACACGGCAACGAGCCGCTGCAGCGGGATCGGCGCGAAGCGAACGTTGATGGCCTCGCCGCCGATCTCACGAGCGCTGCTCGCGCCGTGCAGCCGGATGTCGACGACGCCGGCGTTCAGCAGTCCGTCGACCGCGAACCCGCCTGCACCGGTGAACCGCTCCGCCTCGCAGTCTCCGTGCACCGAGACGGTCCCCTGCACGTCGATGGTCTCGCCGGAGAGATCGCCGCCGAACCTGACGCTGCCCGAGACCCGCAGTTCCCCGACATGGGCCCGTCCGAACGATGCGCTGCCCGAGACCTTGATCGCGCCGGCATCGACATCGCCGTCGAACTTCATCGAGCCGCTCACGCCGATCTGCTCGGCCTTGAGCGAGCCTCGGCCATCCACGGCGCCGGATACCTTGAACGACTGGCAGTCGATATCGCCCGTGAGCGTCCCCGAGCCGGAGATGCGCACATCGCGGTAGGTGCCGGTCGCCACCGTACCCGTGCCGGAGATCTTCACGTCGCCCCTGGTGGTAGTGTCGTTCATTCCTCGTCCTTTCACGCTCGCGCCGCGACTCGGCGCGGTCCCGGTCTCGCTCACAGCGTCGTCCGCATTTCCTCCAACGCCTGGGCTAGGTCGACTCGAGTGACGATCCGGGCGGCTTCCTCCAGTCGCGGCGCGACGCCCCGCGGCAGCAACAGCCACAGCGACAGCCCTGCCTTGCGTACCAGCAGCGCCTCGAACTCCCCGCCGGTCCCGCCCGCCAGGCCGCTCTCCATCGTCCCGATGAGCGCACGGCCCTCGTCGGCCGTTATGTCCCCCGCCGACAGCAGGCGATCCAGCACCCGCAGCGTCAGCAACTCGCCGAGGACGAAGGGCGCGTCGGCCGCATGACGCTCGAGATAGAGATCGAGGGCGGCCCGCGACGCGAAGCCGCGGTCGAGCACCTCGTCGGCCGTGAGCGACGCCGCTGCGAGGTCGGGCGAGAAGACGTCGGCGATATCGTCGAGTGACAGATCCTCGGACTTCATCGACTGGATCTTCTTGATGCGTGCCAGGATTCGGTCACGCGGAAAGAAGGTCTCCTGGCCGGTGAACGTGGACTTGCGAATGAACCAGTCCTCCGGGATGAGGCCCTTGCGCTTCCAGCGGTACAACTGGCCGTAGCTGATCCCGGTCGCCTGCAGCAGATCCTTCTTGGAGATCAGGTCGGATTCCATCGGTCGCACCTCCTTCTCGGAAAGGAGCGTAACAGAACACTGTTACGTCAGTCAATCACGATTCGCGACGCCCCGAAACCCCCGCCTCACCAACTCGCAACAAACGCATGGTTTCGTGGGGGCATGCGGACTTCCCGGACCGACATACGAAACGTCGAACTCGCCGCCCTCTTCGAGGTGAGCAAAGCGCTGACGTCCTCGTTCGACCTCGAGCACAACCTCGCCGAGGCGATGCGGATCTTGAGCGAGCGGCTGGGAATGCGGCGCGGCACGATCGCGCTCGTCGACCCCGAGGCGCGCGAGGTGCGAATCACCATTGCCCACGGGCTGCGCCGCGGGGAGATGGCGCGCGGCAAGTACCGCCTCGGCGAGGGGGTGGTCGGGCGTGTGGTGGACAGCGGCCGTGCGATGGTGGTGCCGGACATCGACACCGAGCCGCTGTTCCTCAACCGCACCGGCGCCCGAATCGAGCGCGATGGCGTCGCCTTCCTGTGTGTCCCGATCAAGCTGCCCGAGGAGATCCTCGGCGCGCTGTCGGCGGACCGCATCTTCCCCGAGGGCACGAACCTCCGCGAGGACGTCCGCGTGCTGGAAGTCGTAGCGTCGCTGATCGCGCAGGCGGTGAAGCTGCGCCGCGCGTACCTGCACGAGAAGCGGCACGCGGAGCAGCTCGCGGGCGAGCTGGCGGGCAAGTACTCGCTGCCAAACGTGGTGGGCGACAGCGACGTCATGCGCGAGGTTCTGCGCGTGGCGCACAAGGTCGCGCGCAGCACAGCGAACGTGCTGCTGCGCGGTGAGAGCGGGACGGGCAAGGAGCTCATCGCCCGGGCCGTGCACTATGCTGGACCGCGCGCGAAGGGGCCGTTCGTCGCCGTCAACTGCGCCGCGCTGCCCGAGAACCTGCTGGAGGCGGAGCTCTTCGGCTACGAGAAGGGGGCGTTCACCGGCGCAGTCGCCGCAAAGAAAGGCCGGTTCGAACTCGCCGAGGCTGGCACGATCTTCCTCGACGAGATCGGCGACGTAGCACCGGCGCTCCAGGCGAAACTGCTCCGCGTGCTGCAGGAGAAGACCTTCGAGCGGCTCGGCGGACAGAAGACGCTGAAGGCCGACGTACGCGTAGTGGCGGCGACCAACCGCGACCTCGAAGCGATGACGAAGAGCGGTGAGTTCCGCGAGGACCTCTACTGGCGGCTCAATGTCGTGCCGATCTTCCTGCCGGCGCTGCGAGAGCGAGCCGAGGACGTGCCGCTGCTGCTCGAGCACTTCCTCGAACGCTTCGGCGGCGAAGTCGGCAAGCGGCTTTCACTGGAGCCGGCTGCGCTGCAGGCACTCCTCGGCTACGAGTGGCCGGGCAACATCCGCGAGATGGAGAACACGGTCCAGCGGCTCGCCGTCCTCACCGACGACGACGTCATCGCCCTCGCCGACCTCCCCGCGCACCTGCGGATCCCCGCGGCGTCGTCGTGCGCGTCACCCGAGACACTCACCGGCGAGGTCGAGGTCATCGAGCGGCGGCGGATGATCGATGCGCTCGAGGCGAGCGGCTGGGTGCAGGCGAAGGCCGCGAAGCTCCTTGGCATCACCGCCAGGCAGATGGGCTACAAGATGCGCAAGTACGGCGTGCGCGGACTGGCGTAGCGGCGCGCGCCGCCGGGCGGCTCAGCGGGGGGCGTCGGGCGGAACGCCGGTCGCGACCGGCGTGGGGATTGCCGCAGCGGGCAGGACGCTCTCCACCCACTGGGCGACCGAACTCGCGACCCGCTCCCAGTGCGGTCCGCCGGCCATCAATAGGTGCGGAAGACCAGCGAACTCCACGAGATCGACGCGAGCGGAACCGTGCTGGTAGTGCTTGAACGCCGCGTGGACGATCGAACGCGGGACGGTGTGATCCTCACTCGCGGCGGTGAGCAGCAGCGGCGGACGGTCGGCCTTCCGGTAGTCGAGGGCGACCGGCGAGTGCAGGCTGAAATTCGCGAACGCTCCCTCGTAGAAGATGCGCCCCGACTCCGGCACGGCGTACCGCTCGTAGGCGGCTCGCGCGGCCTCCGGCGGGAACGTGTTCGTAAAGCCGTAATTGAACTGCTCGGGCGTGAGCGTGACCACGCCGCCGCGCTTCGACGGGTGCACGAGGGCCGGGCTCGCGACACGCAGCTCGGATGCCGCGATGCGCACCACGCCCTTCGGCGGCGCCGGGTCGAGTGCGACCCCGGCGAGTCCCAACCCGCGGTCGAGCAACAGCTCGACGAACAGCCCGCCGAACGAGTGCCCGATGAGCACCGGCGGCTCGGGCAGCGAACGCACGATGGCGGCGTAGTGGTCGACGATCTCAGCCGCCCCGAGGCCGGCTGCTTCGTAGTCATGCTCGCGGTCCTGCTCGGGTTCGGGGGACCGCCTCGGCCACTCCGGCGCCATCACCTCGTAGCCGCGCGACTCGAAGTACGGGAGGAAGTTCTCCCAGCTGAGCGAAGTCAGGAATGCGCCATGGACGAACAGCAGCTTGGTAGCCATCGTCCCGCCCTTTCCGCCGACGGATCGTGTCCCCGATGATTCCCCGAGCGAGCGGCGACGGTCACGCCTCCTCGCCGAAGCACTCCTCGTAGCCGGCGCACGCGCCGCACGTGGGCTGCGCTCAATGCGAGAAGCCGCCCCATCCGCACAGCCGGCGATAGAGGAACTTCTTCCAGCGCATGTCCCTGTGGTTTTCGTGCTTCAGCTGCCGGAAGTGGCGCTCGAACAGCGTTGAGAGGTCGCCTCGGCTTGGGAGGTCCATCGCTCGCCACAGGTGGCCCTCACGTAGCGCCGCACGCGCGATGCGATGGGCAATCGCGGGAGCGGTGGCGTCAGCGTCGTGAGCATACGCGAGGAGGAAGCGCACGAGGCCCTCGTACTCGGCCCGCCGTTCGGGTGGTACGTCGGCCGTGCGATCCGGCGCCGACCGCCACTCGCGACCCTCGTCTCGGGCGAGCATGCGCTAGTTCTCCACACCGAGGACGACGCTCGACGCCTTGAAGATCGCCGAGACCTCCCGGCCCTCGCGCAGGCCGAGGTCGTCGACCGACTCTGTCGTGATCGTGGCGGAGACGTGCTGTCCGCCGACGTCTACCTTCACGAACGACGACACCGGCCCGCGGATGATCGATACGACGCGGCCGGCCAGTTGATTGCGGGCGGAAAGCCTCATGCACGGACTCCTTCTCGTTGAAGCGGGGGCGAGCGGCGAATCCTGATGGCCGGGGTGGGAGCGGCGATCGGATGATCGGCCGAGTGCAGCAACCGGCGGATCGCGGGCGTACCGGGATCGTCATAGAGGTCATCGGGGCGGCCGTACTGCACGACCCCATCCGCGCCGTACACGACCATCGTGTCGGCCATCTCGAAGGCCTCGTAGGGGTCGTGCGTGACGAGTAGCACGGGGATGCCGAACCGCTCGTGCGCCTCGCGCACTACGCCGCGCATCTCGCGCCGCAGCGGCAGGTCGAGCGCCGAGAACGGCTCGTCGAGGAGCAGTGCTCGCGGGCGCGGCGCGAGCGCGCGAGCGATCGCGACACGCTGCCGCTGCCCGCCCGACACCTCGTGCGGCCGCCGATCGAGCAACTCCGCGACGTGCAGCGCCTCGGCGACCTCACCGACGCGAGATTGGCGCTCCTCGGCGGAAAGGCGTCTGAGGCCGTACGCGACGTTCTGGCGCAGCGACATGTGCGGGAACAGCGCGAGGCTCTGCGAGACATACCCGAGGCCACGACGATGCGTGGGCACGTCGACGCGGGCCTGCGCATCGAAGAGCGTCTCGCCGGCGATGCGGACGTGGCCGGCGTCGGGTCGCGTCAGGCCGGCGATCAGCGACAGCGTGAGGGACTTCCCCACCCCGGAGTGACCGAAGAGCACCGCAACGCCGTCTCCGACCGCCCAGCCGACGTCCAACTCGAAGCCGGGCAGTCGTTTCCGCAGCTCGACCTCGACGCCTCTCATGCGAGCACCCGCCCGAGCCGCCCGGCGGCCAGCAGCAGCGCGACGGACACGACCGTGAAGAACAGCACCATCACGGTGGCCCGCCGCCAGTCGCCGTAGAGCACCGCGTTGTAGATCTCGAGCGGCATCGTGTTCGTCCGGCCGGGGATGTTGCCGGCGAGCATCACCGTCGCGCCGAACTCGCCGAGCGCGCGAGCGAACGCCAGCATCACGCCCGCCATGATGCCCTTGCCGGCGAGCGGCAGCACGACGCGCAGGGCGGTCTCGGCTTCTGTTCTGCCGAGTAGCGCCGACGCGTCGATCATCTCGGTGTCGACCGACTCGATGGCCGCCCTCGCCGTCTTCACCATGAGCGGCAGCGAGATCGTGAACGCTGCCAGCACCGCGGCGTACCACGTGAACATGACGCTCACTTCGATGCCGAACGCCGCATGCAGTGCGCGGCCGAGCACCCCGCGCCGCCCCACGAGTCCGACCAGATAGTAGCCGGTGACGACCGGCGGGAAGACCAGCGGCAGCGTGACGAACGTGTCGAGGAGCTCGCGACCTGGGAAGCGGCGCCGCGCCAGAACGTACGCGAGCGCGGTGCCCACGACCGCGACCAGCAGGGTCGAGACGATCGCGACCTGCATCGACAGTCGGAACGGGAAGCTCATCGATTGCACCGGCTCACTCTCCTTCCGCTCGGCGTTCGGCCGCGGCTACTGCAGAAGGACGAACCCGTGCTTCTTGAGCACCGCTCGTCCCTCAGCGGACGTGATGTACGTGACGAAGGCCGTCGCAAGCGTCGAGTCCGGCGCGCCGGTCGTCACGCCAATCTCGTATCGGATGGGCTTGTGGAGACTGGGGTCGGCGACCGAGACCACCTTCACCTCGCTGCGGCCGGTCGCCTCACTCACGTACACGAGAGCGGCGCTGACCTCGCCGCGGGCCACGTAGTCGAAGGTCTGTCCAGCGTTCTGCGTGAGCACGAGCTTCGGACGTAGGGCGTCGAGCAGGCCGAGGCCGTCGAGCACCTCGAACGCGGTCGCGCCGTGTGGCGCGCTCTCCGGGTTGCCCGTGGCCACGCGAACCACCCGCTTCGAGACGAGGTCGCGGAAGCCGGTGAGCGCGAGCGTCGAATTCGCGGGGACAACCAGCGCCAGCCGGTTGGAAGCGAAGGGCGCGACGGTCGCGGAGTCCACGAGGCTCTCGGCGAGCAGCGCGTCCATCTGCTTGGCGCCCGCAGACGCGAAGACGTCAACCGGTGCACCGCCCTCGATCTGCCGCTGGAGCATGCCGGAGGCCCCGAAATCGAAGGTGATGTTCGCACCGTTCTTACGCTCGAAGGTCGGCGCCAGCTCCTCGAACGCCTGCCTGAGCGTCGCGGCTGCGGCCACGCGCAACTCGGGCGAGACCCGCCCGTTCTTGGGGCTCGCTCCCGCGTTGGCGCAGCCCGCCAGCACGAGGAGCGTCAGCCCTGCGGCGACCGCGGCAATCGCGTTTCGAAGTCTCATGCTGCTTCCCTTCTCTTGTCGTTCGGTCCGACTCGCGGTGGGCCACATTGCTAGCAGGCCATCTCGTACTCGTCGCCGAGGACGGCGTACACGGCCTCCGTCTCCATGTCGCGGTCCTCGCCGAGCCGCCCGCACGCGTCCGCGCGGCACTGCCGGCAGTGCGTCATCTGGTCGACGAACCCCCCGCACCGCGCGCGAATCGCGTGGATGTCCGCGGGCGACGGCGGCCGCACATGTGCGTACGCCGCCTGAGGGATCACCGGGATCACGTTGTGGAGCACGGCGCCGGCCTCTCCCGCCACCTGCGCGATGAGCGGCACTTCCTCGTCGTTTACGCCGGGCACCCACACCGTATTCACCTTGACGACGAGCCCGGCGGCGGTCGCCGCGTTCAGCCCGGCCCACTGGCGCCGAAGGATCTCCTCGGCGGCCTCCAGGCCGACCAGCCGCCTTCCGCCGAGGAGCGCCGTGCGGTAGATCGTCTCGGCGGTCTCGGGGAGAGCTGCGTTGATGGTGACGGTGAGCGAGCGGACGCCGGCTTCGAGCAGCTCGGGAAGGCGCTCGGCGAGCAGCAGGCCGTTGGTGGAGACGCAGAACACGACGTCGGCGAACTCGCGGCGCAGCAGGCGGAACGTCTCGTACGTCGCCTCGTTCGCGAGCGGCTCGCCCGGGCCAGCGATGCCGACGGCGCCGAGATCGCCTGTACGCTCTGCCACGGCGCGCACGCGCACGACCGCCTCCGCGGGCGTGAGCACGCGGCTCGTCACCCCTGGGCGCGACTCGTTGACGCAGTCGAAGCGCCGGTCGCAGAAGCCGCAGGCCACGTTGCATGCGGGCGCCACGGGCAGGTGGATTCGGCTGCGCCGGCCGTGAGCGCTCTTCGAGAAGCACGGGTGATTCGCGGCGATGCTGCGAGCGTCTGACCCGCCCATCACAGTCACGCCGCCACGTACGTCTGCGCGCGCTTGGCGCATACGCGGCCGCACGCGCCGCATCCGATGCACGCGCCCGCGTTCGCTACCGCCATCACGGTTGTGGGCGAATCCTCGTCCTCGTCGTCGGCGGGCCGCTGGACAAGTCCGAGGACCCCCTTGCCGCAGACCTTGTAGCAGCGCCCGCAGCCGATGCAAGCATCTGCGTCGATCGCGTGGAGGTAGGTGGGCTCCCACGAAGAGCCCGCGCGGTCATAGTAGTGGGTCACGCGATCGCCTCCCCTGCGGCTTCGCCGGTGCGGATGCGGCGCGCGTCCTCGATCGGCGCGACGAACACCTTGCCGTCACCGGGCTGACCAGTGCGGTTCGCCTTCACGATCGCCTTCACGACGGCGCCGACCAGATCGTCGGGCACGACCATCGTGAGCAGGCGCTTGGGCACGAACAGCGCCACCTTCGGCAGCGTGTGTTCGAGGGCGTACGCCGAGGGCGTCGGTGTGAGCTTCACGTGCATCGCGGTGCAGGCGTCGAGGTCGCGGTCCATGTTCTCGATGCCGCAGCCGACGGCACCGCGCTGCTTGCCGCGGCCCTCGACAGACTGGATGCTGACCGAGGGCAGGCCGAGCGCGGCGAGCGCGCCCTTCGTGGCGGGGAGCTTGTCGCGTCGGATGACGGCGATGACCTCTTTCACAGCGCCGCCTCCCCTGTACGGATGGTGTGTGCCTGTTCGATAGGCGAGACGAAGATCTTGCCGTCGCCTACGAACCCCGTGCGCGCCTTGTCCTCGATGAGCGCGACGACGGCGTCGGCGTCGGCGTCCTCCACGACCATCATCAAGCACGTCTTCGGCAACTCGTCGTAGTGGATCGGGCCGACCTGCAGGCCCTTCTGCTTGCCGCGGCCGAACACGGGCATCTTGGTGAGCGAGTGGAAGCCGGCGCCTTCGAGGGCGAGGACGACTTCGTTCTCCTTCTCAGGGCGAATGAACGCTCGGACCATCTTCATGTGCGGTTCCTCCTGGGGGTCGGGGGGACTGAGTCCGGTGGTAGATCGGCACAGACGGGGGTCGCTCGCTACGAGGCAGCCGACTCGTCGGCCTCTTCCTGGTCCAGCAGCTTGCGCATCCATGGCGCTGGGTGCCGCGCGATGGCGGTGAGCAGCGCCTCGAGTGTGGCGATGACCGACGTGCCCTCGGCAGCTTTGAGCGGCATGATGCCGCGCTGGACGAGCTTGGCCGCCGACGGGCCGCCGATCTCGGTGAAGTAGACCAGCCGACAGTCCGCGAGCCGGTCGATCTTGGTGCCCACAGCGTCGTCGTGTGCGGCCCCGAGACCCCGGGTCTCGACGACCGCGAGGTCGATGTCGCCGACGGCGACCTGCCGCAGCTCGATGAACTCGTGGCCGGCGCGGCCGACCTCGTAGATCGCGAACGTGCCGGCGCGCGCGAAGTGCTCGTCGATCGTGCTTCCACGCGTGGTTGCGAACGCTACCTTCATCTCTCCTCCTTCGTGTGTTGTTGTGCGTGCGGGTCGGGTCGGTGAGCGAGCAGGCCGGCGAGTGCGATGACGATGTCGGCGCCACCCCGATAGCCGAGGGTGACGCGCTGAGACGCGCCCAGCGCAAACGACGGGAAGCCGAGCTCGAAGTGCGCAGCGCCGAGGCGGGCGGCCGAGTCTGCGGCGTGAGAGCTGCCGACGACGACGTCGGCGGGCGCGAGGTCCGTCAGCCCGCCGACGAGCACGCGCTCGACGGGGAGCGACGCGACTGCCGGCCCCGCGGAGGGCAGCAGGACCTGCGCGAGCGTGACGCCCAACTCGCTGAGGAGCGGCGCGACGTGGGCGGCGAGGTCGGGCTCGAGCGCGAGCGCGCCGGTGACCCCGGTGAAGGCCAGGTGCGCGTCGCGCATGAGGTCGACGAGCACGCGACGCTGTCGCAGGTAGCGGGGTGCGAGCGGGCGGCCGGCAAGCGACGCGAGTGCCGACACTAGCGCGTCGGTCGCCGCGAGGCCGCTCGTACTCGGGAGCACGGTGAGCGGGGTGCCGAAGCGCGCTTGGAGGTCCCGCGCCGTCGGCTCGAGGCTCGGGCCGAGTACCAGCGTGTGGGTCGAGCGGCCGAGCGAACGCAGCTGCGCGAGCGACACGCCTCCCTCGGCGAGGGTGCCGTGTGCTGTGCGGCTGCCGTCGAGTGCGCCGAGATCCGGCGCGAACACCGGCGCGAGGCCGAACGACTCCACGATGTCGCGCAGCTCGACGAAGTCCGCGGGCGTGAGGTGCGAGCCGGCAAGGATGGTGAGCTGCTCCCCGGCTCTATCGGCGGGCGCTGCATCCTCGGCCAGAGCGACCAGGGCGCGCACGGCCGCGGCATACCCGCCTTCGAGTCCGGCGTCGTAGTCCGACGCCTGTAGGGCGAGCACAGCGGCGGGCGACTCGGCGAAGGAGCTCACCACCGCGCCCACGTCGTCTCCCTTGACGTCCGTGAGCGCGGTGGGAACAACGGCGACGAGCTCGGCGCCGCGGTCGCCCTCGGCGAGCGCCTCGATCACTCCGGACAGCGATCGCTCGCTGCCGAGGACGACCTCTTCGGTGAAGAGCTTGGATGTTGCGAGCGCGATGGGCTCGCGGAAATGCTTGATGAGCAGGACTTTTTCGAGGAACGAACAGCCCTGCGCGCCGTGGAGCACGGGAATCGCGCGATGGACGCCCTGCAGCGCGAGGCACGCGCCGACCGACGCGGCGTTCTTGAGTGGGTCGACGACAGCGGGGCGCATTTCGACGACGGGCGATATCGCGGCCGGTATCACCGCATTCGGCGACTCCCCGCCTGCCCGCTCCCGCTCGTAGAACCGCACGCTCGCCGCCAGGTCGCTCGCGAGATTCACGAGCCCCTCGTAGCCGGCGTACGCGCTGTGGCGCTCCTGATTGACGTCGACGAAGGGCCAGCCTTCTTTCGCGGCGAGGTACTGGTTGCGGCCCCCGGCCACGAGAATCGTCGCACCGCCCTCGCGCATCAGCTGCCGCACGACCGTCGGCGAAACGTTTTCCACGACCGGTGCGTTCGGGCCGATGATGGCGCGAACCTTCTCCTCGTCCTCGTACGACGACTTCTTCGTCCCGACCGCCACCACCTCGATGCCGAGGTCCGCCAGCGCGGAGACCATCGACCAGCTCTTCACGCCACCGGAGTACAGCACCGCCTTCCGACCCCGCAGCACCTCCAGGTGCGGCGCGAGCCGCTCGGCCAGCGTCGCCTCGTGCGCGGCGATCACGGCTTCGACCCGCTGGCGCTGGCCGACGTTGCGCGCGTCCGCCGCCTCCAGCGAATCGGCGATCAGACGCATCGCCCGCGCTGTCTCCGTCGCGCCGAAGAACGACGCCTCCACGTACGGCACGCCGTGCGCCACCTCGAGATGCGCGGCCACGTTCACCAGCGCCCGCCCGCACACGAGCACGGACAGTCGCGCCCGATGCGCCCACGCAACCTGCTCGAACGTCGCGTCGCCCGTCAGACGCGAGAGCACGCGGATGCCGGCCTCGGCGAGGAGCGGCTCGACGAGCCACAGGTCGCCGGCGATGTTGTACTCGCCGAGGATCGCGATGTCGGTCGGCGTGCGCTCCGCCGGCTCGGCGGTCCCGATGACCTCCCGCACGAGGACGTCGCCGGCAATGCGGTTACCGAGGTTCTTCGGGCCGACGAACCCCGGGGCGTTTACGGCGATCACCGGGAGTCCGAGCCGCCCCCGCGCCTCGCGGCACACGGCGTCGATATCCTCGCCGACGAGGCCGCTCACGCAGGTGCCGTACACGAACACCGCCTTCGGCGCCGTCCGCGCGACCGCCTCGTCGATCGCCTCCGCGAGACGGCCCTCGCCGCCGTACACGATGTCGAGCTCAGACAGGTCGCTCGTATAGCCGCGGCGGTGCAGCTGCCCGTGCGACGACCGCGTCCCGCGTCCTTGCCACGTATTCGCGCAGCAGGCGGCAGGGCCGTGGATGACGTGCGCGCAATCGGCGATCGGCTGCAGCACGATCATGGCGCCGTCGAACGCGCAGCTCTCGCCGCCCCGCGACCGGCACACCTTGTGCCGCGCCTCGCCGAGGGGGGCGGCACCGGTCACGCCGGCGCCCGCGCGGCTCCCGCCGCCGATGCCCGCACCGCTGTCGCAACCGCCGATGAGCAGCTTGTCGATCGAGAGCACCATCAACGCACCAGGTCGAAGCTCGTGGTGTCGATCGCCGCCCGGTCGAGCTCGTCGAGCACCGTGTTCACGACCATCGTGAGCAGGTTCATCGCGCCCTCGTAGCCCGCGATCGGCGTCTTGTGCAGATGGTGCCGGTCGTGAATCGGGAAACCAACGCGCACGAGCGGCGTCCGCGTGTCGCGCACCAGGAACTTCGCCGAGGACGGCCCGATCAGCAGGTCCACGGGCTCGGTGCACATGAGCGACCGAAGGTGCCACATGTCCTTCTTGATCCAGACGGTGCCGTCGGCGCCGGCGGGCGAGGACGCCAGCAGCTCCTCGGCGGCCTTCTTGAACTTCTTGTCACCGTTGGTGCACACCACGTGCATCGGCCGCCCACCCAGCTCGAGTAGGAACGACATCACGCCGAGCAGCTGGTCCGGATCGCCGACGAGCGCGAACCGCTTCCCGTACACGTACGGGTGGCTGTCGAGCATCGCGTCGACCGCGCGGCCGCGCTCGACCTCGAGCTGGTGCGGCACCGGCAACCCGGTCAGCCGCGAGACCTCCGCGAGGAACGCGTCGGCGCCCCCGACGCCGATCGGGTTGCAGACCACGACCTCCTGCCCCCACTCCGTGCGAATGAACTCGGCAGTCTTCGGCGTCGACCAGCGCTGCAGCAGCACGGTCGCCTTCGCGTTCTGCGCCTGCGCGGCGTCCGCGAGCGGCGTCCCGCCCTCGGGATATAGCTCGTAGCTGCCGAAGTTCGGCGCGTCGAGCACGTCGCTGTTGTCTGCGAGCATCCGGTAGCGCACGCCCATGACGTCGAGCATCCGCTTGATCTCGCGCAGGTTGCCCGGGTAGGTGTCGAAGCCGGGCACGATGTTGATGGTGCCATCGTCGGTCGCGCCGTCCGCGCGGCCACCGCCACTCGCGCCACCCCCCGCCTTCTCGCCCGCGAGCTCCACGAGGATGCCCTTGAGCATCGCGTCGTAGCCAGTGAGGTGGCTGCCCACGAAACTCGGCGTGTGCGCGAACGGCACCGGCAGCGTCTCGGGCACCGCGCCCTTGTCCTTCGACTGCTTGATGTACGCGCGCAGGTCGTCGCCGATGACCTCGGCCATGCAAGTCGTGGAGACCGCGATCATCTCGGGCTTGTAGATCGTATAGGCGTTCTCGAGCCCCTCGGTCATGTTCGACAGCCCGCCGAAGACCGCCGCGTCCTCGGTCATCGAGCTCGACACGGTCGCGATCGGCTCCTTGAAGTGCCGCGAGAAGTAGCTGCGGAAGTACGCCGTGCAGCCCTGCGAGCCCTGCACGAACGGCAGCGTCTTGGCGAAGCCGAGCGCCGCGAGCATCGCGCCGAGCGGCTGGCAGGCCTTCGCCGGGTTGATCGACACCGCCTCGCGAGCGAAGTTCAGCTCGCGGTACTCCTCGGACTTCGTCCACTCGGCCACGCGCGCGACCTCGCTCGGACACGCCGCGTTCTCGAACTCGCGCTTGCCCTCGAACTGCTCCTGGTAGGCGGGCTGCAGGAAGAGCTCGTTGTGGTCCTGGATGTGCATGCGTACCTCCACTCAGCCCGCCCGGCGCTGGACACTCGCCGCCGCCGAGACACGCCCCGGCTTACGTATGAGGCCCCACGTCGGGCTGTTCACGGTCATGTCCATGTCGCGCGCGAAGACCTTGAAGCCGTCGAAGCCGTGGTACGGCCCCGAGTAGTCCCAGCTGTGCATCTGCCGGAAGGGGACGCCCATCTTGTGGTAGGCGTACTTCTCCTTGACACCGCTGCCGACGAGGTCCGGCTTCAGCCGCTTGGTGATCTCCTCGAGCTCATAGGGGGTGGCGTCGTCTACGACGACCGCACCCTCGGCCATGAGCGGATACGTGCGCTTGTACTCGTCGGCGTGACCGAACTCGTAGCCTGCGGCGATGACCTCCATGCCGAGGTCCTCGTACGCGCCGATGACGTGGCGCGGCCGCAGCCCGCCGACGTAGAGCATCACGGTCTTGCCCTGCAGCCGCGGCCGGAACTCCTCGAGGATCGCGTCCATCTCCGGCTTCATGCGCTCGATGAGCGCCTCGGCGTTGGCCTTGATGGTGTCGTCGAACTTCTCGGCGATCGAGCGGATCGACCCGTAGATCTTCGTCGGGCCGAAGAAGTTGTACTCGAGCCACGGAATGCCGTAGGTGTCCTCCATGTGCCGACAGATGTAGTTCATCGACCGGTAGCAGTGGATGAGGTTCAGTCTGGCCTTCGGCGCGTTGGCGAGTTCGGCGAGCGTGGCGTCGCCGGTCCACTGTGCGATGACCCGCAGCCCCATCTCCTCGAGGATGCGCCGCGACGCCCACGCGTCCCCGCCGATGTTGTAGTCGCCGATGATCGTCACGTCGTACGGCGTGGTCTCGATCTCGGTAGCGGCCTTGTCGAAGATGTGGTCGCGGATCGCGTCGTTGGCGATGTGGTGACCGAGCGACTGCGACACGCCGCGGAAGCCTTCGCAGCGCACCGGCACGACCGGCTTGCCGATGTCCGTGGTCTTCTGCTTCGAGACCGACTCGATGTCGTCGCCGATCAGACCGACCGGACACTCGGATTGCACCGAGATGCCTTTCGCGAGCGGGAACAGCGCGTTCAGCTCGTCCACGATCGTGCCGAGCTTCTTGTCGCCGCCGTAGACGATGTCGCGCTCCTGGAAGTCGCTCGTGACGTGCAGCGTGCCGAACGCGTCCACTCCGGTCGTGCCGTTGTAGTAGTTGCGCCGCGACCAGTTCGAGTACGCGCCGCAGCCAACCGGCCCGTGACTGATGTGGACGATGTCCTTGACCGGGCCCCACACCACGCCTTTGCTGCCGGCGTACGCGCAACCCCGCACGGTCATGACGCCCGGCCGCGACTTCACGTTCGACTTCACCGCGCAGCTGGAGCAATCGCCGCTCGGGTCGTTCGGCGCGATGTGCTTCGCGCGGTCCTTGCGGGTCTTCTCGGGATAGACCTCGAGGATCTCGTCGATGAGCTTCTGCGTCTGATTTATCCGAGGAGAGGTCACCTACGCCACCGCCTCAGCACCAGCGGCAACCTGGGACCCGGCCTCCGGCTCGGCCTCCATGATGCCGTACTCCATCAGGAGCTCCTCGAGCTCGTCCATGGTCAGCGGCGTGGGAATCGAGAGGTTCTGGTTGTCGGCGATCTTGGCGGCGAGCTGGCGGTACTCACCGGCCTGCACGTGCTCGGGGTTGTACTGCAGCACGGTCTGCCGGCGAAGCTCGGCGCGCTGGACCTCGTTGTCACGCGGCACGAAGTGGATCATCTGCGTGTTCAGCTTGGCGGCCAGCGCCGAGATGAGCTCGTGCTCCATGTCCGTCTTGCGTGAGTTGCAGATGAGCCCGCCGAGGCGAACGCCGCCCGACTGCGCGTACTTGAGGATGCCCCGCGAGATGTTGTTGGCGGCGTACATGGCCATCATCTCGCCGGAGGTGACGATGTAGATCTCCTGCGCCTTGCCCTCACGGATCGGCATGGCGAACCCGCCGCAGACGACGTCGCCGAGTACGTCGTAGAAGACGAAGTCGAGATCATCGGTGTACGCGCCCTCGGCCTCGAGGAAGTTGATCGCAGTGATGACGCCGCGGCCCGCGCAGCCGACCCCCGGCTCGGGTCCGCCCGACTCAGCGCACTTGATGCCCTTGAAGCCGGTGTGCAGCACGTCGTCGATCTCAAGGTCCTCGACCGAGCCCTGCTCGCGGGCCATGTCCATGACGGTCGTCTGCGACTTCTGGTTCAGGATCAGCCGAGTCGAGTCCGCCTTGGGGTCACAGCCGACGATCATGCAGTGGTGACCGGCGTCGGCGAGTGCCGCCACCGTGTTCTGCGTGGTGGTCGACTTACCGATCCCGCCCTTGCCGTAGATGGCGATCTGTCGCATCTCGCGCTCCTCCTTCTCCTGCGGCGACCGGAGTCCGTCCGGCGCCGATGACGTCCGTCATCTCTTGGCAGGAATAGGAGCAAGCGCGTGCCAATGTTGGCACAACGCATCTAGCTGGGGTTTTGTCGGGAGTGGGTGCGACAGCTGCGACGGGTTTGTCGCGTGGTGCGACACATTCGTCGCCGGACGAACTGCCGCGGAACCGGGACTTGGCAGACGCGCCTCGCAGACGCGGACTCGCGAACGCGGACTCGCGGATTCGCGAACCGTGGCCGAAGCCGGCAATCGGCTACATCACCAGGTCGAGCATCCGAACCAGATCGTCGGTCACATCGGGTTCGCTGGCCGCGACGGCGTGGAGGCCATCGATTGCTTTGGTGATCCATCCCTCGCCGCGTTCGGCCAACGCATCCCACGCGAGCCGCACGTCTCCAGGTCTCTCGTCGACGAGCACACGCAGCAACTGACGCGCTTGTTGAAGATCCTTGTCGCGCTTCGTGTGCATCGCCGCCGGTCGCTCACCGGCGACGATCAACTTATGGAACGCGAATCTGGCAGGGCTCGGAACGTTGACCAGGACTCCACCACCGTCTACGACCGCGGCGCGTACGAATCCCTGCGACACGTAGTCCAGATAGGGCAGCGGCTGGGCCGCCGCCTTGAACCTCGCCACCTGTACTGGCGACCCTGGTTCGTGCCGGGCAGTAGGCACCAGAAGATCGACGCGCAAGGCCTTTCCGCGGACCTTGAATGACGTGGAAGGCTGGCGCGCGTCAAGGGCCGGCACCGGCAGAAAGCCCATCTTCAGCTGCTCGAGCGCGGTCAGGACGTCCGCGTCGTCAAAGGCGAGGGTGACGCCGGTGTCGGCGACGATATCGATGTCCTGCGTTCGGAGCCAAGGCTCTGACCACGAAACGCCGAGCAGGTTGCCGATAACGCTGAATGCCTGCGTCCCGACGAGCACCCCCCCCACGTGAAAGACGCCGGCGTCAGCAAGACCCCTTAGGACGCGCGCCGACGAAGCGTCCGTCGTCAGGGCACCGCCTACTCGGAGCAGAGCACATAGCCGTTCGATCGAAGCGCGCTCTTCGGCCGCATCGAGCCGCGATTCTTGGTATTCGGAAACGACCTTCTCGAGCGCCGAATCCTTCTTTCCGAGATACAGCTGTCGTTTCGTCCCGCCAGGCTCGAGATACTGGAAGTAGACGTAGACCTCGCCTTTGACGGTCTTCGTAACAAAGGTGCCCCGCGCATGCCCGATGGCACGAGAGGCTTCGAACGCCGTGAGGCGTTCGAACAGCTCCGCGTACAGGGTTTGGGTTTCGAGCGGCAGGTGCTTCAATTGTCTTCCATTTCTGAGTTATACGCAGATTACGTCCTATGTGCGTATAGCGCAACGCTATACGCAACGTCACGTCGGTCTGCGTATAACCCGCAGGATCTTACACCGCTCCCCCCTCGGCAAGCGGGCGTCCACGCGGTATAGTGCTTGCATACAGGCTTGTGAAACGTTTCACGCTCCTCGACGGGGCGTGTGAGTCACGGGAGGGCGCATGGCACACATACGATCGCTGTTCTTCAACGGACCCCTCGCCGACGTTGAGGACAAGGCGCTCACGGCGTACAAGTTGGGGCGGCCGAGCGAGATCATCTGGAACATCACGAACCGCTGTAACCTACTGTGCGACCACTGCTACATGGCCGCGGACGGGCACACCAAGCCGGACCAGCTCTCCGATGAGGAGGCCATCGCCCTCGTCGACCAGATGGGCGAGGTCGGGGTGCCGCTGCTGTTCCTCTCCGGCGGAGAGCCGCTCATGCGGCGCAACTTCTGGGAGATCCTCGAGCGCGCGCGCAAGCACGGCATCCGCGTGACCATCTCCACGAACGCGACGATGATCGACCGCGACACCGCCCGCCGCCTCAAAGCGAACGGTGTCGACTGGATCGCCACCTCCATCTACGGCCCCGAGCACTTCCATGACGACATGGTGCAGGTGGCCGGCACGTGGCGGCGCGTGATGGGCGCGATCAAGATCCTGCGCGAAGAGGGCGTCGGCGTAGCGCTCAAGACCGCGGTCAGCAAGGACACGCTCGCATACATCCCGCACATCATCGAGATGGCGAAGCGCGTGGACGCAGGCCTCCTCTACTTCTGCGACCTCATCACGTCCGGCCGCAGCGACGGCGAGGACGACGCCCGCATCAGCGACGAGCAGTGGCGCGAACTGGCGGACTACATCCTCGACGACATCCTGTCCTCGGAGAAGGGGCTCGAGTACGACATCGGTGCGCTGCCGTCGGTCATCCCCTACCTCGCCGGCCGGCTGAAGGAGAAGGGCATCGACGTCACGCAGGGCCTCGAGCGGCTCAAGATCGTGAGCGCGTGTCCGGTGGGCAAGGGCCACATGAACATCAACTCCGAGGGCGGCATCATGCCCTGCCAGTTCGCGCAGGACTGGACGGTCGGCAACATCCGCGAGATGACGCTGTCCGAGGCCGTCCAGGAGATGTACAAGCTCGACGGCATGGATACGGTCGGCGCGTGCAGCGAGACGTCGTGCGATTACGCGCGAATCTGCCGCGGCTGCCGCGTGAAGGCGTTCCACGAGTTCGGCGATCCCATGGCCGAGGACACGACGTGCATCCTCGGCAGGAAATCGCCGAAGCAGCGCGTGCACGACGCGGCGAAGGCGCCCCGGCGCAGCGCGACCCCGTGCACGTTCGGCGGCGCCTGCGCGTAGCGGCGCGACCCACACGAATTCCACCGACGGCGCGAGCGACTTCTCGCGCCGTCGTTGCGTTCGCGCGGGTAGCCGCGACGCCGCGGACGTTCGGAGCGTGCTCGCCTGGTGCGTCGGCCGAATAAGGGAGCCTGGCGCCGCGGACATCAGCGCCAGGCTCGAAACGTGATGGGAGAGGAAAGGAACCGAGACTTCGAAAGACCCTGACGGGCCAGTTCGGCTTCTGGGAGGCATCCTCTCTCCGGTCGGAACCTACCGCGGCCCGACACTCACTGCCACGGTGGCCCCGTACGCGGCGTGTCAGGTCGGCGGCCGGTGCCGATTCGTCTGTGTTCGGGAAGCGACAGCAACCCCTTGACCTTTCGGCAGCTGTGTCTACAATGCAAGCAAGTGGGTACTTACACGCATGACTTGCAGGCACCACTTGCTTGCCCCGCTTTCCGAACGAACACGAGGGAGCGCTCCGCGATGACCGAGTCGACCGAGAGCCGCATTCTCGACGCGGCGAACGAGCTGTTCGCCGAGCGCGGCTACGCCGGCATGACCACCCGCCTGCTCGCGGCGCGCGCCGGGGTCAATGAGGTCACGATCTTCCGCCTCTTTGGTAGCAAGTCGGGGGTGCTGGCGGCGCTGTTCACGCGAATGGCGGCCGAGGGCATCGCAGCCGAGGCGGCGCGCGGCGGCATCCCCGACGACGCGGCCGAGGCCATCCCCGTGCTCGCGATGCGCGAGTTCGAGGGGGCGACCCGCTACGGCGGCACCGCGGCGCGCGTGGCGTTCGAGGCGCGGAGTGTCCCCGAGGTCGGCGAACTCCTCGGCGAGGGGCCGATCGAGAACTCCCACGAGCTGGCGCGCCGCTTCGCCGCGTGGCAGGAGGCCGGCCAGGTCCGCGACGACATCGACCCTCGCGTGATGGCGGAGGCGTTCGCGAGCTTGACGTCGTCGTTCGTCATCTACCGGCAGGTCATGGGCATGCAGCCGACCGGCGAGCTTCCCGCCCAGGAGACGATGCGGCAGCTCACCGAGGTGTTCCTCGGCGGCGTGCTGCGGAAGCGGGAGGAATCGCAGTGAGCGCGAAATCAACCGAGCAGGGCATGACGCGCCGGACCTTCCTCAGGATCGGCGTCGGCGCGATGGGGGCACTGGCGCTCGGGGGTGCCGGTGTGAAGGCTGCGATGTGGGCGCCGACGCCCGCGCTCGCACGGGACACGATGGGAGACAGCATGCGCAAGGTACTCGTGACGTACGCGACCAAGAGCGGCTCGGTCACCGACATCGCCGAGCGGATCGGTGCGAAGCTCGCCGAGGCGGGCGCGCACGTGGACGTGAAGCCGGTGCAGGACGCGCCGGACGCGGCGGGCTACGACGCGGTGATCCTCGGCAGCGGGGTGCGGGTCGGCAACTGGCACGGGGCGGCAAAGTCGTGGCTGACCTCGAGCGCCAACGCCTTGCGATCGAAGCCGGTCGCGTTCTTCACCGTCGGCCTCACAATCACCGACGCCTCGAAGGCGGACGAGGTCCGCGCATACACCGACCCGCTCATCAAGGAGACCGGCGTGCAGCCGACGGACGTCGGGCTGTTCGCGGGGTGGTTCGTGCCGAAGAAGTTCAGTCTCCTCGAGCGCACGATCATGAAGGCGATGAAGGCACCCGAGGGCGACCATCGCGACTTCGCGGCGGTCGACGCGTGGGCCGCCAAGACCGCCCAGCCGCTCGGGGTAGTCGCGTAGGGAGGCGGCGATGACCGAGAAGACCCTCCGCGTCTCGTATGTGCTGACCGTCCTGGTCGCGGTCGTGCAAGCGATCGTGTCGGCGGGCGGCGTGTTCGCGCCCGCGCTCTACCGCGATAACCCGCTCATCCGAACGTCGTTCCACGGCCAAGATATCGTCACCCTCTACCTTGCGGTCCCACTGCTCATCATCGGGCTGGCGCTCGAGCTGCGCGGCTCGGTGCGCGGTCGGCTCGTGTGGCTGGCCATGCTCGCCTACGCGCTGTACGGCAACGCGTTCTACCTGTTCGGCGCGGCGTTCAACGTGTTCTTCCTCGCGTACGCCGCGCTCGTCGGGATGTCGCTGTACGCGCTGCTGTTCTCGGTGCCGCGGATCGATGTCGACGCCCTCGCCGCCGCCTTCTCGCCGAGGACACCGCGCTGGCCGGTCGTCGGCTACATGCTGCTCGCCGCGGCGGGGCTCGGGATGCTGTGGACCGCGATGTCCGCGAGCTTCCTGTTCACCGGCCGCGTGCCCGCGCCCATAGTGGCGTCGGGCCACCCGACCGGTGTGGTGTTCGCGCTCGACCTCACCCTGATCGTGCCGGCGATGCTCCTCGGCGCGGTGTGGCTGCTGCAGCGACGCTCGTGGGGATGGCTGCTCGCGGCAGTGCTCAGTATCAAGGGCGCGGTGTACACGCTGAGCTTGGCGGTCGCGACTGTCATAGTGCAGCGGGCGGGCCTCGCCGACGGCAGCGAACTCCCCGTGTGGGCGACGCTCACCCTGTTCGGCGCACTCGGCGCGGGGGTGCTGCTGTGGAACGTTCGGACGTCGCGCGCTTCGACTACTCGCCGAACGTCTGGAGAACGTGCAACGCCCGCAACGTGAGCCACTTGCTCGGCGCGCCCTTGGCCTCGATGTCGGCGAACATCTTGCCGTTGAAGCTGTTGCGCAGCTTCCACCGCAGCTGCGCGTCGGCTGCCGAGCGGATGAGATCGAGTGCCGCCTCGTACTCCGGTCGGCGCTGCTCCCCCGTCGCGGCGAGCGCGAACATCGCCTCGAGCGCGTCGGAGTTGTACGACAGCGGGAATCCGAATCGCAGCCAACCGGGCTTGTCGCCGTAGTGCAGCTCGGGGTGCTCGGCCATGAACCGTTCGTGGACGTCGTGGCGATCGGCAGTCTTCGCCGTCCAGATCAGGTCCTGGAACTCACGCGACTCCTCGGGCAGGCAGCGGAAGACCTGCTTGTCGCGCAGCGCCTGCACGCAGGCCTCGCGCAACTCCTCGGCGCCGTCCGGCCACGCTGCGCGCGGGATCTCGGCGAGCAGGAGGAGCAGCTTCGGCGTTAGCATGTGACAGTAGCCGTTCAGGTGGAAGTCGGCCGCCTGGTGGCAGTCCACGGCACCGACCTCGCGTTGGGTCTTCACGCAGTAGCCGAGGGCGGCCAGCACCCGCTCGTCGTCGGCGCGTCCGAGGCGGGCGGCGCTCCGCGCGACGTTGGCGGTGAGGCACGGGATCGACCCGGATGCGCGCATGTTGGACGCACTCCACGAGCCGTCCGCGAGCTGGCGCGAGAACGCGTAGTCGAGCGCACCCTGGACGCGCTCGTCGTCGCCGTCGGCCCACAACTCGCCGAGGAACAGCAGCTGCCAAAGACTGCCGCGATACTTCTGGTAGTCGCGCGAGGGTACGTCCCACGAGCCGTCGTCGTGCATCGCCTCGAGGATCGCGGCTACGGGCGGGTAGTCGTTGCGGCGCGCCCACAGCGCGTCGGCGGCCTGGTCGTCCCGCTCGCCGAGGAGCGTGCGGCGCGTGAGGACGGCGACGGCGGGGTTGTCCTCGGCGAGGAGCCAGTCGAGCGTGCTCTGCGGTATCTCGGGGAGCATCAGGACTCTCCAATCTCGTCGCTAACAGCATTCGCTGCCGTTCGCCATGGCCCTTGTTCCCCGGCCGCTCGCCCGGGTGGCTCGGCGGGCATACACTCACCCGACCTTGCCACGCTACGAACCGAGGTGCCAGGGATGAGCACGATTATTCGGGAACGTGTCGAACTCCACTCCATCGCCGACCGCGTCGAGATCGCGCCAGACGTGTTCATGCCGCGTCTCGGCCTCGGCACGTCGCATTCGTACGCCCAGAAGGTCCGACGCGAGATCGCTGCGGGGTTGCGAATCGGCTACCGGTCGATAGACACGGCGCCCAACTACGACAACGAGCGCGACATCGGCGCCGAGCTCGCGCTCGGGCACGTGCTACGCGAGGACCTGTTCGTGACGACGAAGCTCGACGAGCCCGACCAGGGCTACTCCTCGACGTTCCGCGCCATCGACGGCAGCCTCTCTCGGCTGGGCCTCGACTACCTGGATCTGTACCTCATCCACTGGCCTGTGCGGGAGCTGACGAACGAAACGTGGCGCGCGATGGAGGAGTTGCTGGACCAGGGCAAGACCCGGGCGATCGGGGTGTGCAACTTCCAGCGCGCCGACCTCGATCAACTCTTCGAGACGGCCACCGTGCCGCCGGCCGTCAACCAGTTCGAATTCCACCCGCTGCGGCAGCGACGAGGACTCGTCGAGGAGTGCTGGCGGCGCGAGATCGCCGTGGAGGCGTGGGGGCCGGTGCGGCATGCGGACGTCATCGGCGAACTCGCCGAGATCGGCCGACGTCACGGCAAGACCCCCGCGCAGGTCTCGCTGCGCTGGATCCTCCAGCAGGGCATCGTGACGATCCCGAAGTCCGTGCACGAGGCGCGCCTGCGCGAGAACGCCGACATCTTCGACTTCGAACTCTCCGCCCAGGAGATGGCCGCGATCGACGCCATCGACCGCGGCTAGGCGTTAGGGCCGCGCGAGCCGCAGGGGTGTTTACCGACGCTTCGTCGGTCGCCTCGGGACGCCCTCGTCGAGAATGAGGGCGACGTCGGCGGTCGGGATGGACCGCGCATAGAGATCCTCGCCGAAGCGGTGGAAGGCAGGGACGCTCACCTTCCCGCCCACGCGATCGGCGATTCGGTCGAGGAGATCGTCGGTCGAGAGCGGCGCGTCGCTCGCGAGCAGGACGATGTTCGTGTCGGCAGAGAGCACGCCGTCGCTCACGTGGAACACCCACACGTGGCGCCACACGTTCGCCAGCGTGCGGTACAGGCTGCGGAAGGGCTTGCTGCGCTCGCCCGCGAGCGAGCCGATGAAGTTGTAGGCGATCGCGCCGTCGGGTGACGTTCGGTCGCGCGCGAGTCGCAGGAACTCCTCGGTAGTGAGCGGCCGAGGCACGCGGTCGTCGTCGAACGCGTCGATGACCACGATGTCGTAGGTCTCGGGCGTCGTGGCGAGGAAGCGACGGCCGTCGTCGACGAACACGCGGATGCGGTCGTCCTCGGGCAAAGCGAAGAACTCGCGCGCGACATCGACCACCTCGGCGTCGAGTTCGACGACATCGAGGCGCATGTCGTCGTAGTCGCGCCACATGCGCTTGACGACCGTCCCCCCGCCGAGGCCGACGACGAGCGCGCGCGTCGCGTGCGGTATCACGGCAACCGGCAGGTGGAGGTAGCTGGGGTACTCCATGTCGGTGTCGAACGGCGCGTCGAGGTACATCGACGACTGCCGATTGTGCTCGAACTGCAGGACGCGGAGCTGCCCGATGTCCTTGACGATGATGTGGTGGTACACGCTGTCGTGGGTGTACATGCGCTCAGGATACGCCGCGTTGGCCGCAGGCGAGACCGCGCCTAGCGAGCGAAGCCATTCATCTGCGGCGGATTCGACTGCCACTCCTCGGTCAGGCGGGCCGCTTCGCCGCTCGCCCGAACGTAGTCGACCAGCACGCGATCGCGCTCGTGCACGTGCTCGCGCAGCCATTCGTTCAGGAAGTCCGCGATCTCGCGTGTGCTCGTGACCTCGCCGAGGCGGAACCGAATCGTGATTTCGCGCGCCTGCTGTGTGAGCGCTTGGTGCTCGGCGACGTGCTCCTCGATCATGTCGCGCGGGCAGTGCGCGCGCTCCATCAGGTCTTCTTCACTCGCGAAGTGACACGCGACGTGATCCATGAGGCGATCGAGCACGAGCATGATCTGCTCGGGGCCGTCGTGGGCGGCGTGCAGGGAAGCCGCGAGCGCGTGGATGTTGCGATGCTGTTCGTCGACGAGCTTGTCGCCGGTCTCGAGCGACGAGTCCCACTCCACGTTTTGCATTGTGCGTCCTTGACGGGTCGGGAACGACGATATCGTACCACCCGACTCCATCTTCTCGGCAGTGCCGCCACAGGCGGTCGAGACACCCAGTGAAGTCCTACTCGTAACCGGGGAACAGCTCGGCGAGCAGGTGATCGGAGGGCACCTTCACCTCGTCGGCGAGGACACCGGCCAGCGCACGGGCCATCCCCGGCGGTCCCGACACGAAGAAGAATCGCTCAGCGAAGTCCGGCACCTGCTCGCGCACGAACGTCGCGTCGATTCGACCGGTCGAGCCGTGCCAGTCCGGCCCCGGCTCCGACAGGATGTTCACGATACGCAGCCGCTCCGAGGCGAGCCCTTCGAGTTCGGCATGGAACGCCGTGCTCTCGAGGTTACGGTTCGCGTACAGCACCACGATGTCGAGGTCAGCGCCGGTATCGCTCGCCCACTTCACGTTAGAGCGTACCGGCGTGATCCCGACGCCGCCGCACACGTATGCGACCTTCCGCATCTCGGGCCGCAGTACGAAGTCCCCGTCCGGGCCGGCGATGCGCGCGGTCGCGCCGGGCTCGAGCTCGTCCATGCGGTTCTTGAACTCGTGCCCGGTCAGCCGAGTCGTGAACTCGACGTTTCGCTCCGTCGGTGAACTCGAGAACGAGAAGTGGTGTAGCAGCCAGTCGCCGTTCGTGGGAATCGAAATGAAGAAGAACTGCCCCGCGCGGTAGTCCAGCTCGGCAGGTCGTTCAAGCGTGAACGTCTTCGTCCCCGCCGCCTGCTCGCGCTTGCCGAGGTATTTCGAATTCCAGTCGCCCACTGACCGCTCCCCACCTGCGCCGACCGCCCCGCCTCCGGGTCCCTTGTACCCGCCGCCGAGACATCGAGCACCGAAGACCCCCCTCCCCGTGCCGGGGAAGGGGGTCTCGGGCGCACCTCCGAGGCGGTGGAGGCTACTGGGTTGTGCGCATGCGTCGCCCTCTGAGCAGGATCGCGACGCCGGTGCCGCCTAGCAGCAGCAGGCTCCAGTCGGAGCTGGCAGGCGTCGAAGTCACGGTCTGCATGCCGAGGCTGATGTTGCCGTCGACCGTTTGTGTCACGGCGATCGGGGCTCCTCCGGCCGCCCGAAGGTTCGGGGCGTCGAAGATCACGCCGACGGTGCCGCTGAACTGGCCGGTCTCCTGGTCGATCGTCACGTTGGGCGCGACGTTCGGGTCGGGGTAGATGCTCCACGGCCCGGTCTCCGAATTGCGGATCGTGCCGCCGTCGTTCACGGTGAACGGAACGGACGGGCCGGAAGCGGTGCCGCTCAACTCGATCACGTCCGTATTGCGGTCCAGTTGCAGGCTCATCTCGCCCGTCACATCGACCGTCGTGGTCGGACCGCCGAGGCCACCAGCGAAACTGAACTCGTGCGTGCTGCGAGGTGCCGAAGCACCGGAGTGGCACTGGTTGCATCCGCTGCTCAGCGTCCCGCTCCCACCGGCGGTGTCTCCGTTCGCGATCTGGTCGCCGAGGTCGATCCACAGGATCTCGAGGTCTCGGATGGTCACCGAGCCGTCACTGCACGTGACCGTCGTACCCTCCGCGGTCACGTCGATGTCCGTGCCGCTCACCTGGATGTAGCTGCTGTGGTAGATGTGCGCGGCGACCTTCTTGACCGACCCCCACAGCGCGTCCCACCACGCGGCCGCCATCGCCGGTGGTGCGACCGTGAACAGCAGCAACGTGGTCATCAGGAGCACAGCACAGACTCTGCGCTTGATCGTCTTCATAGTTGTCACCTCCCCCCGCCTCGGCCGAACGACGAGTTTCCGTCGTCACAGAGCCGAAGTAAGACTGGGCGCGGGGCAGCAGCCCCGCGGATAAGCCGTCTTCGGGGATGCAGCAGCTGCAGGACGAGTCTGGCGAGTGGTGCCCGCGGAAGTGTGGGTCGGCTTAGTGGGTCGCGTGGGCCGAGTCTGCGGCGATCCCCGTTCTCAGATAGAGAAGGGCGGCGCCGACGAAGTCCCCAATAGCCCCCTCGGCACGAGAGTAGCTGGAAGGTTCTTGTAGCGCCGACTCGGCCGGGCAATACGCGCCCGCTCTCGGGCGGACGGCCCTCGCACGCGCCCCAGCGGTCGGGCTCAATGGGACGAGCGGTCGGCAGGCGCAACAGCTCCGCCTCTGCGTGCGTCGGGTATCATCGGCGGCATGGCCACGCACACCATCACCAAGGACAGCCCTGATCGCGAGCGCGCGATCGAGATATGCCGTCGCCTCGGCGAGCTGTGGCCCGAGGCACACATCGCCCTCGAATGGGACACGCCGTGGCACTTGCTAGTGGCGGTGATCCTGTCCGCGCAGACCACGGACGTGGGCGTGAACAAGGTGACGCCGGTGCTCTTCGAGCGGTATCCGGAGCCCGCCGATCTCGCCGCGGCGGATCCCTCAGAGGTCGAGGCCATCGTCAAGCCCACCGGCTTCTACCACAACAAGACGAAGTCGATCATGGGCGCGTCGCGCATGATCGTGACCGAGTTCGACGGCCGCGTGCCGGACACGATGGAGGAGCTGATGCGGCTGCCGGGCGTGGCTCGCAAGAGCGCGAACATCGTGCTCACCTCGGCGTTCGGCAAGGTCGAGGGCATCGCCGTCGACACGCACGTGAAGCGACTCGCGGGACGCCTCGGCTTCTCGAAAGCGACCGACCCCGACAAGATCGAGCGCGACCTGATGGCCCTGCTGCCGCAGGAGTGGTGGGGGACGTTCAACTTCCGCTTCATCAACCTCGGCCGCAACATCTGCACGGCCAAACGTCCGATCTGCGGCGGCTGCCCCGTCAACGACCTCTGCCCGAGCGCGTTCCAGGTGCCCGGCTGGCGCGCCGAGGCGTAGGTCGCTCTAGCGCGATCCGGCCGCCACCAGGACGTTACTCGAGACCACCCGTTGCGGCGCGAACAGGCTGATGCGCTGGATCGCCGTCGCTCGCACGGTGATCGCGTTCGCCGTCGCCGGCGATAGCGATGTCCGAGCGACCTGGAAGACCAGCCCGCGTCCTCGGCCCGTGGCTACTCCGCCGATGAGCGCGGAGTAGGCGTCGCTCGTGGACAGCAAGCCGACCTTCGACGGCGACAACCATTGTCTGCTCTGCGCAGCAGCAGCGAACGCGGTCGCGACCGCATAGGCGTCATCACCACCGCTCAGCCGATTCGTCATCATCCCCGCGGCGCGAAGCCCGGCGGCAGCGTCCCATGGAAGGACCTCACCCCCGCCGATGAGGTAGCTTCTCTTGAGCCCCAGTCGTCTCACCGCAGCCGACACGCTCGACGGCGTGCCGGTGGGCTTGATGAACAGCACCGGTCGCCCGAGGGCGTACGCGGCGGACGCGACCGACAGCGCGTCCGACGTCACGTTGCCGCGGACCACGAACGCTGGGGTGTACTGGCCGACGAACCCGAGACGCGCCATCGTTGCGGTGACGGCAGCCGAGGTCGCGTACCGGTCGATTCCGCTGATGCGCGAGACGGTGAACCCCAGCGCGGTCAACAACCCGAGCTGCGTGTCCGGGATGGCGCTCCTCGCGCCGACCGCGTAGATGCGCTTGACTCCCAAGCGATCGAGTTCGGCGATCAGTTGGGGGGACAGGGACGACGCCTTGGTGTAGAGGATCGGCGCGCGCAATGCTCCCGCCAGTCCCGACGCACTGAGGCCGTCGTAGACCGAAGCGTTGGACACGAGTACGGCGCAACTCGTTTCGCGCGCCCGGAAGTTCGCGCGCGAGGACGCGATGGCCATCGAGTAGGCGTTCCCCCCGGCCGCTCGTCTCGCGCGAACGTTCGTCTTCGGCCGGATACCGCTACGCGCGAGTGTCGCGGCTTTCGTCGACGGAACCCAGACGCGCCGCGCCGCGGCTATCGACCGCGCGCCGCCGTAGAACGTGCTCGAGTCGTCCAGATATGACGCGGTCCCCGCGCGGTCGGTGAAACGGACCGTGTACGTCCCGCTCGAGGGGCAGTCGACGGTGTAGTGGCCCGAATCGTCGGTGTAGTCTTGCCCCGCAGCCTGCCACGTTCCGTCGGTCTGGCGGCGGTAGGCCGTCACGAGGGTGTCGGGGACGGCGTTTCCGCTGGCGTCGACGGCCCTGCCGCCCAGTGCCGGCCCGTGCGACAACAGGATATCGAGGTCGAAGGCGTTCCGACCCTCCTCCAGGATCACGTCGCGAGCCGTATCGACGCTCGTCGTCTGGCCGTAGAACGTCTGGGGATAGGACCGCTCCGCATCCACGCCGACTCGGTAAATGTTCGGCGCATAGCCGTAGTACTGCTCGGAGGCGACCCATGACCCGTTCGCATCGGTATGACTCAGGGAAAAGTCGTTCCAGAAGTCTCCACCGTACGCATCCCCTGCTTCGCTGTAGATCCTGACGGTTGCCCCCTCGATCGGCCGCCCCGTGTGGGCGTCGAGCACCTTCCCGCCGAGGCGACCTGTAGTCGTGAGCACCTGATCGACGCCGTACACGGTCCGGTCCGGCTCTATGTAGAGGTCGCGGGCTTGGTCGAGGGTCGACGCGCCCGGCCACCACGTGTCGGTTCCGCCAGGGAACGCGGGTCGGACCAGCAGCCGAATCCTGCCGATGAGGGGCGAGTCCGCGGTGCCCACGACGGTGTAGCCGCCGAAGTCGTCAGGGTACGGATCGATGGCAGCGTCGACCCAACTGTCGGTCGCCTCGTCGTAGCGGTACGCGATGACCGTGCAGCCGGTGACGCCCGCTCCGGTCAACGAGTCCGTGACGCGCCCGCTGATCGCCCCGTACGGGTGGGGCTGGGGCGTGAGGCTGATGGTGCCCAGATCGACGTGGCCCCACGGGCTCGTGGCGATCTTCGTGGCGGAGGCGACGTCCGAGGCGTCCGCCGATATGCCACCGGGCACCCATGTGGGAAGCCAGGGATCGGAGATCGCGCGGACGCCGTCGAAATACTCGTCGTAGTAACCCGCGCCGCCCCGGAGGTAGAGGAGCGCCGAGCGGCTCGTGGGGCTCCAGTACGCCGACCCCGCGAGGTTGCCTTCCGGGGTCACCGAACTCCAGGACTCGAGCCCCCACCCGCTGATCTCCTCTTCCCAGCGGTAGGCCGCCCATCGGACGCCTGTCACGGGCATCCCCGTCTCGGCGTTGATGACCTTCGCGGTGATGAAACACGGCTCGATGGCGTACGCCGGCGTGGACCGCGGCCCGAAGGCGGATACCGCGACGAGAACGAGCGTCGACCACAACAGGACTCGAGATCTCAGGCGCACCTGGATCCCCCTCCCGACCGGGGTTGCCGTCCGCTAAGTATTGGCAATCGGCGGGAGAATGTCCAGGTAGATGGGGTGTCTACCCGCCCACGAAGTGGCTACCGCTCCTCCCCGGCGACCCCGGACGGCCGGCCTCGGATCCCGTGAACGCGCCGACCGACTCCTCGTGCAGCAACTGCCGCAGCTGCGGGAGCGGCGTCACGACGTTGATGATGTTGCCGCCCGGATCCTTGAACCATGCGCCCTTGTTGCCGTCGCCCCAATCCGCGATGCCGTTCTGCGTCTTCAATCCCGGCATGTCGTAGTCCTCGAACGTGATGCCGCGCTGGCGCAGGTCCTGCACCGTTCCGTCCACGTCTTCCACCTCGAACACGAGCTGCGTGTGATCGGCCTTGCTGCCGCCCGCGTGCTGGTAGATGCCGAAGAACGTGCCTTGGCCGGCTCGGTAGGTCGCTACGTTCGCGCGGTCGTCATAGCCGACCTCGATCACGCCGACGGTTTCTCGCCAGAACCGCCGTGCCGCTTCGATGTCGTCCTCGGCGAGCATCGCCGAGACCGGTGCGTGCTTGAGTTCGATGGCCATCGCTTGCCCCTCTCGATCGTCGCGGGCGTCGCGCCCTCCACGTTGGTTCCCACCTGGACGCGAAGCGGGCGCCCCTAAGGACGCCCGCCGAGATCTCGTTGGCGCTGCCTGGGCTAGATGCCCGCCCCGTAGCCGCCGGTCGTGCCACCCATACCGCCGCCGGTGGTGCCACCCATACCGCCGCCGGTCGTGCCGCCACCCATGCCGGTTGTCGCGCCGACGCCAGCCGTCTGGCGTCCGGTGATCCTCTGCGTGAACGGCGACTGCGTGAAGATGCCGACGATGTTGCCACCCGGGTCCTTGAACCACGCACCCTTGGTGCCGTCAGGCATCATGGCCACGCCATTCATGGTCTTGAGCTGCGGCAGGTTGTACTCCTCGAACCGCACACCCTGCTGCCGCAGATAGTCGACCGTGGAATCGAAGTTCGGCACCTCGAAGGCCAGCTGCGTGTGGTCGCACTTGCTGCCGCCCTGGTGCTGGTAGATGGCGAAGTACGTCCCCTGCCCAGCCTGGTAGAGCGCCTCCTGCATCTGCGACGCGTACTCGACCTCCTGGAACCCCAGCGTGTCGCGCCAGAAGGCGCGTCCCTGCTGGATGTCGCTCTCGGCCAGCATCGCGATCACGGGCGAACTCCGCAGATCGTTCATCATCATTGACATCCCGTCTCTCCTCTCGTCGCGGGGCCGTGTCACCCCTCGGCGATGCTTCCCACTTCGCGCCAAGAAGCGTCGCCGTCGGGCAGACCCGTTGCGCCGAGGGGGGTCAGGAACGGTCGTCGTCCGGGAGCCAGAGCTTCTTCAGCTCCTCGGTGATGCGGTTCGCGCCCTTCGGCAGACCGGCGGTCGATCCACCACCGCGACGCTTCGGCCGCCGCCCGGTGTGTTCGTCGAACAGGGTGGACGCCGTGCGTATCACTACATCGCACGTGGTGGCCGCGCGTACCCGCGCCTGCAGCTCGCGGTCGCTCGTCACGAGCGTGACCCCTTCCGCCGAGGACCGCGCGAGGCGGACGATGACGTCGTCGGCGCTCTCGCCGCGAGCGAACACGACTTCGATGTCAGCGACCCGCTCCTCACCCGAGCCGTCCTCGGCGCCGTCGAACACGACGGTCGCACGCCCGACGCCGAGCAGTTCGCCGCGCCGTGATGCCAGCCGACGAACGAGCGCCAGCCGCTGCTCGCCGCGGGGGAGTCGACGGGTGGCGTCGTCGGCCATCGTGATGTTGTATCCGTCGATGAGGTAGCGCATGGGCCGATGGTAGCCGCGTGCGGCGGGGGCCGCCAGCGGGAAGCGGCGGACGGCGACGTCGGGAAGCGAGGCTCGGTGTCCGGTCACCCGTCAACCGCGGGGTACGTACGTGACGGCCGCCGCGATGAGCACGGAGGGAGGCGCCGACATGGGTGTCCGGATCATCTCGCCGAGACGTGCGGGGCCCACTCTGGCGATTGCGTTGCCCGTCGCGGCGCTGGTACTGCTCGCGGCGCTGGCGTCGTGCGCGAACCGACAGCGTGGCGGTCCGGCGCCACCGTCGACCACCACCAGCAGCACGACCACGCCCGGAGCGCCGAGCACGTCGGCGACTGAGCCGACGACGTTTCCCGCCATCCGGCTCACGCCCGTACTGCGGGGCCTCTCGCAGCCGCTCTTCCTCACCGGGGCGGGCGACGGCAGCGGACGGCTGTTCGTCGCCGAGAAGGGCGGTCGCATCCGAACCGCGCGAAGGGGCAGCCGCGTCGACCCGCAGGCGTTCCTCGACATCTCGAACAAGGTGTCGACCGGCGGCGAACAAGGCCTGCTCGGCTTGGCGTTCCCCCCCGACTTCGCCGCTAAGAAGCGGTTCTACGTGGACTACACGGACGTCAATGGCGACACGATCATCGCGCGGTACCGCGTGGGATCCAACGGCCGTGCCGAGGCCGGCAGCGAACAGGTGCTGATGAAGATCCCGCAGCCGTTCCCGAACCACAACGGCGGCATGCTGGCGTTCGGACCGGACGGGTTCCTGTACGTGGGCATGGGCGACGGCGGCTCGGGCGGCGACCCGTTCGGCAACGCGAAGCGGCCGACGAGACTCCTCGGCAAGATACTGCGACTGCAGGTCGAGTCCTCCGGGACCCCGCCCGCCCGCGCCCTCCCCGCTCCCGGCAACCCGTTCGCCCGCCTCGGCGGCAACGCACGGTTCGTGTGGGACCTCGGGCTCCGGAACCCGTGGCGGTTCTCGTTCGACCGGCAAACGGGCGACCTCTACATCGGCGACGTGGGCCAGAACAGCTACGAGGAGATCGACTTCGCCAGAGCCGGCCGAGGCGGACTCGACTTCGGCTGGAATCGCTTCGAGGGCTTCCACACGTACCCCGGGGGTGCCCTCGCCAGCGATTTCCGCGGCACGATCCCCCCTGTGTTCGAGTACTCGCACGCGCTCGGCGACACCGTCACCGGCGGCTACGTCTACCGCGGCGCCAAGCTCCCGACGATGCGCGGCTTGTACCTGTTCGCGGACTTCGGCTCCGGGACGGTATGGGGCATGCGGCACGTCGCGGGCAAGTGGCGCGCCGAGCAGCTGCTCACGAACGCCGGATCGATCGCGAGCTTCGGCGAAGACGACTCCGGCGAGTTGTACGCCTGCGACCTGCAGCGCGGCGAGGTCCTCGCAATCGAAGTCCGATAAATCATCGGGTCGGTGCGCTTCACCGCTGACCTGCCGAAAGAAGCTTCCAAAATACGTAGATTCCCGGCCGAACGGGTATGAGAGCCATGTCAATCCCCAAAGGAGGTGGGAGCATGGCATCGGACGCATCGCCGATCGCCGGCGTATCCAGACGCGACTTCCTGAAGTTCTGCGGATGGGTCGCCGCCATGATCGGGGCGGGCACGGGAGCAACTCCGGAGGTCGCAGCGGCGATCGAGCGGCTAGCAAAACGTCCGCAAGTGGTGTGGTCGTCCTTCCAGATCTGCACCGGATGCGCCGTCCAGCTGCTCGAATGCCGGACGCCGCCGGTCGCGCAACTGATACTCCAGCAGATCTCAGTGGAGTATCAGGACAACGTGATGGCGGCGGCAGGCAAGCAGGCCGAGGCGCAGCGCGAAAAGATCGTGAACAGCGGTGACTTCTACTGGGTTGCCGAGGGGTCCATCGCCACGAAGGACCCGGGGATGATGACCATCGCGGGGAAGCCGTCCACCGACATCGCGCTGGAAATCTACTCGAAGGCCAAGGCCGTGATCGCCACGGGCAGCTGCTCCAGCTATGGCAACGTCCAGGCGTCGCGCCCGAACCCGAGCGGCGCCATGGGCCTCAGCGACTACCTCAAGCAACAAGGCGCGCTCAGCGCGTCCAAGCCGGTCGTCAACATGCCTCGCTGCCCCGGCCAGGCCGAAGACCTCGTCGCCGCGCTCGTCTACATCCTCGTGTATGGCAAGGCACCCGAGTTGGACGCCGTAGGCCGGCCGAAGATCTTCTACGGCACGTTGATCCACGACCACTGCGAGCGCCGCGGCCACTTCGACGCCGGCGAGTTCGTCGAAACGTTCGGCGACGAGGCCTCGGCAAAGGAATGGTGCTGGTACAAGGTCGGCTGCAAGGGGCCGCAGACGTTCGCTCCCTGCCCGATCAACCGCTGGAACGGCCACCTCAGCTGGTGCGTCAACAACGGGCCGTGCATCGGCTGCGCCGAGCCAGGCTTCTGGGACAACTTCACGCCGTTCACCAGCCGGTCGACCACCGTCGCGCCGGGCATCGGCGGCGTGAGCGCACAGACGGTCGGCGAGGTACTCGGCGTCGCCGCAGCTGTCGGCATCGGCGCACACCTCATCGGCAGCGCGGCGACCGGACGACTCTCGCATCCGCCGGAGCCAGAACCTGTCGACCGCGGCCCGAACAAGGCCCTGTAGAGGAGAGGAGGTAGCCGTGGCAGCGAGAACGACCACAGCCACGCCGTCGGCGACAGGAACGCCGTCGGCGACGGGCACACCCTCGGCGACGAGCACCCCGTCTCCGGGCACCACGACCGGGGGCGCCCCCGCAATCGTCATCGACCCGGTCACCAGAATCGAGGGACACCTGCGCATCACGGCCGTCGTGGAGGGCGGCAAGGTCACCGATGCGTGGAACAGTGCGACGATGTTCCGCGGCTTCGAGATCTTCATGCGCGACCGGGACCCGCGCGACGCATGGCATTTCGGTAGCCGCATCTGCGGCGTTTGTCCGAATCCCCACGCGTGGAACGGCGCCAAGGCCGCAGAGACGGCCATGGGCATCGCCAAGGTAGGCGATGGCGCTCGCCTCGTACGGAACATGATGGAGTCCGCGCAGATCGGCTACGACCACATTCTGCACTTCTACATACTGCAGGCGTTCGACTACGTGAACGTGCCGGACGTGCTCAACGCAAAGCCGACGGTGCCGACACTCAAGGCGGTCCAGGACCAGGTGAAGGCGGTCGTGCAGTCGGGCCAGCTCGGCCCGTTCGCCGGCCATTACTGGGACCACCCGGGCTACAAACTGCCGCCGGAGCTCAATCTCGAGCTGACCGCCCACTACCTCGCCGCGATCGACGCGCAGCAGTCCGCCACCGACGCGCTGGCGTACATGGGCGGCAAGTACCCGATGATCATGAACTACGCCGCCGGCGGGGTCACCGAGATTCCCAAGCTCGAGGAGATCCTGTACTGGCGCGGCAAGATGGAGGTCGTCAAGGAGTTCATCGACAATGTGATGGTGCCGGACCTGCTCGCCATCGCGCCGTTCTACAAGGATCACGCGACGTTCGGCAAGGGCGTCGGCAACTACCTGACGTGGGGAGTCATCGACGCCGAGAGCCAGGATCCGTACGACCGCCTGTTCCCGCGCGGCGGGATCATCGGCGCCGATCTGAGCAAGGTGCAGCAAGTCGACCCCGACCAGACCAAGATCTTCACCAAGTATTCGTTCTACGAGGACTCGCTGGGCCAGGGTCGTCACCCACTCGAGGAGAGCGTCGAGCGCGGTGACAAGATCCAGTACACCGGCCTGCCGAAGATCGAGAACGGCGACCGCAGCGCGGTGCCGACCGGCAAATACGACTGGACGATGTCCGCACGCTACGGCGAGAAGAACCTGCCGATGGAGGTCGGTCCGCTATCCCAGATGCTCGTGGCCTACGTGACCGGCCGCCCGGACGCGGTGGCACTCGTCAACACGACGCTCAAGGCCGTCGGTGCGGCCGGCAAGCCCGAGATCCTGCTGTCCGCGCTCGGCCGAGTGGTCGCCCGTACGCTGAAGGCGAAGATGAACGCCGACCACGCGCTGCAGTGGGCCGACGAGCTCCTCGCGTTGATGGCGAAGGGCGGAGACAAGGCGAAGTTCTTCACCGAGGAGCCGGTGCCGGCTTCCGGCAGCGGCAAGGGCGGCTGGGACGGTCCGCGCGGCGCACTGTGCCACTACATGCGCATCAAAGACCACAAGATCGACGCCTACGCCGCCGTGCCGGCGTCCAACTGGAACCTTGCGCCGCGCGACGACAATGGCGTGCGCGGTCCCGTGGAGGCGGCTCTCATCGGCACGCCCGTGGCTGACCCGAACCGACCGCTCGAGATCCTGCGCGTCGTTCACTCGTTCGATCCTTGAATGGCGTGCGCGGTTCACGTGATTGAACCGGAACACAACAGGGTCCTCGAGTTCCAGGTCGGCGGCGGCACCGGGGGGTGGTAACGCATGAGCGACGTAGTCGTGCGTGAGGAGCATCCCCTGCCGGCGATGATCATGCATTGGGTGCACCTGGTCTCGATGGCGGTGCTGATCTTCACCGGGTTCTACATCCAGAACCCGTTCTTTGCGGGCTCGATGGGCCTGATGCGAGACCTGCACTTCCTCTTCATGTACGTACTGATCATCACCGCCGTGGTGCGCGTGTACTGGGCGTTCTTCGGCGCGGGGTCGTCGTCGCACGGGTCGCGGCGACGGGTGCGCGACTACAAGCACTTCGGCTACGAGCGGGAGAACCGCGGCACGTTCTGGCCGACGGTGCAGTACTACCTGTTCCTGCGCAAGCGGCCTCCTGCAGGCGCGAAGTTCAATTCGCTCCAGAAGGGGACGTACATGTTCTGGCTGCTGCTCATCGTCCTGCAGGCGATCACGGGGTTCGCGATCTTCACGCCGACGCAGAACTTCTTCCAGCCGCTCACGTACGCCGTCGGCGGCATGATGGCGATGCGCGCCTACCACTACCTGATCATGTGGCTGTTCATCGTGACGGTGGCGCTGCACATCTACCTGTCGCTCCTGCACCTGCCCTCGGCCGCGCTGATGTTCTTCGGCGTCGAGACGGTGCCGCCCGGAGAGACCGGCGGACCGGGGACGCCCGCTCCCACGCGGCCGACGCAGCCAATCGGTAGCGCGCCGGCCACCGCGCCTCCTCCGGGTCCGGGGTAATGACCGGTGACGCGCCGAGGATCATCCTCCTCGGCATCGGGAACACGCTCATGGGCGACGACGGGGTCGGCCCCGTCGTCGCCCGTTCTCTCGTCGGGCAGCTGCCGCCATCGGTCGAGGTCGTGATCGGCGAGGTCGCCGGAATGATGCTGCAGCGGCACTTCATGCGGGGCGTGCCGGTGCTCGTCGTGGACGCGATCGCAACGCAAGCGGAGCCAGGTTCGGTGTTCCGCTTCCCCGCCGACGAGTGCATCGTTGGCAGCTTGCGATCGAACACGCTGCACGGGTGCGGTCTCCCCTACCTGATGACGACTGCCCGGCTCGCGGGTTCCGATCCCGACGTCACCGTCTACGCGGTGCAAGTCGGCGACGTCCGTCCCGTCCCGGACACGCTCACACCGGCTGTCGAGGCGGCGGCCGCGCGCGTCGCCAACCTCATCGCCGAAGACGTTGCCGCGCGGCTCCGCGCAGTCAGCGCGTAGCGCCCCTCGCGCAGGCTAGCGCAGCGTGCGCAGGTACGCGATCACGCCGTTCGCCATCCCCGCCGCGAGCTTGCGCTGGTATCCCGGCGTGCTCAGCAGTCGGTCCTCGGCGGGGTTGCTCATGAATCCCGTCTCGACCAGGCAGGTGGGGACCTTCGACCAGTTGAAGCCCGTGATGTCGGCGCGTGGCGTTACGCCGAGGTCGACGGCTCCCGTGGTGCGCAAGACGCCCTGCTGCACGAAGCGGCCGGCGATCGCACTCTCCCTGACGATGGGGCGCGTCCACTTGTTCGGCGCGGGGACGAGCGTGGAGATGCCGCGCCGATTCGGGTCGGGCGACCCGTCCGCATGGATGCGGATGAACAGCGCGGCGTGCGCCTTGTTGGCGACGGCCGCGCGCTGGATGTTGCTGAGGCTCACGTTCTGCGTGGTGCGCGTCATCAGGACCTTTGCGCCGCGCCGCTCGAGCTCGTCGCGCAGCTTGAGCGAGATCTCGAGCGCGAGCACCGACTCGGGCTTGTGCGTCACCACGCCACTCGTGCCCGTCGACACGCCCGGCTTCGTCTGCGTGGCCCCCGGGCCGATCGGCTCGGGCGTCTTGATCTGCTTGCCTTGGTGGCCAGGGTCGATCACGACGACCAGCCCGCGGAGCGACTTCGGCGCGGGCTTCGGCGTGGGCGCGGGGGTCGGCGTCGGCGTGACGCTGGGCGTGTTCACCGAGCCCGGCGCGGTGGGCTCCGTGCTCTGTTTCGCGCTCGGCGGGACGGGGGTGGTCGGCGTTCTCGACGTCAGCTTCTCGGCGGGTTCCTCACCGGGTAGGAAGCGGTCGATGACCGCCCACGCGCCGAAGCCGAGCAGCGCCACGCCGACGACGACGGCGACCAGCGTCGCCGCGATCCGCCAACCCGAAACGTTCCTGATCTCCACTGGTGTCCGCTCGCCCTACCGGACGCCGGCCACTTGCGGGATCAGGTTGTTGTTCACGATGTACGCAGCGGTCCGGATCATCTGATTCGTGTAGCCCCACTCGTTGTCGTACCAGGCCATGACTTTGACCAGGTTACCGCCGATGACCTGAGTCATCCACGGATCCACGATGGAGGAGCGCGAATCGCCGACGATGTCGCTCGACGCGACCGGGTCGTTCACGACGGTCAGCACATTGCCGTAGCGGTCGGTCTGCGCCTCGTCTTGGAAGATGCCGTTGATCTCCTCGACGGTCGTGTCCCGACTGGTGACCATCGTGATGTCCGAGATCGAGCCGCAGGGGATCGGCACGCGGCACGCCACGCCATGGAACTTGTCCTTGTACTGTGGCAGCACGCGGGTCGTTGCCTTCGCGGCACCGGTCGACGTCGGGATGATGTTCTGCGCCCCGGCGCGTCCCATGCGGAAGTCCTTCTTCTTCGGCCCGTCGACGATGTCCTGGCTTGCTGTGTAGGCGTGCGTGGTCGTCATGATGGCCTTCTCGATGCCGACGCGTCGGCCCACGACCTCGATGACCGGCGTGATGCAGTTCGTCGTGCAGCTCGCCGTGTTGAGGATCGGCCAGTTCGCCTCGGGATAGTTCGCGCCGAAGACGACCGTCGGCACCTCGGCTTCCTTGGCCGGGGTCGACAGGATGACCTGCTTCGCGCCCGCTTGCAGGTGCTTCTCGAGGTCGGCTTTCGCCGTGAAGCGGCCCGTGCACTCGAGCACGATGTCCACCTTCATGGCGCCCCACGGCAGCTTGGTGGCATCGGGCTCGGCGACGACGGGGTACTTCTCGCCGTCCACGATCAGGTTGTTCGCGTCGTGCGACACGGTCTTGTCGTAGCGGCCGTAGACCGTGTCGTACTTCAATAGGTACTCGAGGTTCTCGACCGGCACGAGGTCGTTGATTGCGACGACCTTCAGGTTCGGGTTCTCGACCGCGATCTTGAACGCCGCGCGCCCGATCCGCCCGAACCCGTTGATCGCGATGTTCGCGGTGGCCATGTGTTCACCACTCCATTCCGTTGTTCCGACGTGCTGGGTTGCCCGGATGTCGCTCGGCTATGTCTACCCGAGCGATGAGTCGCGCACCCGTCCGAGGAGCGTCAGGCGTTGGGTCATTTGCCGCCGCTCGTCGAGGTCGCCCTGCCGCGCCGACGGGTCGCAACCGGCCCGTGTCCCGTCCCCGAGGCGACCGGGTCGCCCTCCTGCTCGTTCGGCAGCGGCTGAACGTCCTTCTGCGTGGCCGGCTTCACCCGATGCGCTTCTTCGATCCGCTTCATGTCCTCGGCGGTCAGCGGCCGATCCTGCTCGGCGGTCGCGGTTCCCTGCCCGGCTCCCTGCTGGTTGCCGCCCTGCTGCCCGGTGCGTTCGCGCTCTCCCATGTCGCCCCCGTTCGCTCGGTGTCCCTCAACGCTGTCTGTCGCCACACTGTCTGTCGCCGCTACGGCGTCAGCACTACCTTCACCGCCTCGTCGGCCTTCTCACGTAAGAGCCGATAGCCCGCCGGAGCCCGGTCGAGGGGCATCCGGTGACTTACCACCAAAGCGGGGTCGATCTCGCCGCGCGCGACGACGTCCAGCAGCGGTTTCAGGTAGCGCTGCACGTTGGTCTGCCCCGATTTCAGCGTGAGGCCCTTGTTCACGATCTCGCCCATCGGGAACTTGTCGATGAATCCGCCGTACACCCCCGGCACCGACACGATCCCGCCCTTGCGGCACGCGTGCAGCGCCTGCCGCAGCGCCGTCGGGCGGTCGGTCTCGAGACGCAGTGCCTGCTTCGCGCGGTCGTACAGGTAGGCGGGCCCCGTGCCGTGCCCCTCCATGCCCACCGCGTCGATACAGGCGTCCGGTCCTCGGCCGCTCGTGAGGTCTTTCAGCTCCTCGAACACGTCCTGGCGCGTGTAGTCGATCGTCCGTGCGCCGAGGCGTTCCGCCCGGTACAGACGCTCCGGGTAGCGGTCGATCGCCACGACGAGTTCGGCGCCGAGATGTCGTGCGGCGGCCACCGCCATCAATCCCACCGGCCCCGCCCCCCACACCGCGATCGCGTCCCCCGGCTGGATGTCGCACGCCTCGGCGGCCTGCCAACCCGTCGGCATCACATCGGAGAGCATGACGGCCTGCTCATCGTCCACGGCGTCCGGCACCTTCGCCGGCCCGACGTCCGCGTACGGCACGCGCACGTAGTCGGCCTGCCCACCGGCGAAGCCGCCGAACGCGTGTGAGTAGCCGAAGATGCCCGCCGGCGAGTAGCCGTACGCGACGCGTGGGATGGCGGCGTTCGGATTCGAGGCGTCGCACAGCGCGTAGAGGCCGTGCTCGCAGAACCAGCAGCGGCCGCACGATATGGGGAACGGCACGACAACCCGGTCGCCCACCCGCAGCTCGCCGGCCTCCGACCCGACGTCCACCACGTCCCCGACGAACTCGTGGCCGAGGATGTCGCCCGGCTCCATCGTCGGCAGGTAGCCGTCGTACATGTGGAGATCGCTGCCGCAGATCGCAGCCTTGCGCACGCGTAGGACCGCGTCCCGCGGCTGCAGCACGCGCGGCTCGGCGACCTCGACCACGCGCACGTCACCCTTGCCATACCAGCAGACGGCTCGCACTCGAGAACCCCCTTCGCGCTAGACGCTCGTGCCGACCGGCTGGGGCACCTCAGCCTTCGACGGTCCTTGCGGCTGGCCGAGGGTCGTTGGAATCGTGCCCGCCTCCAGCAGCTGCTTGAAGCGAGCCAGGTCCTCGGCGACCTGCTCTTCCGTTACGACCGCGAGCGCCTTCGCGATGGCGAAGCCGGGTGCGCCGCCCGGCGGCACGTACCGCATCTTCAGGCGCACCTCGGTGCCCCGGTCTCCAGGAGCGCGGCGGAAGTGCACCGAGCCCGACTGCTCCACGCTCGAGCCGGGCAGCGAACGCCAGGAGATCAGGTCGTTGCGGCGGTCGTCGATGATCTCCGCATCCCACTCGATCGGCAGGTTCCCCGGGCCGCGCATCTGCCAGTGCGACCGGCCGTCGCCGAGCAGCACGACGGTGTCGAGGTGCGCCATGAATCGCGGCAGGTTCTCGAAGTCGCGCCAGAACGCGTAGACCTCGTCGGTGGGACGGTTCACGGTTACCGATTCGACGACCGGCAGCCCTGCACCGAGATCGAGGTCGCCCGACGAGACGCCGAGCTGTTCATACAGGTACGAGTGCCCGCTGGCGGCGCGGGCGACCATGAGCCCACCGGAACCGAGCGCGAGCACGCGCGAGAAGAAGCCACCGCGACGCGTGCCGAGGGCCAGGAGCGTCGCGCCGAGGATGGCCGAGAGCCACCGCTCGCTCTCGCCGATGTTGAGCGTCCCCGCCCTCGATTTCTCGCCGGCCCACCAGTACCGCCGCGAGGTCGTCGTCTCGGCCATGACTGTGTCTCCCTCCGCTTCGGCGCGCCGCGTTGGGGGCGCGATCGTTCGCTCCACGATGGGTCATGATTCCCACCCAGCGGGCGAGCGAGCGACGGGAGATTCAGGGGTTGCGACCGGCTGCGGGCGGCCGCGGGACGACTAGCGCGTGTAGAGGTAGCGCGCGCCGCCGGTGTGGCAGGAGTTCGCGCACGCGCCGCCGTTGTTGACGCTGCCGTCCCAGCCCAGATCGCCCCGCAGCAGGGATGGCAGACTCGCCGAGCCGTGGCTGATGTGGCAGGCGGCGCAGCTGAAGCCGCGCGACGTGTGGTCCGCGTGCAGCGCCTGCTGGCCGGGATCGAGGTTGCGCCCGTAGAAGCCACTGGACGTGCCGCTCGAGCCGTCAGCCGTGCCGGTCGCGTACACGTCGTAGCGGTGGCAGCGGAAGCACAGTGTCCCCACGTTCCCGGCGTTCGCACCGGCAACCGGTGCGACGAGCAGCGGTGCGGCCGAGGAGCGGTGCGGTCCTGCGGGCTCGGAGCCCGTCGCGTTGCCGTGGCAGTCGGTGCAGTTCACGAGCGAGCCCGCGGTCACCGTAGACTCGAACGTGTCACCCACGGCGTTCGTCTCGGGCGCACGGCTCTCCACGGGGTGGAACGAGGCGTTCTTCGTGGACAGCTCGGTCGCGATCGACCGACCTTCGCTCGACGGCAGCGCGTGGCACTTGAGACACAGCTCGTACTCGAAGTCGACCGAGTGCTTGTCGGTGAGCTGGAAGCTGCCGTTCGCGAGATTCTTGACGGCCACGCCCCACGTGCCCCGCTCCGGTCCTGGCACGAGTGGTGCCGTCGCCGGCTCGCTCGAGGACACGTGGACGTTGTGGCAGTCCGCGCAGGTGACGTGCGTGGGCGCGCTCGCCGTTTCGGTCGAGACGTGCGAGGCGCTGCCGTCGTCCATCGGGTGCCGCGACTCACCGACATCACCGATGTCGCCGATCGCGATGCTCGTGCCGCCCGCCAGCTCGACACCCCCGCCCGACCGCGAGTCAACCAGCCCGATATCCGTGCCGTCGACCGTGGCGTGAAGGATCGCGATTCCGGGCGAAGTCGCAGCGCCGCCACTGCGGGCGAACGTGCCCGAGAGGCCGACGACGAGTTCCTGACGCCCGTCGCCGTCGATGTCACCCGTCGCGAGCGTCTCGGGGTTCGTGCGCGGAGCGAAGGCGTGGACCTTCGGCGCCGCCAGATCGGTAGCGACCTGCGGGAAGACCTCGACGCGGGCGACGCCGTTCGGCTGCGCGAGTGCGAGCGAAACCTCGGCTGAAGTGCGACCGGGCGACGTGATGCCGGGCAGCACGTCGGCGATGACTGTAGCAGTGGCGGAAGCGTCGGCCGAGGAGCCGGCGCGATCGAGTTCCGTACCCGTGCCGGAGAAGATCGAGAGCGTCGGGTTCGACTCGCCGGCGTTGGCCACCGCGATCTCGCCGAGTCCGTCACCGTCCAGGTCGCCGATCGACGGGCCCGTCGGCATGGCACGCGTCGCATACGAGCCCGCCTCGGTCAGGCTGAGTCCGCTCGCCGTGAGGACGTCGAGGTGGTCCTGCGGCGTGGCGGCGGGGTCGTGGGTCGTGACGACGACCTGCGAGTACAAACCGGGCAGGACTTTGCCCACCGCCATGCCCGTGATCGGGCCGGAGACGGTGTACGCGGCGATGGGATCGAAGCTCACGGCGTTCCAGCGGTAGATGCGGACCGTGGCGCCGTCGGCCGCGATGACTTCGGGGCGCGCGTCGGGCCCGAGGATGTCCCCGATCGCGAGGTACGACGGCTGCGCGAGCAACGTCCCGTCGCCGAGGCCCGGCGCCATCGTGCCGAGGTCGGTGGCGGAGAGCACGCTGACGTGCGCCGAGTTGGCCGAGGCGACGAGGAGTTCGTTGCGGCCGAAGCCGTCGATGTCGCCGATCGCCACCGGACCGACGTCGCCGTCGAGGAAGTCCCGCGGGCCGACCACGATGCTCGACGACGTGGAGTCGCGCGAGAAGACGTGCACCTGCCCGTAGTCGCGCGTGGCGCCGGTGGCGCCATAAGCGGCGACGAGCGAGGTCACGCCCGTCGACCGCGTGTGGGAGATCGAGGCGAGGTTGCTTGAAGCCGCGCCGCCGGTCTTGTGGCAGCGGAAGCACAGCGTGTCGCCCTTATCGAGCGCGAGGCGCGGGATGACGCCGCCCGATCCATCGGAGCGACCCATCGCGGCGTGGCAGGTCTGGCAATCGCGCACCTGCTTCACGAACGCAGAGCTGGTCGCGTCGAGTGTGCTCCACTCGCCCTCAGCCGCGATGCTCGTCACACTCGAGCCGTGCGCCGAGGTAGCGTAAACGGAGGCGCCCGGCCACGTGCGCTGCGCCGGGCCGTGACAGGCGGTGCAGAACCGCCGGTCGTTCGCGGGAACGGACACGGTTGCCGGCGCCGAAGGCGGCGTTAGCTCCTGGCGGATGCTCGGCATGATCGGCGAGCCGTGCGGCGCGTGGCACGCGGAGCAAACGATGTCGGTGGCCGTCTCGGGCGCATCGATCTTGGCGTGCGCCGTCTGCTTCCAGACTGCGAGTCCCGGGAACTCGTTGCCGCTGCGCGGCAGGTGACACGTCGTGCAGTACTCGTCGCCGGACACATGGATGGTCCCCGACGCATCGCGAGCACGCAGCAGACCCGGATACGGCGTCCCGTCGCCGCGCTTCTCGGTGCCGTGCGTGTCGTGGCAGTCCGCACACTGCTTGGCGACCGGTCCGTACTCGGAGATCGAGGGCGTCATGCGGTGACCCGAGCCCTGCGAGAACTCGGTCTGGACATCTGTGTTCGAGCCGAGCGACGTGCCGTCGTGACACGTGTAGCAGAGCTGCACGTCGCCGTCGTCCTTGGTCAGTGTGCCGAGGAGCAGCGCGTTGCGTCGCCCGGAAACCTCGTCCACGTTCGAGGCGGCGGTGTGGGTGCGGTGGCACATGGCGCACACGTCGGTGTCGACCGTGCGGGCCACGTGAATCGACTTCGTAACGACCGCTGTCGTGGCGGTATCGATCGTCGTGACGTAGGCGGGCTGCGACGGCGCCACATTCCCGGCCACGTCGACCGCCTCGACGTAGTAGCCATACGTGTTGCCCGCCGAGAGCCCGGAAACGCGGTATTCGGTCGAAGCGGTGCGCGTCACGAACGAGCCGTCCTCGCGGTACACCACGTAGTTCGCGAGGCCGGACAGCGAGTCGGTCGAGGGCGTCCACGAGAGGTCGGCCGTATTGGTCGCGCTCGACGACGTGCTCATCACCGGTGTGGTCGGCGGGGTCTGGTCCACTCGGAAGGCGCGGTAGTTCACGGTCTCGGTGGAACTCGCGTCGTACGAGTAGTAGTACAGGTTCGCCGTGCCCTCGTACGGCATGATCGGCCCGGTCCACGCGCTCCACGGGCCCAACGCCGAGATGAAGCTGTACATCGTCACGGCCGGAACGCTCGTACTCGCGGTGACCGAGGGCGGCGCGAGCCACCAGCCCGCGTTCCCGTCAGGCGCCGCATAATGGATGGTCGTCTGCAGCGAGGCATTGGCCGAGGCCGTAGTCGCCGAGACCGTCGCGCTGCGCGCGGTATGCCCCACGCCGTCCACGGCGGTCACGTAGTAGCTGTACGTCGTGTCGGGGTTCAACCCCGATACGCGATAGCTCGTGGCGGTGGTGGTCGCCACCAGCGACGAGTCGCCTCGGTAGATGCCGTAGTAGGCGACGCCGGACGCCGCGTCGGTCGACGCGTTCCACGCCAGGTTCGCCGACGAGGTCGATCCGGTGGCCGTGACCGCAGGAGTCGTCGGCGACGCGGCATCCACGGTGAAGGTGCTGCCGCGCTGCGTCGCGTTGTCGATCACGGTCGCGTTCGTTGCGACCGACTCGATGCGCGAGTTCGCCGTGCGCCCGTCGCGCGCTGTGGCGCTGAACTGGTAGACCACGAAGTACTGCTGTGGAGCGCCGACCGTCTCTGTCGCATCGAGCGTGACCACAGCGGAGCCGCCGCTCAGGCTGGCCGCCGCCGAGTTCAGGGCGGCGTCGTCGCCCGGATCGAACATGCCGTTCGTGTTCGCGTCCCGATAGACCCAAACGCCGGACACGTCGGTGTCGTCGGCGGTGCCCGTGTTCTCGATCGTCATCGACCGAACGCCCGGCGTCCCCGTTCCAGCGACCTTCTCCAGGGTGAACCCGTCGACCGCGCCGATCGTCCCGGTCGGCGTGTAGGAGCCGATCGGTTGACCCGCCGAAGACAGCTTGAGGGAGACGCCGGTGCCGCTGAATGCCGCGCTTCCCGCGGTGTTGCCGTTGCCCGCGATGTCCGTCAATGCCCCGTCGGTGACACTTGCGGTGTAGCTCTGCTCGGGCGTCTGGACCGTCGTGGTCAGCGCCACGGTCGTGCCGTCGGGCTGCAGCGCGGCGTCGGTGATGGTGAGCCCGGCGATCGCGAAGTCGCTCGTCGCGACCGTCGACGGCTCGAGCGGCTCGGAGAAGTGGACGTCGACGTGGCTCGCATCGACCGGACTCGCCGAGGACATGACCGGCGGGACGTTGTCGAGGCGAATCGAACTCCGAAGCGCAGTCCCCTCGAAACCCGCGCCATCCCGCGCGATGGCCACAAGCGTGTAGTCGACCGAACCGTCCTGGACCGACGGCGTGAAGTCCCAAGCGTAGCTCCAGTTCGCCCAGCTGTCGCTCGTCGACGCGACGACCGACGTCTCGCCCGACTGCCAGCCCACGCCGTTCCACCAGTTCAGGTCCGACGAGCGTCGGATCTTGAGGTGCACCGAGCTCACGCCGGACACCGGGTCACCGGACGTTCCCTGCACGATGTACGGCGGGATGCCGCCGGAGAGCAGGGCGCCGTCGCCGGCGGGAGACGTGATGGCGGCACTGGGCGCGACCGCGTCGACCGTGAAGGTGTTGCCCGCCAGCGCGTCGTTCGCGAGCGTGTCCGCGTCGTTGGCCACTCCCGAGATCAGCGCGTTCGCGGTCGCCCCATCTGCCGCGCCGGGGGCGAAGGCGTACACGACCCAGTACTGCTCCAAGGTGGTCGTCACGGCCTCGGCGGCGTCCAGCGTGACCGTGGCGCTCGCGTCCGAGAACGTGGCGTCCGCGCTGTTCAACAGCGTGTCCCCGGCGCCCCAGGCGTTGTCGCCGTTGTCGCGGTAGATGCGCACGCCGGAGATCGTTTCGGTCGGCGTGGTTCCGCCGTTATGCACGGTGAGCGAGGACACGTTCACCGTGCTCGAGCTCGCATTGCGCTGCAGCGTGAAGCCGTCCACCGCAACGACGTCGCCGCGCAACACGGAAGTCGAGGACGACTGGTGCGCCGATGTCACCGTGAGGGTGGTCGGCGTGGGGTCGATCGTGTAGTTCGCGCTCGTACCGGTGCCCGTCTCAGCGTCCGTGGTCGCCGCGATCTGGTAGGTCGTGCCCGCCGTCGGGTTCGCCATCCCGAACGACGGCAGGAACTGCACGGTCGCGGTCCCGTTCGACGCGACGGTCACGCCGTTGGGCACCTGGATCGCCACCAGCTGGCCGAGGACGGTCGGCGGCACGGACAGCGCGACGCTGTTTACGGTCACGCTCGTGGCGAGCGGAGTCGTCGGCACGACATATCCTGCAGGGAATGTGACGTAAATCGTGTTCCTGGTGGTAGTGCCGCCCGGCTGGGCGGTGTAGTCGAGGCGACCGTTCGCGCCGACCTGCACGGGAACGGTCGTGGTCGAGACCACGTTCTCCATCGGGTCGTCGACGGTGATGGCGTTCACGCCCGGCGCGGTCGTGTTCGCAATGAACGAGTTGCTCCTGCTGCCGTTCAGGGAACCGGAACCGCTGGTAAACGTGACGTTGCACGGATACGACCCCGGAACCGAGGGGTTCACGACGTTGCCGACGGTGACGGTCCACGTGCCGCCGAGAACGAACGTGGTGTTCGTCGAGATGGTGACCGTGTGCGCGGCGTTGTTGACCGTGACCGTCGGCGTTCCCTGCGACAGGGTCACGTTCGCCGGGGTCACGTTGGAGAGGTCCGTGTTCGCCGGGAAGGTGAAGACGGCACCCGTCGCGTTCTCGAGCAGGCCGGCCCCCGCGCTTGCCGAGTAGCTCGTCGTCGCGTTCACGTGCAGGTTCGCAGGGGCGTTGACGGTGACGCTCCCGCTCGTCCAAGCGAGCGCGACGGACGGCACGACCAGCAGCAGTGCTGCCGCCAGGAGCAAGGGAATGCGGTAACGCCGCACGCTACCGCTGAGGAATCGCGCGATCCGGCCGTGGCGAGCTATTCGTGATGCTGGTCGTCTCTCACGCGGATGACAACGCAAAGAGTCCGTCCCAATCGGTCAGGTGAGCATGCGGATTTCGCGTCCACCGATGTCCGCTCACGGACAGCCGTGGAACTCATCGTTTCGCATGTACTCCTAGCAAGACCCGAACCGTCCTCGCGGGTCGGGTTCAGAATCCACACCAAGTCTACATTCTAGTACGGGCGCGCGCGTGTGATGAGGGCCGGACGGCCGAATACGCCGAGCAAGAGGTCGCTGAGCGGCTAGTTTCGCGGCGGGAGCGTCAACTTCCAGGCCCCGGCTTGGTCCTGCCGCAGCGGCCACCACTGTCCCGAGACGCTCTCGGCACGCCCCCCGACCGAGCGCTGCATGCTGACCTTGACCACAGCGACTCCCGGTGCGCCCGAACGGCTCTCCCCCACCGTGAACGAGTCCAGCTTCGCGTTCGGGTCGATGTAGTCGCTCTTCCACGTCTCGAAAGGCGGGCGCTCGTCGTCGGAGATCTGCTCCCACGCGGTTTGCCACTCTCCCGCCTTCTCCGCAGTCAGGAACGCGCGCACGACGTCCTCCGGCACCTTGCCGCCGGCGTCCTGACCAGCCGCATCCCAGTTCTTCGGCGGCTTGGTGACGCGTACCTGCCGAATGCCCGGTCCGTTGGCTTTCTCGTTCGCCGACTGTCTGCCGCACCCGGCGAGCAGTCCTGCGGCCAGGACGGCAACCAGCAGTAGGCGAGCGAATCTCATCGAGGCGGCCCCTTTCGGCACGGACGTGTCGACACATCGTCCACTGGCGGCACCTGTCGGCGCAAGCGATTCAGGCTACTCGTACGCGATCGCGTCGCGTACGGACACCTGGGAGGCTCGGAAGGCCGGAAGTAGGCTCGCGAGCGCCGAGATGCCGATGACGATCACGAGCCACAGGCCGACGCCCGAGAACGAGAAGACGTACGTGAGCGGGACTTTGATCGCCTTCTCGAGCAGGCGCGTGAGGGCGAGCGAGATCGGGAACGCGAGCAGCGCGCCCATCGCCCAGGACAGCACGCCGACGACGATTCCCTCGGTGATGAAGATGCCGTAGATCGCCATATGGCTGGCGCCGATCGATCGCATGACGCCGATCTCTCGCGTGGACTCGAGCACGTTGATGGTCATCGTGCCGGCGAGCCCGATGATGCCGACGGCAGCGAGCAGCACGGCCATGATCACCAGGAACGTCACGAGGATGCCGAACTGGCTGGCGATGTTGTCGCGCATGCCCTGCATCGTGCGCACGCCCGACACCGCGTAGCCGAGGTCTTTCAGCCGCTGCTCGAGGTGGTCGCCCACGCTGACCTCGGCGTCCTTCGTGTGCTCCGTGGTCTGCACGAGCGTCCGCTTCACCGCGCCGTTCGCGCCCAGCACGCCGTTGAGGTAGCTGCGCTCGACGAACACCGACGGACCCATCAGCTGCCCGCTCACGACGCCGACGACTTTCCAGTCGCGCTCGTCGCCGACGACCTTCAGGCGAACGGTGTCGCCCACGCGGATCGACGGCTCGTCGGAGATGAGGTCGGTGTTCACGACGATTTCGTCACGGCCGCCCGCCCGTAGCCAACGACCCGATACGACCTTGGGCACGATGAAGGCCGTGTTGTGCGGCAAGCCGATCATGAAGACCTGCTCGTTCTCGGTGCCGTCGGGTCGCTTGTACGACACGCTGTTCAGCATCCAACTCTCGACCGCGGTCACTCCCGGCGTGCGCTCGGCCTCGCGCTCGACGGCTGCGGCGTTGGACGGGGTAACGAAGTTCACCTCGGCGTCGTAGTGCCACCACGTGGACAGGTCGTCGACGGTTCGCAGCATCGAGACGCGTACGCTCATCACCGACATCACCACTGCCGACGCGAGCGTCAGCGTGATGAGCGTGAGCGCGAGGCGCCCTTTGCGCAGGAAGGTGTTGCGCAGCGACAGCGCGACCGGCCGCGGCAGCCCGCGCAGCAGTCCGAGCGCGCGGTCGACGAGCCCGTGCCCGAACGTCGCCGAGGAGACGCCGGTCGCGTTGAATGCGCGAACGACCGGCGAGCGCATGGCGAGCCACACGGGAACGGCCGCCGCAGCGAGCGGTACCAGAATGCCGACGGCGACCTCGAGCGCGAGCACCCACGGCGGCGTGCCGAGCTTCGTCGAGCCGAAGTTGAGCAGCCCGCCGGCGTAGTCGGCGAACCAGCGTCCGGCGAGCAACCCGGCGGGGACGCCGACCGCGACAGCCAGCACGCCGAATCCGACCACCATCCCGAAGTACATCCGCGTGATCTGGTCGGACCGTCCGCCGACCGCCTTCATGATGCCTACCTGGCGCGTATGTTGGGCGAGTATCGCCGACACCGTCGTGACCACGAGGAACCCCGACAGCGCCAGCGCCAGAACGCCGAGCGCCTGCAGCAGCATCGACACGGCCGCGAAGATGTCGCGCAACCGATGGCTGCCCGGCTGCGGCGCGTCCGTCGCGTACACGCGTACTCCGGCGGGCTCGATGATGTCGTCGCGCAACGTGCCGGCCTCGCGGCTGACCTCTGCCCGCGTCGTGAAGCCGGGTTTCAGCACCACGAGCATGTCGTTGAGGCGCTCGTCCTGGCCGAGGTCGCCCATCGTGTCCGACGACACGTAGCCGTTGATGAAGCCGGTGAACATCGCCGGGAAGCTGTTGATGTCGTGGGCGAACCCGGCGACTCGCAGCGTCTTCGGCGTCCCGTCGGCGGCCTCCACCGAGATGCGATCGCCCGCGCGAAGCTTCGCCGCCAGGCGTGCGGACTGCTCCAGCACGATCTCGCCGCGCCGGGGCGGCCACGGCGCGCCGTCCTCGGCGAAGACGCGGTTGATCTTCGCGCGTGACCAGTCGGGAGCAGCGGTCAGTGCGATCGTCTTCCACGTCGCGCCCGACGCGGCGCCGGCTGGCCGATAGCGAAGCGACGCCGTCCTGCGCCCTTCGGCTTCGGACACGCCCGGTGCCCTGCTCACCTCGCGGAGCATGTGTTCGTCGAAGGCGCTCGTCGCGAACTCGATCGAGCGCGGGTGCGATTTCGCGAAGTTCTCGCCGAACGCGAGGTCGAGGATTCCCCTCCCGCCGAGGACGACGCCCACGGCGAAGATGCCGACGGCGATCGACAGCACGACGAGCAGGGTGCGCACCCGATGGCTCGTGAGGTCGCGCCCGACCTTGCGCCAGCGCCTAGGCATCCGTCCCGCCGCCCGCGCGCACCTCGTCGTCGGCCCGTGCCTCCGACACGCGACGTGCGAGCCCGCCGGCGCGCTCCTCCACGATCTCGCCGTCGTGCACGATCAGTGCGCGCGTCACGCGCTCGGCGAGGTCGTTGTCGTGCGTGACCATGATGATCGTCTTGCCCCGCTCGACCAGGTCCTCGAACAGGCCGAAGACCGCCTCGGCCGTCCGGGAGTCGAGGTTGCCCGTCGGTTCGTCGGCGGCGAGGATCGGCGGGTCGTTCGCCAACGCGCGGGCGATGGCCGCTCGCTGCTGCTGCCCGCCGGAAAGCGAGGCGGGAAGCTTGTGGGCCTGGTCGGCGAGGTCTACCTGCTCGAGCAGCCGCATGGCACGTTCCGGCCGCTCACGGGTGGCGTGCACGCCGCAGAAGTCCATCGGCAGCATGACGTTCTCGATGATCGTGAGCGTCGGGAGCAGCTGGAAGAACTGGAACACCACGCCGATCGTCTTGCCGCGCCAGACCGCCAGGCGGTTCTCATTGAGCGCGTGAACCGGCGTGTCGGCCACGAGCACCTCGCCCGATGTTGGGCGATCGATGCCCGTGATCATGTTGATCAGCGTCGTCTTGCCCGACCCCGACTTGCCGATGAGGCCGACGAACTCGCCCCGCTCCACGCACAAATCGACGCTGCGAAGCGCTGTGAACGGCACCTCGCCCGTGTCGTACGTCTTGAAGACCGAGTCGAGCCGGATGAGCGGCTGGCGCAGTCGATGGGCGGCGGGATCCACGGGCACGAACGCTCCCAATCGTGGGGCGGGAAGGCTACTGGCCGACTCACAAGGATACAGAAGCGGCCAGGCCCTATACAGAAGCGAGCGGCATGCCGTCGCCGAGCGGACGCGGACCCGTCACACCCCCCCCGGCGACGCCCCGGTCATCGCCCCGCCGCCGGCCGTCCGAGTTCGGACTCGACCGCCTCGTACGCGCGCCGGACCGCCTCGGCCACACTTGATGCGTGCGCCTCGTCCTCGTAGCGGTGACGCGGCCAGAAGAAGCCGCGCAGCCCGTCGCCCTTCGTGCGCGGCACGACGTGTACGTGCACGTGCGGGACGCTCTGGCTCACCACGTTGTTCTCGGCGATGAAGGAGCCCTGCGCCTCGGTCGCCAGCTGCACGGCGAGGCTTATCCGCCTCACCACGGCGAACAGCGGGGCGAGCAGGTCGTCGGGCAGGTCGCCGAGGGTCGGGTAGTGCGCGCGCGGCACGACCAGCACGTGCCCGGGGAAGAGCGGGCGAGCGTCGAGGAACGCGACGACGCGATCGTCGGCGTAGACCACGTGCGCGTCCACCTCGCCTGCCGCTACCTTGCAGAACACGCACTGCGGATCGAAGGGTTCCATGATTGAGGAGGATACCCGAAGCGTCTCCGGGAATATGGCGTTCGTAGACGTCGCCGATGGGGGTGGCTAGTATGCGCGGAACTCGTACAGGCCGGATCATGCTCGCGATGGTCGTCGCTATGGCAATCGGCATGCTCGCTCCACCGATCGCGCAAGCCGCGATCATGCGGCAGGGGCAGCGCATCACGGTCGAACGTGGGACGACATTGCACGATGATCTGTTCGCCGCGGGGTCGACCATCATCATCTCCGGCACGCTCGACGGCGACCTTTACGCGGCCGGCCAGGAGATCACCATCGAGGGCACGGTCACCGGCAACGTGATCGCCGCCGGGCAGGCGGTGCGCGTGACCGGTAGCGTCGGCGGGAGCGTCATCGGCGCCGGCGAGAACGTGCGCGTGGAGGGCAGCGTCGGCAAGGACGTGATCGGCGCTGGGTCCCGCGTGGAGATCGCGAACAACGCGACGGTCACGCGCGACGTCATCGCAGCCGGCAACACGGTCGGTATCAGCGGCCGCGTCGGGCGCAACGCGACGCTCGGCGGCCAGACCGTCGTCGTTGACGGCGCGATCGCGGGCGGCTTGCGTGCCGAGGCGAACCGCGTCGAGCTGCGCGACAGCGCAACAGTCGGCGGCGACTTCACGTACCGGGCCGACAACCCGGCGTCCGTTGCCTCCGGCGCACAGGTGGGCGGCACGACGCGACGCTTGCCTGGGCGCGTTCAGCACCGCGCAACGCCCGGCGAGCGCTTCGCCTTCGGCATTGTCGGCTGGCTGCGTTCGCTGATCGGGCTGCTGTTGTTCGCACTCATCATCGGGCTCCTGTTCCCGCGCTTCCTCGGCAGGTCGGCCGAGCAGCTCCTGGGCGACCCGCTACCGAGCCTCGGCGTCGGGTTCCTCGTGCTGGTCGGGACGCCGATCGTGGTGCTGTTCGTGATCGTGCTCGGCGCGCTCGCAGGCGGCTGGTGGATCGGCCTGATGCTGCTCGCCGTGTGGTGGATCGCGCTCGTCGTGGGCTACGTTTGCGCCGCGGCCGCGCTCGGCCATCTGCTGTTCCGGCGGACACACCTCGCGGCGCTGTGGTCGCTCCTGCTGGGCGTGCTGATCATCAGCATCATCTCGGCGATACCGGTGCTCGGGTGGCTGGTCGCGTTCGTGGCGCTGCTGCTCGGCCTCGGCGCGGTCGTGCTCGCGGTGCTGCGTCCCCCGCAAGCTGAGGCCCCTGGCGCGCCGATGGCCTGACGGGCTCGCGCGACGCGGACACAAAGCGCTACGCTGCCCTGACGACCGATCCCCGTCGCCGAGGAGGCTGCTATGAAGCGCGCGCTGGGACCGTCCGAGCGCATCTACCCAATGCCCGTTCCGCTCGTCCTCGGCGGCAGCGGGGAGAACGTCGATCTCATGGCGGTGGCATGGATCGGCGTCGCTGGTCGAACGCCGCCGACGCTGGCGATGGCGCTGCGCCAGTCCCGCCGCACCCTCGAGCTGATGCGCGAGACCGGCGAGTTCACGGTGAACCTGCCGTCGACGCAGCTCGTCAAGCAGGTCGACTACTGCGGCATGGTGTCGGGACGCACGACCGACAAGATCGCCGACACCGGCCTCACGCTCGCGCCGTCGCGCGTGGTCGCGACGCCCATCATCGTGGAGTGCCCGTACAACATGGAGTGCCGCATCGTGCAGGAGATCCCGATGGGTGAGTACTCGCTCGTCCTCGGCGAGGTGCTCGAGACACACGCCGACGAGGACATCCTTGCCGAGGACGGCCAGATCGACATCGACGCGCTCGACCCGCTCGTCTACCTCGCGGGTGTCCGCGAGTACCGCGGGCTCACGCCGCGAATCGCGTCGGCGTTCGTGGTGCGCGCCGCCGAGGACGCGAAGCTGGACTAGCCAAAGCGCCCCTCGGTCCGCCGTACTCGCCACACGCGAAGCCGGCGTTCCCGCGCCTGCGGCGTCACACGCTCGCCGGCGCGCCCGCCCGCGCGACCCGCGCCGCTTCCCACAACGCGCCGTCGAGGTTCAGCTCCTGCAACACGAGCCGCACGGGGATCTCGGCCAGCAGCCGCCCTTGGACGCGGTTCGCGAGGAACTGCTCCACGAGCGTCGAGCGCTGGATGAACTGCAGGTTGCGCCTCGTCGATGCCCCGCCGATGTACACGGCGTCGCACGGCTGGAATGTGAGCGCGATCATCTGCGCGTACCTGCCGAGCACGCGGTAGTAGAGCTCGAGGGTGCGCACCGCGGCCGCGTCCTGGCCCGCGAGCGCCGCCTCGGCGATCTCCCTCGACGCGCCCTCGCCGCCGGCGAGGTGCGGTGGCTGGCCGAGGATGGCGCAGTACGCGAGGTACGTACGCGAGAGTCCGACCCCCGACGCGATGTCCTCCCACGACGGCGGTCCGGACGGCGCCGCCGAGAACTGCTCGATCACGTCGCGGACATCGTCGTCGAAGGCCGGCAGTAGCGTGTGCTGCGTCTCCGCCGCGACCGGGAGGTAGTCGTCGTCGAGGCGGACGATCCCGGCGGTACCGAGGCCGGTGCCCGGCGCGATGAACACGAGATTCCCGGGACGCTCCGATTCCACGCCCTCGTGGATACTCAGAATGTCGTCTTCTCGGTGCGGCCGATCCAACCAGGCGGTGAGACCGCGTGCGCCCGCGTACAGATCGTTGACGAGCACTGTTCGGCCGCGCGGCAACCCGAGCGCGATGAGCTCGTCAACGTGGATCGGGCTCGACTCGGCCCAGTTCGTCATCTTCGCGCGAACGCCGCCCTCGACGGGTCCGGCCACCGCGAACGTCGCCGCCTCGATACGGTCGGTGTCCTCGAACAGCCGAAGCACGCTGACCACGAAGTCGTAGAGCGCGCCTTTCGATGAGGCCTCGGTAGTGAGGCTCCCGTTGACAGCGGGGTGCGGCTCCGTGCCGCCCTCGGAGAGCACCCCGACGCTCGCTCGTGTGTTCGTCGCCCCGACGTCGAATCCCAGCACCAGATCGCGAGACATCTCGCACCTCCCAAAAGAGCGATGCTCATCCGCACGTCTATTCCCGCCGAAGACACTTCGAGCCCGACAACGAAGGCGAGCGCGCAGTGTTGGGAGGGGGCTCCCGAAAGAGCGGGTGCGCCGTCTGGCGTCCCCGCAGACGGGACTACTCGGCGCCCGGTCGACGCGTTCGCGTGGCCTTCGCGGTCGGCTTCGGACGCTGACCCCGGGCCGCCCGCGCCTGCGTTTCCCGCTGCTCGGCGACGCGCGCGAGTTCCCCGCGCAGCTTGTTGTAGCTGTCGAGCCGGCGCTCCGCCAGGTCCCCCGACTCGATCGCCCCGCGCACGGCGCAGCCCGGCTCGGCATCATGCGCGCAGTTGCGGAAGCGGCACCGCTCTGCCAGGTCGGCGATGTCGGAGAACGCCAGCTCCACGCCAGCCTCCCCGTCCCACAGGCCGAGCGCCCGCATCCCCGGCGTATCGATCACGACGCCGCCCTCAGGCGTCTGCAACAGTTCGCGAGCGATCGTCGTGTGGCGTCCCTTGTTGTCGGTCACGCGGACCTCGCGCGTCTCTTGCCGCTCCTCGCGAAGCAGCGCGTTCACGAGCGTCGACTTCCCCGCCCCCGACGGCCCGATGAACGCCACGGTTCGACCGTCCGACGCATACCGGCGCAGCTCCTCGAGCCCGGTCCCGTCGATGGCGCTCGTGACGTGCACCGGCGCCTCGAGCGCGACGTCCTGCACGAGCTTCCGGGAGCGGTCGGCGTCACTGCACAGGTCCGCCTTGGTAAGCACAATCGCCGGCTGCGCGCCGCTGTCCCACGCCAGCGCGAACTCTCGCTCGATGCGTCCCAGGTTCGGCTCGTCGGACAGTGATTCGACCACGAGCAGGACGTCCACGTTCGCGGCGAGCACCTGGATGGCGGCTTCCCGTCCGGGATCGCGTCGCGAGAATGCCGAGGAGCGCGGCAGCACGACCTCGATGAGCGCGACGTCGAGCTCCGGGTCGGCGTTGACGGCGACCCAGTCGCCGACCGCCGGGAGGCTGCCACTCTCGGCGGCCTTCGCGAGGTGCCACGCGGGTTCGGCACGAAGCGGCGCCGGCACGAGCACGACGGCGCCGCCGCGATCGACGCGCGCGACCCGGCCCAGAAGGAACCCGTCGCCCGCCATCGGGCCGAACAGTTCGCGAACGCGATCGTCGAGACCGAGCGCCACGAGGGGTTCGAGCAAGTCGCGCGGTTCGACTTCGATGTCGTGTGTCATGCGCTGAGCATACCCGCCTTGTAACCGAGGAGTCGACGCGTGCTCACTCGTGGCCGCCGCGGTCGCGGCCATCGGGCGCCCGACCTTGCGGCGCGCGACCCTCCGGCTCGCCATCCTCGCGCGCCTGCGCCTCGCGCGCCTCCTCGCTGCGCTCGCGCATATCGCGCACCACGATGAGGATCGGCGGCACGGTCACGAACAGTGCGGCGAGGATGAACCACAGCGCGAACTGCGGCGCCACGATCACGAGGATGACGACGCCGACGAGCGCCACGCCCGCGGCGACCAGCGAGTTGATGACCGCCATCCGGCTTCGCGGCATCGACTCGTACGTGTTGTCGGGGCGAGGACGCGGCGTTTCGGCCAGGATCGATCACTCCTCTTGCGAATCCAACGGGGACTGCCGTATTCCGCGGCGTCTCGCGATCATGATAGCCCCGCCGTCCACCCGCCCCGCTGCTCGCCCCCCGACGAGCGCTGCCGAGCGGTGTCGCCATGCCTCGAACCCGGCCTGGAACTTGCAGTTCTGCGGTAGCACGAACGCGCCGACCAGGCGCATGAGCAGTGGAAATAGCGGCATTCATTCCACGAGCGGGCGGCGTGTTCCATAATGAGCCAGCACGCCGAAGATAGAGGCAATGCTGACCGGGACACTGACCGCTCGAGGCCTACGGAGTTCGGAGCCCATATGTCGGTACGCATCGTCGCCGTCGACGACGAAGAGTCACTCCTCAAGGTAGTGACCTACGCCCTGCAGCAGGCGGGGTACGAGGTACATACCGCTGCGGACGCTTCAGGCGGGATGTTCCTGTTCAACGAGGTGAAGCCCGACCTGATGATCCTCGACGTCATGCTGCCGGGAAAGAGCGGTCTGGACATGGCCCGCGACATCCGGCAGACATCGAACGTCCCGATCATCATGCTCTCCGCCCGCGGTGATGAAGTCGACCGCATCCTCGGCCTCGAGTTCGGCGCCGACGACTACGTGACCAAGCCGTTCTCGCCGCGCGAGCTCGTGAGCCGCGTGAAAGCCATCCTTCGCCGCGTCGGTCCGGGAGGCGGACAGCGCCCGCGCATCCACCTCGGCGACCTGCTGATCGACGCCGAGTCGCACCAGGTGTTCGTGCGCGGGAAGGCCGTGCACCTCACGACCTCCGAGTACGCCATCCTGCAGTTGCTCGCCCGGACGCCCGGCAAGGCGTTCTCGCGCGCGGAGATCCTCACCTCACTCTGGGACGAGTCGCCCATCGGCGACGAGCGCGCCATCGACGTACACATCCACAACATGCGCGAGAAGCTGGAGCTCGACCCTCGGAATCCGGAGTACCTGCTCACGGTCCGCGGCTTCGGCTATCGGGTGAGGCAGGAGTAGCGTCATGGCCCGAGCCAGGCGGCGGTCCGTTCGCCTGTGGCAGACCGAGCTGTTCGTCGTCGTCATCTTCGTCGCCATTCTGATCCTCTCGGTGTCGCTGTCTCGCGGCCTGCAGAGCACCCTGGCGAAGCTGGCGGAGGACAACCAGGTCAGCGACGCTTCGGCGCTCGCGTCCACGATCGGACGCGAGTTCCCGCTGACCGTCGAGAGCCGGGCGCGGCTGCACGACCACGTGCAGCAGTTCCGCCGGATCTACCGTGTCGACGTGTGGCTCTACGACATCGACGGCTCGCTCATCTACGCCCAGAACACGCGCGAACTGCCGAAGACCGTCATCGACAAGGCGCGCCTCTTCGGCATGGCCGACTCGCCGCCCTACAGCCAGATGACGCTGAAGCCCGGCGGGTATGTCGTGGCCGGCAAGGCCGTGTACAACCCCCAGGGCCGACGCGCCGCCGTCCTGGTCGTCTCGGGCCCCGTGAACGACTCGCTCGCGGTGCTCGACGCGGTCCGAGAGCGCCTCTGGACGACGTTCTGGGTCGCGCTGATCGTCGCGGGTCTCCTCGGCCTGGGGCTCGCCGAGTTCATCGGTCGGCGCGTGCGGCAGATGTCGAAGGCGGCGGCAGCGATCGCGAACGGCGACTTCGACCAGCGCCTCCCCACCGGCCTCGTACCCGACGAGATCTTCGAGCTCGCCGAGTCGTACAACCGCATGGCGGTCACGCTCGGCGAGGCGTTCTCGGCATTGCGCGAGCGCGAGCAGGAGATCGCCGCGGTCATCGAGTCGATGGGTGAAGGCATCGTCGCCTTCGACCCTGAGGGCGTCGTCCGCGTCATGAACCCCGAAGCCGTGCTGCTCTTCGGCCTGACCGAGGAGCGAGAGGACGCCGTCGGTCGCCACGCGACCGATCTTACCGACGACCCGACCATCCTCGGCCTCGTGCAGCGCGGGCTCGAAGGCTCGAACGTCTCTGCCACCGCCGCGCTCGGCGAGCGGACCGTGCTGCTGCACTCGACGCCCATCGCCCCGCCCAAGGGCAAGACCGAGGGCGCCGTGCTGCTGATGAGCGACGTGACCGAGGCGAAGCGGCTCGAGGACGCGCAGCGGCAGTTCGTCGCGAACGCCAGCCATGAGATGCGCACGCCGATCGCGGCCGTGAAGGGGTTGCTGGAGCTGCTCAACGGCGGCGCCAAGGACGACCCCGCCGTACGCGACGACTTCCTCAAGACGATGGCGCTCGAGGTCGACCGCCTCGGCCGACTGGTCGCCGACATGCTGACGCTCGCCCAGCTCGAAGCGGGCACGCTCAAGCTGCACCGCGAGCCGGTTCCCGTCGCGGAGCTCCTCGGCAACATCGCCACGGTCATGCACCCGCTCGTCGACCGCTCCGGCGCGACACTCGCGGTTGATGGCCCCGCCGAGCGACTCGAGGCGTACTGCGACCGCGACCGCATCACGCAGGTGCTCGTCGGCTTCGTCGACAACGCGCTCAAGCACTCGGGCAGCGGGCACGCGGTCACGCTGCGCGCGAAGCTGCACGAGGCGGTGATCCGCTTCGAGGTGCACAACGAGGGCGACGGCATCGACCCCGAGCTCGTCCCGCGCCTCTTCGACCGCTTCTTCCGCGCCGACGAATCGCGCGGCATGGTCAAGGGCACCGGCCTGGGCCTGTCGATCGCCAAGGAGATCATCGAAGCGCACGAGAGCGCGGTCGAGGTCGAATCGGGACCGGGCGAGGGCGCGACCTTCCGCTTCGACCTGCCGCTCGTTAGCTAGCACAACCCTAAAACAATACGAACGAGGGATTCATCATCGGCGCGTAGACTCCTACTCATAGACCCTGGGCCGCATGGGACGACCCCCGTGGTCGCGGTTGGGCAAGGAGTCCGTGGTGAGAGACGAAACGCAGGAGACAGGGCTCGAGTTCCTCGAACGCTTGATCGCGCGCGCCTTCGTGTTCGGTGGAGGCTTCTTCTGGGCGATCGCCGGATTCGCCGGCCCATACGTCTACCACCGGATGAGCTTCACGAGTTCCGTGAACTCGGCGCTGTGGCCGTTCCTCGCCGCCGTGGTCATCCTCTTCATCGGCTGGACGTACGAGCGCCTCGCGGCGGTGCTGCTCTTCGGTGCAGCGGCGGCGGTCATCGTCTGGGGAGCGATGTACGACTGGGAAGCGGGCGTCTGGCTGATCATGGCTTTCGTGCTGATCGCGCCCATGCTCATCGCGGGTGTGCTGTTCCTGCTCTCCTCTCGCGCCGAGGAGCAACGCGCCCGAGCCGAGGAGCGCAAGGCCCTGCCGGTCGAACCGTCGCACGCGTTCGCCGAGGTGCTCAACCGCGTGACCGAATCGCCCGCTCGGGCTCGCTAGGTCGCCTCGGCACGGACCGCGAAGGCCGGCGCCTCGTGCGTGGAGATGCAAACGGCGCTATCCTCCATGAGGGAGGCCTGCCGAACTCCGCGACACGAGAGGGACATCGTGGCCGATCGGACCGAGGCCGCCGTCGTCGAACTCGGCGAACGGGCGGACTTCGAGGGACGCGACAAAACCACTGCTGACGCCGAACACGCTTCGGCCCCCGGTTCCGCACCTCACCCCACCGTGTGGTCGTACCTCGGCGTGCTGGGACTCGCCTGCGGCGTCGTACAAGCGGTCACCGGGCTGATGCTGGGCTTCGTCTACCAAGCCACGCCGGACCACGCCTACACGAGCGTCTACTACATCTCTCAACAGATGCCCTACGGCTGGCTGGTGCGCACGATCCACGTCTGGGGCGGCCAGCTGCTCATCGTGGTGGCGTCACTCCACGCGATCCGCGCCCTCGCGAGGCGGTCGTTCACGCGCCCACGCGAGGCGAACTGGGTCCTCGGCGTACTCGCATCGCTGACGACGCTCGCGCTCGCGCTGACCGGCGGCCTGCTGCCCTGGGATGGGAAGTCGTACTGGAGCACCGCCGAGAACGTGGCGCTCCTCCGACGACTGCCCCTGTTCGGCCCGCAGCTCGTGCGAGGGATGTTGGGCGATGCAACGGTCGGCCCCACGGCGCTCACGCGCTTCTACGCGGCACATCTCACGCTGCTGCCTGCGGCGTTCGCGGCGTTCATCGTCGCGCACGTGTGGCTCGCGCGCCGGCAGGCGGCGCCGCGTGTCGTCTCGGCCGTCGACTCGCCGTGGCGGCGGCGCGAAGGGCGGCGCGAGGCGGTCCGCGCTGCCTTCCAGTCCCAGCGATTCGTGGCGCTCGCGACCGCGTTCGCGCTGCTGCTGTGCGCAATCGTCGTGCTGGCGATCGTGGCGCCGGCGTCGCTCGGCCTGAAGGCCGATCCCTCGGCGGCACGCGTGCTCGTGTCACCCGCGTGGTACCTGCTGTCGCTGCGGGCGCTGGCGCAGCTGCTGACGCCCCCTGCCGCCGCAGCGCTGCCGCTCCTGCTCGGCGTCGCGTTCGCGGCGCTGCCGTTCGTCGACCGCTCACTCCGATCGCAGCCGAAGGGCCACGACATCACGCGCGCCATCGGGTTCGTCGTGCTCGCGGCCGTGGCCCTGCTCACCCTCATCGGCATTCGGTAGGGCAAACGAGAAGCGGGCCGGCTGAGTGCCGACCCGCTTCGTCTACGTCGCTCGGATCGCGTTTGCCGCGTCAGTTGGACACGGTCACCGTTGCGAGTGCCGGCTCCGGGCGCGTTGCGTGGAGGACCTCCAGTGCCTCGTGCTCGCCACGTGCGAGCCAGAAGAGGACGGCTGCGGTCACCATCGGGCCGATCAGGCTGAACGCCATGAGGACCCAGACACCGAGTTCGAACTGGAAGAACACGCCCCACGCGATGACGACCAGTGACGCCATCGCTAGCATCGCGGAGGCGATGCGCTCCCAGTACCAGCCGATGATGAGCGTGAAGGCCGCTGCGAAGGCCGGGATGCAGCCGGCCACGAAGGCGGCGGTGACGCCCGACTGGCGGAACGAGTAGTAGCCGGCGAAGGCCGCACACGCCCAGAACACCCCGCCGAGGATAACGAAGCTGCGGGCGAAGCCGCGCTCGAGCTTCATGCGCCGCTCGGTGTCGCGTGCGGTGCGGTGCCACCACGCCTCTTCGTCGGGCAGGTGGTTGGCTCTGGCCACGTCCCCCGCCTTGCTCCAGTTGAACAAGTCGCGCACGACGATGCCGGCGAGCACGAGAACCGCGAGCGTGAGGACAACGACGAGTGCGGGTCCGAGAAGCATCATGACCGTGGCGAAGATGTATACCATCCGACTCACCTTCCAGCATCTGAGGCGTACCAGCCTTACTTGGAGTATCGCCACCTGACGGCCCGGTAGGTTCGCAGTCGGTTTTCCTCTTGTTAGAGTTTCGTGAAATCGGGACCGGCGAAGGTTAGGAAGCCGGCGCGGGCCGTGTCGCCGAGGACCCCGAGGTGTGGCAGTAGCTGCACCAAGAGGCGCTGTGGCACTCGGCGCAACTGGACGTCCCGTGCTGGTCCACGAACGCCGGGTGCGTCTGCATCCACCCGTTCTCGTGGTTGACGTGGCACTTCTGGCAGAACGTCGTCTTGTGGCAGGCGGCACAGGCGCGAGTCTCGATGCGGGCGGCAGTCGGGTGGACCGCCCTCCAGCGCGCCACGGGGAAGTGCGACGCCGGCTTCCTGCCATGGCAGTCGTCGCAGAACTTCAGGCCGAAGTCGTGGCAGGCGAAGCAGCGATCGGTCCCGTCGCGGAGCGCCTCCTTGCCGTGCGTCTGCAGCCAGTCCGCCTGCTCGTGCCGCGGCGTCCACGGCAGCACCCGGCCGCCATGGCAGCCTCGGCAGCGCGAGGCCGGAATGATCTGCGACAGGTAGGGCTGCGCGTGCTTGATGGCGCGGGCACCGGTGTGGCACATCGTGCAGTCGGCATCGAGGTCGTTCGCGCGCATGTGCGAGCCGATGCGCCCGCCCGGGTAGGCCGAGTGGCACTTCTTGCAGAAGCCGACGTCGACCCAGACCCCCGCGCCCGTCTTGTGTCGGCGGGCCAGGTCCACACGACGATGGCAATCAGGACATGCGAGGTTCGGCAACAGGTCGCTGCGCAGATGGATGTCGTGAACGAGCAGCTTCGAGCTCGTCTTGTCGCCGTGGCAGGCGACACACTGCTCGCGGGAACTGCGGTAGGCGTCAAGGTGGAGTTCGGCGAGCTGCGCTTTGCCGCTCACGGGGAACAGCCGGTAGCGCACTTCCCACGCCCAGGTGTGCCACGTCCGCTCAGGATTGCGCCGGGGCGTGCTCATGCCCAGCAGCGCCAGCGACAGCGCGACCAGCAGCACGAGCACCACGCCGAGCTTAGCGCGAGCGAGCCGGGTGGACTGCGACATGGGCTACAGCCCCCTGAGTCGGTAGCCGAAGCCGCGTACGGTCAGCACGTACGTCGGGTTCTTCGGATCCGGCTCCAGCTTCTCTCGCATGTTGTGGATGTGGGCGTCGATCGCCCGCGAGTCACCGAGGTGCGGGTACTCGAAGAGGGATGCGAGGATCGCCTCGCGGGACATCGCCGTGCCGGAATGTCGAGCCATGTGCAGCAGGATATCGTACTCGGTGCGCGTCAGGGGGATGGCCTTGCCGTCCACCGTCACCTCGCGCGATAGCGTGTCGATCTGTAGCCCGCCGACCGATATGAGCACCCTTTCCTCGGTAGACGTTCCGGATCGGCGCAGAATCGCTTTGACCCGGCTCACCAACTCGCGCGGCGAGAACGGCTTCGTCACGTAGTCGTCGGCCCCGAACTCCAAGCCGAGGACCCGGTCGATCTCGCTCGCCCGCGCCGACAGCATCACGATCGGCACGTCCGAGTGCGACCGCAAATCGCGCGCGACGTCCAGGCCGGACTTGCCGGGCAGCATCACGTCGAGGATGACGAGGTCGTGCGGCAGCTGCGCGAAGAGCGATTCCGCGAGCAGGGCGTCCGTGGCCGTCGAGACCTCGTAGCCTTCCTGGGTCAGCGCGTAGCTGACAACCTTGAGGATCGACTCCTCGTCGTCAACGACGAGTATGCGCGTCGGTGTGTCCACCGGCAGGACCTCACCTTACTGGACGAGCTTGACGGTCGCGTCGAAGTTCAGCTTCGGCACCTCACCGTGGCACCGCACGCAGAAGCTCGCCTGGTGGCAGGCCTCGCAGTCGCGGTGCGCCTTCACGCGCAGTCCGTGCGTCGTCCGCCACTTCGCAACGTGGGTCGGCGGGCGCCTCGAGTGGCAGTCCTTGCACCAGTGAGCCGTCCACGCGTGGCACTTCGCGCAGTCGAGCTTCGCCTGCTGCGTCGGATGGATGACCAGCCACTCCGCGGAGCGATGGCCGGCTGGGGCGGCCTTGTTGGTGTGACACGTGACGCACGCGTTCTTGGCCTTGCGGCCGTCGTGACACGTGAGACACGTGACCATGCGGGGCTTGTTGCTACCCTCAGGGCTCTTGCCGTGAACGAGATACGCGTGGCACTTCACGCACTTGATCCCGAGGACGCCCACGTGGGCGCGGTGCGGGATCTTGAGGTCACCCGAGGGCGAGACCGTTCGCAGGTCGATGTGACAGCTCTGGCACGCCGCGTTCGTCGGCGAGCTCAAGACCTTCGGCTGGCGGGAGCGGGCGATCGGCGAGATGTAGACTTCGCCGATCATCTTGAGGTTGAAGGTCGTCCGGGAGAACAGATCCGGCGACACGTGGCAGCGCTGGCAGGGCACCTCGGCGTGAGCCGACCTGGACCACGTCTGGTACTGCGCGTGGAAGTTCGAATAGTGGCCGATGAACCCCGGCTGCGAACCCACGTAGCCTGGGATCAGCAGGATGAGCGCGAGAACCGTCGCAGCGACGCCGCCGCGCACGATCCAGCGCCGACGCCGCGCGGGCAGGCGCATCCACAGCCGCCTGGGGACGTCCCTCCAGCTCCTCTTTTCAGCTGTTTCTTCCGACACCGTTACTCCTCAGAGGGTGGGGTTCGTCAGTCGTGGCACTTCTTGCAGAACCGCTGACCGCCATGGCAGAAGTAGCAGCCCTTGGTGCCGCGCTCCTTGACGCGGAACTGGTGCAACTTCTTCCAGTTACCGGCGTGCGAGGCGGGGCGGTTCTGGTGACACTGGCGGCAGTAGTTCGGTGCCCAGCCGTGGCACGTGCCGCAGTTCACCTTCTCGGTCATGGTGCTGTGGATCTGGAGCCAGCTCGGCTGCTTGTGGTTGTCCGGGACCTGCTTGCGGGTGTGACACTTCACGCACTTGTTGGTGGCCTTCACGCCGTTGTGGCAGAGGTTCAGGCACGTCGACATCTCGGGCGCGTTGAAGCCCTCCGTGTTGCGCGAATGCACCAGGTTCTTGTGGCACACCGGGCAGTTGATCTTGAGCACCTCGACGTGAGCCCGGTGCGGGATCAGCAGATCGCCGTTCGGCGACACCTGTCGGTAGTTCGTGTGGCACTTCTGGCACGCGAATCGATCCGGTACCTGCAGCAGATTGGACGGCCGAGGACCGTGCAGCAGCTGCGAGTAGAACGCGGGGATCGCCTCGATCCCGAACCGTATCGCGCCTTGTGGACCAGGGTCTACATGGCAGCCCGAGCAGGGGATGCGTGCGTGCGTCGACGTGCTCCAGTTGTGCATCCGGCTCTTGAGGTCCGGATAGCGCTCGAAGTAGCGAGGCTGGAGCATCGAGAACGCGGGGAGACCGAGCACCACGATCACGACGAGAGCGACGATGCTCTTGTACGGAAAGCGGAACTTGGCGTCCTGCCCCGCGCCGCCGTCGGACTCGACGGTCGGCGCGCCGTCTTTCTCAGTCACTTACCGCATCTCCTTGAACTGCTTGTGGCAGTTGTCGCAGAACTCCTCCTGATGGCAGGCCAGGCAGCGCTTGCGATCCTTCGACAGATCCTTGTGGCGTCCGATCCACGTCGACTTCAGCCCGTGGAACGCCGGCCGCTTCGCGTGGCAGTCCTCGCATTCACCGACCGACACGTGGCACTGGAAGCACTTCGACTCGTCGGCCAGAGCGAAGCTGCCGTGCTGCTCGAGCCAGTCGGATTTCACGTGGTTGGCCTCGATGGCCCTCACGCCGTCAGGCGTCGCGGCCGCGCCGAAGTCCGGCGTCTTGCCGGTGGTGTGGCACTGGCGGCACTGGCTCGCCGAATGGCAGGTCTCGAGGCAGGAGTTCGGCCCGGCCGAGCGGACGACGCTCGGATGGGTCGCCTTCCAGCTCTTGTCGCCGGTGCCGGTCTGCAACGCGTGGTGGCAGGTCTGGCAGTCGCTCTTGGCCTTCGTACCGACGTGGCACGGGTACGCGGCGCATACCGAGCTGAAGCGCATCGTCTTGTGCTTCTGCATGTAGTCTTCTTCGTGGCCGACCCAGCGGTGGCACGTCACGCAGTCGCGCTTCTCCTCGATGACGCGGAGGTGGGCCGGGTGCGGCACCTTGAGCGTCCTGCCCGCGTCGTCGCTCCAGTCGTACCGGTGGCACTTCATGCACGCCGCGTTGATCGGCGTGGCGAGCTTCACGAACACCGGCGCCTTCTGGCGGCCAAGCATATCGCGGTAGAAGTCGCCGATGAGCGCCGCTTTGTACGCGGCCGCGCCTGCCTTGCCCGCATGACAGGCGTCGCAGGCCAAGCCGGCGTGCGCCGAGGTCTGCAGCGTCGAGTAGCTCCGCTTCAGGCTCGCGTAGTTGCCGAGGAAGCTCGGCTTCGCGGTCGCGAGGAGCGGGACGCTCACGGACACCACGAGAACCAGCGCGACGATCGCGCCGATGATGAGCGGGCCGTACTTCCCGAACGGGACGCGCATTTTCGATCCGGCGTGCTTCGTCACAGCGCCGCCACCCCCGTCTCCGGCTCAGCGTCGATCGACTGCGTCAGTGCGGGCTGGTGCTCTCCGGGGCCGTGGTCGTGCTCGTCCTCGGGCACCTCGACCGGCAGCAGCTTGATGCCGATCGTCAGGAACAGCAGGCCGAATGCGGCGATACCGACGGCGAGGAGGACCTCGACGAGGCTCGGCACATACATCGGGACCGGCTGGCCGAGCGGCGTGCGGGAGAAGCCCATGGTCATGAGCGCGTAGCGCTTGAAGTAGATGGCCACCACGTAGAGCCCGGAGGCGACCAGTTGCACGAGCGGCACGTGCCGATACTTGCGCCCGGCGAGCAGCGCGAACGACGTCAGGCCCAGGATCATCACCGGCAGCAGCGTCCACGCGTACGGGCCGGTGATGAACTCGATCAGGCGCACGGTGTGACCCGGCTTGGCCGAGTTCGGCCAGAAGACCGTGATGATCTCCACGATCAGCAGGAACTGGTCGATGATGATGACCGTCGCGAGCAAGGTCGCCAGGCTCCTGAACATGCTCGACTTGAATTTCAGCTGTGGCGTCACCAGTTTCGCGATGTACGCGAAGATGATGAGGAACGCCACACCGGAGGCGGTCGCCGAGGTCAGGAAGATCGGGACCATTACCGCGGAGTTCCACAACTCCTTCGCCTTGTTGAGCGCGAGCACGAACGCGGTCGTCGTGTGCAGGTAGATGGCCGCCGGCAGCGCGATGAGCGTCATGGTGTGCGCGAGCTTGTGGCCGCCGTAGCCGGTGATCAGGACCCACAGGTCGACGAAGCACAGGACCATGTACAGGCCCGCCGCCGAACCGGTGTACACGAACGGCGATGTCGGGTTCGGCGAGAGCAGCATGTTCACCGCACGCCATGGCATCTCCATGTCGGACACGATGCCGAGGAGCGCGAGCATGGTGAGCACCGCGGCCTGCAGGACCGCGACGCGCGCGAGCGGCTTGAACTGCTCAGCGCCGAAGAGGTGCACGCTCGCATAGACGACGAGGCCGCCCGCCGCGAGACCGACGTAGTACATGTAGTTCACGAACCACAGGCCCCAGGGGTTCGTGTCGCGCATCCCCATCACCGAGCCGCCATGCGTGAAGTACGTGAACCACGCCGCCACGCCGACGGCCATCAACGTTCCGAGGATCGCGACGAAGCTCCAGTACTTCGGGCCCGCCTTGAGGAGGCGACCGTACTGGAAGTCGATTCCAATGAGACGGAACACCCCGGACTGCTTCTCGTTCTTCGTGGTTGATTCAAGCATCGAGATCTCAGGCACCTCCCATCACCCCACGTACCAGATAACGGGCTCGGTCCCGAGCTCTTCCTTGAGGCGGAACGCCCGCCTCGTCTTGAGCAGCACGGAGACTTCGCTGTTCGGATCGTTCAGGTCACCGAACTTGCGCGCACCCACGGGGCACGCCTCGGTGCAGGCCGTCTTCAAGCCGTTGCGCGTCCGCTGGATGCAGAACGTGCACTTCTCGACGACGCCGGCCTTCTCCTCGAGCGGGACCTTCGGATTGATCTCGTTCTTCGGGACCTCGGGCTCTTCCCAGTTGAAGTGGCGTGCGTAGTACGGGCACGCGATCATGCAGTTGCGGCACGAGATGCACTTGTTGTAGTCGATGACGACGATGCCGTCGGGCTCGCGCCAGGTCGCCTTGACCGGGCAGCCGTACACGCACGGCGCCTCGGCGCACTGCATACACTGGACCGGCAGGTACCACTTGCCGGGCTTGCCACCCTCGTTGTAGTCGGTCGTCGCCTTCTCGAGGTCGATCGCGCCGTCCTCCATCTCCAGCAGCTGGATGTACGTGAAGCCGGAGTTGCGACCGATGTTGTTCTCGCGGACACACGCGTAGGCGCACTTGCGGCATCCGACGCATGCCTTCACGTCGATGACCATGGCCCACTTCTGCTTTCCGGGGGGGTCCGCGTACCAGACTTGCTTGCCCGGGTAGTTCAGGGGGCCGTCGCGCTTCACGAACTCGCCTATCGGGTTCTCGCCTTCGAGCCCGGCCGCTTCCCCTTCGGGCGCGTTCGCAGCTGCAGGCGCTGCGGTGAAGAACGCGGGGAGCGTGCCCGCCGCGAGAATCGCGGCTACAGTCGCTGCACCCTTGAGGAAGTTGCGCCGGGTAACGGTGATCTGCACCTCCTCGGCAAGGTGCTGCTCCGAGCGTGTCGTACGCTCATCATGCTGGCTCATGCCTACAGCCTTCCTCGAACGAGTCGGAAAATCTGACCGCCCGCAGCCACGAGACCGAGGGTCGCGAAGATGACGAACCCGCGGGGGGTTTGCACCGGGGGCGCGGGGGGCGGCGACGCGAGCGGACGGAACGCGACCCGCTCGGGGAGGACCTTGAACTGGAACCCGGCACCCGTGAACGGCCGAATGCCATCGGCGAAGATGTAGCCGGGCGTATGCGGGTCGTGGCAGCCGGACGCGACGCAGCTCGCCTTGCGCTTGCCGTGCGTACCGGCCTTGAAGTCCCGGTACTTCTGGTAGTGGCAGCGGAAGCACACCTGGGAGATGTCGCCGTTGATGTCGACCAGGCTGCCGTCGGCGAGCTTGAGCTTGCCGGGGTCGCGGCTCGGGTCGTCGTGGCACACCACGCACGCCGCATCGCCCTTGCCGAGCACGTCATGCCCCTCCAGCTCGATCCCGTGGCCCTTGAATCCGTTCGGAAGGGCGCGGGTGGCTCCGCTGGCCGGGACAGGATGGCAGCTCGTGCAGGGGTAGAACAGCAGTTCGCCCGAGGACGCAGCGCCGGCGAGCGCGGGAGCCGCCGGTGCGAGGACCAGCAGGGCGAGTGCGAGGGTCACCGACACCACGAGCGATCGTGCTAGGCGATGTCGCGCGGAGTGCGATGACGAACATGAAGAAGAACCAGCCATGCCCTCTCCTACCTGTCGAGTAAAGTCGCTCGCGTCTCGTGCACGCCCAGCACAGGGCTCGCTGAAGCAACATTACGGAGACTCCGCGTCAGTATCGCCGAGGGGGAGTACTGCGAGATTCGCGCCGGATTGATGTCCTGTTAGGGTTTGATTAGTGCTTCCGGCAGCCCAGGACCGAGTCCCAGGTGTCCCGCCGGAAACAACGCAGGACAGCGCGGCATCGGCTGGGCCGGAGCGCGATTTCCTAACGGAACCCTAATAGGACATCAATGCCTCGCGAACGAGGCAGGCCCCTTCCTCGGAGATACTCGGGGCGCGTGCTCACGAGATCCTTCCAACGACCCGGCGGTCGCCACAGCATCCCTGAGCGAGGCGACGGTCGATTCAAGGGAGAGGGCATGGTCGGATCCGCTTCATGTTCGGCAACCCACGGGCCTCTCGGGACGAGCCGATGAGACTCCCCTGGCGCTCCGCCGCGCGCAACCCCGGACCTCGCGTTCACTCAGCGGTGCGGATGCTGTGGGTCACGGCCGCAGGCGTCGTCGCGTTCTTGGCGCTCACCACCGGCTTGTCGCACGTGTCCGCGTCGTACTGGGTGTGCGCCTCGTGTCACGAGATGCGCGCCGACGTCATGTCGTGGAGGACCTCACCGCACGCTCGCGTCACGTGTCCTGACTGTCACCAGACGCCTCGCCCCTGGTACGCCTTCCCGGAAACCTTCGCCGAGCGCGCGGGCATGCTCAAGCGCGATATCGACGCCCACAACTCGGCGCGTGCGCAGGATGCGTCGAGCACGACCGCCGAGACAATCCCGGACTCCAACTGCCTGCGCTGCCACGACCTGTCGCGCGTCGTCACGGTGCGCGACGGGACGCTCATCAACCACAACGAGCACGCCAAGCGGAACAAGTCGTGCCTGACGTGCCACATGGCGGTAGCGCACCGCGAGGCCGGCGACGAGTCGCTACAGCTCATGGACCGGTGCTTCACCTGCCATGGCCGAGGCCGCGCGGCGAAAGCGCCGGGCACCTGCGACGTCTGCCACCCCAAGTCGTTCAAGCTGCGCCCCCGCTCCCACGACGGTTCGTGGCGGGCGCGTCACGGGAAGATCGCGAAGGCCGACCGGCAGCAGTGCGCGATGTGTCACGAGAACAACTTCTGCGGCGACTGCCATCGGCTCGAGATGCCTCACCCGAGCGGGTGGATCGACGGGCGGTCGGGGCACTCCGTCGTCGGGCGGAAGGACTGGCAAGTGTGCACGCAGTGCCACGGAGCGGGCGCAGACCTGTGCGACCGGTGCCACCACAAGGACTACGACGCCGCGAAGGGGCCCTGGGTGGCGCAGCATCCGCCGGTCGTGGGGCGCCGCGGCTCGCCGTTCTGCATGCAGTGCCACGTCCCGGCGTACTGCTCGTTCTGTCACACCAGCAACTCGATGAAGTGACGACCACGCGAGCCACGCGGACGCCGAGGGCTCGCGAACACGTCTGAACAAATGGGGAGGAGGGCTCGATGAGCCCTCCTCCCTCGTTCGACCGAACCGACGCGAGATGAAAGACGAGCGTGCGCGGCCCGAGTCAGGCGCCCACGTCGGCGGTCTGGGGGGTCAGCCTGCAGATCCTCTCCATGTGCGAGGCGCGCAGGAACAGAACGCCGGCGACCGTCATCGGCACGATGAGGGTCACGTCTGCGAGGATCCATTCGCCGAAGACCCAGGCGACCAGGATTCCCCACATGACGAGCGTCGCTGCCGTCGTGAACAGCAGTACAGCGGTGAAGTACTCCTGCAGGCGGCCCATGACCAGGATGATCGCGGCGAGCACGATCGGAACGAGGGGGCCCGAGATCAGACCTCCGGAGCTCTTGAACGCGTAGTCGCTCAAGAGGGCGACAGCCGTCCAGAAGAGACCACCTGCGATCACGAACCCCCGCGCCATCCAGCGCTGCTTGACCATGGCATTCCGATCACACGTCGTCGCTCTCATCGTCCATCTCCTCGAACGTGCGTCGCTGCGAGCGACACTCCCTACTGACCGACACGCACTCGAACGGTCACCGTGCCTGCTTCGGCTACGGCAACGCTGCTCCACCGTTGACGTGGCATCCTGCACAGAACGAATCACTGTGGCAGTGCCGGCACATGTCGTTTCCGTTGCGCACCACGTACTCGAAGTGGCGATCGCGCCACCCGGCCGTGTGGTTCACGTGGCACTTCTTGCAGAAGTCCGCCTTGTGACACGTGAAGCAGGTTCGGGTGTCCTGCTTGGCGCGGACCTGGTGCTCGCCCAGCCACAGGTCGCGCGGCTGATGCGATGGCGGCTTCTTGCGATGACAGTCCGCGCAGAACTCCAGGCCGTACTCGTGGCACTTGCCGCAGCTCTGCTGCCCGACTTGGAGGGCGACGGCGCCGTGCGCGGCCACCCAATCGTCGCGCTCGTGCTTCGGCGTCCACGGCAAGACCCGTCCGCCGTGACAGCCCGGGCATTCGCGCGGCGCCACGATCTGCGACAGGTACGGCTGCGCGTGCTTGAACGCGTGCTTGCCGCTGTGGCAGGTCGTGCAGTCGGCCTTGAAGTCGTCCGGTTTCATTGCCGAGCTCGACTTGAGGCCGGGGAACGCAGAGTGGCACTTCTTGCAGAAGCCAACGTTGACGACCCGGACGGACTTCAGGTTCGAGCGCTTCTCGAGGCTGATCGACTGGTGGCAGTCGTGGCATACCAGGCCGGGGAGGAGCTCGCTCGTGAGGTGCAGCCGATGCAGCACCAGTCGGGACTTGATCATCGTGCCGTGGCACGCCATGCACTGTTCTTTGGTGAGGTGCTTGGCGTCGGCGTGCAGGCGCACGAGATCCTGCTGGTTCGACGCAGGATGCACCTTGTAGCCGACCTGATCGACCGCGGTCATCCACGTGGACGCCGGGCTCACCTTCGGCGAGCTCGTGAGCATCGTGAGTAGGATCATCGTGTTCAGTAGGAGGGACGCGAGCAGCAGTTTCGTGAACTGCTTGCGCAGGAACTTCCTGCGCTCGGATGGCGTCATCATGTTCTTCATCGTGGTCGCCACCTAATCCCTTATGCCGATGACGGTGAGCGCCACGAGTACGAGCATGGTGACGCCGCACAGGGCGAGAGCGACCCTGCGCGTGGCGAGCTTCCTCGACGGGTTGCGATCGATCCACGGCAGTCCGATGAGGAATCCGATGCCGAGCAGCGGCCCCATGGTGGCGACCACCGGCGGCACGTAGTGAGCGAACGCGTAGAGGAACAGGAAGTACCACTCCGGCTTGATGCCTTCCGGCGTGAGATTGGGGTCGGCTTTGATCTCCAGCCCGGCCGGATGAAAGATGACGAGCAGCGAGTACAGCGACAGCAGGATGAGCATCGTCGTTGCCTCGGAGATGAAGTGGTCCGGGAAGAACTTCATGATCGGCTGATCGCCCCACTCAGCCGTGTGGTCGTGCTCGTGGATGACGATCTCATCCGAGTCCGTCGGCGGGCACACGCACTCTATGATCCGCGTGTCGTCGTCGACATTCGTTCGCTCGGGTTCGACCGTGATCTTGGCTTCAAATGGTCCCATTTTCGTCTCCTCCCTCGATCACAGCGGGCCCGAGATGCCCTGTTTGCGGATCATCCAGAAGTGCACGACCATCAGGCCGATGAGCGCCACCGGCAGCAGGAACACATGCAGCGAGAAGAAGCGTGTGATCGTCGGTCCGCCGATGGTCTGTCCGCCGACGACGATGAACTGGATCGTCTTGCCCGCGAACGGCACGGCGCCCATGAGCGACGTGGCGACCGTCGAACCCCAGTACGCCTTGTTGTCCCAGGGCAGCAGGTAGCCGGTGAGGCCGAACGCCATAGTGACAGCGAACAGCAGGACTCCGGCGACCCAATTGAATTCGCGAGGCGCCTTGTAGCTGCCGGTGACGAACACCCGCAACATGTGGATCACCACGAAGATGACCATCAGGTGGGCGCCCCATAGGTGTACCGAGCGGATCAACCAGCCGTACGGAACGTAGTGCGTGATGTAGAAGACGCTCGAGTACGCCCGCTCCTGGCTCGGCACGTAGTACAGGGTCAAGAAGATTCCGGTCATGGCTTGCATGAGGAACACGAAAAAGGTCAGTCCGCCAAAGCAGTACCAGAACTTCCGCGCGTGCGCCGGCACCGGCTTGTCGAACATGTTCTTGCGCAGCCGGTTCGTCAGATCGAACCGCTCGTCGAAGGGCCGCGTGATAGCGGCCAGCAGTTTGCTCATCTGTCGCCTCCCTATGCTGGCTTAACGAAGCCGGAGACGACGACCTTGCCGCCCTGCACTACGAAGATCGCCGGATCCATGTTCCGAAGTGCGGGTCCCGAGATCTTGGTGCCGTCGATCTTGAAGAAGCTCGCGTGACACGGGCACGCGTACTGCTGGATCTTCTCGTCCCACGGTAGCTTGCACTGCACGTGGGGACACGCCGCATCGAGCGCGACGATCTTGCCGCCCTGCAGCTTCGTGATCCAAACGTTGTCGTCACCGTACTCGAACATCTGCGGCTTGCCCTCTTCGAGGGCGTCCACCGCGACGAGGGCAGTCGGCGGCATCTTGGTCTTGCCGTCGATGGAGCGGCTCGGCGGGACGATCGCCTGTGCGGCGGTCGCTACCGCGAGCAGTCCGGTCGCTGCGAGCGATACGCCTGCAGCCATCGCCACGAAGTCTCTCCGCGAGACTTCAGGCGCTCTAGGCGGATCACCGCTCTCCCGGCCACTCTGACTGTGCTCACCCATTCCTCAACCTCCTACTCGAATCGCGCACGCAGCGCTTTAGCGCCGATTCGAGCCTAGCCTCACAGCTTGAGGAACGGATAAGGGCAGCATTAAGGTTCCGTGAGCCGCGCTACGCGCCGAGAGCCCACGCGCTGGCCAGAGGCAACGAGAAGTAGAAGTCACTTCCCTCGCCGATGCGTGAATCCACCTGAATCTGCGCCCCGTGGGCCTCGACGATCTCCTTGGCGATGGCGAGCCCGAGACCGGTCCCGGCCGCTCGATCGCCTGGCATTCGGAAGAATCGCTCGAACAGATGCGGCAGTTGCTCGCTCGGCACACCGGGTCCGGCGTCACGGACGCCGAGGGTGACAGCACAGCCATCCGGCCTCGCCCAAAGGGTGACGGCACGGTCGGGTCCGACGTGCTTCAGAGCGTTGTCGACGAAGCCGATCAGCACCTGCACGATGCGGTCCCGGTCGCAGACCACGACCAGGTCCTCGGGCGGGATGTCCACCGCGAGCGTGAGCGCTGCCTCCTCGGCGAGGGGCTGCATGACCGAGATAGCACCGTGGACGAGTTCCGCGACCGTGTGCCTGCCCATGTCCATCTCAGTACGCCCTGAGTCGAGCCGCGCGAGTGTGAACAGGTCGTTCGTCAGCCGCTCCAGACGCGCGACCTCGCGACTCATGGTGCGTAGGAACTTGGCGCGGACCTCGGGCTTGTCCTGCGCTCCGCCCTCGAGCAGCTCCAGGAATCCGCTGAGCGCGGCGATGGGCGTCCGCAGTTCGTGGCTCGCGTTCGCCACGAACTCGCGCTGCGCCCGTTCCTGCGACTGCAGCTGGGAGAACGCGGTGCCCAACTGCTCGGCCATGCGGTTGTACGAGTCGACGAGGTCGCCGATCTCGTCGGGCAGCATGCGGCGCGGGAGTCGCGTGCCGAAGTCCCCCTCGGCAATCGCCTGCGCCGCCTTCAGGAGCCGGTGGACCTGCCGCGAGATGAAATCGGAGAAGGCGTAGCCCAGGAGCGCCGAGAGCCCGAGCGCGAGCCAGAACCCGAAGCGCAGGTCGGAGCGGGCGGTGGACAGCAGGCGCAACTCCTGGCTCGCGGAACTCGATACCACCACGACGGCCACCTTGTGAGCGCGCTTGTCCCAGACCGCCGAGCTGGCGACGACCACGCCGTCGCGTAGGGCCGCCTCGGCGAACGGGTTCCGATCCGCCAGGCCATGACGGCGCGCGCGCTCCACGAGATCGAGCGGGAGGTCCAGCCCGTGGTAGAGGCTCACAGACTCACCGGATGGGAGATACACGCGGATGTCGTTGCTGAAGATGTCGCCGAAGCGCTGCACCTGGTCGTCGACGGCGTCCCGCTCGTCCCTGGTGAGGGGTCGGGAATCCGTGGGGAAGTACGCGCCGATCGCGTCGGCGATCACGGTGGCGTTCTCGATCTGATGCACGCGGCTCACGTCGCGAATGGACCGCTCGAGGTCGCGGACGAGCCACATGGAGAAGAACAGCATCGCGACGAGCACGACCACGACGAACAGCGCGGTCTGCTGGACGCGTAGCGAGAGCTTGAGGTGCACTAGGGTTCCCGCAGTCGGTACCCCACCCCGCGCACGGTGAGCAGATATTCGGGTTGCGCGGGTATGAGTTCGATCTTCTCGCGGATGTTGTGCACGTGCACGTCGATCGCTCGCTCGTCTCCAACGAACCCGCCGTGCCAGAGGCAGTTGAGAATCGCAGAACGCGAGTACGTCTTGCCGAGATGACGCGCCAGCAGGATGAGGATCTGGAACTCCGAGCGCGTCAGGTGCACGGGCTCACCGCGCAGGTACGCCTCGTGCGTGTCGGTGTCGAGGCACAGCTCGCCGACGACGATGCTGCTGCCGTTGCGCTCGCGGGCGTCGATTGCGCTCCGCCGCAGGTGCGCGCGAACGCGGCTGATGAGCTCCCGCGGAGAGAAGGGCTTCGTGACGTAGTCGTCGGCGCCCAGCTCGAAGCCGAGGACCTTGTCGATCTCCTCGGCGCGGGCCGACAGCATGATCACCGGGATGTCCGACTCCTCGCGCAGCTCTTTGCAGAACTCGAGGCCGGAACGACCGGGCATCATGACGTCGAGGATCATGAGGTCGGGATGGAACTCCGTCATCCGCTGGCACGCCTCGTCGGCGTCCCCGGCCTCCGCCACGGAGTAGCCCGCATCTTCGAGGGCGTAGCGGATGATCTCGACCATGGAATTCTCGTCATCGACGACGAGGACCCGTTTCGGCTGCTGCATGCAGGCCACCTCGCAGTTGCGGCGTGTATCAGGTTCTACTGGCGGCAGTCAGCGAGTGTCAAGCCAAAATGCCCAGCTTAGGGAACCTGTATGGCGCGAGGCGGGGAGCCGCAGCCAATCGCTTCCCGCTACACGACCGCGAGTTCGTCGTTGACGATGTCGACCGTCACCAGCTCGCCTTCGTGCACTTTGCCGTCGATGAGGCCCTTCGCCACGCGGTCGACGACCTGCTTCGCGATCGCTCGCTTCAACGGCCGCGCGCCGTAAACGGGATCGAAGCCCTCGAGCGCGAGCCGCTCGACGGCGGCCGGCGTAATGGTCAGCTCGATCTTGCGCTCCTGGAGCCGCTGGCGGACCTGTTCGAGCTGCAGCTCGACTATCTCGCCGATCTCCTCCATCGACAGGCTCTGGAACACGACGATGTCGTCCACGCGGTTGAGGAACTCCGGTCGGAACGTCGCCCGCAGCGCGTTCTCGACCTCGACCTTGTAGCCCGTCTCGTCGCCGCTGGCAAACGCGGCCTGGATCCACTGCGAGCCAACGTTGCTCGTCATGATCACGACCGCATTGCGGAAGCTCACGTGACGCCCGTGTCCGTCCGTCAGGCGCCCGTCGTCGAGCACCTGCAGCAGGATGTTGAACACGTCGGGGTGCGCCTTCTCGATCTCGTCGAGCAGCACGACCGAGTACGGTCTGCGGCGGATCGACTCGGTCAGCTGGCCGCCCTCCTCGTAGCCGATGTAGCCGGGAGGCGCCCCTATGAGCCGCGCCACGCTGTGCTTCTCCATGTACTCGGACATGTCGACGCGCACCATGTTGCGCTCGCTGTCGAACAGATACTCGGCGAGCGCCTTGGCGAGCTCGGTCTTCCCCACCCCGGTCGGGCCGAGGAAGATGAACGACCCGATCGGCCGGTTGGGATCTGCGAGCCCGGCGCGCGAGCGTCGGATCGCCGCCGAAACGGCCGCGACGGCTTCGTCCTGACCCACGACGCGCTCGTGCAGCTGCTCTTCGAGGGTCGCGAGCTTGTGCATCTCGCCCTCGAGCAGGCGGTTCACGGGCACGCCTGTCCACGCCGCGACGACCTGCGCGACCTCCTCGTCGGTGACTTCCTCCTTGAGCATCGCCGCGCCCGTCTGCAGCTCGCGCAACCGGATGTCGGCCGCCTCGAGACGCCGCTCGAGGTCGGGGATGCGGCCGTAGCGGATCTCCGCGGCGAGCGCCAGGTTCGCCTCCCGCTCGGCGCGCTCGGCCTCGATGCGCGCCTCGTCGAGCTCGGCCTTTACCTGCTGCACGTCGCCGATGAGATCCTTCTCGGACTGCCACTGCGCCTTCAGGCCCGTGAGCTTCTCGCCCAGGGTCGCCATCTCCACGCGAATGCGGTCGAGCCGCGCCAGGGACGCTTCGTCGGACTCCTTCTGGAGCGCCTGCTCCTCGATCTGCAACTGGCGGATCTGCCGGTCGATGACGTCGATCTCGGTCGGCATCGAGTCGATCTCGATGCGCAGCCGGCTCGCGGCCTCGTCGATGAGATCGATCGCCTTGTCGGGCAGGAAGCGGTCCGTGATGTAGCGGTCCGAGAGCGTGGCAGCCGCGACGATCGCCGGGTCGGTGATACGAACGCCGTGGTGCACCTCGTAGCGCTCCTTGAGCCCCCGCAGGATCGCGATCGTATCCTCGACGTCCGGCTCGCCGACGTATATCGGCTGGAAGCGCCGCTCGAGCGCCGGATCCTTCTCGATGTTCTCGCGGTACTCGTCGAGCGTGGTCGCGCCCACCGCGCGCAGCTCGCCGCGGGCGAGCGCCGGCTTCAGCATGTTGCCTGCGGACACCGCGCCCTCGGCGGCACCCGCTCCGACGATCGTGTGCAGCTCGTCGATGAACAGGATGATGCGCCCTTCGGCCTGCTCGACCTCACGCAGCACCGACTTCAGGCGCTCCTCGAACTCGCCGCGATACTTGCTGCCCGCCACCATCGAGGCGATATCCAGCGCCACGACATCCTTGTCCTGCAGTGTCGTGGGCACGTCCCCGGCAACAACCCGCTGCGCCAGGCCCTCGACGATCGCCGTCTTGCCCGTCCCCGGCTCGCCGATGAGCACCGGGTTGTTCTTCGTGCGCCGCGACAGCACCTGAATGACGCGGCGGATCTCCTCGTCGCGGCCGATGACCGGGTCCAGCTTGCCGCTGCGGGCGAGATCCGTGAGGTTGCGGGAGAACCGCTCGAGCGCCTGCAGCCGCTCCTCGGCTTCCGGTGACGTGACCCGCGCGCCCTTGCGCAGCTCGGTGATGGCGTCGAGCAGCCGCTTCTCCGTCACGCCCTGCTTGCCGAGGATCTTCCCCGCGCTCCCGCTGTCGGTTGCGAGCGCGATCAGGAGGTGCTCCGACGACACGTAGTCGTCCTTCAGCTTCTCCGCGTGCTTGAACGCCGTGTTCAGCACGTTGTTGAGTCGCGCCTGCACCTGCGGCGCTTGTGCGGCCGCGCCGGTTACCTTCGGCAGGTGCGAAACGGCATCCGCCGCCTCGGCGCGCACCACGTCCGCGTTCCCGCCCACCTTGCCGATGATCGGGCCGGCTACGCTGCCCTCCTGCTCGAGCAGCGCCTTCAAGAGATGCTCGGGTTCGACCACGCCGTTGTCGTTCTCGGAAGCGAAGGCCTGGGCGTACTGCAGCGCTTCCTGGGCCTTCACGGTCAGTCGGTCGAGTCTCATCTCGTCTCGCTTCCTTCCGGCTCGATGGAGTCGGGCCTACTTCACTTGTCGCACGGTCCACGCACCGTGTGGCCTACGCCGGACTTCGTAGATTGCCGCATAGGAACCGCTGCTCGTCTTGGGAGACGTCGCGACGAAGCGGCCGTCCACGACCACCGTCTCGCCCGCCCCTTGCTTCCACGTCATCCGCAGCTCGCTCGTCGCTTCCGGCGTCACGCCAGCGGTAGCGAGCGCGGACATCACCTGCACCTGGGTCGTGGTGTCCACCGACCCGCGATGCGCCTGTTCGGTCCCCACACTGCCTGAGCAGCCGACGAGCAGGAGTACCGCTGCGACGACGACCCCGAGCACCCACATCCGCAACGTCCGTCCAGCCATGACGCTCCCCCTTCGCTCGTCGCGCCGCTGCCGGTGGTCCTCAGCCTCGCGGCAGCCTCGGCGCGAGCGCTCCTCGCCGCACCATCACGATCTCCGCCTTGTAGCTCCGATGTACCTTCTCCGCCTCCTCGGCGATACGCCGCTCCATGTGCTCCTCCACCGCCTGGAGCTTCGCCATCTCCTCGCGCACCCGTTCGAGCTCACCCTGCAGCTCGATGATCCGCATGACGCCCGCGAGGTTGATGCCCTCCTCCTGCGTCAGGTGTTGGATGAGGCGCAGCCGGTCGATGTCAGCGTCCGAGTACAGCCGCGTGTTGCCGCCTGACCGCTGCGGCCGCACGAGCTGCTTGCGCTCGTAGATGCGCAGCGTCTGCGGGTGCATGCCCGCCAGCTGCGCGGCCACGCTGATCATGTAGAGCGGCCGGTCCTTATTCGATCGCGTGTTCTTCATCGAAAGAAGCCCCTTACGCTACGCGACGATGTGCGCGCGAACCTCGTCACCGCGCGACGACTCGAATCGCCGCAGCAGCTCCTTCTGTTCCGCTGAAAGCTTCTGCGGCACGATCACCTTCACGCGCACCTTGAGATCGCCCCGCCCGGAACCCTTCAGCTTCGGCGCGCCCTTTCCCGCGAGTCGCATGACCTTGCCGTCCTGCGTACCCTCGGGAATCTTGAGCTTGACCTTCGTACCATCAGGCGTGGGCACGGTGACCTCCGTGCCGAGGCTCGCCTCCACTACCGTGACGGGGAGCTCGAGTACCACGTCGGCGGCGTCCCGCATGAAGAACGCGTGTGGCTGCACGTGGGTCACGACGTAGAGGTCCCCGGCCGGGCCGCCGTTGGCTCCCGGCTCGCCCTTGCCCTTGAAGCGGATCTTCCCGCCGTCGGTGACGCCCGCCGGAATGTTGACGGTGATCGGCTTCACCCGCACGACGCGCCCCTTGCCTCGGCAGGTCGGACACGGCTCTTCGATGATCGTGCCACGACCGGCGCAGCGCGGACATGGCCGCGAGAAGCCGAAGACGCCCTGAGGCTGACTCACGGTACCCGTGCCGTTGCACGTGGGGCACGTCTTCGGGCTGGTTCCGGGCTTGGCTCCCGAGCCGTGACAGGTGCCGCACTCCTCGTCGCGCTGGACTTCCACTTTCGTCGACGTCCCCTTCAGCGCGTCTTCGAACGACAGCGTCACCTCGTACGTGAGATCTCGCCCGCGGCGCGCCTGCGTCGTCTGTCGGCCGAACCCGCCGAACCCGCCGCCTGCCGCCGCCCCGCCGAACAGGTTGCCGAACAGGTCGCCCAGGTCACCGAGGTCGACATTCGTGTACTGGTAGCCGCCCGGGCCGCCCGGGCCCGCCCCCGGCGGCATGTTCCCGCCGAAGTACTGGCCGAACTGGTCGTACTGCTGGCGCTTCTCCGGGTCGGACAGCACCTCGTACGCCTCGTTGATCTCCTTGAACTTCTCCTCGGTGCCGCCGGTGTCCGGATGGTGCTTGCGCGCTAGGCGCCGGAACGCCTTCTTGATGTCGTCGGCCGAGGCACCTTTGTCGACGCCCAGAATCTCGTAGTAGTCCTTGCCGGCCATCGTCTACGCCTGCTTCCGAGCCGGTCCTCCGGTGCTCACGACGACCATCGCGGGGCGGACGACGCGGCCGTTGAGTTCGTAGCCCTTCTGGTACACCTCGACGACCGTGCCCTCCGGCACCTCGGGATCCTCCGTCTGCCCGACCGCCTGCTCCTGCGCCGGGTCGAACGGCTGCCCGAACGGGTCGAGCGCCTTCAGGCCCTCCTTGCCGAGGACGTCGATCAACTGCCGATGCACCATCTCCACGCCGGCCAGCAGCTCGCGGATGTCGCCGCCCGCGGTCGTGTGATCGATCGCCCGCTCGAGGTTGTCGATGACCGGCAGCAGTCCGCTGACGAGCCCTTCGGCCGCTCGCTTGCGCTGGTCTTCGGCGTCGCGGGCAGCGCGCTTCCGGAAGTTCTCCCACTCGGCCTGCACGCGCTGCGCGAGCGCGAGGTGCTCGGCCGCCTGTCGCTGTGCCAGGTCGAGCTCCGCCGCGAGATCCAGATCGAGCTCGGGGTCGCCCTTGCCGGCGCCGCCTGCCGCTCCTTCGTCCGAGGACAGCTCGGTCTTGTCGGGGTCGGGGTTCACGTCGATCGGACGCTGCCAGGCGTCGGGGGACGCCGAGGCGTCCCCCGCACCGTGATGTCGCTTGCCCTGCATCATGCAAAGCCCCCTACTTGTCCTCGTCGACGACTTCGTAGTCGGCCTCGACGACTTCCTCTTCGGAGCCGGCCTGACCGCCCTCGCCGCCTTCGCCCTGCTGCGCCTGTGCGTCCTGGTAGACGATCTCCGCGAGCTTGTAGGACGCCTGCTGGAGCTTCTCGGTCGTGGACTTGATCTCGTCCAGGTCGCCGCCCTCGAGCGCCTTCTTGGCGTCGGCCAGCGCGGCCTCGACTTCGGTCTTCGTGGCCTCGGGGACCTTGTCGCCGAGGTCCTTCAGCGTCTTCTCCGTGCCGTACACGAGCGTGTCGCCCATGTTGCGGGCCTCGGCCTCGTCCTTGGCGCGACGATCCTCCTCGGCGTGGGCATCTGCATCCTTGACCATGCGGTCGACTTCCTCGTCGGACAGTGCCGTGGAGCCCGAGATCGTGATCTTCTGTTCCTGGCCGGTGCCCCGGTCCTTGGCCGACACGTTCACGATGCCGTTGGCGTCGATATCGAACGTGACCTCGACCTGCGGCACGCCTCGCGGCGCCGGCGGGATGTTCATGAGGTGGAACTTGCCGAGCGTCTTGTTCGCTGCGGCCATATCGCGCTCGCCCTGCAGGACGTGGATCTCCACCGACGTCTGGCCATCGGCCGCCGTCGTGTAGACCTCGGTCTTGCGGGTCGGGATCGTCGTGTTGCGCTCGATCATCTTGGTCATGACGCCGCCGAGGGTCTCAACACCCAGCGACAGCGGCGTAACGTCGAGCAGCAGGATGTTCTTCACGTCGCCGGCGAGCACGCCGGCCTGGATGGCCGCGCCGACCGCGACGACCTCGTCGGGGTTGACGCCCTTGTGCGGCTCCTTGCCGGTGAGGTCCTTGACGAGGTCCTGCACGGCGGGCATACGAGTGGACCCGCCGACGAGGATGACCTCGTGGATGTCGCTCTTCGCGACACCGGCGTCCTTGATCGCCTGCTCGACCGGCTTGCGCGTGCGCTCGAGCAGGTCGTTCGTGATCTTCTGGAACTCCGCCCGGGTCAGCTGGTAGTCGAGGTGCTTCGGCCCGCTGGCATCGGCAGTGATGAACGGCAGGTTGATCTGCGCCGTCTGCGTCGTCGACAGCTCCATCTTGGCCTTCTCGGCGGCTTCCTTGAGCCGCTGCAGCGCCATCTTGTCCGCGCGCAGGTCGATGCCCGTGTCGCCCTTGAACTTGTCGGCGAGCCAGTCGATGACCTTCTGGTCCCAGTCGTCGCCGCCGAGGTGGTTGTCGCCGTTGGTCGACTTGACCTCGAAGACACCCTCACCGATCTCGAGGATCGACACGTCGAAGGTGCCGCCGCCGAGGTCGAACACGAGGATCATCTGGTCCTCGTGGCCTTTGTCGAGACCGTAGGCCAGCGCCGCCGCGGTGGGCTCGTTGATGATGCGCTCGACCTCGAGGCCGGCGATCCGCCCAGCGTCCTTGGTCGCCTGCCGCTGCGAGTCGTTGAAGTACGCGGGGACGGTGATGACGGCCTTCGTGACCGTCTCGCCGAGGTAGGCCTCGGCGTCGGCCTTGAGCTTCTGGAGCACCATCGCCGAGATCTCCTCCGGCGTGTAGTGCTTGCCCTCGATGTCGACGTTCGCGCGACCGTCCTTGCCCTTCTCCACCTTGTAGGGCACGGTCTTGCGCTCGGACTCGGTCTCTTCGAACCGCCGCCCGATGAATCGCTTGATCGAGGTGATCGTGTTCTCCGGATTGGTGATCGCCTGGTTCTTGGCCGTCTTGCCGACCACGCGCTCGCCGTCCTTGCGGAACGCCACGACCGACGGAGTGGTGCGGTCACCCTCCGCGTTGATGATGACGGTCGGCTCTCCGCCTTCGAGAACTGCGACCGCCGAGTTCGTCGTACCGAGGTCGATACCGAGGACCTTGGCCATCGGACACCCCTTCCTTTCGTCGGCGCTCCTGGGCGCCGCCATCGTTCGAAGTTCAAGTGGGACGGCCGCAGTGCGACCTAGGGATTGTTGGCATACTAGAATCTGAGTCTGGCGTTGTCAAGTTTATCTAAGTGTTGGTCTATCAAGTTTCCTGCTCGCCGACACGACACTCTTTCCCGTGCTCGTACGGCTCGAAACGCGCGTCGATGCGAAGGGTTTCCTCTACCCCACGCAGGTTCCCTGAACCACCGATTCTCACCCGTGCCGACGCTTCGCCGAGTCGCTCGTATCGACCGCCGCGGACCCCTTTACACCCCCCTCGGGGGCGGGTACAGTACGCGACGAAATCCTGACCGAGCGAAGGAGTAGGAATGCCCCGACCGATCATCAACGAGGACGAGTGCTCCGGTTGCGGCATCTGCGTGGACGCCTGCCCCGATAACGTCCTTGAGCTCGTGGACGACAAAGCGAACGCGGTGAACGAGGACGACTGCTCGGGCTGCGCGACCTGCATGGAAGAGTGCCCGATGGGCGCCATCGAGGAGGTCGAAGAGGAGTAGCCGATAGGCTGCGACACGAATGGACACGGGGCGCCCACGGGCGCCCCGTTCGCTATCTCGGGCCGCTCGCTTGCCCGCCAAGTGTCCGCAGTTGCAGCCATACGCGTCTCTTGCGATCCTCGTCGGCGAGCGACGCGGCGAAGTCGTCCACCGCGAGGACAACGCGTCCGCGGTGGTGCTGCGGACGGCCGACCTCGAGCCGAATGCCGAGCGCGGCCGCAACATCCTCGGCGGCGGTGGCATCGAGCGCCACGAGCACGCGGGGATCGACGGCTTCGACCTGCCGCAGCAGCCGCGAGACGCGCGCCTGCGGATCCGACGCCGCCGGGCGCGAGAGCGTCGCGAACAGGCCGTGCTCGAGCAGGCCGAGCGCCGCGAGCGCCTTGCGCGCGGCGTCCCCGTCCTCCCCCGACAGCACCTCGCCGCCTGCGCGCTCAGCGGGACCGGGCTCGCCCTTCACGAGCATCGTGCGCGCGAGCGGGTCACCGCTCCAGCTGCGGTCACCGCGCGGCTCGACGGGTTCCGCGGCAGTGGCAGCGGTCAGCTCGGCGAGCACCTTCGCCTCGTAGATCCGCCGCAGGCGTTCGCGCTCGCTCACTCGCCGTGCGAGAACCAGCGGACGGTCATTGCCACGCCGCGCTCGAGCGGGACGGCCGCACGCCATCCGAAGACGCACGCGGCCTTCGTCGGGTCGAGAGCGCTTCGCTCCACGTCGCCTTCGCGCGCAGGAAGGTGCTCCACGGCCCCGCGGTAGCCGGCCGCTTCGCGCATGGTCTCGGCGAGGTGCTCCACCGACAGCTCGGTTCCCGTCGATACGTTGAACGCGTGGCCATCGGTGCCGGATTGCGCCAGGGGCGAATCGACTCTGAGCGCCGCGAGAACCGCCGTCACAACATCGCCGACGTAGATGAAGTCACGCGTCTGCAGCCCATCGCCGAAGATCGCCGGCGGTTCGCCCGCGACCATCCGATTGGCGAAGATCGCGACTACGCCGCCCTCGCCGAGCGCATCCTGCCGGGGCCCGTAGACGTTCGAGAATCGGAAGCTCGCGAAGTCCACCCTGCGCGGGCGTAGCTCCTCGGCGAGCACGGACTCCGCCTCGAGCTTCGAGGCGCCGTAGGGGTTCGTCGGCGCCTTGCGTGCGGTCTCAGGAAGTGGCACGACCTCCGGCTCGCCGTAGACCGCTGCCGAGGACGCGGAGATCACGCGCCGTGCGCCGGCTGCGGCGGCGGCGCGGGCCACCGCCCGCGTCCCTTCCACGTTGATTGCACGGTCCCGCTCGGGATCGCGCATCGACTCGTGCACCGACACCTGCGCGGCGAGGTGCACGACAGCGTCCGGTGCGAACTCGGTAACCGACTCGGCCAAGCCGGCATCCAGCACGCTCATCTCGCGGAACCAGGTGCTCGCGTGGACGTTCTCGGCCTTGCCGGTCGAGAGGTCGTCGATGATGCCCACTTCGTGGCCCTCGGCGAGCAGCAATTGCGCGAGGTTCGAGCCGATGAAGCCGGCACCGCCGGTCACGAGAATTCGCACGCTGGCCCCTCTCCTTCCCTCACCGCACGGCGAGCCGGCGGACCGAAACGAGCCTCGCCTGCACGACCAAGCGATACCGAGCACTGTATGGCGGATGGCAGGCCGTGAGTGTCAGCTGTGGCTGAACCGTAGACGCCATCACGTCGACTCTGTCCGGCGTAACCGCCATCTTCCGGTACACGCGGTAGCGATACCGGCGATAGGGCGAGTAGAAGTCGATGGTGTCTCCGTCGCGCAGCTCGTCCAGCCGCCGGAACGGCGCGAGGTACGTCGTGCGGTGCCCCGATATCCCCGTGTTCCCGGTTCGGCCGGGCACATCCGTGGACGTCACCCACCCCGGTCCGAGCTTGAGGTCCTCCCGAGAGACTCCTTTGACCACGACCGCGTCGATTCCTGCCGACGGCGCCACGATCTTGCCGAAGACACCGCCCTCGGCCAGTCGACGCCAGTACGCCGCGTCCTGGCTCGCCCACCCGGCGAAGTCCCAGTCGTTCGTCGACGCTGACGACGCCTCGACCGCATCCGCTCGCGCCGCGTGCTCGAACACGGCACGCAGCCGACCTTGCTCGCGCCACGTGAACGCGCCAGTGAGCGCTTCGTACGCGAGCAACCCGAGCGCAAGGCCGAGCAGCAGGTCCGAGAGGAGCCGCAGGACGCGTCCGCGGCGAGTGAGCGTCAAGCACATCTCCTTCATCATGACGAGGCTGAGCAGGGCTTTCGGCCTCTAAAGAATCCTACTACGTGGCCGATACTCTTGAGGACAGTCCTTGACACGCGCACATCGCCCCCGATAAAGGCACGGCCTGCCGAAAGGCTCGCCACGCAAAGCCACGGGTCTACAGGGAGCTCGTCTCCCCATGATAGCCGGGTTGCCGAAGGTCTCCGAGCCGGTCTCGTCCGGCCCCGTCCTTCAGCGGACAGGGGGCCGCGCGGAACGCCATCGGCACGACTAGGGGGCACTTCTAAATGAATCGCACGGTTCGACCCGGCAAGCGGTTGTACGGAGCGCTCACGGCGCTCGTTTCGGCAGTCATCCTGTTCTCAGTCTTCGCGGGAATCGCTGTCGCGAACGACGACGGCGGCGTCACCGCTTCGCAAGGACTTCCCGAAGCTACCACGTTGCCAGCGGTCGCCACGTCGACGGCGAGTCTCGAGGCCACGTACGCGCCCCTGACCGCGACGGTCATCGCCACGGTCACTCCTCCCGCTAGCCCCGCTCCCGCCCCGACGACGGTGGCCAAGGTCGCCCCCGCTCCGGCCGCGAAGCCGGCGCCCAAGAAGACGTCAAGCCAGCTGGCCCTCGCCCGCAAGCTGCTGCGCAAGCAGATCGCGTTGCACCCGATCCTCAAGGGAACGACCGTTTCCTTCGGCAAGACGCCGGGCAACTACCAGGCGGTCGCGTACTACACGACCGGCCACATCGTCATCAACCCGCGCCATCGCGCGAGCCTCGCGCGGATCATCGCTCACGAGGTGTGGCACGTCATCGATTGGCGTGACAACCACCGCATCGACTGGGGCGAGCGCGTTCCCCGGTAACCCCCTCCGAAACAGCGAACGGGGAGGCCTCAATGAGGCCTCCCCGCTACTGGGTGGCGGGTATAGAGCTACGCCGTGCGCGAATTCCGGCGCAGCACCACGCCAATGGCCGCGGAGAATGCGGCCGCGAGAAGCAGCCACGCGAGTCCGCCGCCCGTGAAGGGCAGGAACGGAGCCGAGGTGCGACGCACCGGCAAGGACAAGCTTGCTCGGTTGTTCTCGGGATTGCCTTCGTCCTGCGTGCTGATGACCGCCACGTTATCCACGCGCGTGACATCCGAAGCCAGTTCAGGATCGACGCGCACCGTGTAGGTCACGGTCTTCACGCCGTCGGACTCAGAGAGCGTGTCGGTGAACTCCCAGCGGATCTTGCCGTCAGTCACGGTTCCGCCGCCGGCGTCCACGACCGTCACGTACCGCTCATCGAAGTCGTCCTCGATCGTGTAGCCGATCGCGTCGCCGAAGCCGACGTTCTCGTAGGACAGGGTGTACCTGACCACGTCGCCGGGGTGCACGCTGTCGCGATCCGCGTTCTTCTTGATCGTCAGGTCGGGAAGCTCGGTGAACGGAGCGAACGGGACGTCGAAGGTCGCCGAGTCCGTGTCGCTGACCGTCATACCGAAGGTGTCGGTGCCTGACACCGTCGCCGTGTTGTTGATGGTCGTGCCGACAGCTTCGACCGGAACCGGCCAATCCACGCTGAACGTGTAGCTGTCGCCCTCCTGCCCGTTCGGAGCCAGCGCCGGAATCGTGACGCCTGCGAGCTGGTCGGAGAGCATCGGGTCGGTGAGGACGACGGGGTCGAGCGCCCACGGCCCTTCATTCGCGATGGTAAAGGTGTAGCGCGCCGGGACCGCAGGATCGCCGGGCACGACGCTCTTCGTCAGCGATATGGCCGAGGGAACCGGCTGGTTCACGAAGTCCATACCGGTGACGGGACCCTCGGCGGGAATGCTGAACGTATCCGGAGCGGAAAGCTGCGTGTAGTTCGCCTGCTGCTGCTCGTGGAGCGAGTACGTACCGGGCAACAGGTCGTCGAAGCTGTACGTGCCGTCGCTCGCCGTCACCGTGCTGGCGACGAACTGCTCGCCACGATAGAGCTCGATCGTCCAGCCGGAGCCGGTCGTGTCCGCATCGCCGTCACGGTCGGTGTCGATGCGCTTCGTGCCGGAAACGCTGCCGGGGCTGAAGGTGCCCCAGTTCGTTACCGGGCCGCGCACCAGCGTCTCGCCCGCGAGCAGACCGGTGACCGCGATTCGGCCCGAGGCGGTAACCGCGAAGAACTGGTAGGTGCCGATGTCCGTCCCGTACGGGAACGTCGTCGTCCAGCGCCAGATCGTTCCAGTCTCGTTCGCGAGATCCTCGGTGTGCGACACACCGTCGACCACGTAGTCGACCTGGTATCCGGTCGCTGCAGGAGCCTGTTCGATCACGTTGAGCGCGAACGTCTTCGTGATGTTGACGCCTACGTGCGCCTGAGCGCAGTCGGTGACTTCCTCGTCGAGGGCGTCGTGCGCGGTGACCGTGACCGTGTTCGTCGTCGGCTCGGAGATCGTGCGGGTGAGCGTCGCCTGCGTCGTGGCGTGCGGCGCGAGCACGAAGGGCACGTCGGCGACCTGGCCGTGGGGCACGTCGTTGTAGCCCGTGACCGTAAGGGTCGCGTCGCCCGTGTTCGTGAGGTTGTAGGTGTAGGTGACGTCGCCGGAGTCGGTGACGGTGGCCGTCGAAGCGTCCTTCGTCACATCGATCGCGGGGTGCAGCACGTCGAGTGTGTGGCTGTCGCACGCCGTCAACGTCTCGTCGAACGGGTTCATCGCCGACACGACTGCCGTGTTCACTAGCGGGTCGTCGTCGCTCGCAGCCACCGTATGCGTGTAGGTAACGACCACGGGGCCCGAGCCGGCCTCGATCGTCATGCCCACGAGGCTGAGCGAGACCTTGTTGGTGATATCGCCGAAGACCGAGTCGACGAGGGTCAGGTTGCGCAAGTCGGTAACACCCTCGTTACTGATCGTGAAGGTGTAGGTGACCGAGTCGCCGACGTGTGCCTCAGCAGGGCCGGACTTGATGATCTTGATCGCGGACGGATTCGGCGCATTGACGAAGTCGACGCCACTCGCCGAGGAGACGGTGGCCGTATAGCCGCCCTCACCCTGCGAAACATCCACGCCCAGCGTCACCTGATCCGGATGGCTGATCTGCGTGTAGTTGGCCTGCTGCTGCTCGTCGAGGTCGTAGTTCCCGGGCAGCAGTCCGGCGAACGCGTACTCGCCGTTCGCGTCCGTGACCGCGGTACCGCTCGTGTCGGCCGGTCCATCGTAGTCGATCGTCCAACCCACGCCTTGCGTGTCGCCCAACGCGGTCTGAAGGATCTTCTCGCCGGTGATGTCTCCGGGCTCAAAGGTGAGTCGGTTTGTCGTCGGGCCGGTCAGTGTCTCCCCGCCCAGGCTGCCCGCGCCCGTGAGGTCGATGCGCGTGCCGCCCACGTTCGCGAAGACGTCCCAGCTCGTGATCTCCGTGCCGTACGGCAGAATCGCGTCGTGCGTGAGACCGGCGCCTGCGAGGGAGGCTTCGCCGTCACCGGCGGTGCTGTTCCAGGTGACGACGTAACCGTCGACGCCCGTCACTGAGCTCGTGAGGTCGAGGTCGAACGTCTTCGTGATGTTGACGCCTACGTGCGCCTGAGCGCAGTCGGTGACCTCCTCGTCGAGGGCGTCGTGCGCGGTGACCGTGACCGTGTTCGTCGTCGGCTCGGAGATCGTGCGGGTGAGCGTCGCCTGCGTGGTGGCGTGCGGCGCGAGCACGAAGGGCACGTCGGCGACCTGGCCGTGGGGCACGTCGTTGTAGCCCGTGACCGTAAGGGTGGCGTCGCCCGTGTTCGTGAGGTTGTAGGTGTAGGTGACGTCGCCGGAGTCGGTGACGGTGGCCGTCGAAGCGACCTTCGTCACATCGATCGCGGGGTGCAGCACGTCGAGCGTGTGGCTGTCCTCGGCGGTGACCGTTCCGAACGGGCCGGCGCCGACGACGGTCGCGCGATTCGTCAGAGGATCGCCGAACTCATCGATCATCGCCTTGGTGATCGTGGCCGTGTACGTGTACGTCCTACTCGAGCCGGGCTGGCCGACAGGCGCGAGCTGCGTGCCGGCGAACGGCTGCGGCGACACCAGGGACGTCAGATCGCCGAACACGGAGTCGTCGAGCGACGTCAGCGTGATGGCAGTGTCCGCGGAGTTCGCCACGGTGAAGCTGTAGGTCACGGAATCACCGACGTGCGCACTCGATTGTGCCGTCTTGGTGATGGTGATCCCCTCAGCCTTGGGCTGGTTCAGGAAGTTGTTGTCGGTCAGGGCCGCGCCGGACGCGATGGCCAGCGGACCGATAGCGAGTGTCGCGGGCAGGACCTTGCTGTAGTTCGCGTCCTGCACCTCCTGCACCGTGTAGTCGCCGGGCAGCAGTCCGTCGAACTCGTACACGCCGAGATTGCCTTGGTGCGTCGTCGTGCTCACCGTGTCGTACAGCTCGCCGTCGCGGAACAGCTGCATAGTCCAGCCGTTCGCGAGAGCGTCGGTGATGTCGAGCAGGCCGTTGCGGTTGCCGTCGATGAACTTGTGGCCGGAGATGCTGCCCGGCACGTACGTGAAGCAGTTGTGGACGGTGCCGTCGGTCGAGCCGTCAGCGGCGTCGGCCGAGGTGTCGATCGTCTCCGGGCCGAGGACGTCGCTCAGTGCGACCGTGCCCCCACCGAGGGTCGACGAGATGTTCGCGAAGAACTGCCACGAGTCGACCGTGGCGCCTTCGATGATGCTCACGGCGCTGCTGCGGTAGGTCCCGCTGCCGGCGTCGAAGGTGAGCGCCGCGGTCTGCGAAGCGCCCCCGTCGACGGAGTAACGGACGAAGTAGCTCGTCGCTCCGCTGACCGCACTGTCCAAGCTGAGCTGGAACACCTTGCTCAGGTGCTTCTGCTGGTTGCCGATCTTCACGTCCTGCGAGCCGTCGTGGACGACATCGATGGACATTGGCAGCGGCGTCGTGTTCTGCCAGCCACTCTGCGGAGTCTCGTTCATCGTGTAGTTGCCCTCGGGCAGACTGACGAACGTGAACGCGCCGAGTGGGTTCGAGCCAGACGTCGCGGTGATGGCGAAGGGGAAGTCCGGATCATTGTAATGGAGGGTGAAGTCCCACCCTGCCAATCCGGGCTCGCCGGGGTTCTGGGTCGCGCTGCCGTCGTCATCGCGGAACTTCAGGCCATTGATCTGCCCGTTCGGCATGACGCCAGGCCCGACGGGGACCGAGATCGTCTTCTGACCGGTACCGCCGCCATTCCACTCGGTGAACCGGCCCTGCGCGCTCGAGCCAGGGTACGATGCGGCGCCGTTGTGAGACGGGTTCTGCTGGTTCCAGTAGTAGGTGATGGCCAAGTGCACCTTCAGGTACACCATGCCGTACTGGCCCTTGGGGATGACCAGGTCGGGGCTGGGAGTGGCGACGTCGACATTGTAGAAGCCGCCCGACACCGACTTGGTGACGAGACCGGAGATGTCCTGGGCACCGGCGGGAACGGCCTGAGCCGAAGGTACCGTCCCGTTGGTGGTCACGGCATAGTTGAAGCCCTTCGCTCCGTCGACGCCGACGGCCCCGCTAGTCACGTAGTCGAAGGCGAGCTTGAAGCTCGGAAGGCGTACCGCATCGCTGCCGGAAGTGTTGTCGACAACGATGCGTACGGGAATCCAGTCGCCCTCTTGGTAGTTGCCGAGGTTCGACTTCGCCCAGCCGACCTGCGAGGCCGGCGACAGGCGCCACGCCTGCCAGTCGACATCCTGGAAGGAGGCGTAGGGAGGCGTGGTCGCCAGAGCACCCGCGCCGGCCGCAGCAGCGGCGAGACCCAGGGTCGACTTCTTCATCCACGTGGGCTTCGTCGTGGTGCCACGCGTGATCGCGGTCGACTTCGCCACTGGTTCCTGGGTCACCGGCTGAATGCTCACGCCGGGCTCCTGTGGCGCCGCGACCGGCTGATCTGCGGCAGGCAAGCCCGCTGCGGGAGCCGAGTTCTCAGGAATCGACACGTTTGTCGGCGCGGGGGCCGGCGTGGCAGTGGATTCCTCGGCCTGCGCGAGACTCCTCGGCGCAGCGTTCCCTACCGTGCCGAAGCACAGCATGAGCACGACCAACACGGTCGCAACTAGCGAACGAGCCCGCGATCGCTTCTGGTAGAAGCTGTGCGGCATCGTTACCACCTCCCAGTGGCTACCGCGACCCAGTGGACAAAAAAAGACCAGCCCCTCGAAGGGCCGGTCTCACCACTGACTCCCCGTCGGCCACTGGGGGTGACCGAAAACACCGACGGATCTATGTCTCCCTTTTCGCGCCGAAGAACTGTCAACGTCCTGATGGGTCGCTCGAATAGGCAACACCTGACAGGTACTTCTTGCCACAGCGTCAAGTACCGAGTCGTCCGCCAAGCGGCTATTTCTGACGAACGGTAGTGATATCGGTCACAGAAGGCGACGACTGGCACGAATCGGGCCGGGAGCGGATTCGCCCGGCCCGACCTGCGAAAAGGCTGAAGGAAGCTGAGCTAGGAGACTCGGCTCCGGATGCTACGGCTTGCGGCGTTTCGCCTTCACGGACGCGGCCTCCCGCTGCGAACTGCGCCTCGCGCTTGAGGACGATGCCCCCTTGCGATTGGTCGGCGGCCGGCACTCCTGCACGAGCGCGCGATTGATGACCTCGTCCATGTGCTCCACCGGCACGATGTTCATGTCTTCCTTCACGTGCGGCGGAAGCAGTTCGAGATCGCGCACATTGTCCTTCGGTATGAGCGCCAGCTTGATGCCGGCGCGGTGCGCCGCGAGCAGCTTCTCCTTCAGCCCGCCGATGGGGAGCACATGGCCACGCAGTGTGATCTCGCCGGTCATCGCGATGTCGCGACGAACTGGACAGCCGATCAGCGCCGAGGCGAGCGCGGTGGCCATCGTGATGCCCGCGGACGGACCGTCCTTCGGGATCGCGGCAGCGGGCACGTGGATGTGGATGTCCGTCTTCTCGTTGAACCGCTCGTCGATGTCGAGGTCGTGCGCCCGCGTTCGGATGTAGCTCATCGCCGCCTGCGCCGACTCGCGCATGACGTCGCCGAGCTGACCGGTGAGGATGAGGTTGCCCTTGCCGGGCATCGTCGTCGCCTCGATAAAGATGACGTCGCCGCCGACCTCGGTCCACACGAGCCCGGTCGCCACGCCGACCTCGTCCTTCTCCTCGGCGAGGCCGAAGGTGAACTTCGGCGGACCGAGGTACTTCGACACGTTCTTGGCGGTGACGGTGGTCTTGCCCCGCTTGCCTTCAACCACCTTGCGCGCCACCTGGCGACAAATCATCGCGATGGTGCGCTCGAGGTTACGGACACCCGCTTCTCGTGTGTAGCGGCGGATGATCTCGTGGATCGCGCTTTCGGCGATCTCGATCTTGCTCGTGCCGAGGCCGTGCTCCTTGAGCTGCTTCGGGACCAGGTACTTCATCGCGATGTGGGTCTTCTCGTCCTCGGTGTAACCGGGAAAGTGGATGACCTCCATGCGGTCGCGGAGCGCCGGGTGGATCGGGTCGAGCAAGTTCGCGGTCGTGATGAACATGACGTCCGACAGGTCGAACGGCGCCTCGAGGTAGTGGTCCTGGAACGAGTTGTTCTGCTCGGGATCCAGCACTTCGAGCAGTGCCGACGTCGGATCGCCACGGAAGTCGGCGCCGACCTTGTCGATCTCGTCCATCATGAACACCGGGTTCTTGGTGCTGACCTGGTTGATCGACTGGATGATCCGGCCTGGTAGTGCCCCGACGTACGTCCGGCGATGGCCGCGAATCTCGGCTTCGTCGTGGACGCCGCCGAGCGACATGCGGATGAACTTACGCCCCAGTGCGCGAGCGATCGACTTGCCGATCGACGTCTTGCCCACGCCGGGAGGGCCGACGAAGCACAGGATCGGGCCGCGGTTGGTGTCGGTGAGCTTGTGGACCGCAAGGTACTCGAGGATGCGCTCCTTCACCTTCTCGAGGCCGTAGTGGTCCTCGTCGAGGATCTTCTGCGCTTCGACGAGGTCGAGCTTCTCCTCGTCCTCCCGATTCCATGGCAGGCCGACGAGCCAATCCAGGTACGTCCGGATGACGCTCGTCTCGGCGGCAGCGCCGGGCATCTTCTCGAGCCGCCCGAGCTCCTTGAGCGCCTTCTCCTCCACGTCGGGTGGCATGCCCGCGTCCCGGATCTTCTCTTTGTACTCGTCGATCTCGGCCTGCACCTCGTCGTACTGGCCGAGTTCCTGCTGGATGGCCTTGAGCTGCTCGCGGAGGAAGTACTCGCGCTGCGTCTTGGACATCGACTCCTTGACCCGGTTCTGGATCTTCGAGCCGAGCTCCAGGATGTCGAGTTCCTTGCGCAGGAAGTCCGCGGTCTTCTCGAGTCGCGCCTTGGCGTCGACGGCCTCGAGGATCTGCTGCTTCTCCTCGGTGCGCAGGTTCAGGTGGAACGTGATGAAGTCGGCCAAGCGACCGGGCTCCTCGATCGAGCCCGCGGCGATCAGGACCTCCTGGGGCACCGGCTTGCCGAGCTGGGCCGCCTTCTCGAAGTCCTGGATCAGCGAGCGCATCAGTGCCTGCGTCTCGACGTCCACGGTCGTGGGCTCGTCGATGGCCTCGATGCGCACCATGAAGTACGGGTCGGACTGCACGAACTCCACGACCCGCATGCGCTTCTGGCCCTCTACCAGCGCCTTGGCCGTCCCGTCCGGCAGCTTGAGTTCCTGGAGGATCGAGGCGACGCACCCGATCTCGTACATGTCGCCGGGCTCGGGGTCCTGCGTCTCGGCGTGCTTCTGTGTCACGAGCGCGACGTAGTGCTCGTTGCGCATCGCTTCTTCGAGGGCGTTCGTCGACCGCTCGCGGCCGACGAACAGCGGCACGACGAGGTTCGGGAACAGGATGAGGTCGCGAAGCGGGATCAGGGGCAGTAGGTCCGGGATCTTGCTTTCGTTCTCGTCCTGGCTAGACATGCGCTATGTGACCTTTCGTTGGCGGTCGCCCGAGTATAATCTTCTTTGCCCGACAATTCGTGACGGTACACGCTCGCCCCTGCCTCCCCGGCGACCCCTCGGAGGCGGTGCGGACGCGAAAGGTGACCGGTGAATCTCAAGCCCTTCCGGCGACGTGTGTCGCTTCGCGCGACAGCCGTGCTCCTGCTTGCGTCCGCGCTGTTCGCTATGCTCCCGGCGCTCGCCGTCGCTGCCCCCTTGGAGACCACGGCGCCGCTCGGCGGGGCGAACCAGTTCCGGCTCCTGACCCCCGACCTCATGCCGTCGATTCCCGAGGGCGGGACGATGCGCATCGACGCGACGGCCAAGATACCGGCAGCGACCGAGTACCTGGAGCTGCGCCTGCGCGTCTTCCGGCCGAGCGGCGGCCTGCTGCACCAGAAGACCGAGATCAGGCACGAGACCACCGACACCGTGGCGTTCACGTTCTCCCGGCCACTCACCGGACTCGACATGGACGCGGGTCGGTACCCCTTCGAACTACAGATGCGTGCCACCGGCAGCCAGCCGATCAAGCTCGAGGGAGACATCTTCGTATACGACCCGAAGGCGCAGCCGCTGCGCGTGGTACTGCTCACCCGGTTCGCGAGTTCGCCGGGCATCGACCCGCAGGGACGGTTCGTGCTCGACCCCGGGCTGTACACCCGCTCGCGGGACCAGCTGTTCGCGCTGGATTCGCTGCTGGCAGCCACGCCTCGGCTCCGCCTGTCGGCGTCGCTGCCGCCGATGCTGCTCGACGAGTGGGACCGCATCGCTGGGGGCTACCAGATGGCCAGCCCCGAAGGCCTTGAGAGCATCGGCGCGGACCAGGCGACCCCCCGCTCGTACGCGTCGGCACTCGATGCAGTCCGATCGATGACGACATCCGGTCGCGCGGAGCTGCTCGACGTCCCGTACGCTGAGCCGGATGTCGTGGGGCTGCAGGCGATCGGCGGCCTTTCCGATCTCGCGCTCCACTACCGCGAGGGGGTCTCGTCGTACGTTCGCTCAGTGGCCGCGACCCCCTCGCCCGTAACCACGCTCACTCCCGGCCGTATGCCCGCCGGCGCGCTTCCACTCCTGCGCCGCGCGCGGCTCCGCGGCGCGTTGCTCGACCCGACGTCGGTCCGCGCGAAGCAGGGTGCCGCCTCGTCGGGACTCTACGACGTCGGGCAGAACTTCCGCGTACTGACGTGGGACAACGAGATGTCGCGATCCCTCGCCACGGGCGAGACGCGCCGCCTGCTCGCAGGCCTGTTCGAGCATCGCTCCGAAGATGCCTCGACGCCGGTCACGCTCGTCCTCGACGTGGGCGCCGGCGCGCCGACCGACCTCGTGACCGTCGCGCCTGCGCTGCGGCACCTGGCCGGTTCGCCGTGGATTCGCTTCGTCACGGCGTCGAAGGCGCTCTCCGGCCGAGCCAAGCGGGCGACGCTACAGACCCAGTTCTCGGATCGGAAGCCCCCGGCAGAGGGGTACTGGAGAGAGGTCTCCCAGGCACGTCGCGCCATGCTCGCGCTGCAGGCGGCCGCCGGTGCCGACGACCGCGTCGCCGCTCAAGTACGCAGCGCCGTGCTACTCGCCGAGAGCCGCTGTTGGGCGGGGCCCGACCTGTCCTGGTCGCTCGCCGATCGCGGCCGCTCGTTCTCGGCGACGGCGATTCGTGTGAGCGGCGAGTTCTTCAACAAAGTTACGATCGAGGGACAGGACCTGACACTGTCGGGGGCCCTCGGCGAGATACCCCTGAACGTTCGCAACGGCACCGGACGCGAGTTGCGCGTCGAGTTGGTGGCGTCATCGCGGTTCGCTCGATTCCCGAAGGGCGACCACCGGTTCCTGCGGCTGCGGAAGGCGGAGAACTTCCTCACGCTGCCGATCGACCTCGGATCCGTGCTCGCCGACAGGGTCGACGTGACGCTCGTGGCCGACGGCAAGGTCGTGGCGACCGAGCACATCCAGGTGCGAGCGTCGTACCTCGACCGCGTGGCGCTTGTCGGCATGGTCGCGGCGGCGCTGGGCGCCATGTTGTTCTTCATCAGGAAGCGGGTGCGAGCCGCCGATGACGAGAACCGTCCAGATGCTGGTACTATCAGACAACGCTAGGACGCGCACTGGCCGGATGGAGTCGTGATGAAGAGGATCATCGGCATCATTCTCGTCGTGGCCTTCGTCGCCACTTCCATCAACGACATCGGCCGTTACTTCACGACGCGCTACTACCTCGACCAGCAGACGTCGGACATCGCCCGCTTCGCCGCCGACGAACTGCATCGCACGCAGGAGAGCAGGGACGTCGTGGGCGGCGACACCGCGAACTACGCGGCGCAGCAAGGCGTTCAGGTGACGGCGTACGACCAGACGGTCACGAACGTCACGGTGTTCACGCGCACGGCGGTCAAGGGCACCTGGGTCCTCGCCCGGGCGCACGCTTTGCTTAGTAAGCTGCCGTCCGACGCCCCCCTCTACGTGTCGGACTCGCAAACCGCATTTCTCCAGTGATCCCGGGCGCCATCGTCGTCCCCGTAAAGGCGAGCTGAATCATGAGAACGATCGTCATAGATACGAACGTCCTGTTGGCGGACCCCACCGTCCTGACGTCGTACCCGGAAGCCGAGATGCTCATCCCCGAGACGGTGCTGAGCGAGCTCGACAAGCTGAAGACATCCCGAGTCGACCCGGACCTCCGGTTTCGAGGACGCGAGGTCAGTCGGCTCCTGTTCGACCTCTCCGAGCAGGGCAATCTCGTCGAGGGCGTCGCCCTCTCGGAAGGCGGTCGACTGCGTGTCGCGCCCTTGCTCGGCGACACGGTCCTGCCCGAAAGCCTGTCGGTACGCAACGCCGATGACCGCATCCTCGCCGTCGCCTTGCAGGAATCGCGCGAGCGGCCCAACGAGGTCTTCTTGATGACGAACGACCTCAACATGCTGCTCAAGGCGCAGACGCTGGGCGTTCAAGTACTGCGCCACGGCGACGGCGTTGAGTCGAGCTTCGGCCGGCGGTACATCATCCGGCCCTTCCAGCGCTACCGCATCCCGCTCACGATCCTCGCGATCTCGCTCGCCGTGTTCGCGGCGATCATCTTCCTCGTCGTGGCCTTCCAGCCGAAGTCGCCGACATCGGTGCAGCAGATCAACGTGCCGGTCGACCTTCGCAACAGTCTGACGCCCGAACAGCAGCGCGTACTGCAGGCGCTGACGGACCTCCAGCAGAATCCGAACGACGCGCAATCCCTGCTTGCGGCCGCGAACGCACTTTATGATGCACAGCAGTACCAGTCTTCGGTAAGATACTTCCAGGGGTATTTGCGACAGCGTCCGAATGACCTCGACGCCAAGACCGATCTCGGCTCCGCGTACTTCAACATAGGGAAGACGGACGAGGGCATCCGGATCACAACTGACGTACTGGAAGCGAACCCGAACCACGTCAACGCGAACTTCAACCTGGCTATCATGTACTGGCGCGGCAAGGGCGACTACCAGGCCTCACTCCGTCGCTTCGAGCGCGTGTTGGCGCTGACGAAGAACTCGACGGATCCGAAGCAGCATGAGGCGAATCAGTTGGCGCAGAACAACATCAAGGCACTGAAGGCCGAAGCCACCCAGCGGGGAATCAAGCTGCGGTCGGGAGGAGTGCAGTAGTGCAAGAAGTCGATATCGCCATCATCGGCGGTGGGCCTGCCGGTCTGACCGCTGCGCTGTACACGTCCCGAGCGCGCGCCTCGACGGTCGTGTTCGACTCGGGCATGACCGGCGGACAGATCGTGACGACGGAGCACGTCGAGAACTACCCCGGCTTCCCCGAAGGGATCGCCGGGCCGGAACTCGGCCGGTTGATGCTCGAGCAGGCGCAACGCTTCGGCGCGTTCATCGAGGCGTTCAACTCGATCGAGTCCGTGGGCCTCGACGGCATCGACTTCGTTCTCAAGACGACCGAGGACGAGGAGTACCGCGCAAAGTCGCTCATCATCGCCACCGGCGCGGTGCCGAAGAAGCTCGGCGTTCCCGGCGAGGCCGAGTTCACGGGCCGCGGCGTGTCGTGGTGCGCGACCTGCGACGGCGCGCTGTTCCGCGACAAGGTCGTCGCGGTCATCGGCGGCGGGGACGCGGCGGTCGAAGAGGCCATCTTCCTCACGAAGTTCGCACGGGAGGTCCATCTCGTGCACCGGCGGGATGAGCTGCGGGCGACGAAGTGCATCCAGGAGCGCTGCTTCGAGAACGACAAGATCATCTTGCACTGGAGCCGCGCGGTCGCCGAGATCATCGGCGAGAACGGCAAGGTGAGCGCAATACGGCTGCCGTCGACAAAGGCGGATCCCGACGAGACCATTGCGGTCGACGGCGTATTCGAGTTCGTGGGCGTCGACCCGAAGAGCGACCTCGTGAAGCACCTCGTGGACTGCAACGAGGCGGGCTTCATCAAGACGGACCACAACGGCATCACCACCTACCCGGGTATCTTCGCTGCGGGAGACGTCACCGATTCCGAACTGAAGCAGGTAGTCACCGCTGCTGGACGGGGAGCGTCCGCAGCATTCGAAGCGTTGCGTTACATTGACGCGAGGCTGTGCACCATCTAGGTGCCACGAAGGAGGGAGCACGTCATGGCCGAGAACGTCATGCAGGTTACGGATGCGGCTTTCGAGGCGTCCGTCGTCAAGAGCGACAAGCCCGTCCTGCTCGACTTCTGGGCACCCTGGTGCGGCCCGTGCCGGATGATGGAGCCGGTGCTCGAGGAGGTCGCCGGCGAGCAGGCCGGTAAGATCGTCGTCGGCAAGCTGAACGTCGACGAGAACCCGGGCACGGCGACGAAGTTCGACATCCTCTCGATCCCGACGCTGCTCGTGTTCGTGAACGGCGAGGTCGTCAAGAAACTCGTCGGCGCGATGCCGAAGAAGCGGCTGCTCGAAGAGATCTCTCCCTGGGTCTAGCTCGAAGCGCATTGCTCACGGCCGACGGCGCTCACCGCCGTCGGCCGTCCTCTATCAGCGGCGTTGCCGTGCTCGCGTCCGCTGCCTATGATGGAGGACGCCGTCGTCCTGCGGGACTCGCAAGAAATGCCCTCTCCGAGAGGGTCTAGGAGGCACCATGTGCGGAGTCAATAAGGGTCAGTTCCGTCAGTCGGTCGGCCAGGTGGACGACACGCTCGCCCTCGCGCAGCAGTGGCTCGAGCAGCTCCACCAGACGGCCGATCACGGTGGTCTCGCCCAGGCGAGCCGTGAGCTCGCGCAGGTGACCGTCCTGCTGGGTGAGGCTCGCGCGAAGCTCGAGATCGCGATGGGCAACGGCGCCGCGACGACGGACGCCGTCACCATCGAGGCCGTCTAGCCCCGCTACCGCTCGGATAGCTCCATCTGCCACCCGCATGTTCGCTTGACATGCGGGGTCTCGGTGCTACGATTCCTCGATACGTGCTACTTCAGGAGGAATCGATGGGCCTTGTGCGCTTCGGCGTCGCGATGGACGAGGAACTGCTCGGCCGGTTCGACGAACTGGTCGCCCGTCGCGGCGCAGCGGCGAACCGCTCGGAGGCCGTGCGCGACCTCGTGCGCGACGCGCTCGTCGACGCCGAGTGGGAGGCGGCTTCGGGCGAGTGCGTCGGGACGATCACGATGGTGTTCGACCACGGCCACTCGGACCTCTCCGACAAACTCGACGCCGTCCAGCACGCCCACCACCACAAGATCGTATCGGCCATGCACGTCCACCTCGACGCCCACGCGTGCCTTGAGGTGCTCGTCGTCCGAGGTTCGGCCGAGGACGTGCGCGGCATCGCCGACACGCTGCTGGGGACGAAGGGCGTCAAGCATGGCAAGCTCGTGACCACCTCCACCGGCTCCGGCCTCTAGGTTTCGGATGCACATCCCCGACGGATACCTCGGTCCGCAGACGTACGTGGTGCTCGACGTCGCGATCGTTCCGCTGTGGGCCATCGCCGCGTCCAAGGTGAAGCGCACGCTCAAGGCGAAGCAAGTCCCGCTCATGGCGCTGGGCGCCGCGTTCTCGTTCGTGATCATGATGTTCAACATCCCGGTGCTCGGCGGGTCGACCGGGCACGCCGTGGGCGCAACGCTGATCGCGATCCTGCTCGGCCCGTGGGCCGCGGCCATCTCCGTGTCGATCGCGATCGTCGTCCAGGCGCTGATGTTCGGCGACGGGGGTATCACTGCGCTCGGCGCGAACGCGTTCAACATGGCGTTCGTGATACCGTTCGTCGGCTACTACCTCTACCGCCTCTTGGCGGGAGGCAGTGGCGCGCGGCTAGGCCGCCGGATGGTCGCGTCGGGCGTCGCGGCCTATGTGGCGATCGTCGTCTCCGCGATCGTCACCGGCTTCGAGTTCGGCCTCCAGCCGCTACTCGCACACACCGCGTCGGGGCAGCCGCTCTACGCGCCATACCCCCTGAAGATCGCGGTTCCCGCCATGGCCATCCAGCACCTGCTGTTCTTCGGCTGGGTGGAGGCGTTCGCGACGATGGGCGTCGTAGCTGCGCTCGGTCGCTCGGATTCGGTGCTGCTCGAGATGAAGCCTGCCGCCCGACCGCTGCGCTGGCTTTGGGCGGCGTTCGCCCTGCTGGTCATGCTGACGCCGATCGGCGTGCTCGCACCGGGCACGGCGTGGGGCGAGTGGAGTGCGCGGGAGTTGCGCCGAACCTTCGGCTTCGTGCCCGCCGGGCTCGATCGGATGGGCAACGTGTGGCGAGCCGCCGTCCCGCACTACGCGCCGGCGTTCATCAAGAACCCGCTCGTCGGCTACCTCGTGGCGGCGATCCTCGGCAGTGTGCTGGTGGTTGGAATCACGTGGGGGATCGCGAAGCTGCTCGCCCACCGCGACCGGACACCCGAGTCGAAAGCGGGAGCCTAGCGTGTGCGACGCCGACATCGCGCCCATCGCCGGCGGGCGGAAGGCCGCGCCCTCGCTCGCTCGACGCACTGCCGAGGCGATCGGTCGGCACATCGGCGAGGTACTGGATAACGAGGAGGTCGCGGCGCGGCCGGGACTCCTCCAGCGCATCGATCCGCGCGTGAAGGTGCTCTCGATCGTGCTGTTCTCGGTGACGGCGAGCCTCCTGCGCTCGCCGTGGCTCCTCCTCGCAATGGTGCTCGCTGCGCTCGGCCTGGCCGCCGCGTCCGCCGTGCACCCCGCCTCGTTCGCGCGGAAGGTGTGGGGCTCGGCCGGCCTGCTGGCCGTGCTGCTCGCCGCGCCCGCCATGACGCAGCTGATCACGCCCGGCCCGGTGCTCGTGCGGCTCGGCCCGCTGTCGTTGACCACAACGGGCGTGCTCGGAGCGGTGACGCTCGTGCTGCGCGTCGTGGCGAGCGCGGGAATCGCGCTGCTCATCGTGTGGACCATGCGCTGGACCGACCTGCTGCGCGCGCTGTCCTCGCTCAAGGTGCCGGACGTGGTCGTCGCGACCCTCGCGATGACCCAGAAGCAGATCGTCTCGCTCATGCGGACCGTGCAGCAGATGCACCTGGCGCGCGAGAGCCGCACGCTCGACGTGGGTACCACGGCCGAGAACCGGAAGTGGGTCGTCGGCCGAATGGCCTTCGTGGTGCAGAAGTCGATCAAGACCGCCGACGACGTGTACGACGCAATGCTCTCTCGCGGCTTCACGGGCGCCGTTCGCACCATCAGCCGGGAGCGCCGTCCCGGCGGGCAGTGGGCGTGGCTGATCGCTGCGATCGTGACCTGTGGCGCCTTCGTCGCCGTGGACCGGCTGGTGGCGCGATGAACGCCGACTTCGTCCTCTCCGGCGTTCGACACGAGTACCGCAAGGGTGCCGAGGCGCTCTCGGGCATCGACCTCACGATCGGCTGCGGCGAGCAGGTGGCCGTCCTCGGGGCGAACGGCAGCGGCAAGTCGACGCTACTGAAGATGCTCGACGGCCTCGTCTTCCCTACGGCAGGCACCGTGACGGCGTTCGGGCAGCCACTTACCGAGGACTCGCTCGAGCACGCCGACTTCCGCCGCGAGTTCCGCTCGCGCGTCGGATTCGTCTTCCAGGACGCCGACGTCCAGATGTTCTGCAGCAACGCCTTCGAGGAGCTCGCGTTCGGCCCCCTGCAGCTCGGCCTGCCCGAGGAGGAAGTCCGCGAGCGGGTCGAGGAGGTGGCGCGCAATCTGCGCATCGAGCGACTCTTCGACCGCCCCCCCTACGCCCTGTCCGGCGGCGAGAAGAAGCGGGTGGCGATCGGGAGCGTGCTGACGATGCGGCCGCACGTCCTGCTGCTCGACGAACCCACGAACGCGCTCGACCCGCGCAGCCAGGTCTGGCTGCTGGATCTCCTCGGCGAGTTGAAGGCCGCGGGCCACACCGTCGTCATCGCAACGCACGACCTGTCCATCGCCGAGGAGATGGCCGACAGGCTCGTCGTTCTGTCCGAGGAGCACGTCGTGGTCGCGGACGGATCGCCAGCCGCGGTGCTCGCGCAGCGCGAGCTGCTGTTACAGGTGAACCTGATCCACGAGCACGCGCACCGGCACGGTGGCGTTACGCACGTGCACGAGCATGGTCACCACTCGCACGCCCACGAGCACGGCGCCTCGGAGTCTGATGACTGAGCGACGCTCGAAACGGTAGCTCCGCGGCGGGCGTGTCCGCGTCCGTGGCCGCCCGCGGCGCTGTTACAATCTCGATATGAACCAGCCACGCGATCATGCGACCACTCCGCCGGCCGACTCCGCTCCCACCTACTACGAGTGCCCGTTGTGCGGATACCTATCGAGCGATATCGCCTTCGGCGGCGGGACGAAGGCGTGCCCGAAGTGCGGCGCGGCCGGCGACAGCCGACGGACGTACCCGACCGATCGCCTGCGCCGTCTCGACGAGCGCATTCGCCGGTACCACGCGGAGGGCGAGTCGGAGATCGTGGTCATCCTGGTCGCCGCATTCCTCGAGGCGATACTCGAAGACATCCTCGACCGAATCATGCAGGGACACGGCGCAGACGTGCAGATACGTCGCGTCGTGCTCGATTGCCAGCGCTCTATCGGCGGTCGCATCGGCCACGTTTTCCCTGGGCTGACGAACACCGAGTTCGAGGACATCGCGAGCGAGCTCGGCTTCCGAGAGTTCCCGCACTCGTGGCGGATGCTGCGCGAGGCGCGCAACTCGTTCATCCACGACTCGCCGTTCAGTACCGTTCGCGAGTCGATCGATCAGGGAATGGGCGACCGAGCGATCAACCTGCTCGATCAGGCGTACCGGCTCTTCGTGCGCATCAACAACCGGTTCGTGGCCGACGGAATGAGCAAGCGGCCGGACGCGAAGTCACGGCGGAACGGACGGCGGTGACGGCTCTGCGCGCAGTCTCGGCACACGTGACCGGCGTCGTCCAAGGCGTCGGCTTCCGTCCCTTCGTGTACAACCTCGCGGTGCGACTCGGCGTGCGGGGCTGGGTGAAGAACACCTCGGAGGGCGTGTTCGCGCATGCCGAGGGCGACGAGGCTGCCGTCGACGCGTTCGTTCACGGTCTGCGCCGCGAGGCGCCGCCCGCGGCGGTCGTCGAAGACGTCATCGCCGAGGACGTAGAGCCGGAAGGCTTCGAGTCGTTCGAGATCATCGCCTCCGCCTCGGTCGAGGGGATGACGCTGATATCGCCCGACCTCGCCACGTGCGAGGCGTGCGTCGAGGAGCTGCTCGACCCGAGCGACCGGCGCTTCCGCTATCCGTTCATCAACTGTACGAACTGCGGGCCGCGCTTCACCATCATCGACGAGATTCCGTACGACCGTCCGGCCACCACCATGCGCGAGTTCGAGATGTGCGCGGTGTGTGACGCCGAGTACCACGAGCCGACCGACCGCCGCTTCCACGCGCAGCCGGACGCGTGCGGCGTGTGCGGGCCGCGGCTGTACTTCCAGCTCGGCGGCCAGGCCGACGCAGCCATCACCGCCGCACTCCCCCCGCTGCCCGAAGACGCCGCGTGGCGCCCCGGCCTCTCGCCACGCGCCCGCGACCGAAACGCCGAGCGCGCGAGAACCGACGCGATCCTCGGCGCGGCCAAGGCGCTCATCCACGCGGGCGGCATCCTCGCGCTCAAGGGGCTCGGCGGGTTCCACCTCGCCTGCGACGCCACGAACGAGACGGCGGTCCGGCGACTGCGCGAGCGCAAACATCGCTGGGGCAAACCGCTCGCGATCATGGTGCGCGACCTCGAAACGGCGCGCCGAGTCGCCGAGGTCGGCCCCGAGGAGGAGCAGCTGCTCACGGGCAGCGTCCGGCCGATCGTCCTGCTACGCCTGCATGGGGCGCATCCGGACGCCCTCGCCCCCTCGCTCGCCCCCGGGCTGCGCGAGCTCGGCGTGATGCTGCCGTACACGCCGGTGCATCACCTCTTGCTGGCCGAGGTCGACCGACCGCTCGTGATGACGTCGGGCAACCTCTCCGACGAGCCGATCGCCACCGACAACGCGGAAGCGCTCGAGCGGCTCTCGGCGATCGCCGACGCGTTCTTGATGAACGACCGCGACATCCGGTCGCGCTACGACGACTCGGTGGTGCGCGTCGTTAGCCGGCAGACCGAACTCGTGCGCCGCGCCCGCGGCTACGCGCCGTTCCCGCTGCGTGCGCCGGGACGCACCGATGCGCACATCCTCGCCGTGGGACCCGAGCAGAAGAATACGTTCACGCTGCTCAAAGACGAGTACGCGTTCGTGTCGCAGCACATCGGCGACTTGGAGAACGCGGAGACGCTCGAGAGCTTCGAGCAGACGCTCGGGCTGTACGAGCGGCTGTTCCGCATCCAGCCGGAGATCGTCGCGCACGACCTCCACCCGGAGTACCTGTCCACGAAGTTCGCGATGACGCTCGATCTGCCGAAGGTGGGCGTGCAACACCACCACGCGCACGTCGTGTCCGTCACAGCCGAGCACGGCGTGAGCGAGCCGGTCGTCGGCATCGCCTTCGACGGCACCGGCTACGGCTCGGACGGCAAGATCTGGGGTGGCGAGGTGCTCCTCGGCGATTGGCGCGAGTTCGAACGCTTCGCGCATCTGCGCTACGTCCCGATGCCCGGCGGCGCGGCGGCCGTCAAGCGACCCGCACGTATGGCGCTCGGCCTGCTGTCTTCCATCGATCCGGCGCTTCTCGACCACCCCGGGGCCGCTGCGTGGCGATCCCGGCTCGCGTCCGGCGAAGAGGCCACGCTGCTGCGAATGATCGAGCGCGACGTGAACTCGCCGCTGACGTCTTCGATGGGACGGCTGTTCGACGCGATCGCGTCGCTCGTCGGCGTTCGGGACACCGTCGACTACGAAGGACAGGCCGCAATCGAGCTCGAAGCGGCGGCCGATCCTGCCGAGGAGGGCGCGTACGATTTCCAGTTCCTGGGCGACGATCCGATGATTATCGACCCTGAGCCGATCGTGCGAGCGATTCTGCATGATTTGGCACGAGGAGTGCAGGCAGAGACCGTGAGCGCGCGCTTCCACCGCGCGGTCGTGAACTGTATCGTTAGGGTTTCCGTTTTGGCCGCAAAGACGGCCGGAGTGAGGCATGTGGCTCTCGGCGGTGGCGTCTTCATGAATCGCATCGTCACAGCTGGAGCCGTGCGCGGGCTCGAGGGAGTAGGCCTCCGCCCATTGACCCACCTGTCGCTGCCGTTCAACGACGGCGCGGTGTCGTTCGGGCAGGCGGTCGTTGCTTGGTCTCGAAGACAGAGTGTATAAGCCTATCGATGGCGGACTTAGGCCGCCATCGATGCGCCGGTTCGTGCGGACTCGCTTCACTCACCGCGCAACCGACGGACCACGAGGTTGTTAGGAGGCTCCACGTATGTGTCTCGCCATCCCTGCAAAGGTCACGTCCATCGGTGAGAACTGCATGGCTGATGTCGACATCATGGGAGTGACTCGCCACGTCAGCCTGGATCTCGTACCCGAGGCGAAGGTCGGAGATCACGTGCTCGTACACGCGGGCTTCGCAATCCAGATCGTTGACGAAGAGTTCGCGAACGAGACGCTCGAACTGCTCAAGACCCTCGACATCCTGGAAGCCGAGGCGTAAGCAAACATGGATCTCCTCACCGGCTTCCGCGACCCCGCTGTAGCGAAGGGTCTCATCGAAGCTATCCACCGCACCGCCACCAAGCCGGCGAAGCTCATGGAAGTCTGCGGCACGCACACGGTTGCGATCGCTCGTAACGCCCTCCGCGACGTCATGCCGGACACGATCACACTGCTGTCCGGCCCAGGCTGTCCCGTGTGCGTCACGGCGAACCCCGACATCGACATGTCGATCGAGATCGCACGCCAGCCCGGCGTGATGCTCACGACCTTCGGCGACATGATGAAGGTGCCGGGGTCGTACTCGTCGCTCTCGAAGGAGAAGGCCGCCGGTCACGACGTACGCATCGTCTACTCAACGCTCGACGCCCTCGACCTCGCCGAGAAGAACCCCGAACTCCACGTGGTGTTCCTCGGCGTCGGGTTCGAGACGACCGCGCCGACGATCGCCTCGGCGATCCAGGAAGCCGAGCGCCGGAAGCTCGAGAACTTCTCGGTCCTGTGCCTGCACAAGACCGTCCCCGCCGCGCTCGGCGCACTCGCCCAGGACCCCGAGGTCGAGGTCAACGGCCTCATCCTGCCGGGTCACGTCTCGGCGATCATCGGCCTGGAGCCGTACCGCTTCCTCGCCGAGGAGTACGGGATGCCGAGTGTCGTTACCGGCTTCGAGCCCGTCGACGTACTGCAGGGCGTGTGGATGCTCGCCAAGCAGCTCGCCGAGGGCCGCTCGGAAGTCGAGATCGCGTACACCCGGGCGACCGCTCCCGAAGGCAATCCCGCGGCGATGGCCAAGATGATCGAGGTGTTCGAGCCGGCCGACGCCGAATGGCGCGGTATCGGCGAGATCCCCGGCACCGGCCTCGCAATCCGCGAGCGCTACGAGAAGTACGACGCGCTGAAGCGGGTGCCATGCACGCCGCCGGAGCCGAAGGAAATCCCGGGCTGCCAGTGCGGAGACGTTCTCAAGGGCATTACCTTGCCGTTCAACTGCCGCCTGTTCGCGAAGGCGTGCACGCCGGAGCACCCGATCGGACCGTGCATGGTCTCCTCGGAAGGTTCGTGCGCGGCGTACTATCGCTACACTGACTACGGTAAATCCGCGTAGGTATGGTATGAACCGGGCGGCCCCACAAAGGCCGCCCGACTTTTCTGTCCGCGTACGCTCGTCCCTGTAACCCGGCCGAAAGGGGCACCATGCGCGCCGACACGATCATGCTCGCCCACGGCAGCGGCGGCACCATGATGCGGGAGCTCATCGAAGACGTCTTCATGACGGGCTTCAACGACGACATCCTCCTGCGCATGGACGACGCGGCCTCGCTCGACATTCCCACTGGTCGCATCGCGATGTCGACTGACACCTACGTTGTGAGCCCGGTGTTCTTCCCCGGCGGTGACATCGGCCGTCTCGCAGTCTGCGGCACCGTGAACGACATCGCAACGGCCGGCGCCACGCCGCTGTACCTCACGGTCGGGTTCGTCCTCGAAGAGGGCTTCGCGGTCGCCGACCTCAAGCGCATCCTCGAAACGATGGCTGCCTCGGCTGTCGAGGCGGGCGTGCGCATCGTCACGGGCGACACGAAAGTCGTGCAACGTGGCCACGGCGACGGCATCTACATCAACACCGCCGGTGTGGGCTCGCTGCCCGATGGCGTCGACCTGTCGGGCTCGCACTGCAAGCCCGGCGACAAGGTCCTGCTGTCGGGCACGCTCGGCGATCACGGTATCGCCGTGATCTCCATCCGAGAGGGCCTCGAGTTCGGGACGGATATCGTCACTGACGCCGCTCCCCTCAACAAACTCGTCGCGGCGGTGCTCGCGGCCGCGCCCGATGTCCGCTGTTTCCGCGACCCCACTCGCGGCGGGCTGTCCTCGACGCTCAACGAGCTCGCGATGGCCTCCGGCGTATCGATCACCGTCGACGAGAACGACGTGCCGGTGAACGACCAGGTCCGCGGCGCGAGCGAGATGCTCGGCTACGACGTGTTCCAGGTCGCCAACGAGGGCAAGATGGTGTCCGTCGTGCCGGCCGACCAAGCCGATGCCGCACTGGCCGCCATGCGCGCCGCGCCGTACGGCGAGAAGGCCGCGATCATCGGCGAAGTGGCCGAGGGACCCGCGGGCAAGGTGTACGTGCGGACGGCCTTCGGCGCGAAGCGCGTTATGGACATGCTCGTCGGGGAGCAGTTGCCGCGCATCTGCTAGCGTTCCCGCTCATCCGTACGTTCGACGACCCCGAGCGACCGCTGCTCGGGGTCGCTGTTTTCGGGAGGGTAATGTAGGCGGGAGAACGGCTCGATCACGCCGCGCCACCCGACGGACTGATCGGACACGCTCCGGTATCCTCGATTCATGCCGAAGACCACTGACGAGACACGCTCTGGACTCTTGCGGGTCTCCCTCGCAGCAGTGTTGTGGGGCACCATCCCGGTGTTCGCGCGAATGGCGCCCGTCGACGCGACCGTGAAGGTCTTCTGGCGCTGCGGGTTCGCCGCAATCGCGCTGCTCGCGTACATGGCGGCGACGGGTCGCCTCGGCGAGCTGCGACGGCTGCCTCGGCGACGTCTGGCTGCCCTCGTCGTGCAGGGCGCGCTGCTCACGCTCAACTGGGTGCTGTTCCTCGGCGCGATCGATCGCACCGAAGTGGCCGTGGCCGAGCTGCTCGCGTACACGGGACCCGTGCTCGTGGCAGCACTGGCGCCCTTCGTGACCCGCGAGCGCTTCGACCGGCGGATCGTGCTGCCGCTCGCACTGTCGCTCGGCGGGACGGCGATCATTCTGCTGCCGCACGCCGCGGGCTTCGGCCGACACGGCCTCCTGGGGCCGGCGATGGCGTTCGCGTCGGCGTTCACGTACGCCGTGCTCATCCTGCGCTCGAAGCGACTGCTCGCGGGCGTCTCGAACGAGACGCTCATGGTCGTGGAGTACCTGACCGCGACCGTGCTGCTGTCCTGGGCGGTGCTCGCGTCGCCGCCACTGGCCGAGACGCGAGCATGGGGCGGGCTGCTCGCGCTCGGCCTCATCGACACCGCGCTCGCAGGACTGATCTTCCTGTCCGGCCTGCGGCGCGTCCGGACCGATCACGCCGCCACACTCACCTACGCCGAACCCGTGAGCGCCGTGCTGTTCGCCGCAGCGTTCCTCGGCGAGGCACTGACGGCGAACGCGCTCCTCGGCGGAGCGCTCGTGCTGAGTGCCGGCGTGCTCGTGAGCCGCCTCGTGCCGTCCGGCGGTATCGAAACGCCCGAGGAGCTCGCGACCGAAGACGTGCGCTGAGGCGGCCCGACCGGGAATCAAGGGTACTATTGAGTGATTCCGACTAGGGAGGGTGCTATGAACGCGTTGCAGCGGCTCGTCGACGCGCGGGCGATGGAGCGGTTGAACGCGCGTGACGCAACGCTCTTCGCGGACGGCTCCGGCAACATGGGCGAAGTGGCCGACCGACTCGGCTGGCTCGGGCTGACCGATCGGGCCGACGTCCTGACGCCACCGCTCGCCGAACTCGCCACGCGTCTGACCAAGGAGGGTGTCACCGACGTCGTCCTGCTCGGCATGGGCGGCAGCTCGCTGGCGCCGCTCGTCCTGGCGCGCGTCTTCGGGCAGCCCTCGGGCATGCCGCTGCTGCGCGTGCTCGACACCACCTCACCCACCCAGGTAACGGCGGCGCTCGGCGAACTCGATGCCGAGCATACCGTCGTAATCGTCGCCAGCAAGTCCGGCACGACGATCGAGCCGCTGTCGCTGTACGCGGTGTTCCGCACGTGGATGGACGACGCGATCGGTCGCGAGCGCGCTGGTCGCCGCTTCTACGCGATCACCGACCCCGGCACCGAGCTCGAGACGCTCGCTCAGCGCGACGGTTTCGCCCAGGTGTGGTCGGCGTCGGCCGACGTCGGCGGGCGATTCTCGGCGCTGTCCGTGTTCGGCCTCGTCCCGGCCGCACTCGCCGGTGTCGATCTCGACGGCCTGCTCGTGCAGGCGCGACGCATGGAAGCCGCGTGCAGGACTGTGGCCGAGGACACGAACCCGGCCGCCCAGCTCGCCGCGTTCATCGTGGACGCCTGCGAGGCGGGGCGGGACAAGCTCACGTTCGTTGCATCGCAGTCGCTTGCGCCGTTCGGCCTGTGGGTCGAGCAGCTCATCGCCGAGTCGACCGGTAAGGACGGCAAGGGTGTGATCCCGGTCCTCGAGTACGCGCCGGTCCCGCCCAACTCGTACGGCGACGACCGCGCGGTAGTCGTGCTGCGCGAGCGCGGCGACGAGGACCTGCTCGCCTGGGCCTCGACCCTTCCCGAGGGAACCCCGCTCCTCGAGTGCCACGCGGATTCGCCTGCCGCCCTCGGCGCCGAGTTCGTGCGCTGGGAGTACGCTACTGCGCTCGTCGGACACTTGCTCGGAATCGCCCCGTTCAACCAGCCCAACGTCGCCGAAGCGAAGGCCGCGACGAACGCGATCCTGGACGGCTCGGCGACCGAAGCACCGCACGCGCAGGCGGCCGTTGGCGACGCGATGCTCACGTACGCAGGCGCACTCGCGGGCATCGCGCCCGTCACCGCGCCCGACACGCTGTCGGACGCGCTCGCGCCGGTGCTCGACGCGCTGCTCCCCCGCGACTACCTGGCGCTGCTCGCCTACCTGCCCGAGGACGACGGGGTCATCGACGGCCTCGCCTCGGCGCTCTCCACTATCGCCGCCGGCACGGGGAACGCCTGCGTGCTGCAACTGGGACCGCGCTACCTGCACTCGACGGGCCAGCTCCACAAGGGTGGCCCCGACGAGGGCGTGTTCATCGTGCTGACCACGAGGGACGCTGCGGACGTGGTGATTCCCGGCACATCGTTCACGCTACGGGAGCTCAACCGCGCCCAGGCGGAGGGCGATCTGGCGACGTTGGCCGCGCACGGTCGCCGCGTCGTGCGGGTCGACCTCACGAACGAGTCGGCCGAGGAGCTTGCGACGTTCTCGGATGCCTTGGCCGACGCGGCCTGCCGCTGCAAGACGCGCTGACCCCCGCGCCGCCCCAACCCTATAGATAGTGCAACGCCGGCCCTCGGGACGTAGGGTCGGCGTTGCGAAATCCGTCGGGTCCGCTTGGGGGGTATGGACCCTTGGTGACTTCAGGATGAACCCCGCGGCAAGCGAGTGGGACGCTACGGCCGCCGACGGCAGTCGTCGTCGGCGGATGGAACGATACACGGGGCGAGCGGCTAACGTGCGTGGCGTTCGCGGCGCCCTTCTCGGCGCTACAACTCCACAATCGTGGCGCTGACGTGCCCATCCACGACCTCCGCGAGCGCCAGCGTGTGGCCGGAGCCGCGAGAGCGGGTCGGCGAGCCGGGATTCACGTGCAGCACGCCTTCGATCGAGGCGATGCGCGCCACGTGCGTGTGGCCGCTGACGACCGCGCGGACGTCCTCGGCATGCAGATCGCGGCCCTTCAGGAGCAGCCGTTCGATGTGGCCGACGAGGAAGCGTACGCCGCCGAGCCGCACGGATGCGAGCGGCGCGAGGTCCCAACCCGGAACCGGGTAGTCGTTATTGCCGAGGACGGCCGTCACGGGCGCGATGCCGTTGAGCTCCCAGAGGATGTCGGGACCGCCGATGTCCCCCGCGTGCAGGATGTACTCGACGCCTGCGAATGCGTCGTAGACGGCCTCGGGAAGTCGGCCGTGGGTGTCTGAGATGACGCCGATGCGCATCGGCGGGCCGACCTAGAGCCCGAGCGCCTTCTTGAGGGCGGGCACGCGGCGGCGCGAGACGGGCACCTGGGTGGCGGCGGAGTCCTTCAGCGTGAGCAGCAACGTGCCGCCGTACATCGGGACGACCTCGCGCACCTGCGCGAGGTTCACGAGGAACCGCCGGTGCACGCGGAAGAAGCCGCGCGCTTCGAGCTTCTGCTCGAGGTTGGCCAGCGAGATCGTCGAAAGGTAGCGCTCACCGTCGGTGTACAGGTAGCTGTAGTCGTCCTTGGCCATCACGTAGTAGATGTCCTCGACCTGCAGCAGCAGCTTCTTGCCGGCCTTCTCCACAGGGATGCGCTCGATGCGGGCGGCCGGCGGCTCGGACGGCGCGAGGCGCGTGATCGTCTGGCGCAACCGCTCGACCTCGACCGGCTTGACCAGGTAGTCCACCGCCTGCACCTCGAACGCCTTCACGGCGTGCTCGGAGTGGGCGGTCACGAACACGATCGCCGGCTGCCGGTCGAGCGTGCTCAGCACCTCGACGAGCTGCACGCCCGACAGACCGGGCATGTCGACGTCGAGGAACACGACGTCGTACGGAATCGCTTTGATCAGCTGGAGCGCCTCTACGGCGCTACCCGCCTCGCCCACCACTTCGACCCCGCCGGCCTCACCGAGGAGGTAGCGGAGTTCGGAGCGAGCTGGGACTTCGTCATCGACTACAAGCGCTTTGAGCATGTCCATCCTCGTCGATGGTCGTTGCCGGCACGGCGATGTGGAGGGTGACACACGTACCCTCGCCAGAGCGGCTGTCGATAGTAAGACCGCTTTCGGAGCCGAAGAACCCCGTTAATCTATCGTGAACGTTCTTCAGCGCGATGCCTAGTCCCTTGCCGAACCCAGGCAGAAGCACGCGCTCGAGATCTTCCTCGGCGATACCGAGTCCGTCGTCGCGCACCTCGATGCATAGCAGGTTCGGCGGGTCGAGGTGTGCCGAGAGCGTGATGTTGAGCGGCCGGTCGCCCCGGAGGCCGTGCTGGACCGCGTTCTCGACGATCGGCTGCAGCGCGAACGCGGGTACGCGCAGCGACGAGGTGCCGGGGTCGATCTGCTCTTCGTAGCGGATGCGCTCGCCGAAGCGGGCCTTCTCGAAGCCGACGTACCGCCGCGTGTACTCGAGCTCCTGCTCGAGCGGGACGAGTTCGTCGCCGGTCTCCAGCGTGCGGCGGTAGAAGATCGCGAACTCGCGCAGCAGGCGACGCGCCTCGGGCGGGTCGGTGCGAATGAGCGAAGCGATCGTGTTGATCGTGTTGAAGAGGAAGTGCGGGTGGATCTGCGCCTGGAGCGCCTTGAGTTCCATGCGTGTCGCGAGCTCGGTCTGGCGGTCGAGCTCGGAGAGCTCGAGCTGTCGCGACAGGAGCTCGGCGAGTCCTTGCGCCATCGCGACTTGCGTCTCGGTCAGCAGCAGCGAGCTAGTGTAGTAGAACTTCAGGCTGCCCACCGCCTCGCCGCGGATGCGCAGCGGCACGATGATGCCGGCGTTGAGCATACAGTCCGGCCGAGGACAGCCGATGTCCGCCTTCGACCCCAGGATGCCGTGCTCGTTCGACTCGATCGCGTCGTGTGTGGCGCGCGTCATGATGGTGGAACCGCCGGCGTGGTGGTCTTGTCCCACGCCGACGAAGGCGAGGACACGCTCGCGGTCGGTGATCGCGACGGCGTCGGCTTCGGTCTCGGCCAGCACGATGTGGCAGACGGCGCGTGCGGTGTTCTCGTCGAGCCCGCGGCGCAGGAAGGTGAGCGAGCGGTTCGCGATCTCGAGGGCGTGGTGCGACTGCATCGCCTGCAGATGGTCCGGACGCGTCACGAGCCGCGAGATCACGGAGCTGATCGCGATGAACCATATGACCACGACGGCGACGAAGAGCAGCCCGCGATCCTCGCTGAGCAGCACAGTAGCCACGGCGGCCACGCCGACGATCGACACGATCGTCAGCAGGACGATGTCCAGCCACATGCTTCGGCGAGAGTTCACGACCTTACGACGCTCCTTCCTCGGACCCGGGCAGGTCCTCGCACATCAGGAACAGCAACCGCCCCGCCAATTCTCGAAAACCGGCGCTTGCGTACAAGCGGCGCGACTTGGCGTTGTCGACCTGGGTGCTGAGCGTGACCGCGCGTGCCCCTCGACGACCGAGGTAGTGCAGCGCATCCTGCAGAAGCGTCGTCCCGACGCCACGCCCTTGCCAGTCCGGGTGGACAGCGAGCCTGCCGAGCGTCCCCTCCGCCCCCGAGACGGCGCACAGAGTATAGCCGATGACGCTCTCGGCGGTCTGCGCCAGGGCCAGTCGCTCGGTGGACGCGTAGCGCTCGATCGTGTCGTGGTCGTAGCGCCAGAACTCGTCGAACGCGCGGTGGTCGAGGTCCACGACCTCCAACGCGTCGTCGACGGTGCCGAGCCGCAGCGTCACGCCGGGCGGCGCGGGGACATCGTCGGCGTGCCCGGGACGTTCCAGCCGTAGCGCGAGGATCGACTCCACCTCGTGCATCCCGCAGGCGCGGTAGGCATCGGCGCTGTCCTCGGGCACGAGCGGGCTGAGGAGCCGACGGAAGCCATGCAGTCGGGCGACGCCCGCGAGCGCCGGGATGATGACGGGGAGGCGGCGCTCGGTGCACCACAGGCCACGGACGGCGAGGACGTCGAGGTGCTGACGCCATCGCTGCAGCAGCACCGCTTCGCGGCGGTCGGACACCTGGACGCGCCACGGTCCGCCCCGCCAATGCGCCTCGAGCTCTCGTGCGCTCTCGAACAGTCGCGCGGCGCGCACAGCCGGCCAGATCCACCGGAGCTCGTCCTCGCGTGCCGGTCGCAGCACACCCATCACGCCCTCAAGACTCCCATCTGGCTGGCCGCCAGGATGATTCCCACGGCCAGCAGCATGACCGCGAAGCCGATGCGCACGTTCGCTTCGCGAGCGCCCTCGGTGATATGCGCGCCGAGGAGCGCGCCCGGCACCACGCCGAGCGCGAGCCCGACCGCGAGCCGCAGATCGATGTGTCCGAGCAGGTAGTGCACGATCGTCCCGGGAATCGCGAGCAGGGCGACCGCGACGAGGCTCGTCCCGATCGACCGCTTCAGGTCGAAGCCGAGCAGCCGGTTGATCGCCGGCACGAGCACGAACCCCCCGCCGAGCCCGAAGAACCCGGAGTACGCGCCGGCGAGCAGTCCGATGCCGACGATTCGCGGCATCGTGACGTGCGAGCCCGACGTCCCATCCTCGCGCGGAACCGCGGGCCGCAGCGCACCGACGAGCATGTCGATGGCCGCATAGCCGATGAGCACCGCGGTTCCGATGAGCACGACGCGCCCGCCGACACGACGGGTGAGCTCCGCCCCCAGGATCGAGGCCGGCGCGCCGACAAGCCCGAGTGCGACGCCCGTGCGCACATCGCTCATCCCGCGCCGCCAGTACGACCAGGCGCCCGTGATCGCGGTCGGGAGGATGACCGGGAGCGGCGTCCCGACCGCCACGAGCGCAGGCGCGTGAAGCAGCAGCGCGAGCGCCGGAGTCGTGATGATGCCGCCGCCAATGCCGAACATGCCCGAGAGCAGCCCGGATACCAGCCCGATCGCGAGCGCGAGCAGCGCGGCGTACATGCGACCTAGTCGGTGCGGATGACGGGGAAGCGCCCGGTTATGGCCGTCCGATCGACCCGGCGCTCGCCAGTGAACAGCGACTTGAGGGCGACGTCCTCCCAGATGCTGTCCATCAGCTGCGGCCAGCGACGCTGGAAGGCGAAGTAGTTGTCGCAGTTCTTGCGCGCGTAGCGGGACGCCTCGGAAAGCTCGCGGACGATCTTGATGTACGCGCCCGCCTCGCGACCGGACAGCGCGCGCAGCAACGCGGTGAGCACCGCGCGCGTGCCGACGGAGTGGCCGACGAACTCGCCCGGATAGGGCTCGAGGGAGTGCGGCGTGACCGGCCGCAGGTCGACCTGCGACTCGGCGAATTCGAGCTTGCGGTGCATGTAGATGAACCGCCAGACCTCCTGCCGGAAGCGGAAGGCCTCGCCACTCGTGGGCGGCGGGTTGTGCGCGGCGGACCACTCGCTGTCGAAGAAGACATCGCCACCGTGCATGCGCACGTTCACGATGTAGTCGGTGTCCTCGCCGCGCGCGACCCACGGGTCGAACGAGACGTTCGCGTACATGTCGCGGTGCAGTGCGAAGCAGCCGCCGAAGGCTATCGTCGTCGGCTGGAGGCGCGGACCGGACAGCAGGCGCGACATCGCCTTGTTGAACGCCTCATTCTGGCGCCAGAACATGTCGGTCCAGTGGCCGGTCGCCGGCCGCTGCCATCTGGCCTGGTCGTCGCGGTAGTAGCCGGTCTTTGCGAGCACCGGCGAGCCCTTGCCGGTCACGTCGCCGATGCCGTCCTCGGCGAGTTCGAGGAAGTTGTCGTCGGTGATGACCTGGTCGTCGTCAACGAACACGACGGTCTCGCAACCGAGATTGGCCGCGACGATCAGCCCCACGTTGCGGACCGCGCCGTAGCCGTCGAGCTTCACGCCCTGGATCATGTCGGAGAACTCGAGCTGTTCGAGCCGCCGGTGCAGCGACCCGAGTTCCGCCCGGCCGAAGACGAACGCCTCGAGCCCCGGGAAGTCCTCGAGGATCTCGCGCACCTTGTCCTCGGCCTGGTGCTCGATCGAGGGGTGCGTCGCGGCGACGATCACGACCACGCGGCCGAGGTTGGCGACCTGCTCGAGCGACGCGAGGCACGCCGGAAGGGTGCCGGTCTCGTCGATGGGCGTCGGGTGGTCGTAGACCGACTGGTTGCGTCCCGTCCCTCTGCCGCCACGGGGGCGGGTCCAGAAGGTCGGAATGATCACGCACGGAGGCATGCGGCTCCTGACTTCGAGTGTGAGTGCCCGGCCGTGTCGACCCGCTCGGGGCCTCGACCATGATACCGCTTCCTCGAATCCGTGTGGACGCGCTACCGCCGAGCGGGGTGCTGTGTGTCGACCGCCTGGCTGGCGTCGGTTTCCGCATGGGGAGCCGCCGGTACCTCCGCCTCCTCCTCGATCCCGAGGCAGCGACGGATCGCGGACGCGAGCACGCGGCGCGGCCGCGAGCCGACGAACAGCTCGCCGCAGACGAGCGCCGAGGGCGTAGCCGCCACGCCGATGTCGAGCGCGAGCCGCGAGAACGCCTCGAGGCGAGAGTCGTACGCGCCGTCGTCCCACGCGAGGGCGAGCTCGCTACGCTCGAGACCGTGCTCCTCGGCGAGGTCGAGCAGCACCGCGCGTTGCCCGATGTCCCGCCCCTGCCCGAAGTACGCCCGGAAGATCGCCTCGTGCACCTCCCAGTGACGCGCCTCCCCCTCGTCCCGCGCCACCTCGCCGAGGACCATCGCGTCGTGCGTCGCGGGCAGCCGATCGGGTTCCTCGTACGAGACGCCGGCAGCCTGCGCGTTGCGCCGCAGATAGTCCTCGACGTGCGGCGGGTGCGTCAGCCCGTACTCGCGGATCGAGACGCCGTCAGGCGGCATGTCCGGCCGAAGTTCGAAGGGCACGAGCATCACTTCGACCGGGAACTCTCGGCGAAGGTCCTTGAAGCGGAAGTGATCGATGTAGCAGAAGGGGCAGGCGTAGTCGAAGAAGAGCAGGATCCTGGGCCGATCGGTCGATTCGTCCGGGGGTGCGGCGTCGGACTGCGCCCGCTCGGCCATGGCGTCTCCCTCCGGCGTCGCCCGCTCTCAGCCCACGACGTTCAGCGATCGGCCGCACTTGGCGCACGTGCCGCGGTCGCCGTCGCCCTCCGCCACCCGGTAGCCGTCGCGACGGATGGCGACCTCCCCGCAGTCGGGGCACTCGGTATCTTCCCCGCCCGGCTCCTGCACATTGCCGAGGTACACGAAGTGCAGCCCCTCCTCATGTCCGATCTCGCGTGCGCGGTGCAACGTGGGGATCGGGGTCGGCGGGAGGTGCGACAGCTCGAGGTACGGGAAGAACCGCGTGACGTGCCACGGCGTGTCCTCGCCGAGCGCGTCGTGGATCCAGCGAGCGATGCCGCGGATCTGCTCCTCGTCGTCGTTGATCGTGGGGATGACGTTCGTCACGACCTCGACGTGCATGCCCCAGTGCTTCTTCGCACGCTCAGCCTGCTCGAGTACCGGCTGGATGCTCGGCACCTTGCACAGCGAGCGGTAGGTCGCGTCGTTGAAGCCCTTGACGTCCACGCGCCACACGTCGATCAGCTCGCCGAGGGCGTCCAGCCCGGCTTGCGTGATGAAGCCGTTCGTCACCATCACCGTGTACTGACCGGCTTCGTGCGCCGCCTTCGAGACATCGTGCACGTACTCGAGCCAGATCACCGGCTCATTGTAGGTGAATGCGATGCCGCGCGACCCGTACTCTTCGGCGAGGGTGACGATCCGCTCGGGCGGCAGGTCGCGAAGGTCTGCATCGGTGATCGTGCTGCGCGAGATCTGCCAGTTCTGGCAGTGCTCGCATTTCATCGTGCAGCCGACCGAGCCGATGGAGAGCGCCGTCGTGCCCGGGCGGTAGTGGAAGACCGGCTTCTTCTCGATGGGGTCGACGGCGATGGAGGAAATGCGTCCGTAGGTGAGCGCGTAGAGCGTGCCGCCGCGATTCTCGCGCACACCGCAGATGCCGCGCTTCCCGTCCGCGATCTTGCAGCTGTGCGGGCACAACAGGCAGTGAACGCGCTCCCCCGCCGGCTCCCACAGCATCGCCTCGCGCATCGAACGCCCCCCGACATCGCGCCGGCGACACTGGCGTCAGCCGGCGGCCAATCGCACCTGGTCGCCCCCGCCTTCGAGGGCAGTGTCGAGCGCCGAGCGGGCAGCTGCGAGCAGCGCGTCGGCGTCGACGATCTCGTGCCCGGCGGTTGCGACACCCATCGACAGTGTGAGACCGGTGACGGCCGGTCCCGGCTGTCTATACCCGGTCGTGACCGACGCGAGAGGTACGGCCACGCGCAGGACGCGTTCGCGAGCACGCTCGGCGAGTGCGAACGCCGAAGTCTTGTCGACGCCGGACAGGACGAGGACGAGGTCGTCGTCGAGCCGCATGCGGAGGTGGGTCGGGCGGAGGTCCTCGGCCAGGGCGTCCGAAACCGCGGAGACGACCGCTTCAGCGACAGCGTGTCCGTTGGCCTCCCCGACGGCGTCGAGGCTGTCGATGCGCACCAGCACGAGCGACGCGAGCGATCCGGCGTCGAGGGCGCGGGCGACCTCGTCGGCGATGCGGTTCTGCGGCTCGGAGGGCGCGACAGGGACGTTCGCGCAGGACTCCACGACCTCGGCGAGGCGCTGGCTGGTCTCGGCGAGCAGGCGCCGTTGGAGCGGCAGGCACGTGTCCCAGGTGGCCATCGACTGTTGAACGGCCACCGCCTGCTCGAGGCACGTATCGTAACCGCACGCGCCGCAGTTCGGCGCGTTCTCGCGCGTGAAGCCCGCCTCGGCCAGGCTGGCCTCTACGGCGCCGACCTCCACCATCCGCGTTCGGACCGGCTTCGGACGGAACGAGCGCACCACGTCCACGGCCGGCAGGTAACGGAGCATCTTGCGCGTGCTCACGACGCCGGGGTCGTTGCGCTCACGTTCGGCGGACTCGATGTTGCGCTTGGCGAACAGCGACATCCGCGGGCTCACGGCCGGCCCGTCCATGCAGCCTTCGCAGTTCAGCAGGTCGATGATCTCGGGCGCCGTCTCGCCACGCGCGATCGCCGAGAGCAGCGTGTCCGCCTCGCGCAGGCCGCGCACCACCTTCACGCCCGCATCGAGCATCGTGCGGGATTCGAGTGCCTGCCGAGGGAAGCCGTCGGTGAGCGAGACCTCCTTGCGCGGCTGCGACCGACGGACGGGCGGGTCGCCGTCAGCCTCGGGTCCCGGCGTTTCGTCGAGCAACCGGCGCAGCTCCGTGAAGTCGATGCACGCATCCACTGCACCACGGAACTGCGGGTCGAAGGCCTCGTCCTTCCGGGAGAAGCAGGGGCTGACGTACACGATGGCCACGTCGTGCGAGTACAGCTCGCGGCTGAGACGCGCCTGCGCGATGTACGGCGGCACGATGGGCGCCAGCGCGCTCGCGAACTGCGGGTAGAAGCGCCGCACCCACTCGACCGCGACGGCGCACGTCGAGCGGATCACGAACAGGCTGCTGCGCGCATGCGTCTTCTCGTACGCCTCGGCAACGATCTCTTCGCCGAGGAGTGTCGTCTCGACCGCAAAGAAGCCGAGGCCCAGCAGCGCGTGCTCGAGTCCTTCGGGCGTCATCGGGTGGACGGCGGCGACGAACTCGCTAGCCAGCAGGGCGATGACCGGCCGGGGGCCTCGGAGCAACCGGCGGACGACATTCGTGTCGTCTCGCACTTTGATGGCGCCGCTCGCGCAATCGACCACGCATGCGCCGCACGCGACGCAGCGCTCCTGAACTATGTCGGTTTCGTCGGGCCCCGTCGCGATCGCCTTCGTCGGGCAACTACGCAAGCATGCGACGCACGCGACGCATTCGCCGGGGTTGCGGGAAATGAGGGGGGCGCGAGGGCGCGGAGAAGCCGGGCGCGCACCAGGCGCACCGTCCGTTCCCCTCCAGCTCCGCACCTGCCCTTGATCCATTACCCGCTCGCTTCCGAGAGCATAGGGTAGCAACAACCCCCCGGGCTGCACGAAGACAGCGTACTCCTTCGGAGCGGGCTTCCGTGGAAGGCGCAGCCAGGCGGCAGATTCAGCTGGTCGGGCGGCATTTCGACGCGAGCCGGGCGGTCGGGAAGATCGTGCCTCCGGTCGGCTTGTCGGTGCGAGGAACCAGTGGCGCGGAGGGCTACGCGGCGCCCTCAGGCATGCGGATCTCCGGGTCCTCGGGCAGCTGCTTGACCGTCAGCTCCTCAGCACCGCGCCAGTCGTGCGGCTTGCGCGGAAGCCAGACGGTGAACGTCGTGCCCTCGCCGAGGCGACTCGCAACGCAGATCGAACCCTCGCTCGCCTCGATGATGTGCTTTGCGATTGACAGGCCGAGGCCGAAGCCGCCGCCCTCCGAGCGCGAGTTGTCCGAGCGGTAAAAGCGCTCGAAGATGTTGTCGAGGTCCTGCTCCGTCATGCCGACGCCGGAGTCCTGCACCTCGACAACCACCCCGCCGCGCTTGCGCCGCGTCGCAATGCCCACCTGACCGCCGGCGGGGGTGTACTTGCAGGCGTTGTCGACGAGGATGGCGAGCGCTTCTTCGATCCGGTCGTGATCGCCGATGACGAACAGCTGCCCCTCCTCGGGGCCCGCGAAGTCGAGCCCCTTGTCCAGGTAGCGAGTCGCAGCGTTGGCAAGCACCTCGCGCACCGTCGCGTTCAGGTCGAAGCGGATGCGCCGGTACTCCGGCTGCTCCTCGCTCCGAATGACCGAGAGCAGCTCGTTGCACAGGCGAGACATGCGTCGGGATTCGCGGTCGATCGCCGAGATCGCCTCCTGGCGCACCTCGGCGTCCTCGCCGCCCCAGGCCTGCAGGATGTTGACGTAGCCGCGAATGCCTGCGACCGGCGTCGCGAGCTCGTGCGATGCATCCGCCACGAACCTCGTCTGTATGTCGGCTCGGTGTCGGAGGCGATCGATCAGGCTGTTCAGCGAGCGGGCCAGGTCGCCGATCTCGTTGTCGCCCGACTCGGGCAGGCGGTGCTCAAGGCGACCGGTGTCGATCGAGTCGGCCGCTTGTTGGAGCTGGTGGACGAGCCGCAGGACCCAGCCCATATTCAGCTGCATGAGCAGCATGGCCGAGAGGATCGCGCCCGTGGCCACCCAAAACATGGGCGGCCGGATCGCGTCGATGGTCGACTGTTCTCGGCGGGGGTAGTAGACGACGTCGATTATCCACGTCTGCCCGTCGGGCATGCGCATCGGCATGTGCACGACGTATCGGCCGAGGTCGGCCTTGGTGAGCAGGCCGTTGAAGATGTGCAGCCTGGACGGCACCGACTCGACGGAGCGCATCCGGGCGATCGCGTCACGACGGAGCGCCGGTTCTTTCACGACCGCGGCATTCGAAGTGGCCCACTCGAGGTCGGCAGCGCCGCGGTAGACGCCGAACTCGGCCTCAGAGACTGCGCGGCGGTTCAGCAGCTCGTAGAGACGGCTCTGAAGGTCGATCGTAGCGCGTCGGCGACGCTCGGCGTCGTTCTGCACGGCGCTGCTGTCGACCGCCTGCATCGCCTGGGTCGCTGCCCGGTCGACGAAGCCCTCGGCCAGGCGCGCGATTCGGACATCGTTGCCTCGCGCCATGGTCGCCATGCTCTGTGCGACTACGACGTAGATCGCGACGGCGACCAGCCCGACGAACACGAGGCCGAACAGCATGGAGAGGAGGGCGACGCGGACCCTGAATGAAGAAAGACGCATCTAGCCCCTTGCGAAGAAGTACCCGACGCCACGGATCGTCTGGATCACGCGGTTGTCGCGGTCGCCGATCTTGTTGCGCAGGTGACAAACGAAGACTTCGATGACGTTACTGTCGGTCGCGTGCTGCGCGCCCCAAACCGCGGACAGTATCTCGTCGCGCGGGATGACGCGGCCGGCGTTCTCCACGAGGAAGTGCAGGAGGTCGAACTCCTTGGCGGTGAGGTCGATCTGCTCGCCGCCGACTCGGGCGAGGCGCTTCTCCGGGTCGATGTCGATGCCCGAGGCCGAGAGCGTTTGCGGCTTCGGCTGTCGCTCCGTGCGCTTGAGCAGCGCGCGGACGCGCGACAGCAGCTCGGCGACCTCGAAGGGCTTGCGGAGGTAGTCGTCGGCGCCGGCATCGAAACCGGAGACGACGTCGTGGGTTTCGGCGCGGGCAGTCAGCATCAGGATCGGCAGGCGCGGCCAGCGCGAACGCAGCGAGCGGGCGACGTCGAGGCCGTCGAGGCCCGGCAGCATGAGATCGAGGACGACAAGGTCGGGCTCGGCCACGGCCACGGCGTCGAGAGCGGCGTGCCCGTCCTCCACTCGCTGCGGCGCGTAGCCGGCGTGCTTCAGCTCGAGCTCGACAAAGCGTCCGATGGTCTCGTTGTCCTCGACCACGAGGATGTGTGCACCCGGCATCTGTTCGGCTCCATCTCCGAGAACTGACGTCTCGGATCGCAGTTCCTACGTGTTGCTCGCGAGCAGGGCCTCGGCGATCTGCACCGCGTTCAGCGCGGCTCCCTTGCGGAGCTGGTCGGCCACGATCCAGAACGCGAGCCCGTGTTCGGTAGAGGTATCAGCACGAAGCCTGCCGACATACACGTCGTCGGTGCCTTCCAGCAGCGCGGGCATGGGGTAGCGCTTGTCGGCCGGCTCGTCCATCACGGTGATGTTGCGGGCGTTCGACAGCGCGGCGCGCGCCTCGTCCACGCTCAGCGGTGCGCTGAACTCCACGTTGAGCGACTCCGAGTGGCAGCGCAGCACGGGCACCCGCACGCATGTGGCCGCGACCTCGATGTCGGGAGCGTGCATGATCTTCTTGGTCTCGACGACCATCTTCCACTCCTCTTTCGTGGAGCCGTCGTCGAGGAAGACGTCAATCTGCGGGATGCAGTTGAACGCGATGCGGTGCGCGAACTCGCGCGGGGAGATCTCGCGCCCCTCGAGGAAGTCCTCGGTCTGGGAGTACAGCTCGTCCATCGCTGCTTGCCCTGCGCCGGAGGCCGCCTGGTAGGTCGACACGACGACGCGGCGGATGGGCACGAGCGCGTGCAACGGCTGGAGCGCCACAACCATCTGGATGGTCGAGCAGTTCGGGTTCGCGATGACGCCACTGTGCCAGGACAGGTCGCTCGAGTTGACCTCGGGCACGACGAGCGGCACGTCGTCGTCCATGCGGAAGGCCGAGGAGTTGTCGATCACGACGCACCCGCGGCGTGCTGCCTCGGGAGCCATCTCGCGGCTCACGCCCGCGCCAGCCGAGAACAGCGCGATGTCGACGCCCTCGAACGACTCTGGCGTCATCTCGGCGACCTCGATCTCGCCTCCGGCGAACGGCAGGCGCCGTCCGGCGGATCGAGCCGAGGCGAGGGCGCGCACTTCGGCGGCGGGAAAGGCGCGCTGCTCGAGAACGTGCAGCATCTCGCGGCCAACCGCGCCGGTGGCCCCCGCAACGGCGACGACCGGCCGCGCCGGCATGGGACGGTCCCACGCCACTACCGCGCACCCCCCGCGCCGGGCGAGACTTCGGCGCTCACGCCCGCCTCGCCGAGACCGAAGCTCTCGTGCAGTGCCCGGACCGCTTGCTCGACCTGCGTTCCGTCGATGACGCACGAGATGCGGATCGACGAGGTCGAGATCATGTCGATGTTCACGCCGGCATCGGCGAGTGCGCGGAACATCTGCGCGGCGATGCCCGGGTGCGTCTTCATGCCCGCGCCGACGAGCGAGACTTTCGCGATCGACTCGTCGACGAGCCAGCTGCGCGCGCCGAGTTCGTCCACGACCTGCTCGGCCGCGCGCTTGGCGCGTACGAGGTCTTCCTTCGGCGTGGTGAACGACATGTCGGTCGTCCCCTGCTCGGAGACGTTCTGGATGATCATGTCGACGTTGACGTTCTGCTGCGCCATGCGCGTGAAGACCTCGGCGGCCACGCCGGGACGGTCCGGCACGTCGCGGACGGTGATCTTCGCTTCCGAGGTGTCGTGCGTGACACCAGAGATGATGGCCTGCTCCATGGACAGGTCAGCCTCCTTGACGATGGTGCCCGGCGAGTCGTTGAAACTCGAGCGAACGTGGATGACGACGTCGTGGTTGCGGGCGAATTCGACCGAGCGCAGCTGCAGGACACGAGCGCCGCTCGCGGCCATCTCGAGCATCTCCTCGTACGAGATCATGTCGATCTTGCGCGCTCGCGCCTCGATCCGCGGGTCGGCGGTGAACACGCCGTCGACGTCCGTGTAGATCTCGCACACGTCGGCGTCGATCCCGGCCGCGACGGCAACGGCCGTCGTGTCCGACCCTCCTCGGCCGAGGGTGGTGATCGCGCCGTCGGGCGTGGTGCCCTGGAAGCCGGCGACGATAACGATGCGACCCTCGGCGAGCGCCTCGCGGACGCGGTCGGCGCGCACTTCCTGGATCTTCGCCTTGCCGTGGCCTGCGTCAGTCACGATGCCTACCTGGGGCCCGGTGAACGAGATGGCGTCGTGGCCCAGGGAGTGGATTGCCATCGCGAGCAGCGCGATCGTCACCTGTTCGCCGGTTGCCAGCAGCATGTCCATTTCGCGCTCGGGCGGCTCGGCGGTGATCGCCGCGGCCAGATCGCACAGGTCGTCGGTGACGTCACCCATTGCCGAGACGACGGCCACGACCGAGTTGCCGGCTGCCTTCGTGGCGATGAGCCGACGAGCGACCGCGAGGATGCGGTCGGTCGTCCCGACCGACGTTCCGCCGTACTTCTGGACTACTAGCGACATGCGCCCTCCGATAGCACGCCGATGGGCGGCCAATAGGGCCGCCCGAAGGTTGCCGACAGTGTAGCAGTCCGGCGCGAGGGTCGTTAGGCGGCGGCGTCGTAGAGGTCGAGCGCCGACGCGATGCGCGCCAGCCGCTCCGACAGCGTCTCGACGGTCTCGGCGTAGAAGTGGTCGACCAGCGAGCGGCCCGCGGTGCGCTCCATCAGCGACGACAGGTGCGCGACGACACGACGCATCTCAGCCTCGCCGAGTGCTGCATCCGCGGCGTCCTCCACCGCGAGATGCCCGTCCGTGAACGAGCACGGCACGCCCTCGGCGTGCAGCCGCTTCGCGAAGTCAGCAGCGAGGTTGCCGGCGAGGCGCGGACCGCCGAGCTTGCGGAACGCCGCGAACATGCCGTCGCAGACGGCGACGAGCACCGCGGCGGCCTCTTCGGGGCGCACGTCCTCGGCGGGCGAGCGGTGCGGCGCCTGCTTCTCCGCGTCGGCGAGCGCGGCAACGAACGCGTCGACGACGCGCGGATCGAAGTGGCTGCCGCGACACGCGAGCAGTTCCGCGACGGCGTCTTCGGGAGGGCGACCGGTGCGATACGGTCGGTCCGAGATCATCGCTTCGTACGCGTCGGCGGCCGTGAGGATCCGCGCGAGCAGCGGAATCTCCTCGCCGCGCAGCCCCGCGGGGTAGCCACTGCCGTCGAAGTGTTCGTGGTGGTGTCGCACCACCGGCGCGATCGGCCACGGAAACGCCACCGGCCGAAGGATATTCGCGCCGATGAGCGGGTGGTGCTTCATCTGCAGGTACTCCGCCTCGTCGAGGCGCCCCGGCTTCAGCAGGATGTCCTCGCGGATGCCGATCTTGCCGATGTCGTGCAGGTAGGCGGCCATCTCGAGCGCGGTGCGCTGCTCGGCGGACAGCCCGAGCCGCTCGGCGATCATCATCGAGAACTGCGCGACGGTGTCCGAATGGCCGCGGGTGTAGCTGTCCTTCGCATCGACCGCCGCGGCGAGTGAGCGGACCGTGGCGAGGTAGGCGTCCTGCAGGCTGGAGAACAGGTCGATGTTGCCGATGGCGATCGTGACGTGATTCGCCATCGTGGAGAGCAGTCGCACGTCGTCGCTCGTGAAGCGGACTTGGGCGTCGTCGCTGCCGACCGTGATCGCGCCGCTCACGCCGTCGCCCGATGTGAGCGGGACGCACATCGCGGCGCACGCGCCGAGCACGGCGTCCACCTGCTGCGGCTCGCCGCCGCTGGAGGGGTTGAAGATCAGCGGCCGGCCCTCGCGGATGACCCACTCGGCCATCGATCCGCGTACCGCCTGCTCGGCCGACTTCGCACGCCCCCGCGAGGCGCGCATGTCGAGCGAGCCGGTGTCGCCGTTGTGCAAGGTCACGTAGCCGAGATCGACGTCGAAGATCCGCAGCGCCGAGTCGAGCACCGACTCGAGCAGCACGTCCATCTCGAGCGTCGAGCCGAGCGCGCGACTCATTTCGTACAGCGTCGCGAGTTCGAGCAGCTTCTTGCCCAGGCTGTCCGAACGCTCGCGCAACGAATCTGTCATCGCGTTGAACGTGTCGGCCAGCTCCGCGAGCTCGTTGTCGCCGCGCACCTCGACCTTCGCGTTGAAGTCGCCGTCGGCGATCCGCCGCGCGCCTTCGGAGAGCGCGGCGAGCGGCTGGGTGAACGTGCGCGTCACCGTCGTGCCCAGGAGAGTGAGCACGAGCAGGCCGCCGCTCGAGAGCAACACGATGAGGCCGACGGTGGCCATGCGCGTCCCGCCCGTGACGTCGCGGCCGACGACGGCGACGAGCGCCGCGGGCTGCGCGGACCCGGGCAGCCGCAGCGGTACCGCGGCGAACCGGAACGAGGAGTCCCACGCGCGGAAGATCGACTGACCCGCGGCCATCGTACGGCCGTACTCGATCGCCCCACGCGCAGCCGCGACTTCGGCAGCATGCGATCCGGAACCATCCGAGGCGTCCGAGAAGGCGACCGGGCGGCCCCGGGGGTCGTAAAGGCAGAGTTCCGCGCCCGCCTCGGCGGCTATGCCCCTGAGGAATGCACGATCGACCACGTTCGATGCGACGATCCGAAACGCGTCGTTGGGCACGACGATCCCGGCGGACGCCGTGAGCGTGAAGGTGGCGCCGGCCGACTCGAGCACCGGGCCTTCGGCGACCACGCCGCCGAAGGGTCGCGAACCGACCTCGAGGCCGAGACGACCAGTGGCCGCGAACACGCGCCCCTCGGCGTCGAGCAGCGTGAGGCCGTCGCACTCCAGTGCGCGATTTGCGTTGACGAGCAGGGCGGTCACGGCGGCACGATCATGCCGCGCCGCTGCGGCACGGAGCCGCGCTCCACCGGCGACCAGGCGGGACTGGCGGAGCAGGCTGTCCCCGTCGCTGCGGATGTGCGCGGTGGCGACACGCGCGACCTGAGCGGCGTTGATGTCGCTCCAGCGGTCGAGCAGCCGACTTAAGCCGAAGACCGCGAGCAGCGCGGCGGCGACGCACACGGCCACCGACACCACGATGAACGGGACGACCATCTGATACTGAAGGCGTCGGCTAACCCTCCCCCGAGGCGGCCGATCCGTTTGCTGCTGCGTCCCGCTCACTCGCCGGTTCCCTTGTTCGCGTCAGGGCGTGTCGATTCTAACATCGACAAAGGCCCCGGGGAGGCTTGACCCCGAGGCCTTTGAACGGACGAATGGAGTTGCTACTCGGCGGTGGCCGCGACGCGTCGCTGGATGTAGTCCCAGTAGCGGTCGACGTCGGCCTGGATGTCGGCCAGTAGCTCGGCGTTCTCCGGCTTGAAGAGGTGCTTGAAGCGACCCTGCGGCTTCAAGAACTCCTCGATCGGCTTGCGGTTCACGACCTTCACGGTCTGGCGCCACACGCCGTCCTCGACCTCGAACAGCGGCCAGTAGCCGGTCTGCACGCCCAGCTTGGCTACGGTGACCGAGCTGTTGTACGGGATGCGCCAGCCGCGCGGGCATGTCGCGAGGATGTTGAGGAACGCCGGTCCCTCAACCGCGAACGCCTTCTCGGCCTTCGTGGTGAGGTCCTTCCAGTGGCTGATCGACGCCTGTGCGGCGTACGGAACCCCATGCGCGGCGATGATCGACGTCAGGTCCTTGCGGCGCTGCTCCTTGCCCTGCTGCGCCTTGCCGACCTCGGAGGTGGTCGCCCAGGCACCTCTCGGCGTGGCCGAGGAGCGCTGGATACCGGTGTTCATGTACGCGCCGTTGTCGTAGCACACGTAGACCATGTCGTGGCCGCGCTCCATCGCGCCGGACAAGGACTGCAAGCCGATGTCGTACGTGCCGCCGTCACCGCCGAACGCGACGAACTTCATCTTCTTGTCGGCGGGAATCTTGCCGGCGCGCTGCAGGCCCTTGAAAGCCGCCTCGACGCCGGAGACGGTTGCGGCGGAGTTCTCGAACGCGTTGTGTATGAACGATGTCTTCCACGACGAGTACGGATAGATCGTGGTGGACACCTCGAGGCAGCCCGTGGCGCAGCCGACGACGACGGGGTCGACTCCGGCGCCGAGCAGCACCTGGCGGACGGCGATGGAAGCGCCGCAGCCGGCGCACAGCCGGTGGCCGCCCTCGAGCCGGTCCTGACGGTGGGTCAGTTCCTTGAGATTGGGCATCTTGGTCCTCCTACCGGGTGCCGAGGTACACGAGCCCGGACGGCTCGGCCGCCCCGGAGGCGATGTCGGACAGGTCGTTGAAGACGCGGCGCATGAGGTCGAGCTTCACGTCGGAACCGCCGAGACCGTAGATGTAGTTCACGACGGGCACGCGCTTCTCGAGGTCGTAGAGCGCGCTTCGGGTCTCGAGGTACAGCGGTCCACCCTCGGCACCGAAGCTCTCGGCGCGGTCGAGCACCGCGACGGCCTTCACGTTCTGCAGGGCCTGCGCGAGCTGCGCGAACGGGAACGGGCGGAACACGCGGACCTTCACGACGCCCGCCTTCACGCCCTCGGCGCGCATCTGCTTCGCGACGTGGCGCGCGTTGCCGGCGGTAGAGCCGATGACCACGATGGCCACCTCGGCGTCGTCCATCATGTCCGTCTGGATCATGTCGAACGGCCGACCCGACAGCTGCGAGTACTCGGCGCTCACGGAGCGGATGACCGCGGCCGAGGCGTCGATCGCCTGGCGCTGCTGCTTCTTGAACTCGAAGAACGGGCCGCCGAGGCCGGCGAAATTGCCGTGGCTCACCGGGTTGGCGTCATCGAGCAGCGCGTACTGCGGCGTGTACTCGCCGACGAAGGCCTTGACCGACTCGTCGTCGAGCACGGCAGCGCGGTCGATCGAGTGCGTGGTGATGAAGCCGTCGAGGCACGTGAGCACCGGGAGCATGACGTCGGGGTGCTCGGCGACGCGAACAGCGATGATCGTGTTGTCGTACGCCTCCTGCGCCGTCTCGGCGAACAGCATGACCCACCCGGTGTCGCGGGCGCCCATGATGTCGCTGTGGTCGCAGTGGATGTTGATCGGCGCGGACAGCGCGCGGTTCGCGTTGGCCATCACGATCGGCAGACGCATGCCCGCGGCGATGTGGAGCTCCTCCCACATCAGGGCGAGGCCCTGCGACGAGGTGGCTGTCATGACGCGGGCGCCCGCAGCGGACGCGCCGATGCAGGCGCTCATCGCGGAGTGCTCGGACTCCACCGTGACGTACTCGGTGTGCACACGGCCCTGCGCCACGAACTTCGCGAACTCCTCGACAATCGTGGTCTGCGGGGTGATCGGGTAGGCGGCCATCATGTCCGGTGCTGCCTGCCGCATCGCTTCGGCGACGACGACGTTACCGGTAGCGGCAACGATCTTCTGCTCGGCCACGCTACTCACCTCCCAACTTGCACTCGGATTCGCTCATCATCGTGATCGCGTCCACGGGGCACTCCTCGGCACAGATGCCGCAGCCCTTGCAGTGGTTGTAGTTGAACGTGTCCGCGCACAGCTTCTCGGTCGCGGAATCCGCGCTGATCGCCGAGTCCGGACACACGATCCAGCACAGCAGGCACTCGGTGCATGTGTTGACGTCGCGGATCGGGCGCTCGCTGCGCCAGCCGCCAACCACGTAGTCACGCGAGTTGCCGGCGTCGGGGATGACGGCCCCGCGGGGGAACGTCTCGCCGGTCCAGCAGTCGATCTCGGAGAGGTCCCACTTACACGAGGCCTCGATGTTGTCCTTGTCGAAAGTCACCCGACCGACACCTCCTCGAACGCGCGGCTGACGGACGTGACGTTCGCGTCGATGACGTCCTGCGAGAACTTCTTGCCGAAGGTCCTCACGAGGTGGGTCTTGATCGCGTCGAGTTCGAAGAGTCCGGTCACCTTCGCGAGTGAGCCGATCATCGGCGTGTTGGGGATGTCGCGCTTCAGCGTCGCGAGCGAGATGCCCGACGCGTCGATGGTGGCCACGCGCCCCGCCTTCATGCCCACGCGCTCCCTGATGGCCGACGGCGCGCTGCACGTGTTCACGATGAGCACGCCGTCGTCGGTGATGCCACGGGTCACGTCGACGATGTCGAGAAGCGTCTCGTCGAGGACGACCACGACGTTGGGGTTGTCGATGTTGCAGTGGATGTCGATCGGCTCGGGGCTGATGCGCGTGAACGCCTGGATGGGAGCGCCCATGCGCTCAGGCCCGTACTCAGGCATCGCCTGCATGTACTGGTCGAGCTCGAGTGCGGTTTCGGCGACGAGCTTCGCCGCGGTGACCGCACCTTGCCCGGCGCGCGCATGCCAACGGATCTCCGTCAGCTGCTGCATTGCTTCCCTTCCCTTCCTGGAACGGAGGAGTGTTGCGGGACGTCCCGGAAACGACGGCGGCCCGCCACGGGGTTTCTTCCCGAGACAGGGGCCGAAGTTGGTTGCAATAGGATACGTGCCAGCTCACCGCGTGCGGATTGGCTCTACCCGTGGACGGTATCCTGGAATCGGTAAACGGTAACAGGAGTTACATTTCCCGCCGCGCCTCCAGCGCCCGGCCGAGGGTGACCTCATCGGCGTACTCGAGGTCTCCGCCGACGGGCAGCCCGGATGCGATGCGCGTGACCCGGATGCCGAGCGGCTTGATGAGCCGCGCCAGGTAGAGCGCGGTGGTCTCGCCCTCCACGTTCGGGTTCGTTGCGACCACGATCTCGGCCAGGGCGCAGTCAGCGAGCCGGTCGAGCAGTTCGCGGATGCGCAGCTGCTCCGGTCCGACTCCGTCGATGGGCGAGATTGCACCGCCGAGGACGTGGTAGAGGCCTCGGTACTCGCCCGTGCGCTCGATGGCCACGACGTCGCGCGGCTCCTCGACGATGCAGATGATCGAGACATCGCGCCGCGGGTCCGCGCAGATCTCGCACAGATCACCCTCGGCGAGATTGAAGCAGCGCGCGCAGAAGTGTACCGAGCGCTTCACCTCGACGATCGCATCGGCCAAGCGCTGGGCCGACGCTTCGTCGGCCTTGAGGATATGGAACGCGAGGCGTTGTGCCGACTTGGGGCCGATGCCCGGGAGCCGTTCGAGTTCCTCGAGCAGCCGCGCGATCGCGGGGGCATAGAAGCTCATATCCGCCTACATCAAGCCGGGGATGTTCAGCCCGCCCGTGACCGCCGCCATCTTCTGCGAGGCCAGCTCCTGCGCCATGCGCAGGGCTTCGTTGACCGCGGCGGCGACCATGTCCTCGAGCATCGCGACGTCGTCCGGATCGACGGCGCCGGGGTCGATCGCGACCGACTCGACCTTCAGGTCGCCCGTCATCGTGACCTTCACCGTGCCGCCGCCGACCGACGCCTCTACGTGCTCGTCCTTGAGTTCCTCCTGGACGCGCGCCATCTCGGCCTGCATGCGCTGCGCCTGCTTCAGCATGTTGCCCATACCCCCGCCGCCGCCCATGCCGCCCCCGGGGAATCCGCCCTTGGCCATATCCGCTCCTTACTCCTTGTCGTGCGTGTGTTCGTGTATGAGTTCGGCGCCGAGCTCATCGATGAGCGCCCGCTCGGCCGCCGCGTGCGCGTCCTCGGCTGGACCGTGCTCCCCGCCCGCGGGCTGTTCGCCGTCGATCGGGTCGGGCGAGCGCACCTCCGCGTGCGTGGCCGGCTGCGCCTGCTGCGGTTGCGCGCGCTGCACACGCCCGCGCCCCAGCTGGAATCGCACCGGCGGCTGCATGCCGAGGACGGCGCCCATCGCTCGTCGCAGCAACGCCAGGGTGTCGGCTTCCTGCGCGATCTCCATCAGCGGCTTCGCGTCCGGCGAGAACTCGACGACGAGTTCATCCCCGTCGACGTCCACGTCCGTGTTGGCGAACAAGTATGACCGCGACGCCTTCAGCTTCTTGAACTCCGCCAGCACCGCCGGCCACGCCCGCTTCACATGTGCAGGCTCAAGCGAGCCGGATGACGCGGGCGGAGTGATGACGACGGGTTCAGACAGGGATGGGCCGGGGGTGGGAGCTATGGATCGGGCGGTGGGTGGGGTTCGCGATGCGGGCGGAGCGGGGGTGGGTGCTGCCGCCGAAGAGGCGCCGCCGGTGGTGGGGAGGTCGGAGGCGAGTTCCGCAGCCGAGGCGGCGCGCGAAGCCGCTGCCTCGCGAGGACTGTCTGAGCAGCCGATCTCCCCAGCGCCGGCGGCACCGGAGCGAACGGGAGTGGCGGAGGTGGTTGACGGCCCGTGCAGGAAGGACGCGCCTGTCGTGAGGCCAGATTCGAGGATTTCGAGCCTCTCCGCGAGCGCCGCGATCGTGAGGTCCCCAGCAGGCCGCGCCATGCGTGTGAGCGCCACCTCGAGGGCCAGCCGCGCGTCCGTCCCGCGGCGCACCTCGGCTCCGAGCTCAGCCAGCAGCTCGAGCGCGCGGGCGAGGCGATCGGGCGTGAACGACGCCGTTTGGCTGGCGAGTCGCGATAGGTCGTCGGCGGTGGCGTCGACGATGCCCTCGGGCTCGCCCACAACGCACACGACGTACAGGTCGCGCACGTGGGCGGCGAGCTCGCGCGCGAACTCCGAGAGGTCGACCCCGGCCTCGGCGAGTCGCGCCACGAAGCGGAACAGGCCGGCGATGTCGCGATCGGCGATCAGCTGCGAACATTCGAGCAGCAGCGCCGTGTCGACCTCGCCGAGGAGCCCCTCGACGTCGTCGAGCGAGATCTCGTCGCCGGTGAAGGCGGCGAGCTGTTCGAGCGTGGTGATGGCGTCACGCATCCCGCCCGCCGCGTGCTTCGCGATGAGCGAGAGCGCCGCGTCGGCGACCTTGACGCTCTCCTTCTCGGCGATGAAGCGCAGGCGGCCGGCGATGTCCTCGGCGCCGATGCGGTGGAAGTCGAACCGCTGGCAGCGCGAGTGGATCGTCTCCGGCACCTTGTGCGGGTGAGTGGTGCACAACACGAAGACCGTGTGGGTCGGCGGCTCTTCGAGCGTCTTGAGCAGCGCGTTGAACGCCGAGGTCGACAGCATGTGGACCTCGTCGATGATGTAGACCTTCCACTTGCCACGCGTCGGCGCGTAATTCACCCGGCCGATGATCTCCTCGCGAACCGCATCCACGCCGGTGCGCGAGGCGGCGTCCAGCTCGTAGACGTCGGGGTGGCGTCCCTCGGCGATCTCGATGCAGTCCTCGCAGGTGTTGTCGGGATCGGGCGTCGGCCCCTTCTCGCAATCCAGCGCTTTGGCGAGGATGCGAGCCGTCGTGGTCTTGCCCGTGCCGCGCGGGCCGGTGAACAGGTACGCGTGCGCGACCGTGCCCGCCGCGACGGCGTTCCGAAGCGTGCGCGTGATGTGGCCCTGGCCGACGACGTCGCCGAACGACTGCGGGCGATAGGTGCGGTACAGCGAGCGGTGGGACATGCGCGCCTTTCGGGGAGCGAGCGTGCGGGGGGGAAGCAGGCTTCCGCAGAAAGTATAACGGCCCGCTCGGACATTCGAGTGGGCCGCTTCACTGGAGTCGCGCGAGACGCTCGAGGCCGAGCCCGGGCACCCGGCAGAGGCCACTTATGGCTGCTGCCTTCCGGCCCTGACCAGATTCGCGACATACCGCCACCCGGACCCGGCCGCCAACGTCCCGCAGAAGCTGCGGTTGAACTGCGAGCGAAGCGAGTCAGCTCGAACCGCAGGACCAGACGCGGTGAAACCCGCGTCTGGGAGGATTATAGTCCCCCGTCGGCCGCCTGCCATCCCTCTATGCGGGGCATAAAGCGAGGTGTTCCTAACCTGGGAGCGTGGTCATGAACAGAACCAGCGAACAGCGAACCATGTTGCGGGTCGCCTCACCTTCATTCCTCGACGGCGACCAACTGCCCGACAGGTACGCAACCGAGCGTGCGGGCGGCCGGAACGAGTCGCCCGGGGTCGAGTGGGGATCCGTCCCCGAAGGCACGCAGTCGATCGCCATCGCCATGATCGACCGCCATCCTGTTGCACACGACTTCGTGCACTGGATCGTCGTGAACCTGCCCGCGAACACGAAGTGGATCGGCGAGGGCGATTCAGGTCGCCTGCCGGCCGGGAGTCGCGAGCTGCGAGGCACGAACGGCGAGGTGGGCTACCACGGCCCCACACCCCCGCCCGGCAGCGGGCCGCACCCGTACGAGCTGCGCGTGTGGGCGTTGGACACGATCGACCCACCCTTGCCCACGCAACCGTCCTGGCGCGATATCGAGGCCGCCCTCGAGCCGCACGCACTCGCGTCCGGCAGCCTCACCGGATACTCCGGCCGATGACGGGACGGCTCGTCCTCGGCACGAGCGGCTATGACTACCCACACTGGCGCAGCGTCTTCTATCCGCCGGAGTTGCATCACGACCGATTGCTGCCGTTCTACGCCGAGCATTTCGGTGCCGTCGAGGTGAACGCCACCTTCTACCGGCTCCAGTCCGAGGAGACCTTCCGGCACTGGCGCGACACGACGCCGCGCGACTTCCGGTTCGTGCTGAAGGGCAGCCGCTTCCTTACGCACGTGAAGCGTTTGCGCGACGCGGAGGAGCCGCTGCGGACGTTCTTCGGCAACGCGAAGCCGCTCGGCGACAAGCTCGACTGCGTCTTGTGGCAGCTGCGCCCCGACATGAAGGCGGACGCCGAACGGCTCGCGTCGTTCTGCGACGCGCTGCGGCGGGAGGCGCCGAAGGTGCGCCACGCGTTCGAGTTCCGCGAGCGCAGCTGGTTCTCGGACACGATCTATGAGGTGCTGCGCGCCCACGGCCACGCGCTCGTGATCGCGCACTCGAACCGCTGGCCGCGCGAGGAGGTGCTGACGACGTCGTGGACGTACCTGCGATTCCACGGCGGCGAGGGGGCCTACGGCTCGGCGTACTCGGAGCGGCAGCTGCACTACTGGGCCGACCGCGCTCGGGAGTGGCTCGGTGAGGGAATGGATGTATACGCCTTCTTCAACAACGACGCCTTCGGCCATGCGGTGCACGACGCGCGGCGCCTGGGCGATATGACGGCAGTGGAAGCGGCAATGGCGACAGGGGGTCGATGACGTGGACGTCTTGACTGCTACGGACATTCGGCAGCTAGCGAGCGCGTGCGACGGGCCGTGCGTGTCGATCTTTATGGGGACGCATCTGGGGACCAACAACGGAACCCAGGAGATCCAGCAGGACCCGATCCGACTGAAGAACCTGCTCAACCAGGCGCGCGAGCGGCTCATGGCCGAAAAGGGCATGCGGCGCCCCGACGCCGAGGGCCTGCTGCGGCCGGGCTGGCAGTTGATCGAGAACGGCGACGTGTGGCGGGAGCAGGCCGGGAGCGGGTTGGCGGTGTTCCTCGGCCCGGATGGCGGGCAGTCGTTCCGCGTGCCGCTCGAACTCGAGGAGAAGCTGGTGGTGAACGACCGCTACTTCGTGAAGCCGCTGCTGCCGGTGCTCCGCGCCGAGGACCTGTTCTACATCCTGATGCTCGCGCAGAAGGACGTGCGGCTGCTGGAGTGCACGTCGTCGGGAATCAGTGAAGTCGACCTCGGCGACACACCGCGCGACCTCGCGACCGCGCTGCGCCTCGACGACACGAACCCCGAAATGACGTGGCACCGCGTCGGTACCTCGATGGGACCGGCGAGCCGAAAGAAGACCGGCGGCAGCTCGGACTTCCACGGCACCGGCGTGGACAACGGCCCGGCGGATGCGGGACTGATCGTCTTCCTCGATCGGCTGCAGAAGGGTGTCACCGAGCGGCTCGACGACCCGACGCTCAACCAGGGGACGGGCAAGGCGCCGCTCGTGCTCGCCGGCATCGAGTTCGTGCAGGCGCTGTATCGCGACGTGAACCGCTACCACAACCTGTACGACCAGGGAATTGTCGGCAATGCCAAGCTCATCGGCGACACGCAGCTGCGCGACGAGGCGCTGCGACTCCTGCAGCCGTACTTCGAGCGCGCGAGGCACGCGGCGGGTGACCGCTTCCGCGAGTACTACGGCACCGGCCGAGCGTCCGTCGATCCCGCCGAGATCGTGCCCGCCGCTGCGTACGGCCGCGTCGAGTCGCTGCTCGTGGCCGACGCGCACCAGTGGGGCCGGTTCGACGAGACCACCGGCGAGCTCGAGATGCACGACGAGCCGAAGCCCGGCGACGACGACCTGTCGGACTACGCTGTGGCCAAGACGCTGCTGACGGGCGGCGAGGTGTTCGCCGCCGAGGCCGCCGGCATCCCACAGCACTCCTCGATGGCGGCGGTGTTCAGGTACTAGCATCGTGGGATAGAACGAATGGCGGCCGCCCTGAGCAAGGACGGCCGTCTTTTCGTGTGAGTGGGTCGGGCGGGCTAGACGCCGAACGCGCGCCGCACCGCGAGGGTCGCGTGGATGTCCGCGAGCAGCAGCAGCTGGTCACCGGCGTTGAGAACGGTGTCGCCCGTCGGCACCTTGATCTCCTTGCCGGAGACGATCGCCATGATCCGCGCGTTCTCCGGCAGATCGATGTCCTCGATCTTCTTGCCGATTGCCGACGCATCCGCCGGCAGCACGATCTCCTCGATAGCCATGTCCTCGGCTTGGAGGTTGAGCAGCGTGATGATGTCGCCGAGGCTGGTCTGCTTCTCCACGAGGTTGTAGAGCACGCTCGCCGAGGAGACGCCGGCGTCCACGCCCCAGTCCTTCGTGAACAGCCACTCGTTGTGCGGGTGGTTGATGCGCGCGAACACGAGCGGCACCTCGTTCTGGAATTTGGAGAGCAGCGACACGACGAGGTTGTCCTCGTCGTCGCCGGTGAGCGCCGCCACGAGGTCCGCCTGCTGCACGCCCGCGCGCTCGAGGACGGCCGGCTCGCAGCCGTCGCCGTGAACCACGCGCGTGTCGCCCATACTCTCGCGGACGTCATCGGCGCGATCCGCCCGCTGCTCGATGATGGTGACGCGGTGCTCGCCGCGGAGCTTCTCCGCCAGGTACACGCCCGACTTGCCGGCGCCGACGATGAGGATGTTCATTCTGTTCGTCCTCCTCCTACAGCCCGAGCAGACGCTCGAGCTTGCCGACGCTCTCGCGCACCACTATCACGTACAGCTGGTCGTCCTTGTCGAATCGCACTCCGGGCACGGGCATGATGGCGCCGCCCTCCCGGACGATGCACGTCACGTGAATCTCCCCCGGGACCTCGAACTCGGTGTAGTGACGACCGACGAGGTTCACCGGCACCCGGAACTCCATCATCTCCATCTCGCCGTTGCCGAACGTGTACTCGGAGTGCAGTTCGGGATGCGAGATCATCGACAGCAGTCTGCTCGACGCCCACGTGACGCTCGCGACCGTGTTGATGCCGAGGGTGCGGTAGATCTCCGCTCGGCGCGGGTCGTAGATGCGGGCGATGACGTTCGGGACGCGGTAGTAGTTCTTGGCGATCCGAGCCGCCACGATGTTGCTGTTGTCACCGCTGGTCACAGCCGCGAAGCAATCCGCCCGCTTGATGCCGGCCTTCTCGAGGACGTCGCGGTCGAACACCTCGCCGTCGAACTTCGGGCCCATGATGTCCGTCTCGAGTTCCTCGAAGGCGTACACATCGTGGTCGATTACCGACACCGAGTGACCTTCGTACTCGAGCATGTGCGCGAGGTAACGTCCCACGCGGCCGTAGCCGCCGATGACAACGTGCATTCGATGCTGCATGCCCCTATCCTGCCTTCCCGCCCGTCGGCGTCGGGTGCGCCGGTCCGAACCTCGAACGCACGATGAACTTGCGGATCTCGTCGGCCACAAAGAGGGTCGGCGCGAACGCCGCCAGTACGAGCCATTCTGTTCCCGTTAGCGGTGCGGTGCCGAGTATATGCTGCAGCCACGGTACGTACACAAGGGCTGCCTGAATGATTAGTTCCGCCGCGATACCGATCATCAGCAGGCGATTCGAGAACAGCCCGATCTTGAACAGCGTCTCCCGGTGAGTCCGCAGCGCGAACCCGTTGCCGACCTGAGCCATGACGATACCGGTGAGCGTCATCGTGGTCGCAGCGAGATAGACGGTCGAGTTCGTCGGACCGAAGTGCGCCGTGGCGGCGATGCCATCGGAGAAACGCCACCCGGCTTCCCAGTACCGATAGAAGAACCCGAACATGCCGATCGCCGCGGCCAGCGGGCCGAGGAACAGGTACGCCTTCAGCACCATGCCGGTGTTGAGCAGCGGCTCGCCGATCTTGCGGGGCGGCCGCAGCATGATGCCGGGCTCCGGCTTCTCGAGGCCGAGCGCGATGGCGGGCACCTGGTCCGTGAGCAGGTCGATCGTGAGGATCTGCAGCAGGGTCAGTGGCAGCGGCACGTGGCCGAACACGAAGAACAGGAACGGGATCATCTCGGCCACGTTGCTCGTCTGGAAGTACGTGAGGAAGCGGCGGATGTTGTCGAAGATCGCGCGGCCTTCCTCGACGCCGCCGACGATCGAGGCGAAGTTGTCGTCGGTGAGGATCATGTCCGCCGACTCGCGCGCCACGTCCGTTCCGGCGATGCCCATGGCGATGCCGATGTCCGCGGCCTTGAGCGCGGGCGCGTCGTTCACCCCGTCGCCGGTCATCGCGACCGTCTCACCCACGGCCTGCAGTGCTTGCGCGATGCGCATCTTGTGCTCGGGCACCACGCGTGCGAACAGCACCTCCGGCTCGCGGAGTCGCTCGCGCAGCTCGTCATCGTTCAGATGCTCGAGATCGTTGCCGGTGATCACCTGCACGTCGGGGCCGCTGACGAGGCCGATCTTGCGTGCGATCGACTCCGCGGTCAGTCCGTAGTCGCCGGTGATCATGATGACGCGGATGCCGGCCTTGTGGGCCAGCACGATCGCGTCGGCCACCTCCGCTCGCGGCGGGTCCTGCATCGCCTCGAGGCCGAGGAGCGTCAAGTCGTTCTCGATCGCTTCGACGTCGCGGTAGTCCGCGCCGTCGACCTCGCGCATCGCCACCGCGATGACGCGCAGCGCCTCGAGTGCGTAGTCGTCGTTGGCGGTCAGCACGCGCTCGCGCTCCTCGGCGGACAGCTCGCGCGGGCCCTCGGGGGTCATGACGCGCGTGCAGCGCTCGACGATCTCCCGCGGCGCGCCCTTCACGTACGCGACCTCCGTGCCGCCCTCGTCGTACATCACGCTCATGCGCTTCCGCGACGAGTCGAACGGGTTCTCCCACACGCGCTTGCGCTCGAACAGCTCTTCGGGCTTGTGGCCGCCCTTCGCGGCTGCCACGAGCATCGCTGCCTCGGTCGGATCGCCGAGGATGTACCACTTCTCATGATCCTCGTCCGGCGCACGCAGCTGCGAGTTGTTGCACAGCCCCCCGCCGAGGAGACACGCGTCGAGCAGCGTCTGCTCCTCGGCCGACAGAGTGCCCTTGTCGGTCGGGACGAAGCCGCCGAGCGGCTCGTAGCCCACGCCCTCGACTTCCACGCGACGCCCCGGCAGGTAGACCTCGCGCACCGTCATCTCGTTCTGCGTGAGGGTGCCGGTCTTGTCCGTGCAGATCGTCGTCACCGAGCCGAGAGTCTCGACGCTCGCCAGCTTCTTGATGAGCACGTGGCGGTCGGCCATGCGCTGTGTCGCGACGGACAACGCCATGGTGAGCGTCGGCAACAGGCCTTCCGGGACGTTCGCGACGATGATGCCGATGGCGAGGATGCTCGCGTCGAGGATCGTGAGGTGCACGAGGAAGAAGCCCATCAGGAAGAACAGGATGCCGAGGCCAACCGCGATCAGCGCGATGTAGCGCGACAACCGCGCGACGTTGCGCTGCAGCGGCGAGGGCCGCTCGCCCACCGACTGCGTGAGGGTCGCGATCTTGCCGAACTCCGTGCGCATGCCGGTCGCGAACACGACCGCTCGACCTGAGCCGAGCGCCGCACTCGTGCCCGTGAAGATGAACGACTCGTTGTCGGTGACGCTGCCCTCGGAGATACACGAGGCGTCCGCCCGACGCGCCACGGGCTCCGCCTCGCCTGTCAGCGAGGAGTTGTTGACGCGCAGGTTCGCCGCGCCGACGAGGCGCGAGTCGGCGGAAATGGCGTCGCCCTCCTCGACGGAGATCACGTCGCCGGGCACGAGCGTGGACGCGGGAATCTCGCGCAGTTCACCGTCGCGCACGACTTTCGCCTTTGCGGGCAGCAGGTTCGCGAGTGCCTCGATCGCCTTCTCGGCGCGGAACTCCTGGAAGAGCGCGAGCGACGCGTTCAGCAGGTTGATGACCACGACCGCCGCAGCGAGCGCGGCCTGGTCGGACAGCAGCGAGAGGATCGCAGCAACCCACAGCAGGTTGGCGAACGTGTTGAACAGGTGGCCGAGGAACTTCTTCCACAGCGGCGTCCGCGCGGCTGCCTCCAGGACGTTCGGCCCGTACTTCTCGAGCCGCTGCTCCGCCTCGGCCTGCGTTAGGCCATAGCGCGACGTTCCGAGCAGCCGGTAGACCTCGTCCGGCGATCCGGCGCACACCTTGTCCAGTTCGACCGTGATGATCTCGTCCGTCACGCACGCCTCCAGTTCGCAACGATCACTGGAATCGCCGACACTTCGGCGATTGTCCCCACTCCGGGTTGAGAACCGACCGCTTGGCAAGCCGGTCGGAGGCATAGCCGCCCCGAGGAACGGTAGCAGCGTAGGTGTTCACTCGACGTGAAGGCGGAGGCGGGGGGCGTTAAGAAGGCGTGAAGACGGGCGGCTACGCAGTGCGCAGGATGAAGCCGACGCCCGGCTCGGTGAGGATGTAGCGCGGCACGCTGGGGTGCGGCTCGACCTTCTTGCGAAGGTGGCTCACGTGGACGCGCAGCGTCTGGCGGTCCTCGGCATACTCGGGACCCCAGACGGCCTCGAGGATCATCCGCGAGGTCACCACGCGGTCGGCGTGAGCGACCAGGAACGCCAGGATGTCGAACTCGGTGCGCGTCAGGTGCAGTTCCTCACCGGCGCGGACGACGCGACGCCGGGCGACGTCGATCTCGAGGTCGCCGATGTACACGATCGCCGGAGCAGCGGCCGAGGGCCCCGAGCGTCGCAGCAAGGCGCGGACTCGCGCGAGCAGTTCGCCCGCCGAGAACGGCTTGGTGAGGTAGTCGTCCGCGCCCGCGTCGAGCGCCTGGATCTTGTCGCGGTCGGCGTCCCTGGCGCTCAGGACGAGTACCGGCACGGCGGTCCATTGCCGCAGCCGGCGCGCGACCTCCACGCCGTCGATGTCCGGAAGGCTGAGGTCGAGCACGATCAGGCCGGGCGACTGCTCGGCGGCGGCCACGAGTCCTTCCTCGCCGCTCGACGCGGTCGTCACCACGTAGCCGCCGAGGCGCAGCACGGACACGAGCGCCCGCCGGATCTGCGGCTCGTCGTCGATCGCGAGGATCCTCGGCTCGCTCACGCCGCCTCCCCGCTCCAGTCGACCGGCAGCACCACGACGAACCGCGCGCCACCGCCCGGCGCCTCCTCGACGCGCACCGCCCCGCCGTGCGCCTCCACGATCTGCCGGCAGATAGCCAGCCCGAGGCCGCTGCTCGACGGCGGATGGTTCCGCCCCTTGCAGCGATAGAACTTGCCGAACACGGCCTCGCGCTCTTCGGCGGGGACGCCCTCGCCCTCATCGTCGACGTGCACCGTCGCCCACGGCCCCTCGATTCCGGCGCCGACGATCACCGTCGAGCCGGCGGGCGAGTACCTGAGCGCGTTCTCCACGATGTTGCCGAGTGCCCGGGCGATCTGCCCGAAGTCGACCTGGACTGCGGGCAATCGGTCGTCGACGTCGAGCCGCACGCGGTCGCGCTGCCGCCCGAGCGATCCGAGCACGTACCCGATCACGTCGCCGAGGTCGTAGCTCTCGGCGCGCGACCGCCACGCGTCGCTCTCCAGCTCGGCGAGGTCGAGCAGGTCGCGAATGTTGCCCTCCAGCCGCTGCAGGTCGCCAACGACGGCGCGCAGCTCCGCGTCCACCCGATCGGCAGGCTCGCGGCCGCCGGGCTCGAGCAGACTCGTCACGGTCGCGAGCGCCGAGGCGAGGGGGGTCTTGAGCTGGTGCGAAACCGACGACACGAACGTCGACTTCAATCGGTCCGCCTCTCGCAGCGCCTCAGCCTGAACTGCTTGCTCGCGCAGGCGGGTCTGCTCGAGGTACGACGTCGCGAGATTCGCTACCGAGCGCACGAGGCGTAGCTCGTTCGCCGAGAACGCGGATGCGGGCCGCGCGAGCACGACCGCGCCGCAGCGCCGACGCGACGCGACGAGCGGGATTGCGAGACGGAGTAGCGGCTCGCCCTCATCCCTCGCGTGTTCGCCGAGCGCCGCGGCGAGATCATCGTGCGGCGCCGGCCCCTCGGGCGTCCAGGCGATCGGCTCGAGGCCGGCCTCGGACGCCACGTAGACGGCGATCGACTCGGCGTCCGTCACGGCTTCCAGTGCGCCGAGGACGCGTCGCGCCATCGTCGCTGTGTCCTCGGCGGCGAGTAGCTCGGCGGACAGGCGGCATAGGGCGTCGGCATCCTGCTGCCTGGCCTGGGCCTCCGCTTCGCGGGAGCGGGATTGTGCCGTGCGCACGCCGATGGCGAGTCCGACGACGAGGAACGCGCACAGGAGCAGCCAGTCGCGGGGGTCCGCGACGAGCAGCGTGCGATACGGAGGAAGGAACAGCACGTCCCAGGCGATGAACGACGCGAGCGCCGCGGCGACAGCGCCACGCTCGCCCGCCACACTCGCGACGAACACGATCACGGCGATATAGCCGAGGCCCCACTGGGTTCGGTCGAGGACACCGCGGCCGGGCAGGAACGCCGCCGTGGCGAGCGCGACGGTGACGACCGCGAACGACAGCTGCCGTGCACGCGCGAAGCGCTGGATGATCTCGGTGGCGCGAAGGAGTCGCATCTACTCAGTGGCTCGGGGACCACGCAATCGTACGCCTGTCCCCTGACACCGCCTAGCCCTGTACGACGCGCTCCTCGAGCAGCTTCACGATCGTCGACGTGTTCGACACCGCGGCGTCCACCCCGAACCGCTCGGTGAACAGCCACTCGTTCTTCGGGTTGTTCACGCGGGCGATCGTGAGCGGCACCCGGTACTCGTACTTCCCGAGCATGCACACCACGAGGTTGTCCTCGTCGTCGCCCGTCGCGGCCACGATCGCATGGGCGTTCGCCACGCCGAGGTCCTCGAGGATGTAGGGCTCGTCGCCGTCCCCGCACACGAGGCGCGCGTCGGGGAGCTCCTCCTCGAGGCGCGCGCACTGCTCCGGTCGGAATTCCACGACGGTCACGTCGTGGCCTGCGCTACCCAGGTGCTGCGCGAGGAAGGAACCGACCTTGCCACCACCAATGATCACGATGAACATCGATTCCTCCTACAGGCCGATGATGCGCTTGAACTTGGGCAGCGCGGACGTCTGCACCGCGAACTCGAGGATGTCGCCGTCCTCGAAGACCGTGCCGGCGACCGGGATGAACGACTTGCCGCCGCGGACCATCGCCACGATGATCATCTCGCCGGCCGTCACGACGTTTTCGATCGTCTTGCCGACGAGCAGCGCCGGCGTCCGCACGCTCACCAGCTGCACTTCGCCGTCGCCGAACTGCATGTCGCGGATGACGTGCGAGTGCAGCACGAGCGACACGACCTCGTTCGTCGCCCACGACACCGACGAGATCGTCGGGATGCCGAAGCGGCGGTAGATCTCCGCGCGCCTCGGATCGAAGATGCGCGCCACCACGCGAGGGATGCGGTAGATGTCGCGGGCGATCGTCGCCGATACGACGTTCGAGTTGTCGCCGCTGGTCACCGCCACGAAGGCTTCGGCGCGGTCGGCACCCGCTTTGTCGAGCACCTGCTTGTCGAACACCAGCCCGCGGATCTTCTCGCCCTTGAACCCGCGGCCGAGCCGACGGAACGCGTTCTGGTCCTTGTCGATCACCGACACGTCGTGCCCGTCCGCCGAGAACCGGTCGGCGAGCATGGACCCGACCCTCCCGCAACCCGCGATGACGATCTTCATCGTTTCCTCCTCTTCGCGCCCCTCGGCCTCGGGCTACGCTTCCTCTGCGGCCATCTCGCGGTTCTCCTGCAGGACCTCGGTGGTCGTGAGCGGTTTCTCCCGCTCCCGTCGGCGGACGAAGTACTTCCGAATCTCATCGGCGATGAGCAGCGTCGGTATCAGCGCGATGAGCACGACCCAGTCGATCGCCGCCAGCGGACCGTGCTGGAAGATGCGCTGGAACGGCTGCACGTAGATCAGGACGTTGATGCCGATCATCTCGATCAGGATGCCCCATAGCAGGAACCTATTGCTGAAGAAGCCGACCTTGAAGATCGACTCGCGATTGGTCCGCTGCGCGAAGCCGTTGCCGATCTGCGTGGTGACGACCGCGGCGTGCGTCATGGTGGTCGCCTTCGCGTACAGGCCGACGCCCGCCACCGCGCCGAACGCCCACAGCCCCGCGACGCCCGAGTACTTCACGCCCGGCGTCGCGAACGGCACCCAGCCGTGCGACAGGTACATGAAGTAGAACGCCGCCATCGCGGCCGCGGCCTGGATCGGCCCGAGGAACAGGTAGGCGCGGAATAGCAGCGGCCAACTGAGCAGGCGCTCCTTCGCCGGCCGCGGCGGTCGCTGCATGATGCCCGGCTCCGGCTTCTCGGTGCCGAGCGCGAGGGCCGGGATCATGTCGGTGCCGAGGTCGATCGCGAGGATCTGCATGACCGTCAGGGGCAGCGGAATCCGGAAGATGACGAACAGCAGGAACGGCACGAGTTCCGGGATGTTGCTGGTGAAGATGTAGGTCACGAACCGCCGGATGTTGTCGTAGACCGCGCGACCTTCCTCGATCGCGTGCACGATGCTCGCGAAGTTGTCGTCGGTGAGGATCATGTCCGCCGCTTCCTTGGCGACGTCCGTGCCCGCGATGCCCATTGCGACGCCGATGTCGGCCGCCTTCAGCGCCGGCGCGTCGTTCACGCCGTCGCCGGTCATCGCAACGATGTGTCCCATGCTCTTCAGGGTCTGGGCGATGCGCATCTTGTGCTCGGGTGCCACTCGCGCGAACAGCACGTCCTTCTGGTCGAGGACCTTGCGCAGGTCGTCGTCGGACATGCTGGTCAGCTCGAGACCGGTGACGATGGTTGCCCGCCCGCTGATGATGCCGATGCTGCGCGCGATCGTCTCGGCGGTCAGACCGTAGTCGCCGGTGATCATGATGATCTTGATGCCGGCCGTCTGGCACTCGAAGGCAGCACCCGCTACCGCCTCGCGTGGTGGGTCCTGCATCGCCATCAGGCCGACGAAGACGAGGTCCTGCTCCGTGTCCTCCGGTGAGTAGTGCGTCTGGTCCTCGGGGAGCTCGCGGTACGCCATCGCGAGGACGCGAAGGCCACGGCGCGCGAACCAGTCGTTCTGCTCGGTGATGGTCTCGCGGTCCTTGTCGGTTAGGGGACGCGGTTCACCGAGCGTCGCCATCTTCGTGCTCAGGCCGAGCACCTCGTTGGGTGCGCCCTTCACGTAACCGATCTTGCCGAACTTGTGCATGTGCACGGTCGTCATGCGCTTGCGGACTGAGTCGAACGGCAGCTCGAAGACACGCCTTGCGCGCGCCAGTTCGTCATCGTAGTCGAAGCCCGCCTTCTTGGCGGCGACGAGAAGCGCCGCCTCGGTCGGGTCGCCGAGGATCGCCCAGTCGGCATCGCTGGCGCCAGGCTCGATCAGCCGAGCGTTGTTGCAGAAGGTCGCCGCGCGAAAGAGGATGTCCAGCGCTTCGCGCTGCTCGTCGCTGAGGTTCTGACCGCTGCTCGTGAACCGCCCCTCGGGGTCGTATCCCGTTCCCGTGACGTGTATGTGCTCACCGTTGACCCAGATGTCGCCGACGGTCATCTCGTTCTTCGTCAGCGTGCCGGTCTTGTCGGTGCAGATGACGGTCGTGGAGCCGAGCGTCTCCACCGAAGACAGCTTCTTGATGAGCGCGTTGCGCCCCGCCATGCGCTGCACGCCCATCGCGAGGGCGAGGCTCACGGTCGGCAGCAGGCCCTCCGGTACGTTCGCCACGATGATGCCGACGGCGAACACGAATCCCTCGATGAGCGTGAGCTTCGCCACCAGTGTGCCGAGGAGGAAGAACGCCACGCCGAGCCCTGTCGCGATGATCGCGACCAGCTGCACGACCTTCTCCATCTGCTTCTGCAGCGGGCTGAGCTCTTCCTTGACGCTTTGGGTGAGGGTCGCGATCTGGCCGAACTGCGTCTCCATCGCGGTCGCGAACACGACGGCCTTGCCCCCGCCGTATGCGACCGACGTCCCGGCGAACACGAGGTTCGGCATCTCGATCGGCGTGAGGGTCTCGTCCTTGTGGAACGCCGCCGTCTTGCGGACCGGCTCGGATTCGCCGGTGAGTGTCGCGTTGTTCGTGCGCAGCTCGAATTCCTCGAGCAGGCGCGCGTCCGCGGAGATGTTGTCGCCCTCTTCGAGTACCAAGATGTCGCCGGGCACGATCTCGGCGGCGAGAATCTCGTTCGTCTGTCCGTCGCGGAATACCTTGGCCCTGCTCGGAATCATCCGCTTCAGCGCTTCGGTCGCCTTCTCGGCCTTGAACTCCTGCCAGAACGAGAAGATGGCGTTGATGAAGATGACGGCGAAGATCGCCCAGCCGAGTTGCGGCATGCCGCCGACGAACGACAGAATGCCGCCGACCCACAGCATGATGGCGAAGAGATGGTAGAAGTTCTCCAGGAACTTGAGCCACATTGGCCGACCCGCGACGGCGCGGATCTCATTCGGTCCGTAGCGCTCGAGTCGTCGGGACGCCTCGTCCGAGGACAACCCCTCGGCGGAGGTCTGCGCCTTTTGGAGCACCTGCTCCGTGGAGAGCCCAGCGACGTCCCGGGCGTCTAGGCGCGGTTTCCCTTGTTCGGCCTGCGTTGCCACGTACCACCCCTGTCCCGTGACCGATGCCACCATCTGCCACTGTAACGCAACATCTCGTGCCGTCACCTGCGTTCGCGACGAACAGGGCGTGTCCCTGCACGAAGAAGTGGGGCCCCTCGTCGCCGAGGAGCCCCACTGGCAGTACGCGTGACGGCGAAACGCTACTTCGGGATGTTGATGAAGAGCGGCGCCATGACGAGGGTGATGGTCGAGAGCAGCTTGATGAGAACGTGGAGTGACGGGCCGGCGGTGTCCTTGAACGGGTCGCCGACGGTGTCGCCCACGACTGCCGCCTTGTGGATGTCGGTGCCCTTGCCGCCGCCGAAGCCGGTCTCGATGTACTTCTTCGCGTTGTCCCACGAGCCGCCGCCGTTGTTCAGGAACAGCGCCATCAGGATGCCGGCGATGGTGCCTACCATGAGCAGGCCGGCAACCGGCTCGGCGCCGGAACCGAATCCGTAGCGGAACAGGACGCCGACGACGATCGGCGTGAGGACGACGAGCAGACCCGGAGCCACCATCTCCTTCAGAGCGGAGCGCGTGACGAGGTCGACCGTGCGGCCGTAGTCGGGCTTGACGGTGCCCTCGAGGATGCCCGAGTTCTCCCTGAACTGCGCGCGAACGTCCTCGATGACGGCCTGCGCGGCACGCCCGACGGCGCGAATCGCCAGCGAGCAGAACAGGAACACGAGGGCCGCACCGAGCAGTGCGCCGACGAAGACCTTCGGGTCCGCCAGGTTGACGGTGCGGAACGGAATGCCGGTGTAGGCCGTGACCTCGTCCATGTAGGCCGAGAAGAGGAGGAAGGCCGCGAGCGCTGCGGAACCGACCGCGTAGCCCTTGGTGAGCGCCTTCGTGGTGTTGCCCACGGAGTCGAGGCGGTCCGACTTCTCACGCACCGACTCGGGCTGACCGGACATCTCGACGATGCCGCCGGCATTGTCGGCCACGGGGCCGAACGTGTCCATCGCGAGGATGTACGCGGCCGTGGCGAGCATGCCCATCGTGGCGACGGCAGTGCCGAAGAGCCCCGGGTTACCGGCGGCAGGCAGGCCGGAGGAAGATCCGAGGGCGTACGCCGAGAGCAGCGCGATCGAGATGACGATGACGGGAGCCGCCGTGGACTCCATACCGACCGCGATGCCCGAGATGATGTTGGTCGCGGGGCCGGTCTTGGAGGCCTCGGCGATCTCACGGACAGGGCGGTAGCGGTACTCGGTGTAGTACTGCGTGATGTACACGTACATGAGCGCGGTGACGACGCCGACGATGCCAGCGACGAAGAAGTGCCACCACGCGTTCGGATATCCGGCCGGATTGAGCAGCCAGTAGCTCGCAATCGCGAAGCCGACCAGCGCGAGCGCCGTGGCGACGTAGAAGCCGCGGTTGAGCGAGCGCATCGGGTCCTCTTCGCCCCGAACCTTCACCACCATGACGCCGATGGCGGACGCCAGGATGCCGAACGAGCGGGCGATCAGCGGGAACATCATGACGCCGATGATGAACGTCGAAGACACGCCCGGGATCGCGGCAGCCATCGTCGCACCGAGGATCATCGAACCGATGTTCTCAGCGGCCGACGACTCGAACAGGTCGGCACCACGGCCGGCGCAGTCGCCGACGTTGTCGCCGACGAGGTCCGCGATGACCGCCGGGTTGCGGGGGTCGTCCTCGGGAATGCCCGCCTCGACCTTGCCGACGAGGTCGGCGCCGACGTCGGCGGCCTTGGTGTAGATGCCGCCGCCGAGCTGCGAGAACAGCGCGACGAACGAAGCGCCGAAGCCGTAGCCGACGATGAGCAGCGGGATCTTGGTGGGCTCCACGTTCGTGGTGAGGCGCACCGCGTAGAACAGGCCGGCGACGCCCAGCAGGCTCATCGCGACGACCATGAAGCCCGAGACCGCACCAGCGCGCAGCGCGATCTGGAGGCCGTCATTCACGCTCTTCAGCGTGCCCGCAGCCGTGCGGATGTTGGCGCGGATCGAAATCCACATACCGACGTAACCCGCGACGACCGAGCACAGCGCGCCGAACACGAACGAGATCGTGACCCACATCGCGAGTGCGCCGCCAGACAGCGGATCGTTCGAGCTGGGCGGCTTGATCAGGTAGCCCGCGAACAGGATCACCGCCAGCAGGAGCGCGAGCAGGATGATCGTCCGGAACTGTCGGCGCATGAACGCCTCGGCGCCTTCCTTGATGGCGTCCGACACGTCGGTCATCGCCTTGGTCCCGGTGTCCCTCGCAAGGACCCAGCGGCCCAGAGCGAAGGCGACCAGGAGTCCGAAGACGCTGAAGCCGAAAATCAGCGCCAGGAGTACCCCTTCTCCCATACCCTCTCCTCGTGTTCGTCGGCGCGCGCCAGCGACAGGCACGCACCATGGAAACTGACGGTGTTTCGATAGCATTTCCGCGTTCGCGGCGTCAAACGACGCAGCCGTCCCGAACGCATTGTCGCTGGGGGGAATATACGGGTTCTTGGGAGGTATTAACAGACCGTAAGGCGAAGGAGGCTCGGATGCGGCCGGAACATCGCATAGCGGTTCTGCGTGCGAACGGCATCGGTGACCTGGTATTCGCCCTTCCTGCACTGGACGCGCTCCGAGCGGCGTACCCCGAGTCCGAAATCGTCTTTCTCGGCCTGCCGTGGCACCGATCCTTCTTCGACGGGCGACCGTCCCCCATCGACCGCGTCGAGGTCGTGCCCGCATGGCCCGGAGTCCGCGACGGCGAGCCGGACCGTAACGAGCAGGACGCATTCTTCGGCAGGATGCGGGCCGAACGATTCGACCTGGCCATCCAGATGCACGGCGGCGGGCGCAACTCGAATCCGATGGTGCGCGCACTCGGCGCAGTGCGGACCGTCGGCCTGCAAGCCGAGGACGCGCCGCCCCTCGACATCAACGTCCCCTACCGCTACTTCCAGTCCGAGGTGCAGCGCTGCCTCGAGGTCGTGTCGCTCGTGGGCGCGCCCGCGCTCGGCGCACACCCACACCTCTGCGTCACCACGGCCGACCTCGCCGAGGCCCGCGGCGCGCTGCCGGGCGAACGCCAGCCGCTCGTCGTGCTGAACCCCGGCGCGGGCGACGGCCGGCGTCGCTGGCCGCCGGAGAAGTTCGCGGCGGTCGGGCGGCGGCTGGTGCGAGCGGGCGCGCGAGTCGCGATCACCGGCGCGTTCTCGGACGCCCCGCTCGGCGCGGCGATCCGCGAGTCGCTGCCCGAGGCGGTCGACCTCACCGGCGCGCTCTCCCTCGGCGGGCTGGTCGGGTTGTACTCGCAGTGCGCACTCGTGGTCTCGAACGATTCCGGGCCACTGCACCTCGCCGAGGCGGTCGGGACGCCGACCGTCGGCCTCTACTGGTGCGGCAACGTGATCAACGCCGGTCCCGCCACGCGCACCGCGCACCGCGTCATGCTGTCGTGGCGCCTGCGCTGCCCCGTGTGCCGCGTCGATTGCATGCGCGGCGCCTGCGCGCACGATGCGTCGTTCATCGCCGACATCAGCGTGCGGGAGGTGGCCGACGAAGCGCTCGATCTGCTCGCCGGCGCCACGATCGCACGGCCGCTGCCGGTGGCCGCGCCCGCGTAGACGCAGCCGCCCTGCCCCCCTCGGCCGAACGCGCTCGAAAACGGCGCACACCCGTTCTGAGCAGCGCGAAGGTGCAAGAACATCCCACCTCCTGCTCCTCGAAAATGGCAACCCGGTTGCTTGAAGACGCCCCAGTGATGTCGTCAAGCATGGAAGGTTGACCATGCCGAAGCAGCTACGCACCGCCATCGTGGGACAGCTCCACGACTACAGGAAGGCACTGACACTCTTCGGCGATAACGCCAAGAGCTACCTACTGTCCGGATTCCTGCAGGGCCTCGGTGCGGGAATGCTCGCCGTGGTCTTCGCCATCTATATCAAGGCCGCGGGCATGTCCGAGGGCGTCGTTGGCGGCGTCGAAGCTGCCGTCGCGTTCGCGGCGGCGATCGTGTGCCTCGTCGGCGCACCGCTGGTGGCAAAGGTGGGCTACCGCGGCATGCTCGTCGGCGCGCTGGCGCTGATCATCGGCGCCCGACTCGGCCAAGCGGCGCTGCCGTTCACGGCCGCAATGGTCGGCTGCGCGCTCGCCATCGGCCTCGGCGACGGGTTCATGCGCGCCATCTCCTCGGCGTTCCTGTCGCACAACTCCAAGGGCGAGGAGCGCACGCACCTGTTCTCCACGGATTTCGTCACGCGAATGATGTCGGGCTTCGTGGGCGGTCTCGCCGGCGGCTTCCTGCCGACGATGCTGCAACACTTCCACGTCACCGAAGTCTCGTCCTATCAGTGGACCATCGTCGCGGGCACGCTCGTGATGGCCTGTGGTCTCCTGCCGATGCTGCGCATCAAAGAGCCGAAGGAAGACGCGAAGTCGGTCCGCGACGCCTACGTCGAGTCGTTCCGCCACTTCCGGGAGTGGAAGCAGGTCGGCAAGCTGATCCTTCCGCAGGCATTCATCTCGCTTGGCGGCGGACTCGTGATCCCGTTCGTTCCGCTGTACCTCAAGCACTGGCTGCACGCCGACATCTCGCAGATCGGCATGATCCAGGCGCTCGCGTCCGTCGTGCTCGGCTTCGTGACCTTCGGCACGCCGGTCATCGCGCGCAAGTTCGGGCTCGTGAAGGGCGTGGCGATGATGCAGCTCGCATCGGTGCCGTTCCTCGCGCTCGTGCCGTTCGCCGGCACACTGTGGGTCGCGGTCGCGTTCCTGTGGACGCGCAACGCGTGCATGAACATGGCCGGCCCGATGTACAACCAGTTCTCGATGGAGGGCATCTCAGCCAAGGACAAGCCGCTCGTGGCGGGCTGGATGTTCTTCGCACTGAACGTCATGTGGATGTTCGGCAACCTCATCGGCGGCCGACTCATGGAGATCAACTACACCGCGCCCTACCCGCTCGCGGTCGCCTGCTACGCGACCGGCGCGATCGGTACGTATCTCATGTGGCGCAAGTCGCCGGCTGCCGCTCACGGAATGCGGCCGCAGGTCGAAGCCGCCGCTGCCTAACCTCGGTCAACCTCAGCACGAAGTGCTGGTGACAGCCGCCCTCGCGATGCCGGTCGCGGGGGCGGCTCTTTTCTTGTTGTGAGCACGGTTCGGGCGGATAGCCGGTGCAAGAGGTGCTAACGACCGCTCCCGCAAAAGCCGAAATATATGACGTGTCGCGAGATGGGGGCATCTGGGACCGGGGGGGACTAGTTGGATATAGCGAAGCGTTTCATGCTACGGCACTTCGAGATAGCGGTCGTGATCGTTCTCGTCGCCGCAACCGGGTTCGCCGTCCTCGTGGCGGCCAACAAGCTCGCGTTCCTCAACTTCTTCTACATCCCGGTGCTCGTCGCAGCCTACTTCCTCGGCCGTCGGCAAGGCGTCCTCGCGTCGATCGCGGCCGTGCTCATGGTGATGCTCTACGCTACGATCAACCCCGCGCTCTTCTCCGAGAACAACGGCGATGTGCCGGTGCTCAACGTAGCGCTTTGGGGCGGCTTCACCGTGCTCACCGCCTTTGTCGTCGGCACGCTGTACGAGGTCAAGGAGGGCGCACTCCGGGACCTGAGGCAGGCGTACGAAGGCATACTCGAGATCCTCGCCAAGTTCATCGACTCGGTCGACAAGCACACGAAGGATCACTCGGTTCGCGTCTCCACGATGGCGGTGCAGATCGCGCAGCACATGGGGCTCGCCCCCGCGGAGGTCGACAACGTGCGAGTCGCCGGACTCCTCCACGACGTCGGCAAGGTCGAGATCAGCATCGAGGTGCTGCGCAAGGCATCCGAACTGGACGCGGACGAGTGGGCAGTCATCAAGTCCCACCCCAGGAAGGGCACGGCTATGCTGCGGCCGATCGGCGGGCTTCTGCGCGACATACTCCCGGTCGTCGAGTGCCACCACGAAAGCTTCGATGGGAGCGGCTACAACGGCTTGAAGGGCGACGCGATCCCCCTGGGTGCACGTATTCTCGCGGTCGCCGATTCCTACGACGCGATGGTCTCGGACCGCCCGTATCGGTCGGGACGGACGCCGAAGCAGGCGATCGCCGAACTCGAGGCGTGCCGAGGGAAGCAGTTCGATCCGGCGGTGGTGGACGCGTTCAAGACGGTCATGTTCGCCCAGATCGAATACGCCTAGCATCCGCCTGGGCGCGTCGCCGCCGCAGCGAACTCACGCGCCGCCCGCTGCATCATCCGGGCGGCTTTCCTTCGTGCTTAGAACGCCTGATAGATGAATGACTGGCCGGCGGTGCTGGAGAACAGCACGATCAGCGCGATCAGCACCGCGACGAACAAGCCGAGTGCGACGTCGGCGAGCAGCGCCTTGGCCCCACTCGCCGAGGACGCCCACGCGAGCAGGCGCCCGGCGACATCGGAGCTGCGGTAGACCTCGGGTTCCGCGATGCGCACGGGGGGGCGCTCCGGCGCGGGTTTCGGCTCCAGTTCGGGTAGCGGCGCGGGCATGACCGCCTCGGCGCCGAGCGCGAGCGACGCGACTTCGGCGCCCGAGAGCTCCTCGGGCAGCATCGGCTCTTCGGGCATCTACGTCACCGCCCTTTCGACAAAGTGCACGGCGTAGAGGAACACCGAGCGGTACACGTGCCACGCCTGGTCGACGGGCAGTACGAACAGCACCCAGCCGAACGCGACGAAGTTGAACGTGAGGAAGACCCCGCTGCCGAGCGACAGCGCCTCGCCGACCCGCGACGACGCGACCGCCTCCAGCGCCGGCAGCCTGCCGCGCAGCAAGCGGGTGGCCTCGCGCCACCAGCGCACGACCGCGAGGCCGACGCCGTGCCACAGCCCCCACGCGACGAAGTGCCACGCCGCACCGTGCCACAGCCCGCTCACCGCCATCGCGGCTAGCGCGTTGACCGCCGTGCGTGCGCGGCCCTTCCGCGACCCGCCGAGCGGGATGTAGACGTACTCGGTGATGAGCCGCGACAAGGACATGTGCCACGTGCGCCAGAACTCGGAGATGTTGCGCCGCAGGTACGGCCGGTCGAAGTTCTCGGCGATACGGAAGCCGAACAGCCGCGCCGCCCCGATCGCGATATCGGAGTAGCCCGCGAAGTCGTAGTAGATCTGGAACGTGAACGCGTATATGCCGAACAGCATCGCCAGCGAGTTCTGACCTACCGGCGCGTGGAGCGGAACGGCGAGGCCGGCGATGGAGTCCGCGATCACGAGCTTCTTGAACAGGCCGATCAGGATTCGCATGGCTCCGTACGCTATCTCGTCACGCGCCGGGCCGCGTGGCTGCCGAAGGTCGTCCATGAACTGGCCGTAGCGCTTGATCGGACCGGCCGTGACGGTCGGGAAGAACAGCACGTACGCCGCGAACTCGACGGGGTTGGCACGCACGACGTCCCCGCGGTACACCTCCACGAGGAAGTGCACGAGGCCGAAGCTCACGAACGAGATGCCGAGCGGCGCGGCGAACTTCGGGATCGGCAGCGCGGCGAGGCCGAACTGCGCGAGCAGCGGGTTGGCGGTGCCGGCGGCCATAGCCGCGTACTTGAAGAACGCGAGCACCGGCAGCGCGACACCGGCGATGCCGAGGACGAGCAGCCACTTGCGCGTGCGGGGCTCCTCGGCCCGCTCGAGCAGGCGGCTGACGCCCAGCACGAGCGCCGACACCGCGAGCATGAGCGCGGCGTGCGCGGGGAACGGCCACGCGTAGAAGACCACCGACGCCACGGCGAGCACCGCGGCGCGCGCCCGGTGCGGGACCGTCCAGTACACGACGAACGCTGCGGTCAGCAGTCCGAGGAACGTCCACGACTCGAACGACATCTAGCTCGCCGCCTTCGTCGCGTGCAGCGGCCGTGCGCGACGACCTCGCTCGAGCTCGCGGATGACCGGCTCCAGCCGCTTCGCGAGATCGGCTGCGATTGCGCGGTAGCCGGTAGCCAGCGGGTGGTGCGAGTCCGAAATGGCGGCGCTCGGCAGGAAGTCCGAGTAGTCCGCGAAGAGCGCGCCGTGCGCCTCCACCAGCCGCTTCACGCAGGCGATGTTCTCGGCGTAGGCCGCTTCGTCGAGCGCGGCGCCCTTCACGAGCGCCTGGCGGTCCAGAGGCCCGACGTACACGAGCACCGGCACGCCGCGGCGCTTCGCCTGGTCGAGTGAGGCGAGCAGAAAGCGAACGTCTGGGTTGTCCGGGGTCAGCGGCGGGACGTCGAACGAAGCCTTCAGCTTCTTCAAGTCGAGCTTGCTCTTCTTCTTGAACGCCGGCCGGTGCATGACCTTCGCGCGCACGTCGCGCCCCCAGAACTCGAGCGCCTTGCGCGGCCGCTCGCCGAAGACCGCCGCCACGATCGCGTCGCGCTCGGCGTACAGGCACCACCGCGCGCGTGCCCAGTCGTCGGCGCGCGCCTCGAACGTCTTCGTGCGCGGCGCGACCTTCAGGCCGCTCGGCGGCGTCACTTCCGGCGCGCGTTCGTACAGCTCCGGGTAGTTGCGCGCCACGCCTTCGCCTCTGTAGAAGCGGTAGTCGAAATTCACGACGATGAGGTCGGCTGCGTCCGATTCGGTGAGGCGGGACACCACGGGCAGGATGTCGGCGGGGTGGGCGGCGAGCATGCTGAAGTTGTACGCATCGACCGGCCGGTGCTGGGGCCGATAGATGCGATCGAGGTACGCCGACAGCGTGTCGGACTTGTGCGCGAAGATGCCGTAGTTGATGGAGTCGCCGACCACAGCGATGCGCACGGAGTCCGTCTTCGCGACCTGGCCGACAAACTCCTCGTAGCCCATGAGCGTGCCTTGGGGGACGCGGAAGTCGTCGGGGAATCGAGGAGTGACGCCCGCGCGCAGCACGATCTCCAGCAGCATGAGGAAGATCGCCGCGAAGGCGAGCACGCGCCAGCGCATCCGACCTCCGATTCTCGCGCACGGCCACCGGTCCCCACCCGGACCCCGATCGCGGTCCGGTCCCGGCTCGGATGCGAACCGCCCGGTCGAGGGCAGATGATACCATCGGGCGGTCGGCTCACGGAAGCGACCGACGAGCGCTGCAGCGGGAAAACACCGGCTCTGACCAGCGGAAAGGCGGCGAATGACGAGATCCGATTTCGGGCGCGAGGTGCCGCTAGCGGAACTCCGCGACGTGCGCGTGCAGCGCGATGGGCGCACGATCCTCGACGTGGAGCGGCTCGCGCTGCGGCAGGGCGAGCACGTGGCGATCCTCGGGCCGAACGGGGCCGGAAAGTCGACGCTGCTGGCGACGCTGCTGCGCGACGTGCTGCCGTACCCCGGCGACGTCGAGCCCGAGGTGCGGCTGCTCGGCAAGCCGCGGTGGGACCTGTTCGAGGCGCGGCGCATCCTCGGCGCGGTCTCCGACGACTTGCAGGACCTCTACGACCGCGGGGTGTCGGTGGAAGACGCGGTGGTGTCGGGGTTCTTCGGCTCGATCGGGCTGTATCCGCACCAGGACGTGACGGCGGAGATGCGCCAACGCGCCGAGGACGTGGTGCGCTTCCTCGAGATCGAGCGGCTGGTTGGGCGGCGAATGGACACGCTGTCGACCGGCGAGGCGCGACGGGCGCTCATCGGCCGCGCACTCGTGCACGACCCGCTCGCGCTCGTGCTCGACGAGCCCTGCGACGGCCTGGACCCGCACGTCACGTGGCGCTTCCTCGCACTGCTGAGACGCATCGCACAGGAGGGCCGGACGCTGATCCTGGTGACGCACCGGATCGAGGACATCGTGCCCGAGGTGAGCCGCGTGATCATGATGAAGGACGGCCTCGTGTTCCGAGACGGGCCGAAGGCGGAACTCCTCGCCGACGAGGCGCTGAGCGAGCTGTTCGACATCCCAGCGCGAGTGGAGGAGCGCGACGGCCGGTACCGGCTGTGGTTCGCGTGAGCGTGCGACCGCGTGAAGCGGGTGAGCCCAGCGTGGGGCGTCAGACGTTCTCGTCGAAGAACAACCGCATCTCCGAGGACGGCTTGAATCCGGCCTGCTCGTAGAGCGGGCGGCCTTGCTCGCTGGCGTGCAGCGTCACGCCTCCGACGCCCCGCTCTCGCAGCGTCGTCACCGCGGTCTCAACGAGCGCTCGCGCGACGCCGCGGCGACGGAGCTCGGGCACCACGTACAGGTTGAGGATGTAGCCGACCGTGCCGCGCGGGTTGCGTACGGACGGCGGGTTGCGCTGAAGGACCACGGCCACGCAGCCGACCGGCGCGGCGTCGACCTCGGCGATCCAGCCGAGCAACTCGCCGCGCGGCATCGTCTCGTACGCGTAGGGGACGAACGCGGCCGCCATCGCGTCGATGCGTTCGGCGCTGCGATCCAGCTCGGTGAACATGCGCCGACGGAACTCGGCGAGCAACGCGATATCCGTCTCGGTCGCCGCCCGCACCTGCCACTCGCGTCCGTCGGCCATACACCCTCCCTGCGTCCGCACCTGGTCTCCTACGCGCAGCGCCGCCGAGGCGGGGCCGGTTTCCGAGACAGTGTAGCGCGACAGGCCGATGGATCCGCTACCGCGCGGCGACGTCCGAGAGCCACGGCACGAGCACGTCGTTCTCGACGCGCAACTCGAGGATCCCGCGGTAGCGTCCGGCACCCGGAATGGCGGCCTGAGTCGCCGGCGACAGGCGCACCAGCACGTTGCGGCGCTCGAACGGGAACGGCTTCCCGCCGCCCACGCCGTGGGGCTGCGCGCGATCCACGTGGATCACGAGCGTCTGGGCGCGGTCGGTGACCGGTCCCCGACCGAACGGACGGAACGCGATCGCGTAGCTGCCCACCGCAGCGCTCCCCTTGTCGGCCATCGCGAACGTGTGCGGCGGCGGGACGTCGATCTCGGGCAACCGGCCGACGGTCGGCGGCGCGGTCGGAGCAGCGGTCTCCTCCTCGGCGGCGGTGCCGGAATCGGCGTCGCTGCTCGACGTGGTGCCGACGCTCGCCTCGCTCGCTTCGCTCGCCCGCGAGGTCTCGGTCGCGGTGCCCGTCGGACGGACCGCGGAGGGACGGCGCGCGCGGCATGCCGTCAACGTGAGCGATGACGCGAGCAGCGCCGCCGCCAGAAGCGCGAAGGCGGTTCGACGTGTCAGCACAAGGCGGCGGCGTTTCATCAGCACCCTCCAGGGTCACGACTCGGCGACGCTACCACGCCCGCACTCCGGGGGGCCAGGCGCGGCGCACGGCGTTCAGTGCGAAGGACTCCGGTTCTCGCGCGAAAGGAAGACGGCGTCGCCTCGCACGCGGACGTGGATTCGCCGGTCGAAGCGGGTCGCTGCCTTCACGAGGCGCGCCACGATGGCCGAGTGCGTTCGCGCTCCGAACCGCACTCGCGCCTTCGCACAGTTCATGCGGCAGAAGTCCGCGAGGGCACGGTCGTAGCGATCCGGTCGCTCGTGCGGCGCTCGGTCGTCGTCATTCGTCAGTGGGACCGGGCTGGGAGTCAGAATCCGCACGTGGACACCGCCTCGCTCACGTCGGACGTCGTCGTCAGTGGCAGCAGCTCCGCCTCGCCAGCTCGTACGCCGCCTCCGGGTCGTTCGTGTAGGCGGCACCCTCCTCGGTGAGCCGCTTGAAGTCCTCGGCAATGTGCGATCCTTCCGCGGGCGGCAGCTCGGTATCTCGCATGCCGGCGCCCTGCAGCCAGTGCACTGCCTCGTCCCAGCTCTGCCAGTTGCCGCGCTTCAGTACGATCTCTATGTCCGAGGCGTGATACGTCCTGGGGGGCCGATGAGTCACGTCGTCCGCCATTCGTGGCCACCTCCGTTGATCTCAGATACCGGCCTTCTTGTGGGTACCCGCGCAGAGCGACCGCCTATCCTCGAAAGGGGCCCGCGCCTGCACCATCCGCGCTCGTCTCCGGGCAGCGGCTCAATGCGGCAGGGACTGGACGCCGAGCTTGGCGAGCAGCCGGTCGACCTGTTCGACCTCGACGACATGCCATCGACCGCCGTTCCTCGCGAGGCGAACCGTCAGCGGCACGCGCTCGCCACGCAGGGGCAGCACCACGCGGAAGCGCGCTTCCCTCTCCCCCGACGACAGCCTGCCGATGTCGGCGGGGCCGAGCGCGTAGGCCATCGCGGGAAGCTGCCGGGAGCGGCCGGCCCGCTTTTCGATCGCGTCCCGGAGCTCCGCGGTTGCGGCCTGGGTGAGTTGCGGCTTAGCGGACTCGGCGACGCGGCGAAGCAGCGAATCGGGGTCGGGGAACCGGCGAGCGATCTCCGCGTCTACGGCCGACCCGACGACCGCGGGCACGTTCACGTAGGTCGTGAACGACTGCCAGTCGCCGAGGTCGACGGCTCGCGCCGTCATTCGCACGACGTACTGCGGTGTCGTCGTGTACCACAGCCATCCCGCGGCAACGCCCACGAGGATGGCGAGCGCGACGAGACCGACGATGAGGCACCCTCTGTTCCGACGGCGCATCGCCCCTCCCGTGCCAGGAAGCGTCAGCAACGCTATCCCCCGCGGGTCGGCGGACTACGCGCAGGCCGAGGGGTGCATTGATTACTCGCCCGGATGCTCCAGCATCCACTCGCGCAAGGAGTGGTAGAGGGGCGGATTGAACACGAGGCCCATCGACTGTACGAGCTCTATCATGCGGTCGAGCAGCGTGTCGCGCGAGAGCAGCAGCTGCAGCGCCTTCGCGCTCACGAAGTCGTCATCAGAGGGATCCGGCGACCAGTACGCCGACGCTTCCTCGGCCTTGAGCACGATGTCGTAGCACATGTTGCCCTCGCCCAACACGACGAGTTCGAAGGTCCCTCGCGGGTCGTCATAGCGCCGCGTGTACGTGTTCTTCACGCGACTGAGCCCGGCGATCCGTGCGAGCGACTCGAAGTCCACGGCCATCGGGAGCGGCGTGCGGGGCAGCTCGCGCAGCACCTCTCGCAGATTCACCGCGATGACGAGCTGGCGGTCCGGAACGTAGAGCTTGAGCATGCCGAGAGCGATCCGCGTCTCGAGATCGGACGCGGCCTTCAGCACGACGCGAACGAGGTCCGTCTCCTCGCCCTGTGCGGCGAAGGGTCGGAGTTCGACGAGTCCTTTGGCAGTTGCGATCATGACGCTTCCTCGTGCGCTGGCTAGAACAGGCCGTGGAGCAGGTCGTCGAAGGCGTCCTCGACATGCTCGAGACGGAAGTCCTCGAGCGAGAGGTAGAACCGTGGGTTGATGGGCAAGCCCATCGCGTCCACGAGCTCCACTACACGCTGGAGCAGGGTCTCCCGGGCGAGCACCAACTCGAGTGCTTCCGGGTGGATCAGGCGCGGGCTGTCCGAGTGCTCGGTCCAATACACCGACGCCCCGTCCACCTTCACGACGAGGTCGTAGCACAGGTTCCCCTCGCCGAGGAGCACCAGATCGAACGGCGCCGCCGCCTCGTCGTCGTAGCAACGACTCGCCACGGCACCGTTCGTCTCGTAGCCGGCAATGCCCGCCAGCGACGCAAAGTCCATCGGCATGGGCATGGGCGTCGCGGGCAGCTCGGCCAGCACTTCGCGCAGGTTCACCAGCGTCACGAGGTCCCGGTCGCGGATGTCGTTCGACAGTATGCCGAGGGCAAGGTTCACCTCCGCAGGCGACGTGCTATTCAACGTGCTGCGCACCAACTCGCCACGCTCGCCAACGAGAAGCGGACGCAGCGCGCGGATTCCATCTGCCGTCGCGATCATTGGTCCTCTGGAACTCCAGGAGTGTCTACGAGACAGGTATCGTCACGCGCGGGGCCGCCGGTTAGGGTCGATCGTCGAGCGGCGCAACCTCGCCGATGAGTTGAAGGAACCGGCCGCCCGTCGACGGACCGACCCGCCGGAACCGCTCGCGCATCGCGTCCACGAGGCTGTCCTGCGAATCGTGCGACCGCCACCACGCCGCCAACCCGCCCGCCTGCCCATCGATCTCCACGAGTACGCGGGCGTTCGCGACCGCCGCCTCGATCTTCTGCCGATTGCGCACGATCCGGGTATCCGACAGCAGCGCTTCCACGTCCGGCTCCCGGAACGACGCGATCGTTCGCGGGTCGAAGCCGGCGAACGCGTGTCGGAAGCCGTCCCACTTCGACTCTATGACGTTCATCGACATCCCCGCCTCGAACACCGCCCTCGTGAGCGCCTCGCAGCACTCCGTCACCGTCGGAACCGCCTCAACGCCGGCCCCTCGCTCCACCACGTGTTCCATGACGGCCATCGGCCGCTCCTCTCGTCACGCTCGCGGCACACCGCCTCGGGCTGGGTACGGATACCATGGGTGACGCGCCCAAACGCCCGCTTGCCCGTTCCTTACCTCGGAGGCCGAAGATGTCGGAGACCCCACGCGAGCTGTACGACCTCGTCATCGTCGGTGCCGGGCCCGCAGGCCTTGCGGGCGCGATGTACGCCGCACGACAGGCGATGTCGGTCGCGGTTGTCGCCGGAGAGATCGGCGGACAGGCAGCGTGGGCCGGGCGCATCGAGAACTACCTCGGCTGGCAGCTCGTGACCGGCCCTGAGCTCGTGCAGCGATTCCGCGAGCATGTCGGCACGTTCAGCGTCGAGTGCTTCGAGGGCCGGCTCGTGAACGCCGTCGTCCCCGATGGCGAGAACTTCGACGTCTACACGCGCGAGGGCCTGACGCTCAAGGCGCGAGCGGTCATCATCGCTACCGGCCGCACGCCGAATCGCCTCGCTGTGCCCGGCGAGCAGGAGCTCATTGGCCACGGCGTTTCGTACTGCGCGACCTGCGACGCCGCCTTCTTCCGAGGAAAGCCCGTCGCCGTCGTGGGCTCGACCGAGTCCGCCGCCGACGCGGCACTGCAGCTCGCCGACCTCGACGCCGACGTCCTGCTGCTGGCCGACTCGGCGCTGCGCGCGCCGGTCTCCGTACTCGAGAAGCTCGAAGCGAACGAGCGGGTACGCGTAGCGACCGGCGCCAAGGTCCGCCGCATCGACGGCGACGCGCACGTCACCGGTATCACGTTCCAGGACGCCGAAGGCGAGCGCACTGCGCCGGTCGAGGGCGTCTTCGTGGAAACCGGCTCGATCGCCGTCGCCGAGTTCACCGGCGGGCTGGTCGAGACCAACGAGCGCGGCGAAGTCGTCGTCGACAAGCGCGGCACCACGACCGTCCCCGGCATCTACGCCGCAGGGGACGTGACGGACTCACTCGGCAAACAGGTGATCATCGCCGCGGGCGAGGGAGCGCGCGCCGCGGTGGCGGCGTACCAGGACCTGAAGCGACGCTAGCGTCGCGCGTACGCCTGGAGCGAAGCCCGCTCCTCGCTAGCTCGCCTTCGACCGCTGCCGTCGCTCGCGGATCTCGCGCGCGCCCTTGTCGAGGGTGCCGGCCATGAGGAACCCGGCGAACAGCAGCGCGATGCCGACCAGCTCGGAGGGATACAGCAGCGCGGTATTCCCCGAACGCGCCATGCCGCCGGCACTCGCGATCGCCATCGTGCCGACCGCGATGAGCAGGTTCGCGTACATGCGGTACGCGTACTCGCGCTTGCGGGCGAACCGCCAGACCGAGAGCGCCGCCCCGCCGAAGAGCAACAAAGACCCGGTGATCGACAGCGGCAGCGACATCACGCGAGGGAAGCTGGACGAGGACCCGAGCGGATTCCCGGCCACCGTGATTCCGGGCACGAGGGCGCTCTTGATCAGCGGCGTGGTGAACGTGCCGTAGAGGAACACGGCGGTCATCGCGAGAAGTAGTCCGAGGTAGACATGTCCCCACGTGTGCTTCCGCGACATGAGGTACAGCGTCCCCAGGCCGAGGAATCCCACGAGTGACGCCGCCAGCACGATGTAGATGCGGTACACCGTCGGATCCCAGTTGCGAACCGCTTCGGAGTACGCCTCCATCCCCGCAGCCACCGCGAACATCAGCAGCCCCACCGACCACGCCGCCTGATGTGGCCGCCGCCTCGCGCGCCACTGAGCGAAGACCATCGCCGCGAACACGAAGCTGAGCAGGCTGGCTGCGGCCGGCCATCCCCAACTCGACAGGACCGACCCGTTCATGGCTCACTCCTCCACTCGCGCGGGCTCTCACCCGATTGTACGCCCGTCCGACCGATTCTCGGCCGTCTCTGCGGGCGCCGTCGGCATCGCGCGTCGCCGTCCGCCCTCGGGGCGACCGGGGAATACTCGCCCGATGTCGGGGCTGGCTAGCAGACTTCGCGCCGAAAGGGGACCGCCATGCCTACCGTCGGAATCCAACCGCACATCGGCGAACCCACTGCCGAGGGGTACCGCGACGTCACGCTGAGCACGGTCGCGGGCGACGTCATCTGTCAGTGGTACCGATCGCCGGGATCGGAGCGGGCGATCGCGTACGTCGGGGGCGTCGGGGGTGACTTCGACTCGCCCGCCAACGGCCTCTACCCGCGGCTGTGTTCGGAGCTGCTCGCCGAGGGGTTCCACGGCCTCCGGGTGCAGTTCCGCGACCCGGTCGACCTCGTGCAGGCGATCTACGACCTCGAGGTCGGCACGGCGTTCCTCGCGCACGAGGGGGCGAAGCGCGTCGGCATCGTCGGCCACTCCTTCGGCGGCGCGGTCGCGATCCAGGTCGCGGCACTCGACGAGCACGTCCGCACGGTGGTCGCGCTCGCCTCGCAGAGTCACGGCGCGCGTCCGGTCGCCGATCTCCGCCCCGGCGTCTCGGCGCTGCTCATGCATGGCGCCGAGGACACGGCCCTACCGCCCACGGCGTCCGAACACATCTTCGATTGGGCGCACGAGCCCAAGCGGCTCGTCATCCTCCCGGGCACCGGCCACGTCCTCGACGAGAGCGCCGAGCAGGTGCACGCCGAGGTGCGCGAGTGGCTCGAGCGTGAGCTGCCGCCGGAACCACGCGGCGCAAGTCCAACCGAACGGACGTCGGCGCCACGGGCGAGGCGAGCGGGGGGCGGCTACTAGCGCGGGTCCCTCCGCCGATACGGCCCGGAGCGCGCCAATACGGGACTCGGCCCAAACAGCAGCTCGTGCTGGTAGCTCACCTTCTCCAGCTGCAGCAGCTCCTCGGCCACGGCTCGCGAACCCAGCGGCTCGTCCGGCGCGTCCACGCAGACCTCGTTTGGCGCGAGGTCGCCGCGCTTGCGGAAGCGCGCGTACGCCTGCCACATCGACTGCCGTATCCGGCGCGGCTCGCTCTGATGCCGCAGCGCGGACAGCACGCGCGCTCGGACAGACGCTGCGAGGGCAGGGTCGAACGCCCCCATACCTGCGACATCGCGCCCGATCTCGTCGGCCAGAGGTCGCTCGAGTTCCTGCACGAGGTACTTCAGCACGTGCCACGTCTCCTGCAGCCGCGGCGTGCTGTCGATCTCGCGACGCTGCAGCCACAGCCACGCATGCAGCCGCCGCCGCGCGTCCCACCAGCGCAACGGTGACGCGAGCGCCGTGTCGGGCAGCAGGAACCAGTCGCGCTCGAGCAGCATCGCGCCGAAGACGCCTGCGCCGCTCGTCTGTCGCCGCGCGCGGCCGGTCCGCGCCTGGTACAGCCCGCAGCTCGGCGACCCTTCCTTCGCCACGACCGCCTCGACCCCGGCCCGCTCGAGCGCGTCCAGGCAGGCGCTCGCGCCCGCGATTAGCCGCGCGGTCACGTCGCGTCCGTGGCGGTCGCGCACGTGCGCCCGTCCGGCGAGCACGTCGGCGCCGTCGCCGGTAAGGTGGATCGGCTCGCGCGGCACGCCAAGCCCCGCCATGCACTCGGGGCAGACAGGCGTCACGGCGAACGAGCTGCGCTCCCTGCCCAGGCCCGCCAGCAGATCGAACGACTTGCCGTTGTAGCGCACGGGACAGCGGTCCGTGCATGCACTCACGCCGATCCTGACGGACTGTGTGAGGAGCTCGGACACCTAGGTCACCCCCACACCCCGAGCGTAGCGGCTGCGGTCCGCTACAAGCACCGCGGCGATCGCGGCCGTCACTCCGGCCGCGAGACCGTACGCGACCCACGGGAGCATCGCCTCGCCCGCGTGCTGGATCCCGATGCCGACGAACGCCCACACGAATACCAGCGCGAACACGACGTCGCGCTCCCTGATCAGCGCCGTCACCGCAAGGGCGGCCCCGATCACGAGCGCGATCATCGCCCAGCTCACCGGCGCGACCCCCCACCCGTTCCAGCGCAACGCGTACAGCACGATCGCGACGTTCGCTATCGTCGCCACCGAGATCCATCCGAGGTAGACGCTGAACGGCGCTCGGACCGCCCAGGTCTCGGCGGACGTCGTCCGCAGCGGCCGACCTCGGCGGATGGTGACGTACGCCCAGATGAGCGAGGCGAGCAACGCGAGCATCAGCGGCAACGTGAGCGGGATGTTCAACGAGTGCCACGCGAACAGCCACGCCACGTTCGCCACGCTGGAGAGTACGACCGGCGCGACCAGGCGGTCGGGCAGCGGGTCGTCGCGCAACGGCCGGACGAACTGCGCGACGCCGTACGCGAGCATCCCGACGTAGATGAGCCCCCAGATGGCGAACACGTACCCGGCTGGGGTCACGAGCACGGGGTAACGCGCCGAGACCGCCGCCGTGTTTCGCCCGAAGAGCGGCAACGCGTTCGCGAGCACGTTCATCGCGATCATGCCGAGGATGGCCGCGAGCGCCAGTCCTCGGCCACCGAACCGCCGCGCGTCCATCGGCCCCCCCTTTCGGTTGGGAAGCGTAGCTTACGCCACGCGCTTGATCCGCAGCGCCGACCACGTCTCGTCGACCGCGACCTGCGAGACGGTATTCCACCGTCCGTCGGACCGGGTCTGCTCGAACACCGAGTCGCGGTTGATCTCCTCTTTCGGCCGCCCCTTGGGGTAGGCCACCCACACGATCGCGTCCGGCCGCTCGAGCACTTCGAGCGCTTCGAGCTGCTCCTGCAGCGTGCCGAGGGATTCGACGAACACCACGGTGACGTCGGCGCTCGACGTGAGGCCTTCGGCGAGCGTGACGTCCTCAGGCAGAACGAGACTCGCGGCGAACCCGGCCGGGACATCGACGACGGCGAGGGTCATTCCTGGCTTCACGAGGAGTTTCTGCGAGATGGGCTTCACCGACATGACTGCCCTCCTGTAATCGGTCTCGCACTAGTCTGCCCCATTGTCGCGGGTCGCGAGCGGCGCGATGCGGGTACGTATGTCCATCGATGTCCCGCCCGCGGTCGCGGGCGCACGAGGGGGGAATCGACATGGCGCAGATGACGAGAACCGACGACAAGACGTACCTGCAGCAGTACGGCGATCAGCTCAACGACACCACGCGGCGTGCGAAATGGATCGGCTCGACCGGCGAGCACGAGGACCATCCGGGACAGACGCTCGCCACACGCGACCACGACGTCATCCAGCAGTGGGCCGAGGAGCGCGGGGCGGTTCCTGCGGGGATCGAAGGCTCGGAGCACGCGGGCCGACCTGGCGTGCTTCGCTTGGACTTCCCCGGCTACGAGCAGCAGCAGTCGGGTCGGCTTCGGAGCGTGGACTGGAACAAGTGGTTCGAGTCGTTCGACCAGCGCGACCTGGTGTTCCTCTATCAGGAGCACCTGAAGAACGGCAATCAGAGCAACTTCTTCAAGTTCGACAGCCCCCACCGCGAACAGGGGTAGTGGTCGGTCACAGTCGCCTCCGTCCCGTGCTAGCATCCAACTATTGGAAGCGAACACGAGGGGGTGCTCGGCGGTGAACGTCAACGGTGCTGAGGGGAAGGCGCTGGTCGGCAAGCGCATCGGCGGCCGGGTGATCGACTACATCGTGGTGGCGTTCGCGAGCTGGATCTTGTCCACGCCGTTCAGGGCGGCCACCGCTCAGCTCGGCGAGAGCTTCGCCCAGGTGTCCTGGCAGGATCAGCTGATGGGGCGTTCGAGTGACGTACTGCTCCAGCGATTCCTGGTCATGGCGCCCCTGCTATTCGTGATCGGCGTCGTGACGAGTGTGATCTGGAACGGTCTGTACTTCGGCCTGATGGAGTCGGTCTTCGGCTACACGGTGGGCAAGCGGGTACTCGGCCTTCAGGTAGTGGCCGAGGACGGCGGCAAGCTCACGTTCGCCGCGGCGTTCGTCCGCAACCTCCTGTACGCGCTCAGTCCACTCATCGGCGGCCTAATCGAGCTCGTCACGCTCATATCCGCCGAGGATGGGCGGCGACTCGGCGACAAGTGGGCCCGGGCACACGTGGTGACCGCCGACGCCGCCGGCGCGACGGTCGTTCCTTCGGCCGGGGTTCGTCTTCCCGGCCCGCCCACCCCCGTGACCGACGACTACCGCCCCTGTCCGATCTGCGCCGAGCCGGTGCGGAGCGCAGCGGTCAAGTGCCGTCACTGTGGGGCCGACCTCGTCGACCGGGCTGCCGGCCAGTAGTCGCGTCAGACCTGAGCGGCGGTCGCCGCCAACTCGCTCACGATCTGCTCGAGGAACAGGCCGACGTCGGTCACGATTCCGATCGTCTGCCATGAGCCGCGGTCGGCGAGCTTCGTCACCACGGCCGGGTTGATGTCGACGCACACCGTGTGCGTGGATGCCGGCAACATGTTGCCGGTCGCGATGGAGTGCAGCATCGTCGAGAGCATCAGGCACGCGCCGGCGCGCTGGCAGTGCTCGCGCATCGCGCCCTGGGCCTCGATCACGTCCGTGATCACCTCCGGCAGCGGGCCGTCGTCGCGGATCGACCCGGCGAGTACGAAGGGCGTGCCCGTCTTCACCAGCGTGTACATGAGGCCCGAGGTCAGCACGCCGGCGTCGACCGCCTCACGGATGCCGCCGTACCCGCGGATGGTGTTGATCGCGCGCAAGTGGTGCTCGTGGCCGCCGGGCACGGGCGTCCCCTCCTCGAGCTGCACGCCCAGCGACGTCCCGTACAGTGCCGCCTCGATGTCGTGCGTCGCCACGGCGTTGCCGCCGAACAGTACGCTGATGTAGCCCTGCTCCACGAGCTGCGCGAGGTGCGGTGCCGCTCCGGTGTGCACGACGGCGGGACCGACCACCGCGATCGTCTCGCGGCCCTCCTCGCGCACCTGCCGCAGCAGCCGCGCCACCTCGCGCACGATGTAGGCCTTCGGCTTCTCCGAGGAAACCTCGGAGTTCATGAACTCGAACGCCTGGCGCTCGCGCGGCCGCTCGACGGGCTGAATCCGCAGCCCCTGTCGGCCGACGACGAACAGGTCGCCCGCCTGCACCGCGCCAATCGGAACGCTTTCCGCAGCCCGCGTACCGGGCTCAACGCGGATGCCGAGGTCCATCTCCGGGTTGGCGACGTGCACCCACTGCCCCTCGATGCGGACGTAGGTGTCGAGATTGGTCGTGGAGTAGAAGTCGTCGGGGAACACGCCGTTCGCCGGCGCCGCCGCGAGCTCGACGTCGTGCGGGTCGAGCGGGACGACGCCGTGCTCCTGGATGGCCGCGAGGATCCCCGCGAGGTGATCCTCGTCCCGGCCGAAGACGCGCAGCCGAACGGTGGACGGGTCCTGGTTCGTGCGCCCGACGTCGAGGTCGAGGGTCTCGAACTCACCGCCGAGGTCCATCACGTCGTCCATGATCTCGGACAGGATGCCCGAGTCGATCAGGTGACCCTCGACGCCCACATCCTCGTACGCGCGTCCCACGCCCATTCGCTTCCTTTCGCGATATGCAGATTCTGCCACGTCCTATGCGCACCACATCATAGCGTGTTCCCCCTCGGCCACGAATGCGGCGCGAAATATGCTTGACCCTCCCTTTGCGTGAGGGTCTACCGTCGCAAATGGAGGTGAGCACGATGCCCTATACGGTGAATGACGTGGCCACGGCGGCGAAGGTGAGCGTCCGGACGCTCCACCACTACGACGCCGTCGGGCTACTGCCACCGTCGTCGCGCAGCGAGGCCGGCTATCGGCTGTACGATGACGTGGACCTCGAGCGGCTGCAACAGATCCTGTTCTTCAAGGAACTCGGCTTCTCGCTCGGGGAGATCCGTCGCATCATGCTCGACCCCGCGTTCGATCGCCGCGCCGCGCTGCACGCGCAGCGCGCGCTGCTCGCCGAGAAGGCGGACCGAACGCACGCGATGCTCGAGGCGATCGACATCGCTCTGGATGCGATGGAGAAGGGAGTGACGATGGACAAGGACGACATGTTCCAGGTCTTCGGCGACTTCGACCCCGCCGACTACGAGGACGAGGTCAAGGAGCGCTGGGGCGACACGGATGCCTACAAGGAGTCGGCCCGCCGCACGAAGAGCTACACCAAGGCAGACTGGCAGCGCTACAAGGACGAAGCCGAGGCGAACGGCCTGGCGATCGCCGCGCTGATGGACGCCGGCGTGCCGCCGACCGACCCGCGGGCGATGGACGCCGTGGAGGAGCACCGGCTGCTGATCGACAAGTGGTTCTATCCGTGCTCGCATGAGATGCACCGCGGTCTCGGCGAGATGTACGTGGCCGATCCTCGGTTCACGAAGAACTACGAGAAGATCCACCCCGGCATGGCGCAGTACGTCAGCGACGCCATCCGCGCCAACGCGGAGCGCGCCAAGGCGTAGGCCGCCGAAGCAGCGCACGAACACGGCGGGCGTCGCGGTTGCGGCGCCCGCTTCGCGTTCGCAGGGCCGCTGGGCGGCGCGGCGGCACGACCGCTAGACTGGCCGTGAGCATCGTAGAACGAGGAGGAGTGGCCGTGCCGATCGTCCGCATCGACATCACCGGGCCGAAGCCGGCCGACTACACGCAGGCCCTGCTGGCCGAAACGCGCGCGGCCGTCACCGAGGCGCTCGGTGCGCCCGACGAGCGGGTCGTGATCCGCGTGATCGAGACGCCGGAGGAGCAGGTGTCCGTGCCGTCGTGCCGCACGTCGCGCTACACGCTCGTCGACGTGCTCATGTACGAGGGCCGCAGCCCCGAGCTGAAGCGCGCGTTCGGCCTTGCCCTACGTGGGCGGCTGGCGGAGCGACCGGGCATCGAGGCCTCCGAAGTGGCGATCGCGTTCCGCGACGTAGCGCAAGTCGACCTCGACTCGCCTGCCGGCGAGGCCGGGAAGTAGCGCGCGGGGTTCGACTCCTCGGCTAGTACTCGGGGCTCATCGGGTCGAACGCCTGAACGTTCCAGTCGACGCCCAGGTCGGTGAGGATCTTGTAGTACTCCTCTTCCGTGTACTCCCGATTGAGGATGTGGAAGCGGGCGCCGTTCAGGCCGGCGCAGAACGCGCAGTCGCGGCAGTCGACACACTGGATGCACTCGATGCAGCTGTCGGTGTTGTGGCAGCCGATGCAGGCGCGGGAGTTGTACACGTAGTTGCAGTTGCGGCAGGCCTCGATGTTGAAGCAGCCGTAGTTGTTGCCCATGTCGCGGTCGTGCATGTGCTCGGCCTTGATGTGCGTGAATTCCCGCTCCAGCTCCTGCATGTCCATGGAAGTCTCCCGCCTATCCTTCCTTGATGCTTGCGAACGTGCTCGCGTGATGTGAGGTGCCGTCGTGGGCGGCCTCGCGGCGCTCCATCCGACGATACCAGCGACCGAACCATGTGAAGCCGGCGGTCAGCAGGGCCACGATGCCCAGCAGGACAAGCCGCGGAATCCATTTCCATCGCTCGCGGGCGGCCGCTGCGGCGTCCGCCTCGGCCTCGGCCCGCGTGATCGACTGCACCATGTCGCGCGCCTTCTCCGCCGTGACCGCGACGCCGAGCTTCGACTGCCCCAGCCCGAAGCCTTGCGACGTGATGATGCCCACGACCTTGCCGTCAGGCGTCACGACTGCGCCGCCCTCGAGCAGCGGGTCGATCGGGATATCGGTGGTGAGCACGCCGCCCATCATCGCGATCGCCGGAGCCTTGATGCGCCCCGCCACGCGGATCACGTCGCGCTCGTCCTCCGGTATTCCGAGGGCGATCACCTTGTCGCCGGTCCTCAGCACCTCGCCCCGACCCCACTTGATCGGCGTCGCACCGTGGAGTTCTACCGACAGCAGCACGAGCTTCAGTTCATCGTCCTGCGCGATGGACTTGAAGCCGGCGTAGTTGCCGTTCGCGTCCATGATCGCCGAGGACACGCCCGGCTTGTTCAGAATGTTCATCGAGGTGAGCACCAGATTCGGTCCGACGACGACGCCGGACCCGATTCGCTTGCCGCCGTCCGTGATGGCCACGATCGAGTTGCGCGCATCCGCGGTCGCGCTCGAGTTCGCCGAGGAGATGAGCGGCGCCCCGTTGAACGTGGGGCTGGGCAAGGACGACTCGGCCTGCGCCGAGAACGGCGAGGCCATCGGGATCGCGAGGAGCGCGAGAGCAGCGACGATGAGGACGAGGAGGGCTCGGCGCATGTTGTTCCCTGCCGGGTGACGGACTCGTCCATCGTACCATCGCCTACGCGACGGACTCCATAGCACAAGCTTCCAGTCGGGGTGCCTGGCCTGGCCGTTCGGCGGACTGCTAGAGCTTCTCCCGCGACAACGGGCACGTCATGCAGTGCGTGCCGCCGCGCCCCTTGCCGAGTTCGGCGCCGTCGAGCTCGATGACTTCGATGCCGGCCCGGCGCAGCGCGTCGTTGGTGTACGTGTTGCGCGCGTACGCCACGACTACGCCCGGCTCGATTGCGAATACGTTGTTTCCGTCGTCCCACTGCTCGCGTGCGGCCTGGAACGCGTCGCCGCCGGTCGGGACGACGCGCAGCTCCTTCACGCCGAGCGCGTCGGCGACGGCGGGGAGCAGGCCGCGTTCCTCGGCGATGTCGAACGTGCCCTCGCGGTCGCCCGGACGCACGCTATACACGCGCATCGCGTCCACGACGGGCGGGTACGCGGTGACCGCGTCGTGGGACAGCACGCCGAAGACGGTGTCGAGATGCATGAACGAGCGTTCCTGCGGCATGCGGCAGGCGATGATGCGCTCGGCAGAACCGCCAGCGAACAGCGAGCGGGCGATGTGCTCGACCATCCGACCGGTCGATCGCTCCCCCATTCCGACCAGCACGGTCCCGTTCCCCAGCGGCATGACGTCGCCGCCCTCCAGCGTCGCGCCTTGGCTGATGTCCTCGACCGCGAAGCGCTCGTCGTCGCCGGCAGGCGGATACCAGAATGCGAAGCCGTCATCGACGAAGCGCGGGTGGTAGCGGTAGATGGTCGAGACGTTCACGACCTCGAGCCGACGCGCGTGCCAGAACAGCGGCGGCAGCGCCACGCCGCCGTACACCCACACGCTCGAATCGCGCGTGAAGACCGTGTTGGGGAGCGGCGGGAGCACGAACGTGTCGGGCTCCGCGAGCACCGCCCCCAGCGAGCGCCGGTTGAGCGCCGCGAGGTCGACTCCCTCGAGCTCGGAGATCAGCAGTCCGCCGACGAGTGCCTCGGCGAGCTGCTCGGGCCGCAGCGCGAGCAGGTACGCGCGCAACTCGTCGACGAGCGACAAACCGACGGTGTACGACGACACGGCGCGCTCGACCGTACGGTGTCGCGCTTCGTCGGAGTGTTCGAAGGTCTCCGCGAGCAGGTCGAGAACGTAGAGCACCTCGACACCGCGGCCGCGAAGGATGGCGGTGAAATCGTCGTGCTCCCGACGAGCGCGCTCGACCCACACGACGTCGTCGAACAGGTAGTCCTCACGGTTGCGCGGCGTCAGTCGCTCCAGGCTGCGCCCCGGCCTATGCACGAGCACGCTGCGCAGGCGCCCGACCTCCGAGTACACCCCGAACTCGCCCACGCGTCCCTCCCCACCCCCGACGGTTCCGCAGGTATCGTAACCGTTCCTCAGCGGAGACACGCAAGCGACGGGGGCCGCCGCAATTCGCGACGGCCCCCGTAGATGTGCTGCTGACGCGAGTTACTTGAGCAGGCGCGCCGCATACGAGCGCGCGGACAGGTACGCGTAGGGCGACTTCGAGTAGCTCGGGAAGGTCGCGACCCCGGCGCAGACGACCGTGGCCGGCCGCCCGATGATCTTGCCGACGACCGACGACGCGACCGTCTTGCCCTTCTTCACCTGCACGGCGTGCAGGTATTCGTAGTCCTCGAGCCCGTCGCGCAGCGCCTCCATCCGCAAGCTTCCGACGGGTGGTGCCCCCTGGACGGTCAGGCCGAGGCGCGGGTAGTAGCCCGGGTACACGAGCGAGCCGTCGCCGTTGGCGTACAGCGTGCCGCCGTTGTACGGGATCTTGAACGACATCGGGGTGAGATACGGGTCGCGGTACGTCGACGAGCCGCGATCGCCCGTCACCCAGCGGTCGACGGCGAAGTACAGCAGTCCCGGCGAGCCGGAGTGGTACGCGAACCAGCCCTGCGCCCGGACGTCCGTCAGCGGCTTGTCGATGAGGTAGTTCGGCGCCTGGTTCTGGTACGCGCTCGCGTGCGAGTAGATCCAGACCTGCTTCCCCGAGCGGCGGATCGGGTCGACCCAGCGCTTCCGATCGCGATAGAAGAACTGCAGCTTGTTGACGTAGATGTCCACGTTCTTGAGCGGCGTGTAGTTGAACCGCGAGCCCTCGGCCGTGAGCAAGAACTTCGCACGCGGCGCGTACCTGTGGACGAACGTGCCGTAGCGGTCGATGAAGCTCCGCTGCGTTCCCTTCGGCTCGTCGATGACGTACACGTACGCCTTCCACATGGCCGAGCCGATCGCCTTGGTCATGGTCGAGTAGTACTTCGCGGCTGCACTGTACGCACTCGAGCTGGAGAACGGGTTGGTGATGTAGCCCGGCTTGTACTGGAATTCCGGCATGCGGATCGTATTGAAGGCGAACCGGTCGCCCTTGAAGGTAGTCGCCGAGCCGGAGGCGATGTAGTCCTGCAGGTACGACTGGCGAGCGATCATCGAGCCGTTGTCGGCCGGAGGCGCCCAGTCGCTGCCGTTCTCCCACGCCGGTTGCATCGTCTGGGGCGAGAGGCGGTGATCGCTGAGGTACTTCAGCCAGCCCCCGATCTCGTCCGAGTAGAACGTCGTGCGCTCGGCGACGCGGTCCGCGTTCGGACCGGGGTCGGCGTTCACCGGCAGCCAGGCGTGGCGCGCGCTGTTGGAGTAGCGCGCGTAGTTGAGCGCCAGGCCGATGCTCGTCTTGAGGGTCCGTCGCGCGATCGAGAACGGATGCACGGTCAGCTGGACCGGGACGTTGACCTCGGGCAGCGGCAGGACGCCGTCATCGCCGACGGCCGTCACCTTGATCGTGCCGGTGTAGGTCCCCGGCGTGGCATCGACGGGGACGTAGAACAGCACGTAGAACGGCTGCGTGGTCTTGTCGGCGGCCTTGCGGATGTTGAGTGCACTTGTACCCGGGCGCCACCCCAAGCGCTGCCCGTTCGCGAGCGTCATCGGCAACAGGGGGTCGGGCTCCCAGCCGCGGCGCTTCAACCCGTACGACGGCGTCCCGATCCACACGTAGCCGACCTTGTAGGTCGACACATTCGCCGAGGAGATGACGTGTACGTTGCCGCTCGCGTCTGTTGACGAGAAATCCGAGGGCTGCAGCCACACGTCCTTCACGCCGCCGCCGAACGGTCGCATGACGAGCTGCCGGCCCTCGTACTCGGCCCGCGCGGCGTCCACGTACATCGGGCTGGCGGTCGGAGTCGTCGCGGTGCCGCGCGTCGTGGAGGGGAGCGTCGTCGGAACCACCTTCGTTTGCGGGAAGGCGTACCAGTAGTAGTAGTTGTGCGCGTAGGCCGGCAGGGCAGTCGCCGAGGCGACGAGGGTCGCCATCACGATCGCGCGGCGGAGCCAGGCCAGCAGTGTCGAGTGGGTCATCGAGCGTCCAATCGCGAGGGCGTTGTGCTGAAGGATGTGTCGGCGTCCGCGACGGCGCACTCAAGGACAGCCGTCACAGCGCGGGGAATGAGCGGCCCTACTTCGGCGGCGGCCAGATCGGCGAATAGCGTTCGATGAAGAAGCCCCGCCACGATGCGAGCGAGGTGCCCGCCCGGTACTCCCGCATGGGCGCGTCCCGCTCCCGCACGTCCAGTTGGAGCACGATGTCGTCGGCGCCCGGATGGTTCGGGTCGTACAGGCGGATGCGGACGATCGGTCCTCGGCGGGAGAGGCCGTAGGCGACGACCTGGTGGTTGTAGCCGACGTCGCGAAGCCTGTGGACGCGGATCAGGCCGAGCGGGACGGGGCCGTCGCGCAGTGCCTCCGCCAGACGCGGCAGTTCACGCCGACGGCTCAGGGCGCCGGGACTCTCCGTGAGCGGCGTCGACCGGTCGGGCCGCAGCGTCCAAGAGAGGAACGCGAGGCCGTTGGCCGCGAGGCTCGTGACGTCGCGGCTCAACACGAAGGCGTCGGGGGCCAGGGCGCTCGGCGCACGATTCGCACGGTAGTAGTCGAGAGCGGCGTAGGCCATCCCGCCGCAGTCGCCGCCGCTCGTCTCGGTCCGGAGATTCACGTACGCGAACCCGAATCGTGAGGGTCGGAACCGGGTCACGACGTCGAACGGCGCCGGCGCGAGTTCACGACGCGGGCCGAGGACGGCCGACGCCGAGCCCAGCGTCAACGACGCGGGAGACAGCAGCGGGAGCGCCAGCGCGGACGCCAGCGCGAGCGCGATGAGCATCAGTTGCGAACGATTGTTCTTCGGCATCCAGTTGCATCGACGTGGGGGCGATTCGGGTGACGTCTGCCTCGACGGCAAATCTCGCGCCACGCGCAGGCGAGTCGGATGCCGCTCGGCGGACTACCCTCCTCGGCGTACGTCGGCGTACTCCGTCGAGCGGCCGCACGGGTCGCGCAAGATACCCCCGCCGGCAGACGCCGAGAGCCGCACCTGCGTCGCATCATGAGCCCAGCGTTCGATCATCGAAGAGCGAAGGAGCTGACCACGATGATGCGAGGATACGGTCCCGGCTTCGGCCCGGGCTTCCACCCGTACGGTTACGGCCTGTTCGGCGGCCTGCTGACGCTGCTGATGTTCGCGGGCATCGCGACCCTGATCGTGATGCTGGTGCGTCGCCGGCACCTGCCGTACGCCTACCCGCAGGCCTGCGGGCCGATGCCCGATCCGCTTGCGGACGCCCGCGCGCTCGCGGCGCGACGTTTCGCTGCGGGCGAGATCACCAAGGAGCAGTACGAGGAGATCAACGCGACGCTCCTTGGTCGGCCGGATCTCGGCCGGCAGGATCTCGGCCGAGCGAAGCCGGACGGCAGCGATGCGCCTACTATGCCGCTCGGCTAGCGAACGGTGTCTTGTCGGTAGGGCGGGACGCGACTAGCGCGCAGCCCTACCGGCGCCCCCTGCACGTCCCCTACCTCCACGGCGACCACTGCGTCCGGCCGGCTTCGCGCCGGGCGCGTGGTTGCCGGCCCCTTTCTTGACCACATCGCGGTCGGCCGCGGGCACCTCGCGATGCGCGTAGTCGAACCCGTCGAGGTCGTGACAGGGCAGGCGCTCGCCGAGCGTCCGTTCGATCGCGGTGAAGGTCGCCATCTCTTCGGCGGCGAGGAAGCTGATCGCGGTGCCGCTGGCGCCGGCGCGAGCCGTGCGGCCGATGCGGTGGACGTAGTCCTCCGGGGTGTTCGGAAGATCGTAGTTCACGACGTGGCTGACCTCGTCGATGTCGATACCGCGGCCGACGACGTCCGTCGCGACCAGGACGTGCGATCGGCCGGACTTGAAGGCCTCCAGGGCAGCCTGCCGCTGGTTCTGCGAGCGACCGCCGTGGATCGCTGCGCTCTTCACGCCGCGGCGCTCCAGCAGTCGGTGGAGTCGGTCGGCGCGATGCTGCGTCCGCGCGAACACCAGCGTCCGCGTGAGGCCGCCACGCTTCAGCAGCTCGACCAGCAGGTCCGTCTTCTGATCGCGGCCCACGGGGTATACGGCCTGCTCGACGCGCTCGACCGGGGTCGAGGGCGGCGTCACTTCGACGCGCACGGGATCGTGGAGCGTCGACTGCACGACGTTCAGCACGCCGGGCGACATGGTCGCCGAGAACAGCAGGTTCTGACGCCCGGCGGGCAGCAGGGCCAGGATCCGGCGTACGTCCGGCCAGAAGCCGAGGTCGAGCATCCGGTCCGCCTCGTCGAGCACGACGGTCTCGACGCGGGAGAGGTCGACGCCGCCTCGCGAGTGGAGGTCGAGCAGTCGGCCGGGGCATGCGATGACGATGTCGACGCCACGGCGGATCTGCGCCATCTGCGGTCCCATCCCCACGCCGCCCATGACCACAGCGGCGCGATGCCCCGTTCGGCGCCCGGCGTCGCGCACGACGTCGGCGATCTGGAGCGCGAGTTCGCGGGTGGGCGTGACGATCAGCGCACGGACTCCGCGACGAGTGGGCGTGCGCTGCAGCAGCGGCAACACGAACGCGGCGGTCTTGCCGGTGCCGGTCTGGGCGACGCCGACGACGTCGCGACCGGCGAGGATCTGCGGGATCGCGTCCCGCTGGATGGGCGTGGGGGCGGCGTATCCCATTGCGGACACGCTGGCGAGCAGGCGCGGCTCGAGGCCGAGCGAGTCGAAAGACATCTATTCTCCTGTACCGTGCGCCGCGATATGGGTCGCACTGCGTTGGCAGACGCAGTCGATCCGAGGGGAGGCGATGGCGCCTTCAGCGGAGCGTGCCGCGATGTCGTTCGCGGGCGGCACAGGACGACCGAGTCTTAAGGGTGTTCGACGTAGTGTAGCACGACCGGTGCCACGGCCCCGCTCGGCGAGCTGCAGCCCTGCCGCTCGACCTACGCGGCCCCGCCCTCGGCGAGTTGCGTCAGTGCGGCTCGAAGGGCGTCGCGCACGTTCTCGCGCGTCTCCTCGGCCATCGCATCGACGAGATAGGGTTGCGCGTCGTCCGAGCCCGACGCACCCAACATCTGCGCGAGCTGGATGCGCAGTTCGGCGTCGGTTGCGACTTCGAGCTGTTCGCCGAGCGCGTGCACGTACTCCTTGGCTCCCATGCCCTGGTCCCCTCTCGTCCCGACAACCCTGAGGGTGAAGCTCACTTCCGCGCTCCAGCATACCGCGCCGTGACCCGTCGTGCCTGTGACCGCCGAACATGCGCATCGGGCTCGTTCTCGGGTAGCTACCTCACGCACCACCACCGAGAAGCAGTGATCGGGTGCCAGCGATGAGCCAGGGGACAGCAACCTCCATCGCGAGCGGCCAAGCCGTCGTCCCCCTCGCGATGTCGCGCGACCTGCCGCCGGCGCTCGTCGGCGGGAAGGCGGCCAACCTCGCCACGCTTGTTGCCGAGGGCTTCCCCGTGCCCGCCGGGTACGTCGTCACGACCGACGCCTACCGCGCGTTCGTCGCGCTGCCGCCCGTTGCCGAGGCCATCGGCGCACTCAATGCGAGCGTCGATCCCGACGTGCTCGACGCCCGCTTCGCCGCACTCGAAGCGACGATGCATGCGACGTCGCTCCCCGAGGAGCTCGCCCGCGCGTTGGAGCGAGCCTGCGAGGACCTCGCGTGCGATGAGTCCGACGTGGCGGTTCGCAGCAGCGGCACGTTGGAGGACGCACCGAACGCGAGCTTCTCGGGCATGCTGTCGTCGGTCGTGGGAGTGCGCGGGCGCGAGGCCATGATCGAGGCGGTGAAGCACTGCTGGGCATCGGCGTTCCACCCGCGCGTGGCCGGGTACATGGCCGGCCGAGGAATCCCGCTGCGCCGCTTCGAGGTCGCCGTGCTCCTGCACCGCCTCATCGTCGCCGAGCGCGCGGGGCTGATCTTCACCCGCGATCCGGCCAACCGGTACGCGACCAACGTGGTAGTGGAGGCGACGTACGGCACCGGCGAGGACGTCGTGTCAGGCGAAGTCACGCCGGAGCGCTACTCGTACGATTCGCGTGACGGCCGAGTGACGCTCGCGCACCTCGCGCCCACGGCGGAGGCGCAGCCTGCGTCCGTCGCCCCCGCGGCACACGAACGCCGCCTCGACGACGCGGATGTCGGCGAGCTCGCACGATGGGCGTTGCGCGCCGAGGAGGTCTTCGGCCGACCGCAGGACGTCGAGTGGGCGTACGGCGAAGGCCGGTTCTGGATCCTGCAGTCGCGGCCCCTCGTGTTCGGCGAGCGGGACGAGCGGGTCTTCCCGCAGATGGGGCAGCAGACCGTGCTCCTCCACGGCGTCGGGGCGAGTCCGAAGGTCGGCGCGGGAGCAGTGGTCGTGCAATGCGGCGAGGGGCTGCCGAACCGCGCGCGCGGCATGGTCGTCGTGGTACGCCGCCTCACGAACGACCTCGCCGTGCGCCTGCGCGAAGCGGCAGCAGTGGTGGCCGATGAAGGAGGCGCCACGAGCCACGGCGCGAACCTCCTGCGGGAGTTCGACGTGCCTGCGGTGATCTCCACGGGCGACGCGACCGAGCGGCTGCACGACGGCGAAGTCGTGACGGTCGACGGGTTCCGCGGCGCGGTCTACGAAGGCGACCTGTCGCTCACCCCTGAGACGCTCGAGGCCGTCGCCGACACGAACATGCGCGTGATGGCCTCGGTGCTGGTCCCCGAGAAGGCCGCGGTCGTCGCGCCAGTCGCCGACGGCGTGTCGTCGCTCCGCAACGACTACTTCCTGCTGCGCAGCGGCATCCATCCACTCGAGATGATCAGACGCGGGCGCGGCGCCGACCTGGAGGCCACCATCTACGAGGGGGTCTCACGCACCGCCGAGCTCTTCGCCGGAAAGCCGGTCTGGTACAAGACGCTCGACGCGCCCACGGACGAGTTCCGTCGACTCGCCGGCGGCGAACGCGAGCCGACGGAGCGCAATCCGCTCCTCGGCTGGCGAGGCATCGGACGGGAGTTGGCCGAGCGCGAGATGCTCGAGCTCGAGCTGCGTGGGGTGGCGCGTGCGGTCGCGGACGGGTACGACAACCTCGGCGTCAAACTGCCGTTCGTGCGGTTCGTGCGTGAGTTCGAGGCGGGACTCGCGGCGGTGCGACGAGTGGGGCTGCTCCCGGGCGAGAACGTCCGCGTCGGTGTCTCCGTCGAGACGCCCGCTGCGGCGCTGGGCCTGCGCGAGTTCCTCGACGCCGGAGCGGAGTTCGTGAGCGTGGGCGTCAGCGACCTTACGATGTGCACGCTCGCGCTCGACCGCGAGAGCAAGGAGCTGGCGGACGCGTTCGATCCCTCGCACCCCGCGGTACTCATGATGCTCGAGGCGATCGTCTCGGCGGCCCGCGAGGCCAACGTGTTCACCTGTGCCACCGGAGAGGCGGCACGCGATCCTCGCCTGCTGCCCCGGCTCGTCGAGATGGGCTACGACGCGCTCGGCGTCTCGCTCGCCTACTTCGCCGAAGCCAAGCGCTCGATCGCCGCCGAGGAGCAGCGCGAAGCCACTGCGCGCCGCGGACGCTAGGCGGGTCGGCGGCGGCGCGCGATCGAGCCCGCACGCGCGGGCGGTCCTCGGCTGAGATCGTTCCGATACACATCGTCGTTTCCGTACGTCCGGAGATTGGTATGATGACCAAGTGAGAGTGATTCTCACGAACGTCGACGGATCGAGATCGCATGGACCACGCCGAGCACGCGCTGCGGTGCGCATTCAAGGGACGCGCGAGCCGACAGCGCCTGGTCATCGCCGCTGCCGCGGACGTGATGACGGGTACGTTCGCCGCTGAGGCCCTTCTCACGGCGGTGCGCGCTTCGGCGCCGCGGACCGGACTGGCAACGATCTACCGCGCCCTTTCTGCGATGGCGGAGACCGGGTTCGTCGAGCAAGTCGGGACGCGGAGTGGGGCCGCGATCTACGCGCGCTGCCGCAGCCACGGCCATCACCACCACATCGTATGCACTTCGTGCGGACACGTCGCGGAGGCGGCGTGCGACGTCTCTGCTGCAATCGAGCGCGCCTCGAGGGACAGCGGGTTCACCGTGACGGGACACGAGTTCAATCTGTTCGGCCTGTGCGCCGACTGCGTAGACCGGAAAGGGAAGGCGAGCTGAATGTCTCGAAACGCCCGAGCGAGGCTGGCGTGGCTAGCGGCGGCGGCGGTTATCGTCGCGTCGCTGACGGGATGCGGTCCCGCGCGCTTCAACGCGCCGAAGGAGAAGTCGGCGAAGCGGATCGAGGTCGTGGCGTCGACCGACGTGTGGGGCGAGATCGCCAAGGAGATCGGCGGGGACAAAGTCCACGTCACGACCATCATTCGCGACGGCTCGGTCGACCCGCACCTCTACGAGCCCACCGCGGCTGACGCGGCAGCGATCGCGAAGGCCCAGGTCGTCGTGATGAACGGTGCCGGGTACGACGACTTCATGTACCGCCTAGTCAGAGGCGCCGGCACGAAGCCGAGCATTGTAATCGCCCAGAAGGAGATGCATGCGACGGGCAAGAACGTGAACCCGCACCTGTGGTACGCACTGGCGAACATGCCTGACGTGGCGGACTCGATGGCGCGGGCCTTCGCCCACTACGACCCGGCCGGCGCCTCGGCGTTCCAGGGTCGGAGCGCAAAGTTCGAGGACGCGCTGTTCCCGGTCTTCGATGTCGTGCGACAGATCAGCCGGAAGTATCGCAACGCTCCCGTAGCCTACACCGAGCGCCTGCCGCAGTACCTGCTCGTGCTCGCCGGCCTCCGCAACGTCACGCCGCCGGGGTTCGCCCAGTCCGTCGAGAATGGCACTAATCCGAGCCCCGCCGACACGCAGGCCATGTACTCACTCATTTCCGAGCACAAGATCAAGCTGCTCATCTACAACACGCAGACCGTGAGCGCGACGACGTCGAACGTCAAAGCGCGCGCCGAGAAAGCGGGCATCCCGGTCGTCGGCCTGGCCGAGACCATGCCCACGTCGCAGCCCAACTTCGCCGCTTGGATGCGGGGACAGGCGCAGGAGATCCTCGCGGCACTGAATCGGTCGCGATGAGCGTGGCGCTCGAACCTGCCGAGGAACGCCGGGCGACCGACGCCGACATCGTACGCCTCGATCGCGCGTCGGCAGGTTTCGGCTCCCGCGTTCTGTGGCGCGACCTCACGCTGTCGATCGAGCGCGGTGAGTTCGTCGCCGTCCTCGGGCCGAACGGCGCGGGAAAGACGACGCTGCTGAAGGTGCTCCTCGGCCTGCAGCCGCTCAGTGGAGGGAGCGTGCTGGTCGAGGGCAAGCCGCCGCACGGGGGGAGCTCGCACGTCGGGTACGTGCCGCAACAGCGTGCGTTCGACCGCGACCTACCTATTCGCGGCCGCGACCTCGTCGAGTTCGGGCTCGACGGGCATCGCTTCGGACTGCCGGTACTCAGCGGCCGGACGAGGCGGCGGGTGGATGAGGCGATCCGCGCGGTCGACGCCACGGCGTACGCGAACGCGCCGGTCGGTACGCTCTCCGGCGGCGAGAAGCAGCGGCTGCGGATAGCGCAGGCGCTGCTCGGCGATCCGTCGGTGCTGCTGTGCGACGAACCGCTGCTGTCGCTCGACATCGCGCAGCAGCTCGCCGTGATGCGCCTGATCGAGGAGCGTCGGTCCAGCGCGAGAACGACGGTGGTGTTCGTCACGCACGACATCAATCCCGTGTTGCCGTACGTGGATCGCGTGCTGTACCTCGCCGGCGGGAACTGGGCGGTCGGGCGACCCGACGAGGTTATCACCACCGAACGCCTCTCGGCGCTCTACGGCATGCAGGTCGACGTGGCGCGCCTCGGCGACCGCGTGATCGTGGTGACCGACGGCGGCGGACCGACGTGCCACCACGGCGCGGGCGACACGGGAACGTGCGAGGAGCGCCCATGACGCTGCTGGACTACCTGCAGCTGCCGTTCGCGCAGAACGCCCTGATGGCGGCGACGCTCGTCGCCATCACGTGCGGCCTCATCGGCCCGTTCGTCATCACGCGTAACATGGGCTTCGCCGTGCACGGCACGAGCGAACTCGCGTTCACCGGCGCAGCGGCCGGCTTGCTGATCGCCAACGACGCGGTCACGGGCGCGTTCGTCGGGTCGCTGGTCGTGGCGGGCCTCATCGGCGCGCTCGACGGCCAGGAGCGCGAGCGCGGCTCGATGATCGGCGTCATCCTCGCTGCGGGGCTCGGGCTCGGCGTCCTGCTGCTCAGCTTCTACCACGGCTTCGTGACGGCGGCGACCAACATCCTGTTCGGCGACATCTTCGGCGTGAGCGCGGAGCAACTGCTCCTGCTGAGCGGCATGGCGATCGTCGTGATCATCGCGATGACCGTCATGTACCGACCGCTGCTGTTCGCCTCCGTCGACCCCGAGGTCGCCACGGCGCGCGGCGTGCCGGCGCGACTCCTGGGCGTGGCATTCCTGTTCGTGCTCGCCCTCACCGTTGCGGGCGCGGCGCAGGTCGTAGGCACGCTGCTCGTTCTCAGCCTGGCGATCACGCCTGCCGCCGCGGCGCAGCGGCTCGCCACGAGTCCGCTCGGCGTGGCGGCGCTCTCCATCGTCTTCGCGTTCATCGCGGCCGACGCCGGACTGCTGCTGAGTCTGCAGTTCCCTACGGTGAAGCCGAGCGTGTTCGTGAGCGGCCTCAGCTTCTTCATCTACGTCGCGGCGCGCTTGACCGGCCCCGCGTTCGCCAACCGTCGCCGCCGGTCCTTGGCAGTGGAGGCGGCCTCAGAGTAGGGGCAGCTCGGCGTCGACGAAGCGCCGCTCGACTCGGGAGTCGGCCGGTCTCCGCCCCCCGAACCGGGAATGAATGTCACGAGACCCCACCCGAGAGGCGTCCGATGACGTTCACCGACATCCTGTGGCTGCTCATCCTTCTGCAGTTCTTCATCCCAGTGATCCAGAAGCGCATCATCGAAGCGCGGCGCGCCGCGGCCATCCGCACCCTGGAGTCGAAGACCGGAAGCCGCGTCATCACGATGATCCACCGCCAGGAGACGTTGTCGTTCCTCGGCATCCCGCTCGTGCGCTACATCGATATCGAGGACTCCGAGCGGGTGCTGCGCGCCATCCGCCTCACCGCCGAGGACGTGCCCATCCAGATGGTCCTGCACACGCCCGGCGGACTCGTGCTGGCCGCGGAGCAGATCGCCGAGGCGCTCGCCCGACGCACTGCGAAGGTCCAGGTGATCGTCCCCCACTACGCGATGAGCGGCGGAACGCTGATCGCACTCGCGGCCGACGAGATTCTGATGGACCCGAACGCCGTCCTCGGCCCGGTCGACCCGCAGCTGGGCGGCGGGCAGGGGGCGTACCCGGCGGCTTCCGTACTGAAGGCGCTCGAGACGCCGAACCCGAACCGCTCCGACGAGACGCTCATCCTCGGCGACGTGGCGCGCAAGGCGATCGAGCAGGTGCTCGCAACGGTGCGCGGCCTACTCGGCAAGCACCTGCCCGACGACAAAGCCGAGGCGGTCGCCCGCACGCTCTCCGAGGGGCGCTGGACGCACGACTTCCCGATCGACGCGCGGTTCGCGAAGAGCATGGGGTTGCCGGTCGTTGAGGGTGTTCCCGACGAGGTGTATCAGCTGATGGAACTCTACCCGCAGTCGGGGCAGCGCCGTCCCGGCGTGGAGTTCATTCCGATTCCGTATCGCGCGCCCGAGCCCCCTGCGCGGCGTGGGGAGCGACCGTAGGCGGCCGCGGCGACACCCGAGCGTCAGTAGGCGACCGCTTGTGCCCGGAAGGACGCGAGGCTGCTGGTGCTGGACTCCACGCGCCAGTCGCACTCCTTGTTGGCGTTGAACCAGCTGACGCCGGCGATGCGCGGGTAGCGCTGCGGGATGGCGCGGAACATGTCGGCGATCCACGCCGCCTTGTCGCCGCCGACGGTGGCGCAGCCGATTTCAGCGATGAACATCGGCTTGGGCGACAGCGCCGTGACGCTGGTGTACGCCGGGCCGAAGATCGCGCCGAACGAACGCCAGCTCGACCAGCTCCTGCTCGTGCCGAAGTTGTAGCCATCGAGCGCGATGTAGTCGACGTAGGCCTCTCCCGGCCAGTACTTCGCGATGGCGTTAGCGCTGGTATTCGGCACACTCTCCACGTTCGGGGTCCACACGAACTTCACGTTCGTTGCGCCCGCGGCCGTGAAGATCGAGCGCACGTGGCGCCACGCCGCAACGAAGTCGGCTGGCGTGTTCCCGTTGACCGTGCCGCCCCACGGATACCAGTTGCCGTTCATCTCGTGGAACAGCCGCAGGCGCACCGGCCTGCCGAAGGCCTTTGCCGAGGCGGCGTACCGACGCAGGTAGGCGTCCCACGCGCCGGAAGCGATCGCCTTCAGCCGGTACGCCGGTTGGTCGACGCCTTGCGCCGGATCCCACATCTCCAAGGTGGTGAGGGGAACCGCGCCGTGGTCGCTCGCGTTGGTAGCCTGCGTGGACGTGAAGCCCTGCGACGTGCTCTGGAAGTACGTACTGACCGCGGCCGCCTCGCCGACCTTCGCCTCGAGACTGGCGAGCGCCGTGATGCCGAGGGGCGCGCCAGGCACGTAGAAGCCGACCCAGCGGTTCGTCGGCAGAGCTCGGCGGGTGAGCTTGGCGTAGCCGTAGCGCTGCGCGGTCGTCGTACCCTTGCGGGCGGTGATGACCCACTTGTACGTCGCGGCGGGAGCGGCGGCGCCGGTACCCATGCGACCGTTCCACGTGAGGGTGTGCGTTCCGGCGTACGCTGTTACGCCGTTGCGGAGCGTCCGGACGAGCGTCGTTCCACGATAGACGCGGACCCAGATCGTGGACGTAGCGCTGAGCCGATATCGCAGCGGAAGCAGATCGCGGTACCCGTCTCGGTCGGGCGAGAACGACGGGTAGGCGGCCGACGCGGACAGCAGACTCGTGGCCGAAGCGGCTACGGTCGGCGTGAGCAGCGAGACGATCAAGGCGAGCGCGGTCAGGGATGTGAGACGAATGGGGATGTTTCTCAAGTCGTTCACCTTCGGCAACCAGGCAGTCTCAAAGAGACCCACGGCTTTGCGCCCCCGACTCACGACGGGTTTGCCTTTGTCACGGTTGGGCCTGTCGACCCACCACTAGGGGTATCGGTCGGAATGGCCCGAGAATTGATGATGCCGAACAAGAAGCACGCGCCGCGCCAAGTGGACGGCGAAGGCAGTTCGATGAGTGGGGAGCAGCGGGGCGCTGGACACAACGCCTAGAACAGCCGGACGGAAGTCTTGGCCAGCCACGGCAGGCATCGTCACCGCGTTGACCGCGGTCGGCCTCGCACTACGCGCGGTCGGCCTCGGCGCCCGCGGGCTGTGGCTCGACGAGGCGATCACGGTCCGCCACGCGAATCGGCCACTGATCGACGTGCTCAGCAGACTCGCGTCGGGCGTGCATCCGCCGCTGTACCACGTGCTGATGCACTACTGGATCTCCGCGTTCGGGCTCGGCGAGGTTGCGCTGCGCAGCTTCTCGGTGCTCATCGGCGTGCTGGCCATTCCGACTGCGTTCTGGGCGGGCTCGCGCGTCTACGACCGTCGCACGGGAATCGTGGCTGCGGGCCTGGTGGCGTTCTCGCCGTTCCTCATCTGGTACTCGCAGGAAGCCCGCATGTACGGGCTGCTGTTCCTCGCCGCACTGCTCTCGACGGCATTCCTCATCCTCGCGCTGCGCGAGAACCGACCCCGTCTGTGGTGGGGCTACTTCGCATCCGCCCTCGTCGGGCTGTTCACCCACTACTTCTTCCTGTTCCTATTCGCCGGCCACGTGGCGTACTACCTCCTCGGCGACCTGCCGAGGACCGAGCGCCTGCGCCGCCTCGAAGGGTCGGCGAAAGCGAGCGTCCGGCGGCCGTGGCGGCTGTTCGCCGACGTCGCAACCCTCGGCCCGTGGCTCGCCGCGAACGTCGCGCTGGTGGCGACGCTGGCGGTGTGGCTCGGCAACTCGGTGTTCGTCCGTGTTGCGGGCGAGCAGAACGCGCTTCTGAGCTCCGTCGCCGGGTCCGGACTGGGCTACGGACAGGAGGCGCCGCACTTGGCGGTCCGCTTCAATGACGTGGTTCTAGTGGTCGCGCAGATGCTGACCGGCTTCCACTCGGCCAAAGCGATGGGCGCGATGGTCGCGCTGTGGCCGCTCGTGATCTACGCGGTCATGCTGCTGATCCGCTTCGTGAAGCCGGTGACCGCGCGAACGCAGCTGCTCGTAGTGAGTTCCGCGGGCATCCTCGTGATGATGGCGGTCGGCCAGTGGCAGGGACAGATTCTGGCCGTGCGCTACTTCATCGCGGTGGCAGCACCCGCGATCCTGCTCGGCGCCCGCGTGCTCACCAAGCTTGGCCGACGCGAACGGACGGCAGTTGTCGCCGTCGTGCTCGCGCTATCCGTGGGCGCGTGGACCGACCAGTCGTTCGATCCGCGCAATGACATGCGCTACGACAACCGGACCGCGCTCCAGACGGTGGTCCGCCAACGACGCATCGACGACGCGGTCCTCTACGTCCCGTTCTACCTCGACCCGCTCACGAGCTACTACCTCCCGGCGGGCGTGAAGGCGGCGGGCATCCCGCAGCAAAACGAACGCGGCGAGCTGCGCGGTTCCCGGAACCAGATCGGTCAGGACCTCGACCGCCTCGTCGGACCGTCCCGGCGAGTGTGGCTCGTGCTGTCGTTCCAGAATATCGGCCAGCTGCAGTCGGACGCGTTCGTCGTCAGGCGCTGGCTGGACGAAGCCGGCTACCGCCTCGCGCTCGACGAGCGGATGAACCAGGTCGAGTTACTGCGCTACGACAACCCGAACCGGCCGCAGCTGTTCCTGGAATCGTCGGTCCCGTCGTCCTCGGCCACTTCTTCGGTGGGCGGTGGGGCGAAATGATCGACGTCGCTCGCGAGAACCGCGTTCGCTACCTGCGTCGCTGCCGGATGCTCGTCGCGCTGTGCGTGGTGACGTCCGCCTTCTACGTCTGGTGGCTGCTGGTCGACGCCCGCGCCGCGAACCCGGTCCTCTTCCGCGTGCTCCTCGGCGCGGAGCTGTTCAATATCGTGCAGGCCGCCGGCTTCTGGTACACGATCTGGGTGCAGCGCTGGACCGACCCGCCGGACGCGGACTTCTCGCGATCGAACGAGCACGTCGACGCGTTCGTGACCGTCTACGGCGAGCCGGCGGACGTGGTCGAGCAGACGGTCGCCGCGGCAGTTGCGATCCGTCATCCTCGGCTGACCGTATGGGTCCTCGATGACGGCAAGAGCGCCGAGGTCGCGGCGATCGCGGCGCGGTACGGTGCACAGTACTTGACGCGCGAGGATCATCGCGGCGCGAAGGCGGGCAACGTCAACAACGCGCTCCGACAGGCGACCGGCGACTTCGTCGTCATCTTCGACGCCGACCACATCCCGCTGCCGTCGTTCCTCGAGCGGACGATGGCGTGCTTCGCGGACGTGACGGTCGCGTTCGTGCAGACGCCGCAGTCGTACCGCAACCGCGACGTAAATCGCGTCGCCGCCGGGTCGCACGAGCAGCAGGGGCTCTTCTACGGCCCGATTCTTCGCGGCAAGAACGCCGTCGGCGCCGTCTTTTCGTGCGGCACGAACGTGGTGTTCCGCCGCGCGGCCCTCGACGCGATCTCCGGCATGCCCGAGGACTCCATCACCGAGGATCTGCGCATGTCGCTCGTGCTGGACCGCCTCGGCTGGACATCCGTGTACGTGTCCGAGGTGCTCGCGCACGGCTTGGGCCCCGTCGACGTCCGGTCGTTCTTCAAGCAGCAGGCGCGATGGGCGCGCGGCGGCTTGGAGATCCTGCTCCACCACCATCCCTTCCACCGCGGCATGCGCCCGGCGAAGGCGCTCCAGTACGGCCTGAGCTTCATGTACTGGTTCACGGGATGGGCCTACGTCGGATACCTCGTGCTGCCGATCGCGTTCCTGCTGTTCGGGCTGCGTCCCGTTCAGGTGCCGAACGAGTACCCGAGCCACTTCCTGCCGTACGTGTTCACGACGCTGTTCACGATGGCGTACGCGACCGGGTTCACGCTCACGTTCCGCGCGCTGTGGTTCACGCTCGCGGCGTTCCCCGTGCACGTCGCGGCGTTCTTCACGTCGGTGTTCGGCGGGGTCGCGAAGTTCGCGGTAACGTCGAAGGGTGCCGCGCAGCGATCGCTATCGGTTGTGTGGCCGCAGCTGCTGCTCATCGTGGTGCTCGTCGCCGCCTCGGTCGTGGGCATCGCGCGGGCCGGTGCGACGCCGTCCGTGCTCAATAACGTCGCGTTCGCCATCGGCCACGTGCTCATCATCAGCGGCTTCGTGCGGCTCGCCCTCGACCCTGAGGGTCGCGAGCTGGAGGCCGAGGAGACCGCAAGCGCTTCGGCCTCGGCCGACGCGACCGACATCGACGAAGGGTCGGCGGCATGATGCAGCACCGCCACGGCCGCAGCCCGCGTGATTCGGCTTGCGCCCGCTATTTCTCAGTCACCAGATGGATCACCGTCGCCATCGCGATCGCGCTGTGCGCCGGGTCGCTCACGGGCTGCTTGCGACTCGTGAAGCCGCGACATGAGCGGCTGCGCGCGGATCCCAACGTCGCGCCGGGCGTGCCCGTCTCGCAGGGCTCGTCGGCGTCGGCGGAGCCAACCTTTGCGCCGCTCCCGCTCGCCGGCAAGGTCCTCCCGCCGAGGAAGGGCGCCTACCTCGGCGTCTACACGCCCCCCGCGCCGTTCGACGTTCGCCGGCTCGATGCGTTCGAGCGGCAGGGTCGCAAGGGCGTGTCGATCGCGATGTGGTACCAGCCATGGGCGCGTGGCAACCGCTCCCAGTTCGACGCGGGGGCGTGCGCGGCGATCATGCGCCGAGGGAAGGTGCCGCTGATCACGTGGGAACCTTGGGATCCGGGCAGCGACGCGAACCAGCTGCACGATGCGTCGACGCAGCCGTCGTTCCGGTTGTCGCGAATCATCGACGGCTCGTATGACTCATACATCAGAACGTGGGCTCGGTCCATCCGAAGTCTCGGCGGACCCGTGATGCTACGACCGCTCCACGAGATGAACGGCAACTGGTACCCGTGGGGCGGCACCGTCAACGGCAATAAGCCGGCCGAGTTCCGAGCCGCGTGGCGGCACATCCACGACATCTTCGAGAACGAGGGCGCGACCAACGTCACGTGGGTGTGGAGCATCAACCACGAGAGCACGCCCGGAACGAAAGCGAACGCCTACGCTGCGTACTACCCCGGCGACCACTACGTCGACTGGACAGGCATCAGCGGCTTCAACTGGGGCACGACGAGCCCGTACAGCTCGTGGCGCACTTGGAGCCATTGGTACGCCGAGCCCCTCGCGTACCTGCGGACGCTGCACAAGCCGATCTGCATCGCTGAGTTCGCGAGCGTCGAGCAGGGCGGCGACAAGGCGGCATGGCTTCGCGATGCGTACGCGCGAATGCGCGCCTACCCGGGCGTGAAGGCCGTCGTCTACTACGACTCGCTGGAGCGCGGCAGAATATCGACCCAGGACTGGCGCGTCGCTACTTCCTCGGCGAGTCTGGCCTCGTTCCGGTCGGCCATCAAGCCGACGTACTTCATATCGCACCCACCCGCCGCGCTCCGGCGATGGATGGATTCGTTGACGGACGCCGACACGCAGCAACTGACCTCGTTCCCGTCCGTCTACTGACACCTCTGAGAGGGACCACGATGAGAACAAGCCGACAAGTCGCCAACGCACTGGGCATCGGCGCGCCGTCCGAACCGCTGGACGTCACGATCGTGCTTCCCGCGTACAACGAGGAGTCGACGGTCGAGGGCACGTTCGAGGAGCTGTCGGCGGTCATGCGGCCGACCGGTCTGACCTTCGAGCTCCTGTACGTCGACGACGGATCGACTGACGGGACCTGGACGGCGATCAGGCGACTGTGCGAGCGCGAGGACTGCGTGCACGCGCTCCGCCATCGCGCGAACAGCGGCAAGGCGAGTGCGCTCGCCACCGGCTTCGCGCACGCACGCGGCGACATCGTCGCCCTGTGCGATGTGGACCTGCAGTACGACCCCAACGACGTCGTGCGCGTCATCAACAAGGTCCGCGAGGGCTACGACGCGGTCACCGCGAACAAGGTCGTGCGGCGCGACCCGCTCTCGAAGCGGCTCCCCTCGAAGTTCTTCAACTACTTCCTCCGCGAGACAACCGGCATACGGCTGCACGACATGAACGCCGGGCTCAAGGCGTTCCGCCGGGAGGCCGCGCAGGAGCTCATCCGCTACGGCTACGGCGGCCTGCACCGGTTCTTCATGGTCGTGGTGGCCAAGAAGGGCTTCTCGGTCGCCGAGGTCGCGGTCGAGAGCAGGCCGCGCGTGAACGGCCACTCGAAGTACGGCGCCGAGCGCTACCTCCGCGGCGCGATGGACTTCCTCACCGTGTTCTTCCTGTCGGGCTACATGGAGCGCCCGCTCAACCTCTTCGGCGGGATGGCGGTGCTGTTCGGCATGCTCGGCACGGTCGTGATGGTGTCGTCGTTCGCGCTCGCGCTGCTCAAGCACCCGGCATTGGCCGGTCCGCTCATGGGCGTCGGCGCCCTGATGCTCATCACGGGCACGCAGCTGCTGGTGGTCGGCCTCATCGCCGAGATGATCAACAACCTCGAACACGGCACGCTGACCAAGGGCAAGATCGCCGAAGTGATCGGCGTGGACCGACGCATCGGCAAGGCGCTCGACGAGTGCACGGTGGTCGTCGAACGTCGGCGCGACGTCCTGCCGCACGTCGTCGAGGGCGACGTGGAGCAGGAGCCCGCCTAGCCGGGCATTCGCGCGTTGTCGCGACCGAACGCCCACTCCCACGCGAAGCCGGCCTCCTGGAGCACCACGCTCGCGATCAGCAGCGGCACGATTGCCAGCAGCTTCGCGTCTCGCGCGTTTTGGCGCACGATCGTCTTGTAGCTGCGCAACCTTCGGCCGATGACGGCGCCTGCCTTCGCGCGGCGCGAGAACTGGTAGGCGGCCCGTCCTCGGCGGAAGAACCAGCGCGTGAACTCGCTGAGGCTCGTGCGAGCGGCATGGTCGACGACCGCCGTGGGCTGGAACTTGATGCGGTAGCCGGCCTGGCGGATCCGGTACGACAACTCGCCGTCCTCGGCGCCGAAGGTCATCGTCTCGTCGAAGCCGCCGACCCCGTCGAGCACACGTCGGCGGATAGCGCAGTTGAGCGTGGAGAGGTGGTCGGTGAAGCCGCGCTCGTCCACGCCGAACATCACCGCGAACCCCGCGCTGCCGCCCCCCGGGAAGCCGAGCGCGGAGATGCTGTCCCCGAGGAACGTCGAGGGCGGGATGTGCACGTTGCCCATGACTGCGGCGATCTCGGTATCCGCTAGTGGCGCGAGCAGCTGCCCGAACCAGTTCTCCGCGGGCGAGCAGTCGTCGTCGACGAACACGATCGTCTCTCCACGCGACAGTTCGATCGCGCGGTTGCGGTTGTAGCCGAGACCGCGTCCGTGTGGGATGCGCACGAGCTGCGCGCCGACGTCGAGCGGCTCGCGCGGGGCCGGCGCGGCTACGGCGTCGTCCTCGGCGAAGACGAGCACCTCGCAGCCCTCGCCGCACCCGAGCGCGACGAGTCGCGCCGAGAGCCGCGCGACGTCGGGGGTCAGCCGGCGCGTCACGAGCGCGACACTCACGGCGATCACGGTGCTGTCAGTCATCGGAGCCCCTCCCGAACCGCAGCCAGGTCCGCCGCCGTCAAACCGCGCGACACCACCAGCAGCACCGCATACCCTGCGCTCAGCGCCGCGTACCACGCGAGCAGGCCGAGGCCGGGCGCGGGCCGCACGGCGAGCGCGACGGCCGCCACGACCGCGGCGGGGACGAGCAGCCGCACGAGCGCCGACGCGAGCGGGAACGCGAGGCGTCGCCGCACCGCGCCGAGGATGAGCAAGGCGGCCAGCGCGAAAGCCGTCGCGACCGGCACGGCGGCGCCGAGCGGCCCGACACGCGGCGCGAGCGCGACGGCGGCCGCAACCTCCGCACCCACGAGCACGAACGCGCCGGCGAGCAGCGGCCGGCCGCGACCTTCGATGATGAGCGTCGGCGCGAGCGCGAGGGCGACGACGCCCACGCCCGTCCCCGCCACGAGTGTCGCGAGCAGCGGGCCCCCCGCCGCGTACCGGACCGAGTACACGGTCACGAGCAGCGCGCGCGCCGTCGGCGCGACGAGCGCCACGGCCAGCGCGCCGCCCGCGACGAGCAGGCGCACGGTCTGGCTCGCGTAGTGGCGAAGGCGCTCCGCGTCTCCTCGGCGATGGGCTTCTGAGTACGCCGAGTAGAGTGCCCACACCAGGCCGCCCGAGAGCGCGATGGGCACCTGCGCGATCAGGCTCGCCGCGCGGTAGAAGCCGGCGTCGGCCGGCGGGAGCGTCGCTTTGACGATCCACATGTCCGCTGAAAGCGCGAGCGTTTGCAGGATCAGCAACGCCGCAGGCACGACGGAGCCGGCGACTGCTTCGCGCCTGCGGTGCGTCTCCTCGCCGAAGAGCCGAACGCCGCGTAGGCGCAGCGCGATCAGCGCGAGCACGAGCAGCAGGCCGAAGAGCGACCCGACGATGCTGCCGAGCACCGCGCCGAGGACCGACAGCCCCGCCTGTACGAGGGCGACCGTGGCGACCAGCTTCACGATCGCGTAGCCGCTCGTGCTGGTCGCCTGGAGGCCGTACGCGCCGGAGCCGAGCAGCACCGCGAGGAAGAGATTGTAGAGGCCGAACAGCGGGATATCGACTGCCGATACGCGGAACAGACCCGTCGCGTACCGGAGCGCGGCGTCGGCGGGCTGCGCGAACACGCGTGCGAGTAGCGGCGCGACCGCAACCAGCAGTGCGGCGAGGGCGAGCGACACGCCGAGTTGCACGAGCACGTACGAGCGCGGCAGCCGCCCGCCCTCGCGCGCGTCCCCCGCCGACCGCACGACCCACAGCGGCAACCCCTCGGCCACGACGAGCTCGAGCCACACGAGGATCGTGATCACGACCGCGAACAGGCCGAACCCCGCCGGGCCGAGCGTGCGCGCCAAGTACACGTTGAGTAGGTAGCCGACGCCGATCGACACGACGCGGCTGCCCGTCATGAACGCGCTGCCCTTCGTGAGGCTCGCCCGCGCCGCACTCACGACGCCGCCGCCCGTCCGCGGGTAGCGCGCAGGTACTCCGCCCACACCACGTCGTTCGCCGCGCCGCCGCCGTACGCTGCCGCGACGAACGCCTTGCCGCGCGCGGCCATCGCCGCGGCGAGCGCGGGGTCGCCGAGCGCGCGGCACATCGCCGCGCCCAGTGCGTCGGCGTCGGCCGCGGGTACGAGGAGGCCGCGGTCCTCGGCGACGAGTTCGCGCACGCCGCCCACGTCCGTGACAACCACCGGGACGCCGAGCGCCATCGCCTCGGCGATCGCCTGCCCGAGCCCTTCGGTGAGCGAGGGCGATACGTAGAGGTCGAGCCGGGCCACGACCGGCGCCGAATCCTCAAGGTAGCCGACGAAGTGCACGCGCTCGCCCACGCCGAGCTGCGCGGCGAGCGCTTCGAGTTCGCGACGCTCGCTCCCCTCGCCGGCCACGAGGAGGGCGGCTTCCGGGTACGCCGCCGCGAGGGATGCGAACGCGGTTACGAGGAAGCGCGCGCCCTTCAGCGGCTCGAGCTGCCCGATCGCGCTGCCCACGAGCGGACGCCCCGCGGGTAACTCCACGGGTGCGGCGGCGCGGCGCTGCAGCTCGCCGACGTCGATCACCGCGCCGCTGACGATCGTGTTGCCTCGGATGCCGAGCGACGCGAGCGACTCAGCGACGATCCGGGACACCGGGAACAGCGCGTCGAGTCGCGGGGCGATGCGACGCGCGATGCGGTTGCGGAGGCGCGTGGCGAGTGGGCGGGGGCCGTCGGCGAACACGATCTCCGAGGCCGGGTCGACCAGCACGCTCGCGAACAGCGCCGGCCGCGCTCCCGGGCCTCGGCGCAACACCGTGCGCGGCATCGCTGAGGCGAGCGGGAAGATGCTCGCGGCGTGGACGACGTCCGGCGCGAGCTCGCGCACGAGTCGACGAAGGTCGCGCACGTCGTGGAGCCGCGGTCGGAAGGTCGCGGGGTGGAAGGGGAAGCCCTGCTCGGCGGCTGCCCGCTCGATCGCCGAGCCGGGGGGCGCCACGAGCGTGACCTCCGCGCCACGTGCGCGGGCGGTTCGCGCGAGCGCGAGGAAGCGTCGGGCGGCGCCCGTCAGCCGGGCACGCGGCACGTTGACCAGGTAGAGAACGCGCACGGATCTCCGTTCGGCGGGCAGGAGCGCGATAAGAGGTTCATGCCACAATAGGACGACGATCCGCCGCGTGTCTGGAAAATGCTTCCGTTCCGAGCGGAGTCCTGTGGACCGAGACGCCCTGCAGCGACCCAAGATCCTGCTGTACCACGACCTGACCGCTCGCGACCGCATCACGGTCGTCCAGGCGCGGCAGCGATTCGGCGCCCAACTCGACGCCATCGCCGCGGCCGGGTTCGCGTTCGCCTCCGTCGGCGACTTCCTCGGCGGCGGGCTCGGCTCGCGCCATGCGGTCGTCACCTTCGACGACGGCCTCCGCTCGTTCGCCGAGGCCGCAATGCCCGAGCTGGACGCGCGCGGCATCCCCGTGGCGATCTTCGTGCTCTCGGCGTTCGCCGCCCGCGAGAACGCGCACCGGCTGTTCCTCGGCTGGGACGAGATCCGCGCTCTGGCCGACGACGGCGTGCACGTGGGCTGTCACGGCGCGTACCACGTGCCGCTCGACCAGGTCAGCCCCGGGCGCATGCAGGCGGAGATCTCGCAGTCCCTCGCCGCATTCCGCCGACAAGGGCTGGAGCCGACGACGTTCGCGTACCCCTTCGGCCGCTACGACGACGGGACGAAGCAGCGCGTCCGCGAGGCGGGCTTCCACGCGGCGTTCACGGTGATGAAGGGTGGCGCCGACGATTTCGAGATCCGTCGCCGGCTCCTCACCGGTGCGGAGACAGGCGCGCGTCTCCGCCTCACGCTCTCCGACCGCTTCTTCGAGACCCGCGACGCCTTCCGGCGATTCGTCCCGCGCCGCTTCCTCCGTCAGGAGCAGCCCATCGCCGAGGAGCGCTGGGGCGCCGGCGGATTCGGCCTCTCCGACGAATAGCGTGCTGTTCGAAGCCGTGGATGCGCTAGCTCGTGAACACGACCGGTTTCCGCGCGCCCAGCAGGACGCGGCCGGCGCTCGCCACCAACGTCAGACCGGCCAGGACCATCCCACCGATGAGCGCGAGTGACAGCGGCGCCGTGAAGGCCTCCCCGCTCAGAATCTGCGAGCCGTGCACGAGGATCGCGCTCACGTCCACCAGGCCGAGGAGCAGGGCGAGCTCGTAGCCCGCGCGGAAACGTCGCGAGAGCGCGACGAGACCGTACAGGAAGACGACCATCAGCGGCAGGTACGCGAAGACGTACGCCTCCGCCGACATCCGGAAGAGGTGCCACTCGGCGAAACGCGTCGAATCAATGCTGTGCGTCACGAACAAGGCCAGTGCCGCGATGTACACGCCGACAGTCCAGCCGTCCTCGGTAGTGGTCATGCGCTCACTCCTCTCGTTGCGAGATGTCTGTTCCCGCGCCGAGACCGGGGCTGCGGACTACCGCATGGCGAGTTGCGGGATGCGAGCCTGCGCGAGCTCCGCGCCCCACGCACGCGCGCGGTCCAGCTCCCCCTCCCGCAGCGGCCCGTACTGGCCCTTCACGAAGTAGCGCTGCGGCTCGCCAACCGAACGATAGCCGAGCCGTTCCAGTCCGCGGATGATCTCCTTGGTCGCGCCGCCCGGGGAGAAGCGCAGTCGCGTCTCGAACGCCGCCGAGCCGCCGCTCCCCTCGGGAAGCGACTGCAGCCACTCGCGCATCGACGGGTGTGCGAGGTCGGGCGTCGGGCCCTTCTTCGTCTGGCCCGCGATATTGTCGTGCGTCTTCTCCGAGGGGACCGCGAACGCGATCACCGGGGCGCCGGCGACGATGAGGTCGACGCCGATCATGGCGTCGGGGGTCGCCTCGGCCGTGGACAGGGACCGAGCACCGTCCCCGAGGCCATCTGCGATCGCCTTCGCCACCGCGGCCGTGTTCCCCCAATGCGACTCGTACACGACGACTGCGTTCATGGGGGTCTCCTCCCATCCTGGATGCCGGCATCAAGGCCGAGGGTGCCCACGGACAGCGCAGACGTAACGAGCGGCCCAGACCGCGGCCGCGTCGATCGATGAGGAACGATGTCGCCGGTAGTCTGCCCAACGAGTTCGCGACTGCTACGACGCGAAGTCCTGCCGATGACGGCGTCCGGCTACCCGGCCCTTGCCCGCGGCTTTCGCGCGATAGAGCGCGTCGTCGGCGGCCTGCTGGAGCGCCTCGGCCGTGTCCACGTCGTCGGGGAATGTCGCCACGCCAACGCTCACGCTCAGGCGCACGCCGTCCGGGAAGTGATGCCTGCGCACCGTCTCGCACAGCTTCTCGGCGAGGGTGAGCGCGCCGCACGGCTCCGTCTCGGGCAGCAGGATGCAGAACTCCTCCCCGCCGAATCGCGCGACCACGTCCACGTCGCGCACCGAGGCGAGCATCAGCTTCGCCAGCTCGGCGAGCACTTCGTCGCCGATGTGGTGTCCGTGCGCGTCGTTCACGCGCTTGAAGTCGTCGCCGTCGAGCATGAGCAGTGACACGACGCCGCCGAACCGCCGCGCCCGGCCGATCTCTTCGAGAATGCGACGGGTCAGGTGGCGCCGGTTGTACAGGCCGGTGAGTTCGTCGGTGAGCGAAAGATGCTTCGTGATGCCGTACAGTCGCCGGTTCTCGATCGCCACGAGCAGCTCGCGTGCGACCGCTTGGAGCACGAGGCGATCCTCGGCAGAGATGTGGTGCAGCTCGTTGCGCGCTCCGCAGAACACGACCTCGGCGTAGTCGTCGACCAGCACGCGCATCGAGGCGTGCGCCCTCCCGGGGTCGAAGCCCTCCGTCGACCCCGACGCGATCCCGCCCAGGCACTCGATCACCGGCGGCAGCTTCGCCGACACGCCGTCCAGGCCGGCGGTCGCCTCGAACACCACCTGGCGGCTCAGCCCCTCGACGACGCACAGCCGCCACGATCGGATGCCGAGGACGCCCGCGAGCGTGGCGACCGTCTCCTCGGACAGGAATTCCGCGTCGAGCGAGGCGTGTACGGCCTCGGCCACGCCGGCGACCAGCTGGAGCCGCTCGACCTGACGCCGCTGGATCTCGGCGCCCATGGCGACGACGAGTGTGACCGTTGGAATGCAGGCGATCCGCTCGATGTGGACGAGCACCGCATAGTAGTGCCACGCGTTCGCGCTCCTCGTGGTCGCGGCGTACGCCACGGCGGCGAGGCAGGCGAGGACGAGCGCGCGGCGCTTGGGAAGCAGCAGCGCGTACAGGACCGGCAGGATCACGAATACGGGGTACAGCGGGTCGGGGACGCCCCGGGACGCGACGAGACCCATTGCCGTGAGACCGACGAGGTCGAGAACCGGCAGCACGTCCAGCAGTCGCTTGCTCAGCCCGTCTCGTCGGTCCCGCTGCCGGAACACCAGCAGCGTGGCGAGCGCAATGATGAGGAGGCCGGACGCGTAGAGCGTGCGCTGAAGCGCGGTGCTCGTGGGCGCAAAGCCGAAGAGAAGCGGCGCGGGGGCGGCGGCGATGAAGGCGAGTCGCGCCACGAGGAAGAAGCGCGGCGCCCGCCACCTCGTCCAGCCCCGTTTGCCGAACACGGATTTCCCCTCACGCGCGCCCGTCGCGCCCTCGCATGGCCGTCGCCGATGGTCTCGCCCCAAGAGATCGTCGGCGCAAGTATAGGTGGCCGCTTGACCGGCAATGCTGTGACACAGACGACAACGCGACCACGAATGGCCAGGCGGTCGGAACCGGCTACCGGACGGCCGTGGAAGCTTCTGTCTCGCACGACTATCATGTGAGCGCTACCCGTCCGCGCGCCGACAGACGAACGACCGACTCACCAGCGGCGCGATACTTGGAGTCCTGGTGTGCGAGCACACGGTCCGCTCATAGTGCGCGAGCGATTCATGACGCTACTGCGGCGTCTCGAGCGCGCGGGCATAGACCCCTTCGGCGGCGTGGTGGGCGCGCTCCTCGCGATCAAGCTGCTCTTCGCCCGCTACCTCATCTTCGGCCACTGGCTCGGGTTCGGCGCGTTCACGGACATCCTCGCCGTGCTCGCGGTGATCGGACTCTCGGGCTCCGCCGGCCGGTGGCGCGGGCGCAAGATCACGGCGGTCGTCTCGCTCGCCTTCTCGCTGATCGCCCTGTCGACGGTGGTGTACTCGTCGTACTTCGACCAGATGCCGACCTTGCGGATGCTGACGTCTATCCGCGAGGGCGGCGAACTCGTCGGCAGCGTCATCGACCTGCTGTCGTGGTGGCACGTGCTGCTCGTCGTCGACCTGCCGGTCATCCTCTTCGTGGCGTTCCGGACGAAGCGTGACGCCGAGCCCCGTCGCTTCCGCCTGGGCCTGCTCGGCACGAACGCGCTGGTGGCGTTCATCGCGCTGGCCGTCGCGGCGTACCCGACGGACAGCCGGAGCGACAGCATGACCTCGTCGTATCGGCACGGCATCTTGGCATTCGAGCTGTCGACGCTGGTCGGCCGCGACGGTCCCGAACTCGGCGGCTTCGGCGCGAACGTGGCGGTCGCCGCGGCGAAGAGCCCGGGCGCCGCCGACCACCTGCAGCGGCAGATCGACCAGCTCACGACACACCGCGACGGTCCCCGAGTTCCCGACGTCCCCGCTGCGGGGTCGATGCGGGGCAAGAACCTGATCATCATTCAGGCCGAGTCGTTGCAGGCCGGATTGGTCGGGGCGCGCATCAACGGGCAGCCGATCGTTCCGAATCTCGAGCGCCTCATCGACGAGAGCATCTACTTCCCGAACACCTACTCCCAGATCGGCCGCGGCAACACGGCTGACGCGGAGTTCATCGCGAACACCTCGCTGTACCCCCCGTCGGGCGAGCCGGCGTCGGTCGCGTACGCGCGCAAGCAGATTCCCAGCCTGCCGCGACTCTTCGAGAAGCAAGGCTACGAGGCCGACACGTTCCACACCAACGACGCGCAGTTCTGGAACCGATTCCAGCTCTACCCGGCCCTCGGCTTCGACCGCTACTTCGACCGCGCCTACTTCGGCACGAGCGACGTCACGGGCTACGGCGCGAGCGATCAGGTGCTGTTCTACAAGACGTGGGAGAAGCTGCTCGTCTACCACGAACAGCACAAGAAGTTCTACGCGCAGGTCGTGACGCTCTCGGCACACTACCCGTACGGCGCCGTGTGTGGCCGAGGACAGATCGAGATGCCGCGGGAGTTCGCCAACACCTCCACGGCCCGCTACCTGGAGTCGCAGAACTACTTCGACCAACAACTCGGCTCGTTCGTCGACTTCCTCCGCGCGTCCGGCATCCTCGACGACACCGTGCTCGTCGTCTACGGGGATCACTTCGGGATGCGGTTCAAGAAGGCCACGCGGGCGGACGGGCAGTTGCGGCGAATGGTCTTCGGCCGGCGGTACACGCAGGCCGACTACTTCAACATTCCGCTCGTGATCCGGGTGCCGGGCGACACGCCGCCTTCGCGGCAGGAGACGCCGCTCGGCCAGATCGACATCATGCCGACGATGGCCGACCTCTTCGGCCTCGACCTGTCGTCGACGCCCCACTTCGGTCGCAGCGGGTTCGTGAAGACGAAGACGGTGCTCGCAAAGGGCAACTGCTCGTCGCTGTACATCGACGACGACATGATGTTCATCACCGGCCTCACCGGGGCGGAGGACCTGTTCTACGATTCACACACGCAGCAGCGCATGTCCGGTCCGCAGCTGTCGCGGCCCGCGCGCTTCGAGAACGTAGCCGACATCCTTCGCTTGAGCGAGACGTACGGTCGGTCACTTCCGGAACGGCCCTCGGCGACAGACAACATCGGCGTCATCCCCAACGCCAAGAAGACGCCCGGCGTGAAGGCGCCGGTCGAGCCGACCGACTAGACCGTACGCTTCGCTGCGCCCTCACCTTCGCCCGCGGCTACCGTCTCCCGCCCGGCCACTCCTTCGAAGCGCAGCGCCAGTAAGGCGACATCGTCGGCCAGGCAGTCCCCCGTGTAGGCGATCACGCGCTCGTACACGGTCCGCACGAGCGCACGCGGATCTGCATCGGCGGTACGCACGACAGATGCAAGCCGCTCCTCGCCGAAAAGGTCAGTGTCGCGACGCGCCTCGATTACCCCGTCCGTGAAGAGCAGCAGCGTGTCGCCTGCGGAGAGCGTGACGTCGGTCGGCGAGTAGGCGATGCCGACGAACGACGCGAGGATGCCGTTCGTGACGTCCAGCGCGAGCAGGCCGCCGCGCGCCCGGCGCAGGAGCGGTGCGGGGTGTCCCGCGGATGCGTACGACAGCTGTCCAGTCGCGGTGTCGAGCAGGCCGAAGAACGCCGTGACGAATACCTCAGCCTCGAGCTGCCGCCGCAGGATGTCGTTGGCGTGCGTCAGCACGTCGCCCGGGCAGCGGTTCTCGTATGCCTCGGCGCGGATCGTGTTCTTCACCAGCGACGTCACCACCGCGGCCTCGATGCCCTTGCCCGCTACGTCGCCGATGAGGACGCCGACGCGGCCCGGCTCCGTCTCGAACACGTCGTAGAAGTCGCCGCCGACCTTCGCCGTCTCCGTGGCCGAACGGTAGAAGTGCGCGAAATCGAGACCGTCGATGCGGTCAGGAACGGTGAGCATGCTCTCTTGCAGTCGTTCGGCGATGCGCCGCTCCGCTTGATACAGTCGCGCGTTTTGGACGGCGACCGCGATTGCGTCCGCGACCGTGACGAGGAAGTCGCGCTCGGCCACACCGAACGCACCGGGCACCTCTCGGTACTCGACAGACAGCGCGCCGAGGAGCCGGTCGCCGGCAACAAGGGGCACGACCAGCGCACCCTTGATGCCGAGCAGCTCCATCACGTAGGGGTCGACGCGCGCGTCGTGCTGGGCGTCGTGAACCGCCAGTGGGCGCTGGTTGGCCAGCGCCAGGTCGAGGAGCTGGTTGTCCTCGGGCTCGAAGTCCTCCCACTCCGCGTCCGGGCGTTCGCTGTGCTGCATCAGCTGCCACGAACCGCGCCTCTGCACCACGATCGAGGCCGAGTCCGCCCACACCGCGCTCGCGGCCATCGCGGCAGCTTCGGGCAGCGGCGCGTAGGCGTCGAGCGCCTCGTTCACGTGCGACTGGATCTCGTACAGCGCGCGACTGAGCTCCTGTTCGCGGACGGCCTGGCTCACGTCGGTGAGTGACAGCACGAGCCCGCTCACGTGCCGACCCGCTCGTACCGGCGCAAGACGCCAGTCCCAGTACGACTCGCGGCGTTGCCGGTCGCCGAGTGCGAACGGGTCCGCGCGGAACGCCACCCCTTCGCCGCTGTCGATGACGCGCTCGAACAGCTCTCGTCGGCTGTGGTCGCTCACGAGATCGAAGTACGAGCGGCCGATGAGCTCCTGCTCGCTGCGGCGCACCTGCTGCGTGAACGCCGCGTTGACGGCGACGAACCGGAACGCACGGTCGAGATACGCCAAGCCCGCGTCGGTATTCTCCATGATCCCGCGCAGGCTGGCGGTGGGCACGATGTCCGCGAGGCCGTACCGCAGCACCTGGTAGCCGAGGACGGCGCTCATCGCCGGCCATATCGCCGGAATGGGGTTGATTGGCAGCGGCACACCCGTGAGCGACCGCGTCCACCACAGCAGGCTCGCCAGGACGAGCACGCCGGACGCCCCGCCGACGAGTCCCGCGCTGCGCCGACCAAAGCGGCGCAGCACCGACGTCGTCACCATCCAGCTGCCCGCCAGCGAGAGCAGGAACGTCATCGCCTGGTACGGAATCGCGGGCAGCCCGTACGCAACGTGTCCGCGCACCACTCGGCTGAACAGGTGGAACCGCGCGTTGGTCAGCACCACGGCGATCGCGTACAGCGCGGGCACGTGCGCGAGCGCGATGCCGGCGGGGCGAACCCAGAAGCCGTGTTCACGAACCGCCGCGCCGAACAGGAACCAGTACGTGAAGCCGGCCGAACTGCCGACGACGATCGCGACGAGCAGCCACCAGCGCGTCGTTCCGTAGGCCGCGAGTGTGACCTCGCCCGCAGGCGCGAGGTTGAGATCGATCGCGTACGCGAGTGCCCACAGCGCCAGGCCGAGGTTCAGCAGAATGAAGTACATGGTGGCGGGCGTGCGCCTCGGCGGTGAGAACACCGCGAGCAGCACGAGCCCCATACTCAATACCGCTGCACTCAAAGGCAACAGGGATACCGCGACGATCATGCGCTGGATTGCTCCCAAGGAAGGTGTAGGATTCGACTTCGCCTACCGAAGCGAGTAGTCCTTCTTAATCTTCCCCCGCTCGTCAAGGAACGGACCTCGCCCCCGCCCGTACACGCGCACGATGGGCTGCGCGATCAGCGGGTCCGCCGCGTGCATCACCGCGTAGTCGGCGTTCACGCGCACGAGCCCGCGCTCGAGCTCGTCGCGGTAACGCGCGGCGAGCGCGAGTCGCTGCTCGCGCGTAAGGTCTGGGTCGCGGTGCTCCAGCAGGACGAGCAATCGCGGCTGGCGCCGCCCGCGATCGGACGTCTTTCCCGCCTTATGGCCGACGATTTCGCCGCCCCCCACCTCGGAAAGCACCGTCTCGATGTTCTCGTCGTAGACGTTCGCGCCGTTGACCTGAATGGTCCCGTCCGAGCGGCCGTTCACCCAGAAGAACGGCATCCGCCACACGTCGCCCTTCGAGAAGCCGCTTGCGCGCAGCCGCTCGAGCGGATCGTAACCGTGGTCGTCCAGCACCTGCATCACGTGCTCGAACCGCGCGACGCCGCCGCGGTCGTTGATCCGGTAACGGATCACCGGCAGGCCCGACATGTTCGTGAACACGACCTCGCCGTCGATCTGCTCGGCGTAGATGCTCGACGGACTGAACTGGAAGAGATTGGGAACCGCGCCGTCGAACAGGTCGTTCGCGAGCCTGCGATCGTCCTGGCACAGCTGGCGTACGAGAACCGTGAGCGGGTACTCGCGGCCGACGATCATCCCCAGATCGGCGGCCCCGAACGCCGAGGACACGGCGAGGAGGTCGCGGGTGACGTCGACGCCGATACGCCCTCCAATGTAGCGTCGCCACTCCTCGGAGAATCCCTCCCCGCCCAAGCCGAGGCGAAGGTTGAGCGATTGCCAGTCGATGCCGCGGTCTGCGCCCTCTTCGATGACGGCTCGCGCGAACGGCGGGTAGGCGTTGAGTACGGTCTGCTCGTAGTAGGGTGAGATGTCGCGAACGATCTCGAGTACCTCTTCGAGGTTCGGTCCCGGCGAGATCACGGTCAGCCGGTACTTGCCGGACGCGGCCACCTGCCGCAGCGCGAACGTCATCTTCATGCCGGCGATCCACGTGCCCAGCGCCAGCGCGACGATCACCAGCGTCGACTTCGTCTCGACGCCGTACCACGACCGGAACGCGTAGTCGATGTAGGACGGGACGAGGACGTCTTCTTCGGCCGAACGGGGCCAGTAGTACGAACTTCCCGAGTGACCGGAGCTCTTCTCGATGAGGTACGCACCGTCCAGCCGTCCGCCGCGGCATCGCTCGGTCAGCGGGTAGTGGTCGACGTAGTCCGCCTTGTTGGTGAGCGGCAGGGTCTCGAACGCCTCCGGTCGCAACGCCCGCCGAGGATCGACGCCGTGCTCGATCAGGAATTTCGGGTACGCGATCGTCTGCTCGACGGCCGTGCGTACCGCCTGCCGCCGGAAGCGCTCCCCATTGCGCTCGTGGAACGACGCCGAGGCGTGACCCATGAACGCACGGGTCAAGGCCGGGCTTTTCATCACGATCTGCTGCATCGACATGACGCCGCCTCCTCCGAGAATGCCGGAGGCCCCCGAGAACGTCGGGGCTGGCCTCCGGCGTGGACCCCTCACAGGGTGTCTCGGAGGATTCGGCGCTGGACTGGGTGAACTGCGTCACAAAGCAGCGCGAACGGACGGCGCCCGCACCAGGAGGTGATGCGGGCGCCGCGATGAGGCGAACGGGGGTGGTGGTTAGCGACCGAGCGCTAGTACCACCAAGACGCGATCATGCCGGCTTTGTTCACGAGTGTCGTGTTGTACTGCCACTTCGGCGCCGGGTCCTCCGGACACTGGAAGTAAATCTCGAGCCGGTAGGCCACCGGGCTCACCGGGACGACCGTCGACCAGTTGCCCGTCGTGTCGTTGCCGGAGGCGACGAGCCGCTTCTGGCCGTTCGAGGTGTCGTACACGTAGTAGTAGAACCACGAGCCGTCCGGCACGTCTTCCCAGATGAAGCGGATCGTACCCGTGCCACCAGCCGAGACAGTGAAGGTGCGCGTCGTGTGCGTCTCGATGTTGTTCGCGTAGTCGACCGACCAGTACTCGAGCGTGTGGTTGGCGGTGCCCGTCGCAGGCGGCGAGACGTGAACCGACGTTCCTTCGGCCTGCACCCCGTCAAGCTTGTAGTACGTGTGGGCGACTCCCCAGCCGACGTCGCTCGCGGTCAGCGCGATCATCGCCGTGCCGGTGTACGACGCCTTCGCATCCGAGGTCGTCACCGGCGCGACCGTGTCGGGCAGCGCGTTGACCACGAAGCTCGCGGTGTTGTGCATCTCCACGAGATCCGCGTTGTCCACGGACCAGAACTCGAGCGTGTGCGTGGCCGAGGAGCGACTCGGCGCAGGTACGGTCAACGCCGTGCCCTGCTTCGGAGTAGCGCCGTCCAGCGAGTAGTAGGTCGCCGCGATGCCGTACCCGGTGTGGTCGGTAGGCGTCAACGTGATGCTCGCGTTGCCCGTGTAGCTCGGCTGCACGTTCGAGACCGTGGTCGGCGGCCGGACTTCAGTTGGCGCGATCGTGAAGTGTGCCACGTGCGGGGTCTCGGCATTGTGCGCCGAGTCGACCGACCAGTACTGCAGCGTGTGCGTCTGGATGCCCGAGACCGGCACGACGATGCGTTGGCCGACCGAGATCGGTCCGCCGTCGAGCTGGTAGTACGTAGCGAGTACACCGCGGCCGGTACCGTCACTGGGCGTGAGGTGGACGAGCGCGATGCCGCTGTACGAGGAGCGCACATCGGAGTCGGTCGTCGGCGCGGTCCGATCCGTGTAGTGGCACCGTTCGCACTCCTCATCGGAGTGGCAGACGCCGCAGGCAGACATGGAGTAGTCCCGCAGCATCGGTTCGTGCTCGCTAAAGCCCGCCAGGCTCGCGTGCGGCGCGACGTGGCAACCGGCCTGCTCGCAGGTCTTGTCCCACGACGTGAACGTGCTGCGCGGGTTCGGATGGCAGATCGAGCAGTCGTACGAATGGACCGAGATCAGATTCGTCGTCGAGTGGCAGAACTCGCTGACGCAACCGGCCGTCGGCGCGTGGCTGACGGTCCCGTGCGGCGTGGCGTGGCAGTCGACGCAGGCGAGCGACGGCGTCTTCCCCTCGGCGTGACATGCCGCGCAGCCGGGTCCTGCATGGATGGTCGAGACGTTGGTGGCATGGCAGCCGGACACGGCACACGGTGCGCCGACGGTGTGGGTCGCGCTGGAGTGCAGCGCACCGGTGTGGCAGTCCTGGCACGCGCCGCTCGACGGCACCTTGCCGTCGGCGTGGCACACGAGGCAGCCGGTCGCGTTCGGATCCACCGTCGAGGTCGCGTTGGCGTGAATAGTGTCCAGCGTGCCGGCGTGGCAGCCGGCCACGGCGCAGGTGAGCGCCGAGCCGGACGGCGTGTGAGCCTGGTCCACGCCCGCGTGCTTCGCCTGCGCGGTGCCGTCTGCGTGGCAGCCCGCCTGTACGCAGCCCTTGCTCCACGAGCTACCGAGGCTCGTCCTCGGCGACGGGTGGCAGGCCGGGCAGCCCTTGTCCGCCGAGGAGGCGGTCGTCTTGGCGTGCTCGTCCACGAGGTTGGTCTTGTGGCAGCCGACGCACGACGGGTCGATCGTGGCGGCGTGCTTGGAGACGTGATTCGAGGACGCGTGGCACGTGGCGCACGCGGTATCGCCGTTCTTGATCGCAGCCACTATCTTGGCGTCCGTGCTGGCGTGGCACGTGTCGCAGTCCTTCGGCGTCGCCTGGGTCGCCGGATTCGCGAGGTGTTCGGTCACGATGTTCGTCTTGTGGCAGCTCGTGCAATCCGAGGGCAGCGTCGACTCCGAATGGACGTCGACGTGGCTCACCGAACCGGTGTGGCACGCCGAGCAGTCCGTGTTCCCGGCGGCGATCGCCGCGGTGACTAGACTATCGCCGCTCTGGTGGCAGCTGGCGCATGTGAGCGCGTTGCCCGCTGCGTCCTTGCGGCGGTTGTGCTCGATCGTCAGCGAGGCGACGTGGCACGGTCGGCACGACGTCATGTCGCGCGAGGTGTCGTGATAGGCGTTGTCCGTACCGTGCATCGGCACCCGACCCGCGTACGCGGCCTGGTGGCAGCGCTCGCAGGGGTACGGGCCGGCCCACCACGTGTCCTCGAACACTCCCGGACCGTGGCCGCCGGAGCCGTGACAGCTGCGGCAGTCTTCGACCGGGCCACCTCCGCCGTGGCACGCATTGCAGTTGGACATCGGATGAGCGGCCGGATAGGTCGTGTGGCAGCTCGTGCAGTCCGGGGCGCCGATGCCGGGCATGTCGGAGTAGATCTGCACCCGGAAAGCCCACGTGGTGCTGGCGCGATTCCCCGCGGTGTCATCGACCGCGATGAGCACGCGGTGTTCGAGGTCGTTGTCGAGCGCACCCGAGGGCGTCACGGTCGCGCGCTTGGTGACCGGATCATAGCTCGCCGAGGCGGCCTTACCGTCGAGCGTCGCGACGACCGAGCGAACCGCGCTGTTCTCGGCGACCGCGATCGAGATCTCCGGCGACTGGGTCGACGCGGTGACGTCCGGCGCGGGCTTGTGGTCGGTGAGGATCGGCGGGGCCTTCACGTCGAAGCTCCAGGTGTGCGTGAGCGTCGAGCCGGCGTTGTTCGAGACCTCGATCTTGGCGGTGTGCGTCCCATCGCTCAGCGATGTGGGCTGGTACGAGATGGTTCCCTGCGTGTAGTCGTACTCGAATACCTCCCACACGTCGCAGCCGTCGCCGTCCCAGTACGAGTTGACCACGCGGTAGCCCCACGCGGCCGGCACGCTCGCCCCGTCGATCCACATCTTCGCCGAGGACTGCAGGCCGGAGATGTCCGAGACGCTCGCCGAGATAGCCGGGCTCCAGATGGCCGTACTGGTCGCTGGGGCCGCACTCAGCAAGGTCACCGGCTGGGTGTGCGTCTTGAACGACCACGAACGGGTGGTCGACGCACCAACGGAGTCCGTGACGATCATCGTGACCGCGTGCGCGGCATCGTTGGTGAGCGGCACCAGCGGCACGGCGGTCACAGAGTTCGACGCCCGGTCGTAGGTGGCGGGAATCGGCGACCCGTCGAGCTGCACGACCGCGCTCGCGATGGTCCCGTTGTCCGTGGCCGTGGCCTTGATCAGCGGCGTCAGCGTGTTCACCCACGTGTTGTCCGCGGGCGCGGGTGCAGTCACTACCGGCGGGACCGCCACCGTGAACTGCCAGTCCGTCGTGGTCGACAACCCTGCGTTGTTCGTCGTCGTCGCCCGCACGGCGTGCACGCCGTCGCTGAGCGGAGAGGGCCGGTACGTGCGTGCGCCGCGCGTGTAGTCGTACACCGGCTCCCACCACGAGTCCCACTCGTCGCCGACCCACTCGCCGCCGATCTCGGTGTACCCCCAGTACGCGGGCACGGAGACGCCGTCGAGCGTCATCGTTCCCGCAGCGGCCATCCCGCGCGGGTCTTCGGCGCTAAGAGAGATCACGGGATTAGCCGAGGACACGGTGGCGCCGGCAGCGGGGCTCGGCGCGTTGGTCGGCGGGGTGGAGTCTGAGGTGAAGCCCCACGTGAGGCTCCCGGATAGCCCAGTCTGATCGGTCAGGGAGGCGATCACGGTGTGTGCGACCTGATCGGCGAGCGGCTGGAGCGGAGTGGCCGTGAGCGTCTTCGTCACGGGGTCGTAGCTGCTCGCTGTGGCGGCGCCGTCAATCGTCACGCTTGAGGAGACGATGGGCGAGTTCGCCGCGACCTTCACGGAAAGCGTGGGCGTCAGGTTCGAGACGTATGCTCCGTCTGCCGGGACCGGGACGCTCAACTTCGGCTGGGATGCGACGCTGAACGTCCAGTCATAGGACGCACTGCCGCCGATGTTGTTCGAGGCGCGGACGGAAACCGAGTGCGGTGCATTGGTGAGCGAGCGGGCGTCGTACCAGACGGTGCCGGCCGTGTAGTCGTACACCGGCTCCCACCACGAATCCCACTCGTCGCCGACCCACTCGCCGCCGATCTCTCGGTAGCTGAGCCAGCACTGGACCGTCTGGCCGTCGACCTTCATCGTCGGATTCGCAGCCAGGCCCATCGCGTCGTAGACGTATACCGAGACCCGTGTCGAGTTGGCCGCGATCGCCGTGCCCGGTACGGGCGCAGCCGATGAGAACGCCGGCAGCGTGGCATGGGTTCGGAACGACCAGTCGCGGCGGGACGCGTAGCCGCTGGTGTCGGTCGCGATGACGGACACCAGATGCGCTGCGTCATCGGCGAGGGGCGCGGTCGGGGTCGCCGCGATCGTCTTGGACCCGGCGTCGAATGTCGTGTTGAGCCGCAGCCCGTCCACGAGCACGCTCGCCGTCGCGATCGCGCTGTTGTCGGTGAACGAGGCGGAGATGAGCGGCGTGAGGGTTGTCGCCCAGCCTGCGTCGAGGGGCGTGAGAACAGACAACTTCGGCGGTGCGGCGACCGTGAAGCTCCACGTGTGCGTCGACGAGTAGCCGAGGTCGTTGGTCGTCTGGACGGCCACGGTGTGCGGCGCGTCGGTGAGGCTCGTCGGGGTGAAGGAGATGGTGGCCGAGTGGCCGCCGGGGGCGATCTGGAAGGTCGACGCGACGGTCGCGCCGTCGATAGTCATCACGCCGGTCCGCAGAATCGCCGTGTCGGCGCAGGCGAGCGAGATGGTCGGGTTCCACACCGCGACCGTCGAGGCGCTCGCCGGCTGCGGCGACGCGAACGTGGTGGAGGCTTGGTTGATCGTCGAGAACTGCCACGGCGTCGTGGATGTCAGCCCATTGCTGTCGGTCGCAGTGATGACGACCGTGTGCGAGCCGTCCGGCAGCGCTGACGAGGGCGTTGCCGAGAACGTCTTCGTGCTGGCGTTCCACGTTCCCGGAAGCGCGGCGCCGTCAATCGTGGCGCTCACGGTCGAGATCGTGCCGTTGTCGGACAGCGTGGCCGAGACCGGCGGCCTGGTTCCGCTGATCGCGGCACCGCTGGCGGGCACCTTCGAGATGACCTTCGGCGGGGCCTGCACCGTGAAGGTCCAGCTCTGCGAATTGGTGTTGCCGCTGCCGTCCGTCGCTGTCAGCGTCGCGCTATGCGCGCCGTCTGTGAGCGTCGGGGTTGAGTAGGAGATGCTGCCGTGCGTGTAGTCGTATTCGGCTACCCACCACACGTCGCAGCCGTCGCCGTCCCAGTACCCGCCGCTCTCCGGGAACGTGACGCCCACAGACCGGGCGACGCCATCGATCACGAGCGTAGCCGAGGGCGAGATCGCAACGGGGTCCGACAGCGAAGCGGCGAGCGTGGGATTCCACACGTTCACCGTCGAGCCCGCGGTCGGGGCAGTGATCGTGATGGCGGGTTGCCCCGTCACTGCGAGCGCCACCGCGGCGGTGACCGCGAGTACGAGCAGCGCGAGACCGAGGGCTCGTCTGGAACCCCTCATCCACATCGGCCGCATTCCTGCGCCCCCATTCCTCCTACTGGAGGGCGGCACCGTTCGCCTTCAGCACGGCGTTGAACGGTTCGTAGTCGACGACCTTTGTCGGATCCACCGTTCCGGGCCAACCCCACGTCCCATGGACGCTGTTGAACTTGAAACACTTCTCGATCAGCTTGCGATCGAGCCGGAGTTCCGGCTGCATGTTGCCGAGCATCGCTTTGTACGCAGTGGCCGAAGGCACCGGCCGCTGGGAGCTCCACTTCGTGTTCTGGTTCTCGAAAAAGCCGTTCCAGGACGCCAGCAGCTTGTCGACTGCCGTGCCGTCCTTCCACGCCGCGTCTGCTTCGGCGTTGGCCTGGTAGTGCGCCTCGAGCAGCGCCTTCACGACGTCGGGGCGCTTCTCGTACACGCTGCGTTCGACCACGAGCACCGTGTAGTTCGCCGTGTAGCCGACGTCGGCGAAATCCGTCACTGGATGCGAGCCCTGCTTCAGCAGCGCCGCCTTGTAGATGTTCAGGGTCACGAGCGCGTCGTACTTGTCGGCCATGTACGCGTTCATCTGCTTGCCCGCCTCGCCGAAGAAGACGTGCACGTCGTTCGCGCCCTCCCCGACCTTCAGACCGTCGTTTTCGACCGCGCGTGTCAGCAGCGTGCCGGGAACCGGGTTCGTGTTCAGGAAGGCGACCTTCTTGCCCTTGAGATCGGCCACGGTCTTGATCGACGGATCCTTCGAGATGAGCGTGTAGCCGCCACCGGCCGTACTGCCCGCCAACAGCACGTACTGCAGCCCGCCGGCACCGCCCTGGTTCTGCGGGGAGCGGACGTAGTCCATGAACACGGCGAGCGGCATGTAGACGATCGGCCACTGCGCGCGCTCGAGCGCGTGGAACACCCGCGGCGGGCCGTCGAGGCGCTGCAATTCGGGCGTGACGCCGACGGCGGCGAGCTTCTTCTGGAAGTCGCCCGACTCCATGCCCCATAGTGCCTGCGGCGACTGAGACGGGCTCAGGACCATCATGATCGGCCACGTGCCGCCATCGAGCTTCCAGGTGCGCGTGGTGTCGTAGCCGGAGTCCGGATCGATCCACTTGGACAGGCCGGACTTGGTGGAGTAGGCCGAGGCCGGGAGCGGGGCCTTGTTGGCCGACGCCGTAGCGACATCTGTGGTGCCGCGGCTCGCCGCCTTCGAACCGCAACCGGGCAATGCGAGCGCCAGCAGGCAGCACAAGAGGAGATACGAGAATCTCTTCACAAGATCTCCCTTAGCAGGATGACCAGCCATTTTTGTCACACGAGGGGTTTCTAGCGCGCTGAGTATGTTCCATCCAGTCACTGATTTCCAATCGTCGGCTGCCCGTTTCCGACGAACCGCCGCTCATCGGCCCCGAACGGCGACGACTGTGATGCCCAGCGGTCGATTCGCGTTCTCCCGCGGCGGGTACCTGGATTGGTCGGCCGGGCGGGCGGGCGGAAAGGGTGGACGCAATGGCCATGCAGTGCGAGTTTCCCGACGTGGTGCTGCCCCCCGAGCAGACCCACGAGCTGCCGGAGGACGCGTATTCGCGCACCGTCGTCTCGGTGGTTCGCGGGGCGGTGCCGTCCGTCGTCAGCATCGACGTGCGTGTGCGGGTGCCGATTCGTCGCGGCATGTTCTGGGCGCCGACGGAAGTCGCGGGCAACGCGTCGGGCGTCGTGCTCGACAACGACGGGAACATCCTCACGAACAGCCACGTCGTCCATCAGGCCAGTTCCATCGAGGTCACCTTCTCCGACGGAAGACGCCTGGAGGCCCAAGTCCGTGGCGACGACCCGATCACGGATACCGCCGTCATCCACGTCGACGCGCACGACCTAGCGCCCGCGCCCTTCGGCGACTCGCGGCACCTTCAGCCCGGGCAGCTCGTCGTGGCGATCGGCAGCCCACTCGGATTCCAGACCACCGTCACCACGGGCGTCGTGAGCGCCCTCGGACGTACGTTGCGGTCTGAATCGGGACACCTCATCGAGAACCTCATCCAGGTCGATGCGGCCCTGAACCCGGGCAGCTCGGGCGGCCCGCTGCTCACCGGTTCCGGCGAGGTCGTCGGTATGAACACGGCGATAGCGGCTCCGGCGCAAGGCATTTGCTTCGCGATTCCGGCCAACATGGTTCGGCAGACGGCGCAGATCCTGATAGCCGAGGGACGAATCAGGCGAGCGTACATCGGCGTCGCGGGACAGGACGTGGTCTTCCGCCCCGAGGCGGTCGATCGCCTCAAGCTCCCCGCGCAGGCAGGCCTCGTCGTGCTCGAGGTGGACCCGAAGGGACCGGCCGCCCGGGGCGGCGTGCGGGCGGGCGATATCGTCATCGAGTTCGGCGGGCGCGCGCTGAGCGGACTCGATGACCTGCACAAACAGCTGTGCCAGGGTCAGATCGGCGAGCGCGTGAACATGACGGTGTTCCGCGACGAGAGGCTTCGGCGATTCGAGGTGACCCCCGAGGAGTCGAAGTCTGCGGCGCCGGTCGAAGTGGGCTGAGTGCCGAGTGCCGCTGGAGCGTCGCGGTGCGTCCTCGCCTCGGCTAGGCTCTGACGCGATCCTCGACAACCCAGGAGGCGTGATGGACGCGAGGCGGCAGGTGTTGGACGCGATGAAGTCGGCGGGCGAGCCCGTCAACGCAGGCAAGGTCGCGGAGATGACCGGCCTCGACCGCAAAGAGGTCGACAAGGCGATGGCGGATCTCAAGAAGTCGGGCGACATCGTCTCGCCGAAGCGCTGCTACTGGCAGCCGGCGTAGACCCGATCGCGCTCCTCGAGCACGCCGGCCCAGCCATCGAGTCGCTGCGCGTCGGACAGCGACGCCCCGGCGGATTGCTGCGGCGAAACGTCGTGGAGCAGTACCGCCTTGCCGAGGACCCTGCCGGCCCGGTCGCGTAACGCCCAGGTCTCGACGCGCGCGTATTCGCCCCTGGGGGACGTGGCGACGAAGTGATTCGTGGCCTCCCCCGCCGCGGCAATCGCCTCGGCGAGCGACGGCCAGGCGTGGAGCGCTTCGCTCAGGTGGACGCCGACGGGTGATGCGGGATTGCAGGAGAGGATGCGTCGCGCGGTGTAGTTGGCATCCACGATTCTGCCGGAGCGATTCACGACGAGCAGTCCGTCCGGCATCGTCGCGTCTTGCGGCAGGGACTCGCCGAGCAGGCCCGCTCGTTCGCCGGGCGCGAGGTCGAGCAGACGGTGGCGGACCATCACGAAGCCGATGACGGTCGCGCCGATACCGACGGCGAGCGACGGGTCGAACCACTGGAAGCGCACCGGGGCCGCAGTGTAGAGCAGTTCGGCCACCCACGGGATCATCGCGCCGACCGCGACACCGACGTGGTGGATGCGGTGCAGGTCGCGGCCGAAGGCCGCCGCGTCGAGGAGGATCACCGTCGCCGCCAGCGCCAGACCGAGTCCGTACAGCGTGGCTGCCAAGTAGAGCGGGCCGCGCACGAACACGAGGGCCCCGGGGTAGGCGCCCGACATACTCACGCTGGTCCAGATCGCGTGGTGCAGTCCGTTGGTGAACACGGCCGCCGCCGCAAGGATGGGCAGGACGAACAGCGCAAGCGCGCGGGGTGGGGACAGCGGCGCGACACGACCGGAGTAGTCGAGCGCGAACAACATGAGGAACACCGGCGCGGTTGTACACGCTGCGTACGAGAGGCGCGCCTCGAGCTCCGCCGTCGGCAGCGTGACCGCCACCGAGGCGAGACCCTTGGTGAGCGACCAGAATGCGGCCGTGACCAGCAGCGGGATGAGCCACCGGCCTGCCGCGAGCGAACGCTGGGGCCAGAGGTGCGCGGCAGCGACGCATGGTACCAGCGCGGAGACGACGTAGAGCATTACGTACGCCCCGCCTCCGAAGTCCATCGAATCCCCCCGATTCGATCTCCGATGACCGCAGTCACGCCGAGCCGACTCGCGCTCGTCGTGTCCCACATCGCCATTGTACGGCTCTCGGCGATGAATCCCGCTACAAATCGCCGAGGACGACCCGCGTCGTGATGCCGCCGCGGACCGCGACGTCGAGCGTGATCCGCAACCGACTCGGCCGAACCGCCGCCTCGAGGTCGCGGTAGACCTTCGACACGAGGTGCTCGTGCGAGATCGGGAGGTCGAGGTAGCCCAGCAGGTAGAACTTCAGCGACTTCAGCTCCGGGATGGCTTCGTCGGGCACGAACTCGATCGCGATCTTGTAGAAGTCCGGCAGGCCGGTCACCGGGCAGCGAGCGACCAACTCCTCGGAGGAGTACGTCACCACCTCGCGCTTGTCGCCGATGTACGGAATCGGCCGGATCTTGGCCGGAATCTCATATTCGTACGCGCGACGGATGCGCTCCCTGATCTCCTCGTCGGACATCGCTTCCATGCTCGTTTCGAACTGCCAGTCCACGCTGTCTCCCTCGTGTGGTGTCGCCTACTCGCCGCCTGCTCGCGAACCGCGTGCCGCCGCGAGCGCTTCCTCGCGCTCGACGCAGGTGCCGCACTTGCCGCACGGCTCGACCTCGCCTTTGTAGCAGCTCCAGGTGTCCTCGGCGTAGTCAATGCCGAGGCGCAGCCCGATCGCCGCGACCTCCGCCTTGCTCTTGTGCAGGTACGGGACGTACGTCTCGACCTGGTGGTAGTTGCCGGCCTTCAGCGCCGCCGCGAACAGCTGCACGAACTCCTCCCGGCAATCGGGATAGATGGCGTGGTCGCCCCCGTGCATGGCTGCAGCCAGGATGTCCACCTCGAGCGCGACTGCCCATCCGCCCGCGATCGCGAGCATGATCATGTTCCTGTTCGGCACGACGGTCGCCCGCATCGACTGGTCCTCGTAGTGCCCCTCGGGCACATCGATCTCGGCATCCGTGAGCGCCGATCCGCCGAGGACGCCCTGCACGTCCGAGATGTCGACCACGCGGTGTGTCACCCCGAGCTTCTCGCACGTCCGCGCCGCGAACTCGAGTTCCTTCTTGTGCCGCTGGCCGTAGTCGAAGCTGATCGCGTAGGTCTCGTAGCCGTCGTGCAGCAGCTCGTGCAGCAGCGTGGTGGAGTCCATCCCGCCCGAGAGCACGCAGACGGCGCGGCGCTTCCCGCGGCCGCCCGCCAAAGTCGTGTCGTTCATCGCAGTGCCCATCGTCCCGTCACTTGCCTCGCTCGTCGCCCCAGAGCCACACGTGCAGCCGTGGGGAGAGGTTGAACTTGTGGTCGAGGATCCTCGGCATGAGGGATAGCGCCGTCGCGCGCAGCTCCGCGTCCTGCCGGCCTCGCGGCATCACCCATACACGTTCCGAGGGGATACCCGCTCGCTCGATCGCGTCCATCATGTCGCGCCAGTCGTTGTCGTCGCCGACGACGAACTTGAAGACCGCATCGTACGCCAGGAACTCGCGCAGCACATCCATCCGGACTGCCCGCTCCGGGTCGTTCCCCGCGCTTGACGGCTTCGGCGAGACCGAATAGTAGGCCCGCTCGATCGTCGGCGCGATGGTGCCGTTGGTCTCGAACTCGATGGCGAGCTTGGGGAGCGCGTCCGCCAGCGCCCCGATCGCCTGCCGATGCAGCAGCGGCTCGCCGCCCGTCACGACGAGGTGTCGCGCGCGCGAAGCGGCGACGATTTCGGCCACGCGCTCCACTGCCTGCGGCTCACCGTCCTCGGCACGAAGGCTGTACGGCGTGTCGCACCAGGTGCAGTCGAGGTTGCAGCCGGCCGTGCGCACGAAGAACGCGTGGCGACCGGCGAAGCGGCCCTCGCCCTGAATGGATTCGAACATCTCGCAGACCGGGATGGTAAGGCTCATCACCGGCTCTTGCTCCAGAGCAGCGTGGGGGTACGGTTCACGAACAGCAGCAGCATCACCAGCGGAAACGTCGCGAGGAACGCCATGTATAGGTTCGCGGCGAGCGAAGGAAACGCCGCGGTCGTCGTGACCTCGCGGGCGATCCCGGCCTGGAACCCGGTGACGCGCGCCAGCACGCCGACGAGACCGTACACGGCGAGTGTGACCGTGGCGTACGCGGCCTTGCGCCGCCAGTCGAACCCTATCGCGGCGAGCATGGCGCTCACGGCGGGCACCGCGAGGAGGTTCCCTCGGAGGGCATACTGTCCCAAGGCGCTCTTGGCGAGCAGCCCCAGGACGAGCGAGCAGCCCAGGAACGCCGCCACGAACATGAGTGGATCAAGGTTACGTCGCATGGCGCCGCGCCGAGACGAGGTAGACGGCCCACAGGCCGATGACGACACCGACCATCACGATCTGGAACAGGTAGTCGTGGACGAACAGGAAGGCGCGCTCATCCAGTCGCTGCGAAGCCTGGGCGACGAAATCCAGCCGCACCATGTTGGCGACCAGTAGCGCGGGCAGCCCGGCGGCCAGACCGATCACCCGCCGGCGCATCGTGAACGGGTACGCGAGGACAAGGGCGGCGTAGAGCGCCATGAGCGACAGGCCCGTGCAGTCCGGGTCGATCCGCAGCGTGCGGGTCGCGAGCAGGATTTCGTTGCCGATGACCTTCGCGGGCACGCCGGTGACGTTGAACAGGGCGCCCGCGACGTACGCGGTCGTCGTGAGGAGCGGTCCGATCGCGTTTCGGTAGATCAGCATCCACACGAGGGACTGGAAGATCGCGTACAGGACGACGAACGCGATCGCGACCTTCACGAGGGTGGCGTCGGGCGCGAGCGGGAGCAGCTGCGTGCGCGGCCGAGCCCCCGTTCCCGTACTGCCGCGATGCGGCCCCCGCCCCCTGTCACGTCTCGCGCTCACGCATCCAAGACTTGCCTGACTCGCGCGATAAGTCAATCGCGGCGCGCAGAGGGAATACCCGCAGGAGAGAACGAAGGAGGCGTCAGATGACGACCATGGAGGAGCTCCCTCGGGAGATCAAAGCGTTCGTGAACATGTACGCATGGCGGCGGAACGACCCGGTGCCGTGGACGGCGCCGAGCAAACCGCTGTCCGAGTCGCGCGTCGGGCTGATCGTGATGGCCTGCATGACGGCGCCCGACCAGCCGCCGTTCCACGCGGAGGAGCCGGACTTCGATGCGTCGATGCGCGTCGTGTCCTCGGACATCGATCCGGGCACCCTCGTGAACACGTGGTCCGGTCAGGCGTTCGACCACGCGGGACTGCAGTCGGACGCGAACCTGCTCATCCCGCTCGACCGGTTGCGCGAGATGAAGGCTGCCGGCGAGATCGGCGACATCGCCCCGCGCACCGTGTCGTTGTGCGGCCACCTGCCCAAGCCCCAGCAATTCATCGACGAGACGGCCCCGGCCATCGCGCGCCTCTTCGCCGAGGACGGAGCGGATGTCGTGCTGCTCGTCCCCGCTTGACCACTGTGCAACCAGACCGTGAGTCTGGCCGCCGCGGAGATCGAGCGCAGCGGCATCCCGACGGTGGGTCAGGTCTACGTCCGCGAGGTCGCCGAGAAGACCCGGCCGCCCCGCGCGCTGTGGGTGCCCT